>WNFB01000101.1_pt1 | contig 63688 bp, 68 predicted proteins | sample 5400501 | NCBI WGS metagenome assembly WNFB01 (sample SAMN13153341, study PRJNA577476) | soil metagenome | isolation source: 200 cm saprolite under Douglas fir tree site 2 hole 1 | place: USA:California | collected 2015-04-18 | reverse complement strand
CGATCGCGATCGAGGATTCGCCCAATGGCGTCGCAGCTGCCAAACGGGCCGGCATGCGGTGCGTCGCCATCCCGAACTCGATCACTGCGCGGCTCGACCTCAGCCAGGCCGACCTTACCCTGACCTCGCTCGCCGAGATTTCGCTGCCCCGGCTGCTGGAGCGCCTGGCCGGGACGTCTTAACCTATTTCCGTGCGCATTGGAGTTCTCACCGGAGGTGGAGACGCGCCCGGGCTCAACGCCGCCATCCGGGCGGTGGCCCGCCGCGCCTTTCAGCTCGGGCACCAGGTCAGCGGAGTCAAGAACGGCTGGGCCGGCTGCCTGGGTGAGGGCCTCATCGACGAGCTCAAACCCGCCGACGTCCGCGGCATCCTTCCGCAGGGCGGCACCATTCTGGGCACCTCGCGCACGAATCCTCTCCAAGAGCAGAAAGGCATCGAGCGCGTCATCCGGGCCCTGCGCCACAACGGCATTGACGCGCTGGTGCCGATCGGCGGCGATGACACGCTGGGCGTCGCAGCTGCGCTGCACGAGGCCGGGTTCCGCACGGTCGGCGTCCCCAAGACCATCGACAACGACCTTGCCGTCACGGAGTTCTGCATCGGGTTCGACACCGCTGTCGGAGTCGTCACCGAGGCGCTCGACCGGCTGCACACGACCGCCTCCGCGCACCATCGCGTGATGGTCGTGGAGGTCATGGGGCGTGACGCCGGATGGGTCGCGCTGATGGGGGGGGTCGCCGGCGGCGCCGACCTGATCATCATCCCCGAGTTCGAGGTCCCGCTCTCCGAGGTCGTCGCCCACCTCTACCGCCGGCGCGGAGAAGGGAAGCTCTTCAGCATCATCGTCGTCGCGGAAGGGGCTCACATCCCGGAACTCGAAAGAGAGATGGGCGGGGAGGCGGAGAAGGACGCGTTCGGTCACATCAGGCTTGCAAAGCGTGGCCTGGGCGACCTCCTCGCGAGCCGAGTCGAGGGCGAGACCGGCTTCGAGACGCGGGTGACCGTCCTAGGACACCTGCAGCGAGGCGGCTCGCCGTCGCCCGTGGATCGGATCTGGGCGACCCGGCTCGGGGTTGCGGCGGTCGAGCTGATCGTCGCGGGCAAGAGCGGGGTCATCCCGATCCGGCGCAACGGCGACGTCGAGGTGGTCCCTCTGACTGAAGTGATCAAGGAAACGAGGCGCGTCCCCAAGGAGCTGTACGACCTCAGCAAGGTCTTCGAGTAAGACAGCCGGGCCGCGGGCCCGCAAGAAGCGGATGCTCGAGCTCGCCGGCACCGGCGACGATGGCACGACCGGCCTGCTGGGGGGCGGCCGGACCGCCAAAGACGACACGCGCATCGAGGCTTTCGGCACGGTCGACGAAGCGTCCAGCGCGCTCGGCCTGGCGCGCTCGCTGACCAGGCGCGCGCGCGTCCGCTCGATCTGTGAGGAGCTCCAGCGCGGACTGTACGCAGTCGGCGCCGAGCTCGGGACCAACCCTGAGGCCGGCAAGGCGTTCGTCACCACGGGCGCGGCTGAGATCGGGCGCCTCGACGAGCTGATCCGGGAGCTGGAGGAGATGGTCCCGATGCCGGACGGCTTCATCCTCCCCGGCGCGACAGCGGCGTCCGCGGCGATCGACCTCGCCCGTGCGATCACCCGCCGGGCGGAGCGCCGGGTCCTCACCCTCGAACGCTCGGGTGGCCTGCGCAACACGGCGGTCCGCCGGTGGCTGAACCGGCTCAGCCTGCTGCTGTTCGTCCTGGGCCGCTACGAGGAGGACCTGGTCGGTCGCCGCGCGCAGCCTGCAAAGAGGTCACGCGCGAAGCGTTCTGGTTAACTTTGGGGTCAGGTGGCCAGATGACCTATGCCGGCCTCGCGATCATCGGTCTTGCGGTGCTCTATATCGGCGTTTCCTATCAGCTCTACCGCCGCGCCTTTCTGCCGTCGCGGCCGGTATTGCAAGACGATTTCACCTTCACGCCGTTCGAGTTCCAGGCCGACTACGAGGAGGTCGACCTCACGACGGCGGACGGCGTCAACTTCGGCGCCTGGCACTTCCGGCAGCCAGGGTCGCCCCAGACCGTGATCATCTCGGGCGGTCACAAAGGGCAGCGCCAGGGAGCACTGGGGATCGCGGTCTCGCTTTGGCGGAAGGGCTTCAACGTAATTCTCTATTCGTACCGCGGCATGCCTGGAAGCGACCGAGCGCCCATCACCTTTGGCCTCAAAGAAGTGCTCGAGCTGCAGGCGGTGATCGCGTTTGCGCGCAAGCGCATCCCCAACGCCAGGATCGGCCTCCTCGGTTATTCGATGGGGGCCGTCGTGTCGTTGCTGGGGGCGGCCGGTGAGCCCGGGGTCCAGGCGCTCGTCCTGGACAGCCCGTTCAGCGAGCTGCGGCGGCTGTTGGTGGAAAACATTCGCAGCGCGACCAAGCTGCCGGGGACGCCGTTCGTGTGGCTGGCCGGCCTCATGTTCTGGCTGCGCACGAGATGCTGGATCTCCTCCTGCAGTCCCGTCGATGTGTTGAGCTCGCTGGAGCCGCGCCCGCTGTTCTTCATTCATGGCGGCGCGGACGCGATTACGAACGTCAACCACAGCCGGCGCCTTTACGACGCGTACCGCGGCCCGCGCGAGATCTGGATCGTGCAGGGAGCGCCGCACACCGGTGCCTACTTCGCGGACCGGCCGCTGTACGTCGAGCGGGTCGCCGGGTTCTTCGCCCGGCACCTGGGCCTGGACGTGAGCAGCCACCTGCGACTGGTCGAGGAAGAAGAAGTCTCCTAGAGTCCGCCTGTAACAAACCGCCTGTCCGCAGACAGGAATAGGTGAGACATGCAGCAGGTGGCCGAGCTCAAGCCATCCACAACGCATTCGAATCGATTGCTCTGCCGCTTGGAGGCATGCCCGAGCGGGTGGTGCAGGCAGTGCTGGCCGAAAACAGAGGCCGGCGGAGGAATAGAGGAATGTTGTTTCGCGCGCGCGTGCCGCTCCGCTGATGGCGGTGTTCGTTTTGTCATGCTCGTCGCAGCGGTGCTCGGCGGCGCGCGGCTGATCCAGGCCTGGAACGCCTCTCACAACGTGACGGCGGTGGATTCACTGAGCACTTCATCGGTGGCGCCTAGCGCGCCAGCGTGCTGCTCAGAAGGATTCCACTCGCCCAGTAATGACCGGTGGCGCCGGCGGGCAGGAGGTCGTAGGTCCGCTCGCCGGCGTACGCCACAAGCTCCCAGGTTGTGATCGTCGAGCTGTCGAGCTCGTCGCCATTCTGCAACGCGCCGAGAGCCCGGCCGTCCCCGGTCCGGTGTCCCGGTGACGCGAGCAGCTCGCGTCCGTCGGCGAGTACCACATGGACCATCAGGTGACCCGCGGGCACGGGCATGCTGCCCACTTCGACCACCCGCTCGGCGATGCGACGGCCGTCGGCGGTCTGGGTCCAGACGATCAACCCTACCCGGACATCGGTCACGCGGACGGGCCCGCCAGGGGTGGCGATGAGCGTCGACGCGGCCAGGCAGATCGGACAGTTCGGCGGGCCGGAGGCGGTGCTCGAGCCCACCGTCACCAGGCCGTCGACCCTCACCGTGCCGGCGACCATCTCATACGCGCCGCCGCTCGACTGGATCCTGTAGCCGAACGAATAGCCGTTTCCGCTCGGAGTCAGAACCAGCGCGCGCAGCACCTTCCAGGCGCGGTAGAGGATGAGCTTCTGGGCATCGGTCAGTTCACCGGACGGCAGGTCCTCATGCACGACGATGGCGCCGTAGACCTCCGCGTCGGCCTTGATCTGCGGGTAGGTCGAGATGGCGTTGGCCTGCTCGCCGCCTTCCCGCGCGAGAGGGTAGAAATCGGGGTCGCAGTACACCGGCTTCCCCAGCGCGTCCATGACGGCGAACTTCAGCTGGGTCACGGTCAGCGGGCTCCCGCTCACCGGAGACGGGTTGACCGACCCGCAGGCGGCCGTCGCCAGCAGGAGCAGGACGAGCGCGAACCTCATCAATTACAAGACGCCATGGGCTGGATTTGGTAACGGATTCACGGAACCAAACTACCCCCTCAGCCGTATTCAACTGAGATGGGTGACCATAACGGCGAACCTATAATCGCGGGAGTGGGGGCAGCCGAAGTCGTCACCAGAGTCGCGGACGAGTTCCTCTCGAACGTCAGTCGCGCCATCGTCAACAAGGACGAAGAAATCCGGCAGTGCCTCGTCACGCTACTCTGCGAAGGCCATCTTCTGATCGAAGACGTGCCGGGCGTCGGCAAGACCATGCTCGCCAAGTCCCTGGCCCGCTCGCTCGACTGCACCTTCCGGCGCATCCAGTTCACGCCTGACCTCCTCCCGTCGGACGTGACCGGCGTGCGGGCCTACAACCAGAAGCTCAACGACTTTGAGTTTCGCCCCGGGCCCGTGTTCGCGCAGGTCCTGCTCGCGGACGAGATCAACCGTGCCAGCCCCAAGACGCAAGCCGCCCTGCTCGAGGCGATGGAAGAGCGCCAGGTGACGATCGACGGCGAGACCCACATTCTGCCCAAGCCCTTCATGGTCATGGCCACCCAGAACCCCGTCGAGTACTCGGGCACGTTTCCCCTGCCCGAAGCGCAGCTCGACCGCTTCCTCATGAAGGTGAAGCTCGGCTACCTCACCGAGAAGGAGGAGGCGAACCTGCTCAACCAGCACAAGGTCGAGTCACCGATGGAGGAGCTTCAGCCGGTGGTCTCGCCGAACGAGCTCAAGGCGGCCCAGGCGGCGGTGCGTGAGGTCTTCGTCAAGCCCGAGCTTCGCGAGTACATCGCGCGGCTGGTCGGCCGCACGCGCAACAACCCCGAGGTGGCGCTTGGCGCGAGCACGCGAGGCACGATCCACCTCTTCCACGCCAGCCAGGCGTTTGCGGCGATCCAGGGGCGCAATTACGTCATCCCCGATGACGTCAAGACGCTGGCCGAGCCGGTGCTCGCCCACCGCATCATCCTTCGGCCCAACGCGGAGATGCAGGGACAGAGCGCGGGCAAGCTGGTCGCGGGCCTGCTCGAGCGCGAGCATGTGCCGCAGATGGCTTACGACGGGTAGCGATCCACTAAAGGACTCCCCATGAGCAAGGTCGCGCTCGCCACGGCGCTCGGCCTGCTTCTTTTCTTCACGTGGCTTACTGGGATTCGCCCGGCCTACGCGTTCGCCTACGGCCTTTGCCTCCTCTTCGTCATCGCATATGTGTGGCCGAGGCTGGCCATCCGCGGCGTCACGGTCATGCGACGGGTCGACCCCGGCACCCCGACGGTCGGCGAAGTTTACGAAGAGACCTTCGAGGTGCGGCGCAAGGGTTGGATACCGGCGCCGTGGGTCGAGGTCCGCGACCTCAGCCAGATCAGCGACTACCAGCCGGGACGCGTGATCTCGCTCGGCAGCGAGCTCGTGCGATGGAAGGCGCGCGGGGTCTACCGGCGGCGCGGATGGTTCGCGCTCGGGCCCACCTCGCTTCGCGTGCGCGAGCCCTTCGGCCTTTTCGAACGGGAGATGAAGCTGACGCAGCGAACTTCGATCCTCGTCTATCCGCGCGTCCGTCCGGTGCCCGACCTGATGACGCCCAGCGCGCAGCAGGTGGGCAGCTCGACCGCCCTCGGCGCCTGGGCCGACTATCCGCCCGAGACAGGCGGGGTGCGCGACTACAACACCAGCGACAGCTTCGGCCGTATCCACTGGCCGCTGTCGGTCAAGCACCAGCGGCTCATGTCGAAGACATTCGAGCAGCCGCTGACCACCGACCTGTGGATCCTGCTCGACCTCGACCGTGCGGTGCACTTCGGCGAAGACGAAGAGTCCACGGTCGAGTACTCGGTCAGCCTGGCCGCCTCGATGGCGTCGCAGGTGCACGGCCGCGGCCGCCAGGTCGGACTCATCGCGAACGACTCGCGCGGCACCGTCCTCGAGCCGCACCGCGCCGTGCGCCAGGATCGCCTGATCCTCGACTACCTCGCCGTCTGCCAAGCCGACGGCCGCACGCCTCTCACCCAGACGCTGGCGTGGGACCGAATCCGCCGCCTGCCGCGGCGGGCGATCGCCGTTATCACGCCCAGCGCCGATCCAGCATGGGTGCGATTGCTGCAGGCGGTGCGCGGCAAGCGCTCGACGCTCATCGTCTTCTACGTCGACCCGGCCAGCTTTGGCGGGCCGGACCAGAACCCGAGCTTCGACCTCGGCCAGGACGTCGACCTCTACGTCGTTCGCCGAGGCGACGACTTCGCGCGCCTCGTGAGGACCAGGGATGCGATCCGTATCGCATAGCGCGCCGCTCGGCCGCCCCGAAGGTTTCGACGCCGGTATCGCGCAGACGCCCCTGTTGGACCGGGCACGCGAGTGGCTGGGCGGGGGCCGCTTCTGGTCCGCGGCAATCGTCCTGCTGCTGACCCTCACGGTCGCCAAGTCGACCGCCACCGTCCATTGGGTCGATGGCATCGACGTGATCACGCCGATCGCGATCGTCGCGGCTGCAGTCATGAGCGTCCTCGCGCTGTTGCCCATTCGCGAGCCGATCGCTCTGGGTGTCGGCGCCCTGCTGGCGCCGGTCGCAGCGGTGATCGGGGCGTGGCCCCAGCTTCATCACAACCACCCGTCGGATGTCATCGGCACGCAGCTGATCAGCATCTGGTGGAACCGTTTGCAAGACGGGTCGGCCACCAGCGACCCCGCCTTCTATCTCGTCCTGATCTGTCTTTTGATGTGGGTGACCGGAGCGTGGCTCAGCTGGTGCGTGCTGCGCTGGCGCAAGCCGATGCTTGGCCTGATCCCCGGTGCGGCGGCCTTTGCGACGAACATCCTGAACATTCCGAACGACCAGAACGGGTACGTGCTGGCGATGCTCGTCCTCACGCTGGCGCTGCTGCTCTGGACCAACTACACGGGCTCGATCGCCAGCGCGGTGCGGGCCAAGGTCAAGCTCACCGGCGACGCCCGGTGGGACTTCTGGGAGAGCGGCCTCGTGGCGATGGCCGCGCTCATCGTCCTCGGCATCATGCTGCCCCCGCTCTCCACCGCCGACCGGACGCTCGACCTCGAGTCAGGCATCTTCACCAGTTGGGCGCAGCTGCAGCAGCGCCTGAGCAATCCGGGCATCTTCAGGAGCGGGAGCGGGCACGGCGTCACGGGCTTCAGCGAAGACGTCAAGCTGGCGGGCTCACTGCAGCGCACGCGAGACGTCGTCTTCATCTACACGGTCGTCGGCGACTACGCCGGCCCGAAGTACTTTCGCGGCGTCAACGCGACGCTGACGCTGGGGGGCGAATGGCGATATCCGCCCTCGAACGGTAACCAGTGGGTCATCCCCAAGAACCAGCTCGCCGATTTCTCGGAGAACTACGAGAAGCTCGCCGGCGCGACGATCGACGTGACGATGCGGGCCCCGCCGGGAGGCTTCGCGGACATCCTGTTCTATCCCGGGCAGCTGTACAAGGTCGACCGCACGACGCTTGCCGCGCAGGTGCCGCTGGTGCCGGGCCCGCAGGCCGACAGCCTCCAGTCGATCGACCGGCTCAGCAGCATCCAGCCGCCGACTTCAGCCGGGAACTACGCGGTCACTGTCGACTTCTCGACCACGACAACAAGCGACCTGGAGAACGCCGGGACCGCGTATCCCGAGTGGCTCGGACAATTTTCCTATCTGCCTCAGGGCGGCTACCGCAGCTCGGAGGTCCAGACCAGGATCCATACGCTCGCAACGCAGATCGTCACAGCCGCCCACGCCACCAACCCATACGACCAGGCGGCCGCGATCGAGGCCTACTTGCGCGACGGGCACAACTACACGTTCACGCTCGACGCCAAGACGCCGCCCGGCCGCGACCCGATCGACTACTTCCTGTTCACCTCGAAGCGCGGCTACTGCGAGTTCTTCGCCACCGCGATGGGCGACATGCTGCGATCGCTGGGGATCCCGACGCGCCTCGTCAACGGTTTCGGCCCCGGCACGTTTCAAAGCAGCATCCAGAGCAACGTGGTCCGCGGCGAGGACGCCCACACGTGGCCCGAGGTCTACTTCCCCCATTTCGGCTGGATTCCGTTTGAGCCGACGGCGGACGACCTCGGCGTGTACCAGACCATCGCGCGGGGCCAGACCGGCACCAACCCCTGCCTCCGCGACGACAACTGCGACCCCAGCAGCCTCACGCCTGGACTTCCGGGCGCCGTCGTGACACCGAGGGCTCCGCGGACTGAGCCGACAGACCCGAACGCCGGTGGCGCCGGAGGCGGGCTCTCCGTGGCGTCGATCAGCGGTGCGATGTTGACCAGGATCGTGGGGTTTCTCGTGGCTCTGATCCTGCTGTTCCTGGTCGCTGCCTCGCGCTATCTGCGGCCGCGCACGGTGATGTCGGTCTGGAAACGCATGCTCGTGCTGGCGCGCCTGGCCGGGGCTGAACGCCGGGTGGGTGAGACGCCTCTCGAGCTGGGACGGCGCCTGCAGCGGACGTTCCCTGAAACCGCCGATCCGATGGGCGCGCTCTCCAGTGGTTTCGTCGTCGCCGCATATGCGCCGCCGGAAGTGGCGTCGACCGCGCGATCGTCCGTGATGGAGGCGTGGGTCGCGCTCCGACCCATGCTCCTCCGCCGCATGTTCGGGCGGCTCAGGCCAACCAGGATCTAGTCTTTCCGCGTGGCAGTGATCGCCGGGCGGACCTACCCGGCGGTGCAAATCGAGATCGATTCCGAGCGCGCCGCGGCCTTTGCCCGCGCGATCGGGGCGGACCCTGCAGACGGGGTGCCGCCCACGTTCGCGGCGGTCTACTCGCTCGGCGTGACCGCAGCTCAGCTCTTCGACGATCGCGCGGTCGACGCCACTTCCGGCGGCGCGGCGCTGTGCCGGTCGCGCGCCCTGTTCGTGATCCGCTCGTGACCAGTCGGGACGTGACCTTCACCCGCGAGCAGATCGCTGCGTATGCCGAGGCGTCCGGCGACCACAACCCGATCCACCTCGATGACGATTTCGCGCGCTCGGTCGGCCTGCCGGGCGTGATCGCGCACGGCATGCTGCAGATGGGCATCCTGGCCACGGTCGCCGCAGATGCGGCAGGCGGTCCCGACCACCTGCGCCGCCTGTTCGTCCGTTTCGCCGGCATGGTCGAGCCCGGGGACACGGTCACATTCACGGCGACGCCCGACGGCGAAGGCAAGCTCGACCTGACGGCCGTCAACCAGAAGGGAGAAGCAGCGCTGACCAGGTGCCTAGCGGAGTACCGGGCGTGACGCTCGCCTTCTCCCTGACTTCCGAACAAGAACAGATCCGTGAGCTCGCGCACCAGTTCGCCGAGAAAGAGATCCGGCCGGTGGCCGCGCACTTCGACGAGACCGAGGAGTTCCCGTATGAGGTGGTCAAGAAGGCGCACCGGCTCGGCCTGAGCCCGGCGGCGTTCATCCCCGAGCAGTACGGCGGCCAGGGTCTCGACTACCTGACCGAGCTCATCGTCAATGAAGAATTGAGCTGGGGTTGCGCAGGCATCGCCGTGTGCATCCAGTCGATGGCGCTCGCCATGGCCGGCATTCGCTCTAGCGGAACGGAGGAGCAGAAGAAGCGCTGGCTGCCGGAGTTCACCAACCCCGACAAGCTCGTGCTGGGCGGGCTTGGCCTCACCGAGCCGGACTCCGGTTCCGACGCGCTGGCGATGAAAACGCGCGCGAAACGCGTAAGCGACGGCTACGTCCTCAGCGGGACCAAGCAGTTCTGCACCAACGGCGGCATCGCCGACTACCACGTGATCTACGCCAACACCGATCCCTCGAAGGGTCCGGCCGGCATTGCTTCGTTCCTCGTCCCGAAGGACACGCCGGGCCTTCGCATGGGGCGCAAGGAGAAGAAGCTCGGCGTCCGCGCGAGCCATACCGCGCAGGTGATCCTGGAGGACTGCCACATTCCCCTCGATTACCGGCTCGGTGGCGAGCCCGACGCCGACAACGCCGGGCCGGGAGCGCTCGGCGCGCTGATGACCCTCCGATCGGTTTCAAGCTCGCCGACATGGCGATGAAGATCGACGCCGCCCGGCTGCTGATCTGGCGCGCGGGGTGGATGGCGAACCAGGGCCGGCCGTTCGAGCGGGCTGAAGGGTCGATGGCGAAATGCTTCGCGGCCGACGTTGCGATGGACGTCACGACCGACGCGATCCAGGTCCTCGGCGGCTACGGATACATCAAGGAATACCCGGTCGAGAAATGGTTTCGGGACGCGAAGATCTATCAGATCTGGGAGGGCACGGCGGAAATCCAGCGGCTCGTCATCTCGCGCGCCATCGCCGGACAGCGCGCGGCCATCAAGTTAGGAGCGTGATGCATGTTTGATCTGAGCGGTAGAGTCGCGATCGTCACCGGCGCGTCCCGCGGCCTGGGCCGGCAGGATGCACTCACCCTGGCCTCCATGGGGGCGGACGTCGTGATCACCGACGTGCTGGTCGAGGACGACCCCAACCTCCAGGAGACTGCCGAGTCGCAGGGCAGCATGCTGGCGCAGGTCGCTGTCGCTCAGGGCTGGGTGCACTCGAACGCGACGGCCGAAGAGATCCGCAAGATGGGCCGCAAGTCTCTCGCGATCAAGATGGACGTCACGAATCGGGACCAGGTCCGCGAGGTCTTCAAGAAGGTCAAGGACGAGTTCGGCAAGATCGACATCCTGATCAACAACGCCGCGACCCTCGACCACGCCGCCCAGATCCCCAACCAGTCGTACGAGCTGTGGGACCGCGACGTGAAAGTGAATCTCACCGGTGCGTTCAACTGCACCAAAGAGGTCTGGCTGTACATGGTCGACAACAAGTGGGGCCGGCTGGTCTTCATGTCGTCCGTCGCCGGCACGCTGGGAGGTTTCGGCCAGGCCAGCTACTCGTCGACCAAGGCCGGGCTCATCGGCCTGGCCAGGACCGCCGCGCTTGAAGGCGGGCGGCACAACATCACGGCCAACGCGATCGCGCCGGGCATCATCGAGTCCGAGGCCGGCAAGGCCGCGGCCGCGAACAACCCGATGTACGAGAGGTTCAAGGCGCGGACGGTCTTCAAGCGGTTCGGGCAGCCGGCGGACATAGCAAACATGATCGCGTTCCTCTGCACGGAGGAGGCCGGTTACATCACGGGAGCCGTGATCGAGGTCGCCGGCGGCATCCCACTCTTCACCGCGTGATGGGCGAGAACCTCGACGTTCGGCGCGACGGCGCCATCGCGCGCGTCGTCATGCATCGGAAAGGCAACAACGCGATCGCCGAAGACCTGATGAGCGAGCTCGGCGCCGCCTTCACCGAACTGGGCAGCGATCCCTCGGTGCGGGTCGTGGTGCTCGCGTCGGAGTACGAGAAGTACTTCAGCGTGGGCGCCGACCTCACCTCACTCGCCGGCATCGACCGCGACGCGCCAGACGCCGCGGACCAGATTGCGCTCTTCATGAGGCGGATGAACCATCACTTCAACGCCATCGAGCGCTGCCCCAAGCCGGTGATCGCGGCCATCAACGGCCACGCGCTGGGAGGCGGCAGCGAGCTGGCGCTGTGCTGCGACTTTCGGATCATGGTCGAGGACGGCCGCTCTCGCATCGGCCAGACCGAGTCCTCTCTCGGCATCATCCCGGGCGCCGGCGGGACCCAGCGCCTGCCTCGCCTGATCGGCAGGGCCAAGGCGCAGCGCTACATCATCGAGTCGACGCGACTGTCGGCGAGAGAGGCGGAGGTGGTGGGGTGGGTCGACCGCGCGGTTCCGCCGGAGGAGCTCGGCGGGGCGGTGGATGAGCTGGCCGGCAAGCTGGCCAGGGCGGCCACATTTGCCGTCGCCATGATCAAAGACGCGATTCGACGCGGCTGGGACCTGCGCCTGGACGAGGCGCTGGAGATCGAGTCGCAGAACTTCGCCCGGGCGGCCCTCAGCACCGACGCCGCGATAGGCATCATGTCGTTCCTGAGCAAGCAGGAACCCGAGTTCACCGGGTCATAGGCGGTCGAATTCACGTCCGGCCGTTCGTCGTGAGGGCAGGAGGAGTCGAATGAAATACGTGTTGCTGTTCGTCGGGACGATGGAAGACCAGGAGCGGTTCGAGAACCTGTCGCAGCAGGACCTGGAGGCCGGGATCAAGGCAGCCGAGAAATGGTTCGATGAGTACAGCCGAGCGGGCAAGATCCTTGGCGGCGAGCAGCTTAAAGGCCCGTCGACCGCCACCACGGTTCGATTCAAGGACGGCAGGCCGATCGTCACCGACGGTCCGTTCATCGAGTCGAAGGAGATCATCGGTGGCTTCGCCATCGTCCAGGTCGCAGACCTCGACGAGGCCCTCGAGATGGCCAAGAGATGGCCGGCTGGGCCCGTCGAAGTGTGGCCGGCTGTGGAACGATGAGGGCCTGACCGAGACACGAACAGCCACCGAGGCGGCGCTTGCCGCCGTCTTCCGCGAGGAGGCGGCGAAGCTCACCGGGGCCATGGTCCGGATCATCGGCAACTTCGATATCGCAGAGGAGGTGGTCCAGGACAGCCTGCTGGCCGCCCTGGAAAAGTGGCCGGAACAGGGGATCCCGGACAAGCCCGGCGCGTGGCTCATGACGACCGCGCGTCGCCGCGCGATCGACCTGCTGCGCCGCGACCACCGCTACGCCGAGAAGATCGCCCTGCTCGAGCGGTCAGTGATGACTCCTGAGCCACCGGAGGCGGACGACCGCCTTCGCCTCATCTTCACGTGTTGCCATCCGGCCCTTGCCCAGGAGGCTCAGGTCGCGCTGACCCTCCGCGCCGTCGCGGGCTTCACCACGCAGGAGCTCGCCGCGGCCTTTCTGGTCTCCGAACCGACCATGGCCCAGCGAATCGTTCGCGCCAAGCGAAAGATTGTCGAGGCCTACATCCCTTATCGCGTGCCGCAGGGCTCCGAGCTCGTGCCGCGGGTCGACGCCGTGCTGGCGGTTCTTTATCTGATGTTTAACGAGGGCTACCTCAGCCACGGCTCTGGCGCTGCCATGCGCCGCGACCTGGCGGAGGACGCGCTGTGGCTGGCGAGCCTGCTGGCGCGGTTGCTGCCGGGGCAGTCCGAGGTGCTGGGGCTGCTGGCGCTGATGCAGCTCCACCTGGCCAGATCGCGCGCTCGCTTCGACGCCGCGGGTGAGATGGTGCTGCTCCCAGACCAGGACCGCACGATGTGGGACGCCGCAGCGATCGCCGAAGGCATCACGCTGCTGCGCGGCGCGGCAGCGCTCAACGCGCCGGGTCCCTACCAGCTGCAGGCGGCGATCGCGGCCGTCCACTCGGAGGCGCCATCGTGGGCTCAGACCGACTGGGCGCAGATCGTCGTGCTCTACGACGGCCTGCTGCGGTTCACCGATACGCCCGTGGTCCGGCTCAACCGCGCGGTGGCGGTGAGCCGCGTCGCGGGGCCCGAGGTCGCGCTGGGGGAGGTGAACGACCTGGCGATCGCGCTGGGCGGGTATCACCTGTTCCATGCAACGCGGGCCGAGCTGCTCGACGAGCTGGGGGAGAAGGCGCTCGCCCGCGAGGCCAGGTTGCGCGCGCTGGAGTTGTGTCAGAACCCGGCCGAGAGAGCGCTTCTGGAGCGGAAGCTGACGGCAGGCAGCTAAACCGGCGCCCGGCGCCGAATCACCTCCAGCGCCTCCTCGACCTTCCTTTGATCGAGCCCCACCACCCGGATGACGAGCTCCTTGGTCTCGAAGTTCGGATAGGAGCCGACCGACACGTCGGGGAACGTGTCCTCGAGCTCGCGCATGAGTGGATAGAACCGTGCCTCGACGGCGAACGTGAAGCGCAGCTCACGTACGGTTGCGGCAGAGCCGGCGTTCAGGAACTCCGGCTCGATCTCCTCGGTGAAGATGCCCTTCATCTCCATCGGCACGCCCGGCAGGACGAAGATCCGCTTGCCATTCGCCTCGTAGATCGCGCCGGGTGCCATGCCGCGGCGGTTTCTGAAAACGTGCGCCGGCTCGGCCGGGATGCGTGACATGCGGAGGTTGCCTTCGGTCACCTCCGGCGACTCCAGCAGCCCCATCGAGTGCATGCGCTGGACGCGCCGCTCGATTCGGGCACGCGTCTCCTCCCAGATCACCAGGTCCTTGCCCAACGCTTCCGCCAGGGCGGCGAAGGTTCGGTCATCGGGGGTCGGGCCCAGCCCACCGCTGAGAAAGATGTCGGTCACGTCGGCGTCGTCGAGCTCGCGGCGCAGCTGTTCGATGATCTCCGCCGGCCGGTCGCGGATCTGCGTCACCCGTTTGGTGGGGTAGCCGAGAAGGCGGAGCCGCTCCGTCATCCAGTGGGAGTTCGTGTCGAGCGTGAAGCCGCCGACCAGCTCGTCGCCTATGGCCACGATGCTGGAGATGGGCATGGCTGACCATATAAGCGCCAGTGAAGTGGCCAATGCAACAACAGACCTTGGTTGCCGAACGTGACGGGGGCGATTTCGGACCCGGGAAGGTAGGGTCCCCATAGACATGGAGCGGGTGCACGCAGTCGTCCACGGCGACGTGCAGGGCGTGGGCTTTCGTTATTTCGTCCAGCGCAAGGGCCAGCAGCTTGGGCTCCACGGCTGGGTCCGCAACAATGACGACGGAACGGTGGAGCTGGTCGCCGAAGGCAGCCGGCATGCGCTCGAACTGCTGAAGACCGCCCTCGAAGAGGGGCCGCGCCTGGCTCGGGTCGATCGGGTCGAGACGCGGTGGTCGAACGCCACGGGGGGCTTGAACCCGTTCGAGCTCGCGTGGTGACCCAATGGTGAATTTCCGGTTCGACTAACCTATCGAGCCGCGGCGTTTTTCAATGCACCCGCGAATCGAGGGAGGTAGATGGACCCCAACACAGCATGGTTCGGCGTGGCCGGCGGACTGGCCGCGGTCGCTTTTGCCGTCGTCCTGATCTTTCTGGTCCTCAGCAAGCCGACCGGCAACGACACCATGCGACAGATCGCCTCGGCGATCCAGGAGGGGGCGGCCGCCTACCTGAACCGCCAGTACACGGTGATCGCGATCATCGGCGTGATCATCGCGATCGTCATCGGCTTTTTCATCGACTGGGAGACCGCCGGCCTGTACATCGTCGGCGCCGTGCTCTCGGCGTCGGCGGGCTACGTCGGGATGAACATCGCCGTCCGCGCCAACCTGCGCACCGCCGAGGCCGCCCGCGGCGGACTCAACCCCGCGTTGCAGGTGGCCTTTCGGGGCGGGGCGGTGACCGGCTTCATGGTGGTTGGACTGGGCTTGCTGGGAGTGTCGGCCGCGTATCTCGTCTTCCAGAACCCGGAGTCGCTGGTCGGCCTCGCCTTCGGTGCCAGCCTCGTCTCGGTGTTCGCGAGGCTCGGCGGTGGGATCTACACGAAGGCGGCGGACGTCGGCGCCGACCTGGTCGGCAAGGTGGAGGCCGGGATCCCCGAGGACGACCCGCGAAACCCGGCAGTCATCGCCGACAACGTCGGCGACAACGTGGGCGACTGCGCGGGCATGGCAGCGGACCTGTTCGAGACCTACGCCGTGACGATGATCGCAGCGATGCTCCTCGGCTCGCTGCTGTTCAAGGGCCAGCTCGGTTGGGTCGTGTATCCGCTGCTGCTCGGGGCGGTCAGCGTCGTCGGCTCGATTGGCGGCTCATTCTTCGTCCGCATCTTCAACCCGCGCTGGATCATGGGCGCGCTCTACGCGGGACTGCTCGTCGCGGTGGTCATCGCAGTCGCAGGGTTCTACTTGGTGACCCAGTACATGAAGAGCAACGGATACCTTCCGGCCAACCAATCCATCAGCGACCCCAACCATCTCTTCTTTGCGGCGCTGGTCGGCGTCATCATCACGGTCCTGATTGTCGCGATCACCGAGTTCTTCACCGAGACGGCGTACTGGCCGGTGCACCTGATCGCGAAGGCTTCGGTCACCGGGCACGCGACCAACATCATCGCGGGCCAGTCGATCGGCATGATGGCGACGGCGCTGCCCGTGGTCGTGATCGCGACCGGGATTCTCTTGAGCTACGGCCTCGGCGGTCTGTATGGGATCGCGATCGCGGCGACCGCGATGCTTTCGATGACCGGGATCATCGTGGCCATCGACTCCTACGGCCCCATCACCGACAACGCGGGCGGCATCGCGGAGATGGCCAAGCTTCCGAAGGAAGTGCGTGAGGTCACCGACCCTCTCGATGCCGTCGGCAACACGACGAAGGCCGTGACCAAGGGCTACGCGATCGGGTCGGCGGGCCTGGCGGCTCTGGTGCTGTTCGCCTCGTACACGCAAGAGCTCGCCAAGGCCGGGCACCCGACCAAGTTCGAGCTGGCGGATCCGCTCGTCATCGCGGGCCTGTTTCTGGGCGGCATCCTCCCGTTCCTCTTCGGCTCCCTTGCCATGCTCGCCGTCGGGCGCGCCGGCGGGCTGGTGGTGGAGGAGGTGCGGCGCCAGTTCCGCGAGATCAAGGGCATCCTGGAAGGCACCGGCCGGCCCGAGTACGGAACCGCCGTGCGCATCGTGACCGCCGCGGCCCAGCGCGAGATGATCGTGCCGGGAGTCATCCCCGTGGTCGCACCGCTTGCGGTGGGCTTCATCCTCGGTCCGCGGGCGCTGGGCGGGATGCTGCTCGGCGCGATCGTGACCGGGCTGTTTCTCGCGCTTCAGATGACGAGTGGTGGCGCGGCCTGGGACAACGCCAAGAAGTACATCGAAGAGGGCCACCTGGGCGGCAAGGGGTCGGAGGCGCACAAGGCCGCGGTGACAGGGGACACGGTGGGCGACCCCAACAAGGACACCGCGGGCCCGGCCATCAACCCGATGATCAAGGTGGTCAACATCATCGCAATCCTCATCGCGGCCGCCGTTTCGACCAACTATTTGATCCACTAGTACACTCGACATTGAGGTGGACGACTACCAGAAGGAGATCGCCGACCTCGAAGCTCAGGTCGAGCAGCTGGTCGAGCAGGAGAGCGACGCCAGGACCATCGCCGAGCTCAGCATGCAGCTGGACATCCTGAAGGCGATCTACACCCGCGCGACCGACCTTTTCCAGCGGGGACAGCGCGACGAGGGCCTTCGCTACGGCCTCCGCATCCAGGGGTACGGTGACTGGAACATCGACAATGTGTACGCCTTCGTCTACGAACGCTCGGTCGAGCTCGAGCCAAAGGCGCACACCGCATTCGTCGTCGGCATCCGGTCGGCCGACTTCGCGCTCATGCTCAACTCATAACAAGGAGGAAGGCTGATGGAGACGCCGCTCACACCTCTCGACTTCGCCCGCCGCACCCGCAAGCTCTACGGAGACCGGGAAGGGGTCGTCGACGGCGAGCTGCGCCTGACCTACGAGCAGTTCTTCAACCGGTGCGACCGGTGGTCCGCTGCGCTGCAGGCGATGGGTGTCAAGCAGGGCGACCGCGTCGCGTACATCGCGCCCAACACCCACGAGCAGCTCGAGTCCTTCTACGCCGTGCCGCAGATCGGAGCCGTCCTGGTGCCAATCAACTATCGACTCACCGCCGATGATTTCGTCTACATCACCAACCATTCGGGGGCTTCGGTGCTGTGTGTGCATCCCGATTACGTGGGCGCCGTGGATGGCGTGCGCGACCAGTTGCGCACAGTCGAGCACTTCGTCGTCCTCGGCAAGGCAGACGGCAGGGCGGGGTGGCGGGAGTACGACGCCGAGATCTCGAAGGCGAAGCCGTCGTTCAAACGCACCGAGGTCGACGAGGATGGGCTGCTCGCGCTCAACTACACCAGCGGCACGACCGCCAAACCGAAGGGCGTGATGATCACGCACCGCAACGCGTGGATCAACATCATGGACACACTCGTCCATTTCCATGTCACGGTCGACGACACCTACCTGTGGACGCTCCCGATGTTCCACGCCAATGGCTGGACTTTCGTCTGGATCATCACCGCGGTCGGAGGCAGGCACATCTGCCTGCCCAAGGTCGAGCCGGCGCGTGTGTTCGAGCTGATCCGCAAGGAGAGGGTCGGCTGGCTGTGCGCCGCGCCGACGGTCTTGATCTCGCTGGCCAATGCGCCGCCCGAGGTGCGTGGAGACGTCCCCCCGGGCGTGCATGTCGTGACCGCAGGGGCGCCTCCGGCTGCCGCGACGATCGAGCGCCTTGAGGGCGAGCTGGGCTGGGAGGTGACGCAGGTCTACGGCCTGACCGAAACGTCGCCGTTCCTCACCATCTGCGAGCCGCGGCCAGAGCACATGTCCATGTCCGCCCCGGACCGCGCTGTGATCAAGGCGCGCACGGGCGTGGAGATGATCGGGGCGGGTGAGCTTCGCACCGTCGACGAGCACGGGAGGGATGTGCCCGCCGACGGTAAGACCCTGGGCGAGATCATCTTTCGCGGCAACGTCATCTTGAAGGGCTACTACAACGACCCCGAGGCGACGCAGAAGGTGATGGCCGACGGCTGGTTCCATACCGGCGATGCCGCCGTGGTGCATCCGGACGGCTATGTCGAGATCCGCGACCGGATCAAGGACGTGATCATCAGCGGAGGCGAGAACATCTCGTCGATCGAGGTGGAGGGCGTGCTGCTGCGCCATCCCGCCGTGCAGGAGGCGGCGATCGTCGGCCTGCCGCACGAGAAGTGGGGCGAGGCGCCGTACGCCTACGTGGTGTTGAAACCGGGTGTCGCCGCAACCGAAGCGGAGCTGATCGCTTTCACGCGGGATCGGCTGGCGCATTTCAAGGCGCCTCACGGCGTGACGTTCGTGCCGGAGCTTCCCAAGACCACGACCGGGAAGATCCAGAAGTTCGTGCTCAGGAAGGGCGCGGCGGCGATCGTCAGGCAGTAGGTTCCTAAACCGAGACCTCGGTCTTCACCCAGGCGAGACCATCGCGGGTGATCCTCGCGGTGACGAAGGTGACCGGAGCGAGCGCCCGCTCATCAAAGAGCTTCACCGTCCGCGCCGCGAAGCGATATATGGGGAGGCCTTCGGCCTCGGGGTCGTAGTGCCGAAATCGCTTGCGGTAAACGCGTTGAGCTTCTTCCTCCCGAAGCCCGGCGGTCACGGCGGCGGTGCCGAACAGCTGGATGCCTCGGTCCGGCTTGCCCCACGTCTGGTGTGAGTCGTAGATCGTGACTGCGGCCGATGGGTGCCTCGCCAGGTTGCGGGAATGAATCGAGTCAGGATTCGAGATCCAGATGACCTCGAATCGATCCGTCCACGCGAAGTACATGTGGTTGATGTGCGCCCGCCCCCCAGAAGAGCGGGTCGACAGGGCGCATAGAGGCGCTGCGTTCATGAGCCGTCGGGCCACACGTTCAAGCTGCGCGGATGAGAACCGGCGCGATCTACGCTCGACAGTCACGCCTTCAGTCTGGACCGCGCGGAAGCCCGAATGTGACTGTGGGCGCAATCGTGATGATCTGACTTTCGCCGGTCTTGATCAGCTGCCATCCACCTTCATGCACCATCCGATGATGGCGGGAACAGAGCAGGATCTGGTTTTCAATCTCGCCCCCGCCACCGAACAGCCAGTGCACGAGGTGATGGCCGTCGCACCATGATGCCGGCCTCTCGCAGCCAGGCCACTGGCAGTGCCGGTCACGGGCAATCAGCGCTCGGCGCCGCGGTCCCTTGATCGTCCGCTCGGAGCGACCGACATCGATCACAACCGAGTCCTGCATCAGGACGCGGGTGATGCTGCAGTCGCAGGCCCAGCGCTCCACCGTCTTGGACGAGATCGGAAGCGTGAACTCGTTCTCTGCCCCGGGCGCACCGATCAGACCGAGCAGGGTCTCGACCGAGCTTGTGACCTGCATCGAGACCTTTTGCCCGCCACCGTGGCTTGCCAGCTCGACCAGGGCGTCGGCCAGTCGCTGCTCACGCCTGCGGTCATCGTGCGCGCCGGATTGCCGAGCCAGCGGCTCCAGCGCTGTGCGCACCGCGGCGCCGCCGACCGGATCAAGCAGTCCGGTCAGAAACAGGCAGCCGTCCTCCTGGGTGTTGAGGTGAAGGAAGTTCTGCTCGGCCAGCTCAGCCTGATCCTTGGCGTATCTCTTGGGATCGACCGAGTGGCGGTAGTGCAGGCACTTGTAGTGGAACTTGCCCGGCGAGTTCTGTCGCGCCAGCTTGAGCAGCTTCGACTCGTCGAAGCCCTCGCCCACCGCGTTCGCGGTGCGAGTCATCACGCTGAGGTGCGCGAATCCGATCTCGCCATCATCCATGGCCTGGACGGTCTGACCGAGTTTGCCAAAGGCCTCGCCGACCGCCACCCGGTCAGCGGCGGCGTTGCCGGTCATGTGGCAGTTGAACCGGATCCAGTCGATGGAGCTGTAGGAGCCCTCATCGGTCCAGTAGTCGGTCCGGTCGAACTGCGCCGCCAGCCGCGAGAACTGAACCTCCAGCTGGTCGATGGCCCGGCGGAGAGAGATCAGCTGGTAGGCGATTTCCTCGCCTGCAGGAACCGGCTGGAGCATGAGGCAAGACTACCAAACAATAGTTCGTTTGTCAAGCCCTATTAACAACAACTCAGTTCAACCCAACGCCGTCAACAGCAACCTTGGCGTCACTCCATCACTCTTTTCCCAGTCCTTTCCCATCCGTGCCAAGATTCAGGTGGTGGACCTCCCCGACCGCTACAACGTCGGCGCCGACCTGCTCGACCGCAACCTCCGCGCCGGTCGTGAGCGCAAAGTCGCGATCCACTCCGCGTCCGGCGACCTCACCTACGGCGACATCTCGAGGCTGACGCACGGCGCCGCCCGCGCGCTCCTCGACCTCGGCGTGAGGCGCGAGGAGCGCATCCTCATCGCCGGCTTCGACTCTCCCGGCTGGGTTGCCTCCTTCCTGGGCGCGGTCCGCATCGGCGCGGTCCCGGTGCCGGTGAACCCGCTCCTCCAGCGAAGCGAGGACTACGACCACTTCATCGAAGACTCGCTGGCGAGGGTCGTCGTCGTCGACGCGACCAGCGAAGAAAAGCTGAAAACGGCGGCCGGTCGCGCGACTCACCGACCGCAACTCCTGCGCGCCGACCAGGTCCAGCCAGACGATGACGTCAAGCCCGCTGCCACGCGCAAGGACGACATGGCCTTCTGGCTCTACAGCTCGGGCTCCACCGGCAAGCCCAAGGCGGTGGTGCACCTGCAGCACGACATCCCGTACACGTGTGTCACCTACGCGGAGCAGGTGCTCGGCATCACCGAGAAAGACACGACCTTCTCGACCACTGGCCTCTTCCACGCCTACGGGTTCGGCAACAACCTCACCTTTCCTTACTGGGTCGGCGCGTCGACCGTCCTGCACGCCGGCCGCCACACGCCCGCGACCGTCCTGGACACGATCGAGAAGCGCAGGCCCACCCTGTTCTTCAGCGCTCCAACGCTGTACAACGCGATCCTCAACTTCGAGGGCGCGAAAACTCGCGACCTGCAATCGATCCGGCACTGCGTCGCCGCCGCAGAGGCTCTCCCGGCCGAGGTCTGGCGGCGCTGGAAGGACGCGTTTGGCCTGACGATCCTCGACGGGGTCGGCTCCACAGAGCTGCTCCACATCTACTGTTCCAACCGCCTGGACGATGTGCGGCCCGGTTCGAGCGGCAAGCCAGTGCCGGGCTACGAGCTGAAGATCCTCGACGACGAGGGCCGGCCGGTCGCCAGCGGCGAGGCCGGCGATCTCTACGTCAAGGGTGACAGCGCGCTCGCCCTCTACTGGGCGCAGCACGAAAAGTCGAAGCGCTCGATTCTCGGCGAGTGGTTCTTCACCGGCGATCGCTACCGCGTCGACGATGACGGCTTCTACTGGTATGAGGGGCGCTCCGACGACATGATCAAGGTCAGCGGCCTGTGGGTGTCGCCGATCGAGATAGAGTCGGCGCTGCTCGAGCATCCGGCCGTGACCGAGAGCGCCGTGGTCGGCGTCAGCGTCGACGGGTTCACGAAGATCAAGGCGTTCGTGATCGCAAAGCCGAACGTCACGGCGGACGATGCTCTCGTGACCCGGCTGCAGGACCACTGCAAGTCGCGACTCCAGCGTTACCAGTACCCCCACTTGATCGAGTTCGTGACCGAGCTGCCCAAGACCGTCACCGGCAAGATCCAGCGCTACAAGCTGCGTGAGAGGGAAGCGACCCCTGCCTAAGCACATCGCCGTGCTCCCCTGCGACGGCGCGGGCAAGGAAGTCGTCCCCGAGGCGATCAAGGTCCTTCGCGCGGCGGGCGCGGGTTTCGAGTTCCAGGAGTTCGACGTCAACGCCGACCAGTACATGCGCACCGGCGAGCCCATCCCTGCGCAGGTTTGGGGCGAGCTCCAGAAGGCCGACGCCATCCTCTTTGGCGCCGTCGGAGACCCGAGAGTCAACGACGCCGCCTATCTCGCGGGGGTGCTTCTGCGGCTTCGCTTCGAGCTCGACCTGTACGTCAACCTACGTCCGGCCCGGCTGTACGACGATCGGCTTTCGCCGCTGCGCCGAGAGGACAGAAGGAAGATCGACCTCCTCATCGTGCGCGAGAACACCGAAGGCCTTTACGTCGGCATGGGCGGAAGGTTCAAGAAAGGCACCGAGCACGAGGTCGCGATCCAGGAGGACCTGAACACGTACCTCGGGGTGACGCGGATCATCGAATATGCATTCAAGACCGCGAAGCGCGAGGTGGTCATGGTCGACAAGGCCAACGCGATGACCCACGCCGGGGGGCTGTGGCAGCAGCAGTGGACGGCAGTGGCGGCGCAGCACCATGACATCAAGACGCGTCATCTATACGTGGACGCGGCGGCGATGCAGCTTGTGCGCGACCCGAGCCAGTTCGAGGTCATCGTCACGGGCAACCTCTTCGGCGACATCCTTTCCGACCTCACGGCCGAGCTCATCGGCGGGATGGGGATCGCCCCGTCGGGCAACATCAACCCGGAGACGGGGCGCGGTCTTTTCGAGCCGGTGCACGGCACCGCGCCGGACATCGCCGGCCGGGGCATCGTCAACCCGATCGGGGCGATTTTGAGCGCATCTATGATGGTTGGACACCTGGGTTACACGGAAATGGCTAGCGCGATCGAGGGTGCGGTCGAATCGGCCATCCGCGCGGGCGACTGCACGCGCGACCTCGGCGGCAGCCTGTCGACCCGTGAGGTTGGCGATGCGGTGGCGCGAAGGCTGAAGGACTAGGTAGAGCGCGAGATGGGCATGACGATGACCGAGAAGATCCTGGCTCGTGGCGCCGGCCGCGAGAGCGTCCGGCCCGGAGACCTGCTGCTCGCCAGGGTCGACTTCGCGATGGGGCACGACCTGACCATCCCGCCGGCCGGAAAGATCATGCGCGAGCAGATGGGCGCCGAGAAGATCTGGGACCCCGAGCGCGTGGCCGTGACCCAGGACCACTTCCAGCCCGCGAAAGACGCCGCCAGCGCCACCCTCGGGCGTCTGACACGCGAGTTCTCGCACCAGATGGGCATCAGGTGGTATTTCGAGGTGGGGCAGGGCGGCATCTGCCACACCGTGCTGCCTGAGAACGGCCTGGTCCTTCCGGGCGAGCTCGTGGTCGGCGCGGACTCGCACTCGTGCACCTACGGGGCCCTCAACAACTTCGCGACGGGCATCGGCTCGACCGACCTCGCTTGCGTGCTCGCGCTTGGCGAGCTCTGGTTTCGCGTCCCCGAAACGCTGAAGTTCGTCTATCGCAACCGGCTGCGCGAATGGGTGGAGGCCAAAGACCTGATCCTCTATGTGATCGGCCAGATCGGGGTCGACGGCGCGCGCTCCAAGGCGATGGAGCACACAGGTGAGGCGCTGCGCCACATCGACATGGAGGCGCGGTTGACGATGACCAACATGGCCATCGAGGCCGGTGCAAAGAACGGGATCATGGAGTTCGACGAAGTCACGAAGCAATACCTGGAAGGGCGGGCGAAGCGCCCCTACAAGCCCGTGAGCTCCGATCCCGACGCGGAGTACGAGAGAGTTTTCGAGTTCGACGCGGCGAAAGTCGAGCTGGGCGTCGCCAAGCCGATGTCACCCGACAACTACGCGCCCCTGTCCGAGGTCGCGGGCACGAAGCTGGACCAGGTCTTCATCGGGTCGTGCACCAACTCCCGCATCACCGACCTCCGGCGCGCCGCAGCTGTGCTCGAGAACCACAAGGTCGCGCCCGGGGTGCGGCTGATCATCACGCCTTCGTCGCACCAGGTCGCCATCCAGGCTGAGAAAGAAGGCTTGATCGGCACGTTTCTCGCGGCAGGCGCGGCGTGGACGACCGCGACATGCGGCGCATGCCTCGGTGGGCACATGGGAGTGCTCGGTGAAGGAGAGGTTTGCCTCAGCACGACGAATCGAAACTTCCCGGGCCGCATGGGCCATCCCAAGGCGCTGGTCTATCTCTCGAACCCTGCAGTTGCCGCGGCCAGCGCCGTGACTGGAGTCATCAGCCACCCGAGCGAGGTGCTGGAGCACATGCCGGCGGAGATCAGGTGACGCTTCCCAAAGTTGTTCGTGGTAGGGCGTGGAAGTTCGGCGACAACATCGACACCGACCAGATCATCCCGGCCAAGTACGCCATCTACTCGCTGGACGACAAGGAGCTCGGCAAGCACGCGATGGAGGGCGTTCCCGGCCGCGACACATGGGCGTCGCAGGTCACGCCGGGCGACATCATGGTCGGCGGATCGAACTTCGGCTGCGGCTCGTCGCGAGAGATCGCGCCGGTCGCTATCCGCGGCGCGGGCATATCGCTCGTGGTCGCGGACTCGTTCGCCCGCATCTTCTTCCGCAATGCGATCAACATGGGCTACCCGATCCTCCAGTCGCCGCAGGCCTCGGAGGCGATCGAGGAAGGCGACGAGCTCGAGGTCGACCTGGAGCAGGGCGTCATTCGCAACTTCACGAAAGGCGACGAATATCGCAGCGATGCCTTCCCGCCCTTCATGAACGAGCTGCTGCGGATGGGTGGGCTCGTGCCGTGGGTTCGCAAGCGACTGGAAGAGCGCCGTCGCGTGGCGGCCGCGCGTGGATGACATCAAGCCTGTCGAACTGCAGGAGCCTCTGGAGGAGCTTGCCCGCGACCCGAAGCGCTTTTCGCACGACCTGAAGTTCCCGCCGCCGGAACGGATCCGCGTCTACGACGACACCCTGCGCGACGGCGAGCAGATGCCAGGCGTCGCGATCACCCCCAAGGACAAGTACGAGCTTGCCCGGATGCTCTCCGACATCGGTGTCCACATCATGGACGTCGGCTTTCCGTCGGTTTCCGAAGGTGAGCGCGAGACCCTGCGCCTCGTGCTCGGGGGCCGCAAGCGGGGCGAGCTGCGTGAGGACCTGGAAGTGATCTGCATGATGCGCTCCACGCGGGGCGACATCGACGCGACGATGCGCGTCATCGACCAGCTCGGCTACAAGCGCGATGAGGTCACGTACTTCATCTTCACGTCGGCCTCGGACCTCCACGTCAAGTACAAGCTCGGCAAGACTCTGCTGCACCGCGATGGCATCCCTGAGGCCGAGTGGCTGGAGCTGCCAGTCTCTTACTACCGCGAAGCCAACCTGCGAATGATGTGCGAGGCGATCCGGTACGCGCGCGAACAGGGCGCGACGTCGATCGAGTTCGGCGGGGAGGACGGCAGCCGCGCCGACGTCGACTACATCGGCGAGATCCATCGCGAGGGCATGAAGGCGGGGGGGACGCGGCCGTCCACGCCGGACACCGTCGGGTGCTACTCGCCTTTCGCGGTGCGTGAATACATCCCGGCGATCAAGGCGGCGGCGCCTGACGCCCCACTGGTCGTGCACTTCCACAACGACCTCGGCCTCGGGGCGTGGAACACGGTCACGGCGCTGGGATCAGGCGCCGAGATCTTTACGACCAGCGTCAACGGCATCGGCGAGCGGACTGGCAACGCGCCGATGCACCAGGTCCTGCTCCAGCTGCGCTACCTGTTCGGCATCGAGATTCCGGGATTCAAGTACGAGAAGCTCCGCAGCCTGGCGCGCTATCTCGAGCGGGTCAGTGGTGTCCCGGTGCAGCCAACCGAGCCGGGCATAGGTCTCGACGTGTTCAGCCACGAGTCCGGCATCCACACCGCGGGCATGCTGATCCATCCCGCGATCTATCAGTTCATCCCGCCCGCCGACCTCGGTGCCGAGATCACCTACGTGTACGGCAAGCATTCGGGGGCGCTGGTCATCGAGCACGCCCTGAGACGGGCCGGTGTCAAGCCCGAGCCGGAGCTGGTCGCGAAGGTGCTCGCCGAGGTGAAGCGAATTCGGGAGGAGCGCGCCGAGCGCAGCGACTTCTCGGAATTCCACCGCCAGTATTACGATCACCTAAACGGCATGGGACTCACCGCAGATGAAGTCGTGGACATCGCTAAGGCACTGACCGCCTGATGGCGACGACCACACGCCCCGAAGCCGCGACGAAGCAGGAGTACCTCCAGCTTCACCGCTGGATGTGCATGGCAAAGGCGCTCGACGACCGTATGCACATCCTGGTCAAGCAGGGCCGCGCGCCGTTTGTCGGATCGAGCCGCGGACACGAAGGCATCCAGGTCGCCGCGACCGCCGCGATCGGCCCGGACGACTGGCTGGTGCCTCACTACCGTGGCCTGGCCAACGCGATCGTGCGCGGCCTGACCATGAGAGAGTGGATGCTCGCCGTCTTCGCCAAAGCCGGCGATCCACTGTCCGCCGGACGGAACCTGCCCGGCGGCTGTTACAGCTACCCCAAGCTGAAGATCGCGCCTATCTCGCAGGTCGTCGCGAGCTGGATTCCGAAGGCGGCCGGCATCGCCTACGCCGCCAAGCTGAGACGCGAAGGCAGCGTCACACTCTGCACGTTCGGCGACGGCGGGACCAGCCAGGGCGAGTTCCACGAAGGCGTCAACTTCGCGGCCGTGCACCGGCTGCCGGTAGTTTTCGTCTGCGAGAACAACAGCTACGCGATCTCTGTGCCCATCCGGCTCCAGATGGCGAATCCGAACGTGGCCGAGCGGGCAGCCGGCTACGGCATTGCGGGCGTCACGGTCGACGGCACGGACGTGCCCGCCTGCTACGCCGCCGCGCGAGAGGCGGTGGCCCGAGCTCGCGCGGGCGAGGGCCCCACGCTGATCGACGCGAAGATATGGCGCATCAACTCCCACACGTCGGAGGACAACCAGCTGAAATACCGCAGCAAGGAGGAGCTGGACGAGGCGGCCCGGCACGACCCGATCGCGCTTTTCACGGTGTGGCTCGTGGAACGGCGCTGGATCACATCGGACGGAGCAGCTGACGTTCAGGCAGTCTGCGACCGGGAAGCGTCCGACGCCGCCGACTGGGCCGAGCAGCAGCCCGATCCGCTCCCCGAAGACGCGCTCAAGCACGTCTTCGCCTGACCACCCCACGAAATCTCGCGATTTCGCGGGGACCCCGGTCAATCGCATTTGAACCTGGGTACAAGTTCACACGCGCAAAGTTAGACTGACGTTCGATTTGGACACCGAGCCCCCAGCGTCGGACGATTCCACTCCGCCGGAAAGCAACGCCGAAGAGCCGGTCCAGGCGGTGCCGACCAGGGAGACCACGCCTGTCTGGGCGCAGACCTCACCGCCTGCACCGGCGAAGAAGAAGGGGGATCCCGACTGGGCGAAAACGGAGAGTTCAGCCAACGGTGACAGCAAGAAGTCGGCGCCTGCGTGGGCGCAGACCGTGCCCACCTCGCCAGGCGAGGTGAGCGAGGAGCCGATCGAGTCGGAAACGGAGCCGCCTGAGTCCGAAGAAGAGCCGGCGGTGGAGCCGGCCGCTGAGGCAACCGCCGAGCCCGTCAATGCGGCGAGTACGCCACCTTCGACGGCACCACCTGCCACGGAGCCGCCCGCGACCTTGCCGCCCGCGACCTTGCCGCCCGCGACGGTGCCCCCGGCGAGCGAGGCGGTTGAAAGCGAGCCTCCCGCGATCGAGCCGGCTGCGGCTGAGCCGCCCGCCGTGGCGCCCCTCACCGATCCCCCCAAGGCCGTCGCCGCCGACGCGATGAAATCGACGTGGCCGCCCGCCGGGGCCTCGGCCCCCGCGCCGCCCGAGGAGACCGACATCTGGCCGCCCGAACCGCCGACCGAGCCCGCGATGCCGGCGTGGCCTCCTCCTTCCGAGCTCGACGAGCCGGCCACGCCCGCGCAGGCGATCCCAAGCTGGCCGGACTCGTTCGACGCCGTCGCGGCCGCGCCCACGGTGCCGCCCGCCGCCCAGGCTCCGATGCCTCCGACCATCACCCCCGGGACCAGGCCGGTGCCGGTCGCGAAGGCCCCCAACCCGCCCGCCCCGCCCGCGGGGAAGCAGCCGGTCGCGGCTGCGCCATCTGCACCTCCCGTACGACCTGCCCCTCCCGCACCACCCAGGACGGTGGAGCCCGTGCCTCCGCCGCCGGAACCCGTTGCTCCGGGGCAGCCTGCGCCGGTTGCCCCGCCGCAGTCAGGACCGCGGGGACGGCCGGCGTGGGCTCCTGGGCCTGTCGCCGAACCCAGGCCGGCCGCACCCCTGGACCCGTCCGGCGGTGCCGTGCAGCTCCCGGCATGGGCCCCCCGCGTGCCCCTGGCGGGGGAGCCCGGCACGCCGACATGGTTTTCGCCGAAAGAGGCAATCCCTCACGCGACCGCACAGCCAGTCGTCCAGCCGGGTCCGGCGCCGGCTCCGGCGGCTCCGGCTCCGCCCGTGGTCGGTGGCCAGCTGCCCGTCGCGAAGATCCCCGTTGCGCCGGCCGAACGCGCGCCCGGGCAACCCGCGTCGACCAAACCCACCTGGGAGGTCGTGCAGGAGAAGCGCAAGTCGGGAGAGCACCCGAAGGTGGCGACCGCCGAGGACCGCTCCTACGCGGAGTGGTTCGCGTGGGCCAAGCGCGGAGGAGCGCCCGCGAGCGCATGCCACGCGGCGGCGCAGGGCGCGTTCAAGGCGCTATCGAGCGGAAAGGACGTCAACACCGCCGTGCAGTGGGCAACCGCCGCGATGAGCCACCCGGCAGAGCCTGTCTCCCAGGCGCGACAGGCCTACTGCGCCTGGTTCGCGCTCGCCAACATCGACCTGAACCTCGACCAGCACCGAGCGCATCTTTTCGCCGCGGGTGCGATCCTGGCCCTCGACCAGGGACTGGATGCCTCGGCCGCCCACGCGGCGGGCCTGGCCGCCGCGGGAATCAGGTAGCCAGGTACGTCCGCTAGCGCAGGTCGCGCACCGTCCGATTGGCCACGGCTGCCACGGCGCATAGAAGCATCAGGCCGCCCGCAAGCTCGAACAGCAGCGTCGGATTGAAATCGGCGATCGCTCCTGACGCGGCGTAGGCCACGGGCGTGAGGCCCATCGACGCCAGCATGACCAGAGACATGACTCTTCCCTGCATCGCCGGATCGGTCCGGCGCTGCAGCCAGCTCACGGCGTAGGTGTTGACGACGCCGGTGCTGATACCGGACAGGCCCATCAAGATCGCGGCGGGCACGAGGGTAGGCACCAGACCCACCGCGACGGTGCCGGCTCCCAGCCACAGGCACAGGAGCACGATCAGGAATCCAAACCTTTTTGGCGGTGCGACGAAGCCTGCGCCGAGGGCGCCGGCCGTCGCCCCGACACCCCACGCGCCGAAGAGGATGCCAAGGCCCGCGGCGCCCGCCGCGAATCGCCCGTGGGCCAGGGTGGGAAGTCCGACGCCCAGCGCGCCGTTGGCGGCGAAGTCAACCACCCCGACGACGATCAACGTGATGCGAATGCCTATGTCGGCCCAGGCGTAGCGGAACCCGGCCACGATCTGTCCACCAAGGCCGCCGCCCTGGTGCGCCTGGGTGCTTGCGGCGCGGGCCGCCGCCGGGAGCCACAGCGTGAACAGGAACCCGATGGCGAAGCATGCGGCATCCCCGGCGAAAGCCCAGCCGGTGCCGAGGGCTGCGACGATGACGCCGCCCAGAACAGGGCCGAGGATGACTGAGGCTTGCGCAGTCACGTTCAGGACCGCGTTCCCCGGCTCGAGCTCGTGGTCGGCGACGACTCTCGGGAGGATCGACTGGCGAGCCGGCATGAAGAACGCATCGACGACGCCAAATACAACCGCGATCCCGTAGACCTCCCACATCTGGATGCGGCCGGTGAGCACGAGAAGCGCAAGGGGTGCGACGAAGACCGCGCGGAGGCCCATCGACCCGAGCATGGTCAGGCGCGCCGAGATGCGGTCGGCAAGCGCGCCGCCCACGACCATCAGGACTCCTCTCGGCACCGCCTGCACGACGAGGACGCTACCCAGGGCGAGGCTGGAACCGGTGAGCTGGAGCACAAGCCAGGCCATGGCGATGTAGCTGAAGAAGTCGCCGAACAGCGAGAGCGTCGTCGCCACCCAGAGCTTGCGAAACGGGCTCGACGCGAACACGGTCCACGGACGCGGCCGCGCTTCGGCGACAGCGGCAGGCGTAACAACTTCGTCCATCGTTTCCATCGCCAACGTCCTAGCGCGTGGTGCGGCGCGCGGCGCCGGTGGGGTCGATGCGGTTGACAAGCTGCCGCAGGTGTCTCATCAAGATTCCAGTGCGCGAATGCGCGACGTAGCGATCGCCTGCGCCTCCTGCATCCGCTTGCGCTGCTCCGCAATGTGGCGGGCGTAGTCCTCAGGTCCGGGTTCCATCGGGATCATGTCTCACCCCTCCTTCGATGTTTCGAGGCGCCGCAACGCCTCATCGACGTCGACCTCGCCGCGGGCGACCTGCTCCATCAGCTCGATCCGCGACGGCGACGCCGGGGCGGGCGCGCGCCCTATGCCGAGCCTGGTCAGCAGCGCGTCGAACCGTGCGCGAGCGGTGGGATAGCTGACGCCGAGGTGCCGCTCGAGGTCCTTCATGTTTCCGCGCGACGCGAGGAAGACGCGAAGCACCTCGCGGTCCTCGTCGGTGAGGACGCAAAACTCGCAGGCCGCAAACCCACCCGACAGCTCGGTCTCGCAGTCGGGGCAGGTGAGCCGCGTCACAGCGAGCCGGTGGTTGCAGACCGGGCAGTTGGTGGGGGGCCTGCGGGTCGGTGTCTTGGCCACCCTATTCCACCGCGACCTGGACTGTGCCCATCATGCAGTCGCAATCGAGCGTCCCGGAGCCAGAACCGACCGTCAGCTCGTTTCCGCCACTCGCGCTTGCGCCGGCGATGGAAACGTCGCCCATCGTTGCCCGGGCCTTGATCCGCACGCTCGACGTCTTGTCGAGCACCACCCGGACGTCACCCATCTTGCAGCGGATCGCGCTGGCCCCACGGTCGAGGCGGCCCCGTGCGGTGACCTGGCCGGCGGTCACGTTCAGCTGGATCGGTCCCTGGAAATCGTCGATGACGCAGTTGCCCGCCTTGACGTCGCCCGTGACGGTGCCTTTCAACCCGCGAATGCTGAGGTTGCCGGCCTGGACGGTGGCGGACAGCGGGAGCGACGGGTTCATCCGGACGGTCAGCGTCCCGCCGATGTCGAGGCCGCCGATGCTGATCCTGCCCTGCGGGCGGCTGAACACGAAGCTGGTGTCGCCCCGGAGCGGCGACTGCTCGATGACCATCGTGTCGCCCTCCTGGCGGGCGCCGTGCGGACCGTCCGCGACTGCGCCTGCGACGTTGGGGTCACCGATGACCTCGGTGTTCCCCATCCGCGTGACGATCCTGACGAGCTTCACCGCGCCGCTCGGCGGCGGAGCGGGGGCGGGGGCGGACTCCGACTCGAGGGCCTCGAGGCGGGCGGCTCCTTCCTCGGCCGTGATCGTCCCGGAGGCCACCTGGTTCAAGATTTCGCGTCGCGGGTCATCCATGCGTCAAATTAGAAACTAATCCTTGCCATTTTGTCAAGCCAGAGAGCAAAATGATTGGGATGAACTCGGAGATAAGCTAGGCTGGCAGTGCGAGACGTCCTGGAGGGGAGGGCTTGACGACACTCGTCGGCGTCGTCTCCGACACGCACTGCCCCGCATTCCTGGAACGGCTCCCGGACAGGCTCTTCAAGGTGATGCGGGGGGTGCAGCTGATCGTGCATGCGGGCGACGTCGACGGCCCGTCCACGCTCGATGAGCTCGCACGAATCGCCCCCGTCGAGGCCGTGCGCGGCGACCACGACCGAGCGCTGGCTTCGCTTCCGCCGACGCGCGAGCTGGTGGTGGAGGGCAAGCGCATCGTCGTCGTGCACGGCAACCGCTCACGCTGGATCGAGGAGCCGCAGACGTTGCTGTGGACACTGAGCCTCGGTTACTTCCGCCCCCACGCTGGGCTGCCGCGCAGCCTGCGGCGAAAATTTCCAGGCGCCGACGTGATCGTCTTCGGCCATACGCACCGCGCACACATGCGAAGGGTCGACGGGATCCTGCTGTTCAACCCCGGTGGGGTGCACCAGTGGAATGCGGCGTCGGTGAAACGACGCTTGGGTCAGAGACCAGGATGGTTCGAATGGTGCTGGCTGCAGGTCGCGCGCCACATGCGGCGGCTCGAGCCACCTTCAGTCGGCATCCTGGAAATCGACCAGGACGGGATCCTGCCTCGAATCATCGGGCTCTAGCATTCGTCTTCATGTCGACGGTGAACTACAGGCCGGCCGCCCTCGACGACGCCGAGCTCGCGTCCGACGTGATGACCGCCGCCTATCCGCCGTTTCCGCAGGACCCCGTGATCACTCGCTTTCGGTGGGAGAACCCACGGGTCGGCTATGAGTACGCACGCTTCCTCGCCTATCGCGACAGCCGAGCGATTGCGTTCGTCGGCAGCGTCCACGCGCCGTGGGAAAAGCTGCCGGACAGGCACTGCGAGGTTGAGGTCTGGCTCGACCGAGCCGAGCAGACCGACGAGCTCCTCAAGTCCATGTACGTATGGATCGAGGAGAAGGCGATTGCGCAGGGCTCGGACCTTCTGCTCACTTACTGCGGTGAGGACGAACCGGGCATCCTCGAGGCGTTGGCCGACCTCGGGTACGCGCATGCTCGGACGGACAGGATGTGGAAGCTCGATCTCGAGAAGCGCGGGCCAGGCCTTCTCGATGAGGCCGCGGCGGCACGTGCTCGAATGGAGGCGGAGGGCATTCGAATGCTCACCGTGGCGGAATGGAAGGACCCGCAGGGATTCCGCAAGCTGTTCGAGCTCAACGAGCGCACAGTCCAGGACGTGCCGCACACGCTGACGATCGTGCCTGAGCAATTCGCGGACTTCGAGAAACGGCTCAGGGCGCCAGATCGCAGGCTCGACCGCTGGTGGATCGCATGCGACGGCGCTCGTCCGGTTGCGATGACCTACCTCAAATTCCCCCCGGTGCGGGGCAGCGTTTTCACGGGCTACACGTGCTCGGATCCGGAGTACCGCGGCCGGGGCATCGCGCGCGCCGTGAAGCTGCAAAGCCTTGCCCAGGCCGTGGAGCTGGGCGTCCCTGCGGTGTACACCGACAACGACGCCGAGAACGCCCCCATGCTCCACATCAACGAGAGGCTGGGCTACATCCGCCGGCCTGGATTCGTCGAGCACCACAAGCGGGTAAGAGACAAAGGCAATGCCTAAGACCAAGGACTACTACGAGGTCCTCGGCGTGCCTCGCACGGCCACGCAGAAGGAGATCGCGTCTGCCTTCCGTAAGCTCGCCCGCAAGCACCACCCCGACCTCAATGCGGGGGACAAGCACGCGGAGGCGCGCTTCAAGGAGATCTCAGAAGCGAACGAGGTCCTGTCGGACACGAAGAAAAAGAAGCTGTACGACGAGTTCGGCGAGAACTGGGCCAGCGCCGCGGCCGCCGGCGTGCAACCAGGCGCTGGAGGTTTTCGGCCCGACGCCGGGCCACGCGCCCAGTACCGCACGGTCAGCCCGGAGGAGATGGAGGACCTCTTCGGCGAGGGCGGCGGTTTCGGCGACATCTTCGGCTCGATCTTCGGCAACGCGCGTGGCCGTTCGCGCCAGCAACCGATCGACGTCGAGCTGCCGATCACGGTCAGCCTCGCGGAGCTCTTCATGGGCACGAGCCGGACGGTCGAGCTGCCGGGCGGCAGGCGCGTCGAGGTCAAGGTACCGGCCGGCGTGAAGGAAGGCACCGTGCTGCGCGTGCCCGGTCTCCGGGCGACGGTTCAGGTCGCACCGGATCCGATCTTCACGCGCGAAGCCAAGGACCTGCGCGTGACCGTTCCGGTGCCTCTGCGCGTCGCGCTGGGTGGCGGCGAGGTCGCGGCGCCGACCATCAAGGGAGGCCAGGTCAAGTTCAAGGTGCCGCCGGAAACCCAGAACGGCACCAAGATCAGGCTTCGCGGTTTGGGCCTGCCCGATCCCAAGGGTGGCCCGGCGGGCGACATGTACGCGGAGGTGCGCGTCCAGCTGCCGGTCCCGATGGACGAAGCGACGCGCACGTGGGCCGCGGAGCAGCCCCTCTGATCAGCCCGGCACATTCGCGCCGGCTGCTGCTGCCCCTCGTCTTCATTTCCGGCATGGCGTCCTTGGGCGTCGAGTTCGGCGCATCCCGTCTGCTCGCGCCGTACTTCGGGACGAGCCTCTACGTGTGGGGCGTGCTGATCGGCCTGATCCTCGTCTACCTCTCGGCCGGCTACGTCATTGGTGGCCGGCTCGCCGACCGCCATCCACGCGACGACGTGCTGTACCAGATCACCGCGTGGGCGGGACTGTGGATCGGCATCATCCCGCTGGTCAGCTACCCGATCCTGCTCGTGTCGCAGCAAGGCTTCAAAGAGGTCAGCGTCGGACTGGTCCTGGGCACGCTGCTCGCGGTGGTGTTGATGTTCGCCGCGCCGGTGATCTTGCTTGGCTGCGTCAGCCCTTTCGCGATCCGCCTGCTGCTCCGCAACGTGGAGACCGGAGGCAACACGGCGGGTCGCGTCTACGCCCTCTCCACCGCGGGCAGCATCCTCGGCACCTTCTTGCCCGTCTTCTGGTTCATCCCGACCTACGGCACGCGGCCGACGCTCGAGGGGTTCGGCCTGGTCCTCGTCGGCATATCCATCGCGGGCCTGTGGCCGCGGCGACGTCTCTACGCGGCCTTTGCCGCGGCGGTGATCCTCGCATGGATATTTCTGCCGTCAGGCATCAAGCCGCCGCAGGTCGGCCAGCTCCTGTACGAGAAAGAGTCGGCCTACGGATACATCCAGGTCGTGCACGACGGCTCGAAGACGGAGCTGATCCTCAACGAGGGTGAGGCCATCCACTCCATCTACGACCCGAGTTCGTTCCTCACCGGCGGCCCGTGGGATTACATGCTGGTGGCAAATTCGTTTCGCCCCGCCCAGGACACGGAGCCGGTGCCGCGGGACATCGCGATCCTGGGCCTGGCCGGAGGAACCGCGGCCCGGCAGTACACGGCGGCGTACGGTCCAGCGGTCCAGATCACGGGCGTCGAGATCGACCCAGACATCGTCACAGTCGCGCACCGCTACTTCCACCTCGACGAGCCCAACGTCCATCCGGTGGTCTCGGATGCGCGCTACTGGCTCGACACGCAGGCCGGGCACTACGACGTGATCATCATGGATGCGTATCGGCAGCCCTACATCCCGTTTCACCTCACGACCCGCGAGTTCTTCAGTGAGGTCCGCGACCACCTGCGACCCGGAGGGGTGGCCGTCGTCAACGCCGGGCGAACTGCGACCGACTACAGGTTGGTCGACGCCATCGCAAGTACGATGGCTGCCGTCTATCCCAGCGTTTTCCTGGTCGACGTCCCCGCGTTCAACAACACGCTGGTGTACGGGAGTACCGTGCCCATCACGATCGGCGACGTCGAGCACAACCTCGCGCTCGTCAACGAGCCCCTGGCCCAGGACGTCGCGCGCAGTGTGCTCAACGAGGGCAGGCTGCGTGTGTCGCCTTACCACGACCAGGTCTTCACGGATGACCTTGCGCCCGTCGAGCGATTGATCGACGAGATCATCTTCAACTACGTCTCGGGTCGCTGAGCGCTAGCTCCCGGGTGCAGAGACCCGCTGACCTGTTCGCCCGCCAGGGATTGATCTGCCTGAAGGCAGAGCAGACGGACCCGTCCCGTCGCGACGATACGGTCTTCGTCGTCGAGCACGTCGGCCCGCCAGACCTGAGTCTGCCGTCCCCGCGTGACCGGTGTCGCGACGGCCCGCAGCCTTGCACCGGGACGCACCGCGCGGACGAAGCTGGTGCTGTTCTCGAGACCCACGACGTACTGTCCACGCTCGCGAGCGACCAGGTACGCGCCGATCGAGGCGATGGTCTCGATGACGCCGCAGTGGACGCCGCCGTGCACGATGCCGAACGCCATAAGGTGTTCGGGGCCGATGGTCAGCTCGGCCCGAACCTCGTCCTTGGTGGCCAGGGTGATTTTCATTCCCATTGCCTCGGGCCAACCCTCACGCCTTTCGTTCATCTGGGTGGCGAAGTCCTGGCTCACGAAAGCAAATCCTAGTGAGAGAAATAAAGTGAGGGCCGGAAGATCCGGCCCCCACGTCGTCACGTTCGCAGTGCTACCGCCTCCGACTCCAGGAGCCGGATTCGGAACTGGAAGCCCTAGAGGTTAGAAGCTACCTTCCTCCCGAGCCCCCGGCTGGCAAACGAGGCGGCTGGCACCACGACTCGGTTTATCCAAGCTTCGCCTCACCTCCTTGCCCCACGGGCGTTGAACTTCGCAGGCAATAGTACAGCCCTAGACTCTTCCAGCGATGCCCCGCAGATATGTCGCGGTATGCGGCGCGACCGACGCGACGCCATCGCAGCTCGACGCGGCACGCGAGGTGGGCAGGCTGCTCGCGAAGTCGGGCGCGGTCGTAATCAACGGTGGATACGGAGGCGTTTCGGCTGCAGCGAGCGAAGGCGCGGCAGGCGAGGGAGGCACCGTGGTCGGCCTTCTGTCGGAGGGCGATCGCGAAGGCGCGAACCCGCACCTGACGCTAGCTCTGCCGACAGGACTGGGACAGGGACGGAACCTCCTCATCGTCACCGCCGCGGAAAGCGTGATCGCGATCGGTCGGGGATGGGGCACTCTCAGCGAGATAGCCCACGCGCGCAGGCTCGGCCGCTTGGTATTTGCACTTGACACATGGGACGTGCAGGGACTCGAAGTCGTCGCCACACCGGCGGAGGCGGTCAAGCGTGCCCTCGAAGACTGAGCCAAGGCGCACGGCCCCATCCGGTCCGGTCGCTGCGCGACGGGACCACCTTCCCCAGCAAGTGGGGAAGAGAGTCGTTCAAAAACCAGACGGCCGGTACCTGATCTATTTCGAAAAATCGTGAGCGAGCTTCGCTGGAATCCGCTGCTCGAGGAATGGGTCACCGTCGCGCCCTGGCGTCAGGACCGCACGTATCACCCCCCCGCCGAGCACTGCCCTCTGTGCCCGACCAGGCCAGGCCAGCCCGAGACCGAGATCCCAGAGCCCGACTACTACATCGTCGTTTTCGAGAATCGCTTCCCGTCCTACTCCGGCGATCAGGGCCGAGCCGAGGTCGTGTGCTACACGCCCGTGCACGACTCCTCGCTTGGCGAGCAGACCGTCGAACACATCCGCGACCTCATCGAGGTGTGGCGCGACCGCACCGACGAGCTGGGCCGGCTGCCCAACGTCAAGTACGTCTATGTGTTCGAGAACCGCGGTGAAGAGATCGGGGTCACGTTGAGCCACCCGCACGGGCAGATCTACGCGTACCCGTTCGTCCCGCCGGTGATCCAGCGCGAGCTCGCGGCCGAGGCGCGCCACATGCGCAAGACCGGTCGCTGTCTCTATTGCGACGTGATCGAGGGCGAGGGGAAAGGAGTGCGCACCGTGCTGCGCGACGATCGGTGGATCGCGTTCGTGCCGCCGTTCGCGCGTTGGCCATACGAGGTCCACCTGGCGCCCACGAACCACCGGGGCGGACTAACCGACCTCGATGCGGAAGATGACGTCGCGTTTGCCGCGAACCTGAAGGGCCTGCTGCAGAAATACGACCGACTCTTTGAAAGGCCTCTTCCTTATGTGATGGCGATGCATCAGCGACCGCCCGGGCGCGCCGCGCGTCACCACCACCTCCACCTCGAGTTCTATCCGCCGAACCGCAGCCGCGACAAGCTCAAGTACCTGGCCGGCTCCGAGCTCGGAGCGGGCGCATTCATCCTCGACGCGCGCGCCGAGGACACCGCCGCGGAGCTTCGTGCCCTCTGAATCGTCGTGGCGCGGGAAGGCTCCCGGCCGGGTGAATCTCATCGGCGAGCACGTCGACTACCTCGGCGGAGTGGTGCTGCCGGCTGCCGTGGATCGCTACACCGAAGTGCGCGGCCGGCCCGCAGACGAGTGGTCGATCGAGAGCGACGTCGAGGGCGGCCTCGCCTATGTTCGCGCGATCGGTGAGGAGCTCGGCGGAAGCCCGCAGGCGGTGCATGTCGTGTCCGAGGTCCCGCCCAACGCGGGCATCAGCTCGTCGGCCGCGTTGCTGGTGGCGGTTGCCGCAGGCCTTCGCCCGGGCATGGACGGCAAACAGGCCGCGCTCGCGTGCCAGCGCGCGGAGCAGAAGGCGACCGGCGTCCAGGTCGGAGTGATGGACCAGTTCGCGTCGGCGCTGGGCCGCCGCGGCGACGCGCTGCTCCTCGATTGCGCGACCCTGGAGTACGAGTTGGTCCCGTTCCCCGATGAGGTTGCGATCGCGGTGATCGATTCCGGTGAGCACCGCTCCCTCGCGGCCACTCCCTACAACGAAAGGCGTCGCGAGGCGGAGTCGGGCGATCCGAAGCGGATGCGACACGTGCATTCGGAGATCGCCCGCGTCCACGCGTTCGTCGCCGCGCTGCGCGCGAACGATTTCCACCAGATGGGCCGGCTGCTGAAGGAATCGCACCAGAGCCTCCGCGACGACTTCGAGGTCTCGACCCCCACCGTCGACGCGCTGGTTCAGCAGGCCGACTCGATCGACGGCTGCTACGGCGCGCGCATCATGGGGGCGGGCTTCGGCGGCAGCATGCTTGCGCTCGTCGAGCGGCGAAAAGCGGAAAGATTCGTCCAGTCGATGGGCAGGCCGGTCCTCATCTGCTCGACGGCGGACGGCGCGTACGTGGTGAGCGATGAGTGATTCCCTGTTCATGCCGCTGACGCAGCGTGTGAGCTCGCGCGAGCTCACCGGGTGGGAGGCGGTGTGGATGCCGCTGGGCGAAGGCGAGGCGGAGCGCCTGACCCTCGGTATCGGAACGGGCTGGAAGCCGATCGAGGTGCCGCGCCAGCTGTCGGGTAGGCAGGGCCGCCAGTCGATCTGGTACCGCACAGAGTTCCCACGCCCGGACCACGCCGGTCGCGTGGTGCTGCGGATCGGCGGTGCGTTCCTGGCGACCAACGTCTGGTTGAACGGCCGGATGCTCGGCTCGCACTACGGCTACTTCGCTCCGTTTGGTTTCGACCTGACGCCTTACCTCAAACCCGAGAACCTGCTTGTCATCTGCTGCGAGGCGCCCGTCGAGCCGCAGCCCGAGAAGAAGCGACACATCATGGGCCTCTTCAACGACGGCGACCTCAAGCCGTATCCGGCGTCCGCCTATTCGAGCCTGCCAGAGCCGTATGCGCTCGAGGTCCCGCTCGGCCTCTGGCAGCCTGTGCAGCTGGAGTACGTCGGGTCAATCGCGATCGACTGGCTGCGGCTGAAGCCCACCTTCGAAGGCACCGACGGCCGGCTCGAGGTGGAGGCTCGGCTGCGCAACCTGGACGGTCGCCAGATGGACGGCGAGGTCGAGCTGTCCGTGCCCCTGCCCGGCCGCGATCCGCTCCGCCTGCGCCGCGAGGTGAGACTCGGCGGAGGCATGGAGCAGACGGTCACCATGCGTCTCGCGCTTCCCGGAGCCAGGCGGTGGCAGCCCTGGCGCCTGGGCGAGCAGCCCCTGTATCAGGCAGAGATAGTCGCCCGATCGGAGGGCGGCGAATCAGCGCGCATCGACGACGTCTTCGCGTTTCGCGAGCTCGGGTGGGACATAGGCCCTCGACGCTGGAGCTTTGCGGTCAACGGCCGTCCCATGTTCCTGCGTGGTGCGTGCTACGCACCCTCATGCCGGCTCGACGAGCTGAGTGCGCAGACTTTCGCGGCCGACCTCGCGATTGCAAAGCAGGCCAACCTCGACGCGCTGCGAGTCATCGCCAACGTGCTGCCCGCGGACTTCTACCGTCAGGCCGACGAGGTGGGGATGCTGCTGTTCCAGGACCTGCCGCTTACGGGCACCTACGTCTATCACGGCCGCACGGACGAGACGCGGTTCTTCGAAACGGCGGCCCGAGCACAGCAGGCCGAGATGGTCACGCTGCTGCACAACCACCCCTCGGTCGTGCTGTGGATCGCGCATGACGAACCGCCCTGGCTCGCCACCAACTCCGACCTCGGCGACGTGCATTCGGTGCGGCAGAACCACTCCATCGACCAGGAGTTGAAATCACTCTTCGACCGGCTCGACCCGAGCAGGCCGTCCATCGCCGCGTCCGGCGACGTGGACCTTCACCTCGGGCTCGGCTGGTCGGATGGCGCATGGCACGACATTGCGCACGTCGAGCCGTTGATGGTCACAGCGTTCGGCGCGCAATCACTGCCTGCGGTCGACTCGCCGGGGTGGGAGGGAATCGAAAAGCGTTGGCCTGTGGCAGACGACGAACCCGCCTGGCGCCACGCGGGGTTTCAGCCCGTCAACTGGGCGGAACGAGGCGCAGGACTTCCTTCGTCACACCGCGCGCTGGAGGAATACGTCGAGGCGTCACAGGCCTACCAGGCGGACCTCATCCAGTTCGCCGCCGAGCACTTGCGCACGAGGAAATTCGAATCGTGCTGGGGCGCGTTCGCCTATCACCTCGTCGATCCGCACAACGGCATCGGCTTCGGGCTGCTCGACGGCGCGCGCGTTGCGAAGCCCGCTTTACTCGCGCTCACCGAGGCGTTCAAGGCGACACGAGTGATCATCGAGCCGCTCGCGTTCGAGGCCGCGCGTCCTTTTGGTTTCCTGCAGAACCCGAACGTCCCATTCGCGGCGAGGCTCGTGGTCGTCAACGACGACCCTGAGCTCATGGGTCGCGGTCTTGTCCGCTGGTCGGTCACGAGGGAGAAGCCCGCCGGCGCGCGCGGGCTGGACCGCGTGCGCGATGCGGTGCAGAAAAAGTCCTACTCCGGGAGCATCGAGGTCGAGGTTCCGACGGCGTTCGAGCCGGCGGTCAGCGCGACAACGCTCAGCCTGCCGCTTGCGGCCGAGGGCTACTACCGGCTCGAGGCATCGCTGACGGTGGCCGGTCGCATCGCCGACCGAACCGAGTTTTTGTTCAACGTCACCTCGACATTGCCACCCGTCCGGCCGCGACCCGAGATACCGCGTTACCTTGCCGAGCGCCTGGCCGACCTGCGCAGCCTGCGCTCGGAAGCGCAAGGCCTCAGCTTCGCGCTCGAGAATCGCACTCGGCCCGCCGTGCTCGTCGGGGTCACCGGCTTGCGGCTCGACGGAGTGATCGTCACCAGTCACCAGATGCAGATCGAGACCAACGCGGGTCTTGCGCCCTTGCCGAAGCGACTCGACATGCCGTTGGGCAGGCGCTTGGTGCTTCATGTCGTCACCGGCGAGTCGATCGGCACCGGTGCCCATTCACTCGAGGCCGACATCACCGTGCCCGGCATTGCATCGGGCCGTTTGGTGATCGAGAACAGCGCCATCGCGCGTGGCGCAAGCTAACCTCAGTGGCATACTTCTGCACTACGTATTCGGCACTTAACGAACTGGACCATGGCCGTCTAGGCGAGAAGGGAGGCTCCCCACCGTATGTCAGATGAATATCGCCTGATCCTCGACATCATCCTGGCGGTATTCGCCATCTTCGCTGCGATCCTCTACCTGCGAACTCGCCGCCGCCGCCGGAAGAAGGCCGCACCGCCGGTTCGTCCGGCAGCTCCGACCAACCAGACAGCGGGAGTCGCCGCGACCTGGGCGCCGCCGACTCCGGCGCGGCCCGCGGCACCAATCGCACCGACGGTGGTCACCCCGCCCTCGGGGTGGGGCACACCGGCGCCGGCCAAACCCGGCGCGGGCGGTTGGGGTTCGCCCGCGTCGCCTGCAGTCGCGGGGCCTCCGCCATCCGCGGCCCCTTCATGGGGTGAGCCCTCGGCGCCCGCCCCGGCATGGAGCCCGCCCGCCGCTGCTCCGGGCCCGGCGCCGGCACCAGCCTCGGCCCCGACGTGGGGCGCGCCTGGGGCCCCGGCCGCACCGAACGCCGCCCCGACCTGGGGCTCACCCGGGGCCGGCTCGCCGCCGGGTTCGGTGCCTGCGCCCTCATGGGGCGCGCCGGCGCCAGCAACGCCAGCTCCGCCGGCCGCTCCCGCTCCATCCTGGGGCGCCCCGGCCGCGCCGGCGCCGTCGTGGGGTGCCTCTCCGCCACCTGAACCTGCGGCCCAACCCGCCGTGCCTTCGGCCCCGTCGTGGAATCCGCCCGCCGCCGCCCCCGCGCCTCCTCCCGCGAACAACGAGTGGGGCGTGCCGCCGCCCGCAGCGAGCTCATCGCCTCCAACCGTTGCCCCATCATGGGAAGCGCCGGCGAGCCCCGGTGCCTCCGCGCCACCCGCTCCGGCGTGGAACCAGGCGGCCGCGCCGGCGTGGGACGTCCCCAGGACCGAAGAGCCGGCGGCACCGGCCGCCCCATCGTGGGGCGCCCCGTCCGCTCCCGCGCCCGAACCGGCCAGGCCTGTTGAGGCTGCGCCTCCGCCGTGGAACGCGCCGGCGCCCGTTTGGTCGGCCGCCGCCCCGCCCGCCCCGCCCGTCGCCGCGGCACCGCCTGTCGCTCCGGCACCACCGGAGTCGACCGACGCTGACCTGACGGCGGGCGCCCGGGCCATGGAAGCTCCGCCAGTCGAACCCGCCGTCGCCGAACCGCCCCCCGCTCCGTGGTCGGCGCCCGCGGCCGGGACGGACGTCGCCGCGACCATGGTCGCCCCTCCACCGTTCGATTCCGGCGGCGCCGAGCGCGAGCCGACCACGCTGATGCCGGCCTGGCAGCCACCGCCTGCGGCGATTCCCTCGGTGCCGGACACCATGGCGATGCCGACGCGACCTCCGACAGCGGCCGGCGCCGGGCCGCAGGCCGAGCTGACGATCGAGTCCGGGCCCGACGCCGGGCACAGCCATCGCGCGGGCGATCATGCGCTGCGCCTGGGGCGATCGCCCGACAACGACGTGATCCTCCGCGACCCCGCGACCAGCGGGCACCACGCGCGGCTCGAGAGGCGCGGCGACCAGTTCTGGGTCGTCGACCTGGGCAGCACGAACGGGACGTTCGTCAACGGCGAATCCGTCCAGGAGAAGCAGCTGAACCACGGCGACCGGCTCACGGTCGGCCAGAACTCAGTTCACTTCTCAGTCATCGGAGCCTAGTGCCGGTTCGGTTCGTTAACTAACACGATGCGTCTACGTATCGCGTGGGCCACCGATCCGGGTCTCGAGAGAGAGGAGAACGAGGATTCGGTCGTGGTGTGGCGCCACAAGGCGGGACTGGATACGCTCATCGTGGTCTGCGACGGCATGGGCGGGCATGCCGCGGGTCAGCATGCGAGCTCGATCGCAGTCAAGACCGTCACCACGGTGCTTGCGGAGGACGGGCAGGAAGGCACCGACGTCGAGCGGTTGAAGCGAGCCTGCAAAGACGCCAACACCGCCGTTTTCAACGCGGCCCGCGACAATCCCGACTGGAGCGGCATGGGAAGCACGATGGTCATGGCCGCGATTCGCACCGGCGAGCTCGCGCTGCTCAACGTGGGCGACAGTCCCGCCTACCTGTTTCGCAGCGGCATGCCGAAGCTCATCTCACAAGACCATTCATGGCCCGCCGAGCAGGTCCGGTTGGGATTGATCAAGGCCGAGGAGGCGGCGAACCATCCGCTCAAGCACCGCCTGACCCGCGCGGTCGGCGTGTGGGAGCAGATCCAGCCCTTCACCGACAAGCTGAAGCTCGAAGAGGGCGACGCGATAGTCCTCTGCAGCGACGGCGTCGAGACGGCAGGTGTCGGAGTGGAGGAGATGGGGCGCCTGCTGCTGCGCGACGGCAACCTCGACCGCGGCGCCGAGCGCGTGATCGAGCGATGCCGTGAGCTGGGCGCGCCGGACAACGTGACTTTGGCCGTGGCACGCGTCGAGGTCGACGTGACCAAAACCGCCGTGCTACCGAAACTGAAAGCCTAGTAAGCCCCTTCCCGGCTGGCGGGGAAGGTGGCGCGTAGCGCCGGATGGGGAGGCCGAGCCTCCAGCCCGCCTGTCAGTAAGCCTGCGCCAGGAGCTCTGCTACGTGCATCACCTTCATCGCTGAACCGCGGCTGCGGAGGCCGGCCTCGAGCTGCATCTGGCACCCAGGGTTGGCCACAGTGACGACTTCCGCCCGTGTGGCCGCGAGGTCGTCGAGCTTCTCCTGCAGGATGCGATTCGACATCTGCGGCTCGAGCGTGCTGTAGAGACCCGCCGCGCCGCAGCAGATGTCGGCGTGACGCATCTCGAAGTACTCGACTCCGGGCAGCGCGCGGATTAGCTCGCGCGGCTGGTTCTTGATGCGCTGGGCGTGCGCGAGGTGGCAGGCGTCCTGGTAGGTCGCGCGCATCTTGACGTCCTGTCTCGGTTGGGGCATCCCGACCTCGGCCAGCCACTCGGTGAGGTCCTTCACGCGCCCTTTGAGCTCCGGGTAGAAGTCCTTGAGATGGGCGCCGCAGCCCGCCGAGTCGACGACGAGCGCATCGAATTCGCCCGTGTTGTAGACGCGCATGTTCGCCTTGCGCAGGCGCTCGGCACCCTTGAGGTCGCCGTTGTGTGCGAACAGCGCGCCGCAGCATCGCTCGCCGGGAGGAAACCACACGTCGCATCCCGCCAGCTGCAGTAGCCTGACCGCTGCGTCGTGTGACTGCGGATAGAGGATCGGCATCACGCATCCGACCAGGAACGCGACGCGATGCTTTCGTTCCCCGATCGCCGGCGCCACGTTCCCCACCGGCGCCTGAAATTGCTCTTGCAGCCGGGGGAGCATGCGTCCCGACCGTGCGACCGAGGTCAGGCCGAGCCTTTGCGCCGCGCGTGTGGCGGCTCCGGCTGCGCGCAACCGGCGCGGGTGGGCGACTAGCTGGCGGAGGGCGGTGCGACTCGCCGCCCGCTTGAAGGAAAACCGGCGTTGGTCTTCTACGTCGGCCCGCCCCGCTTCGATGATGCGGCCATACGGCACGCCGGACGGACACACGCCCTCGCAGGTGCGACAACCGAGGCAGAGGTCGATGTGCTTGACCTGCTCTTCATCGAAGGGCAGCGTCCTGCGCTTCCACTGCGTGAGCAGGTAGATCCGGCCGCGCGGTGACTCGGTCTCGAGCCCGGTGACCCGAAACGTGGGGCAGGCGTCGAGGCAGAGGCCGCAGTGGACGCACGTGGCCAGGTCGTCGTCGGAGAGTCGCGAAAAGGGTTCGCTCAAACCACGAACCTTCCGGGATTCAAGATGCCGTCCGGGTCAAAGGCGTTCTTGATCCGGCGCATGATGCCGATAGTGGGGGGCGCCGTGCCCCAGGCGCCGACGTCGCGAATGAAATCGTCCGGCCCGGCAAGCATGACGAGGGTCCCACCGACCGCCTCCGCCTTCGATCGGACTTCGCCAACGCTTGCGGCGTCGCTGGCGATTGCCCAGTGGGCGACTCCGATGCCGGGAGCTGCCCACCAGCCGGCTCCCCTGGGGAGCGCTTCCACCAGGTGACGAAGCTCCGACCGCGGCACGGCGATTCGCGCCCATCGCACCGGTGCGCGTCTGGAGTGCCGCTCCCAGATCTCCGGCTCCTCGAGCGTCCAGCCAAGCTCACCGACCGCGCGGTCGACCCCGTCACGGCTGCCGGTGTAACGGGCGAGCACCCGTCCGTCGGAGAAGACTTCGAGGGCCGAAGGCGAGACTGGCATCGACAGGGCGCGTTCCGCGTCGTCCCAACCTCCCTCGCTCGCCACGGTCACGTCCTGAAGCGGTTTCGGGAAGACCTTGAACGACGCGGCGACGATCACGCCGAGCGACCCGAGCGCGCCGTAGTGCAGCTTCATCATGTCGTAGCCGCTGACGTTCTTGACCACCCGTCCGCCGCCGCTGGCCAGCTTGCCGTCGGGCAGCGCCACCCTGATGCCGATCAGAAAATCGCGCGGCGATCCGTATCGCATGCGCAGAGGCCCGGTCCATCCGGTCGCCAGCAGGCCGCCGATCGTGTGACCAGGCGAGTTGAAGGGGTCGAGGGGCAGGAACTGACCCGCCCTGGCCAGCTCGGCCTGCAGCGCCTCCAACGTGATGCCGGCCTCGACGCTCACCACCATGTCGGACTGCGAGTGCTCGATCACCCGGTCGAGTCGAGTCGTATGCAAGAGCACGTCACAGCCCTGGAGCGGATTGCCCATCCCGCTCCCGCGGCCTCCGCCCACGGGAACGACCGCATGCCGGGCGGTCGCAGCCTCCTGCAACCGGCGCGCGAGCTCTTCGGCCGTTGCGGGTTTCTCAACCGACGGTGTCGTCACCACCATTTCGCCTCGATGGCAAGCCCGGTCCGACCCGCCAGGTGAACCGGCTTTCGCGATGGGTCGGGGAAGATCTTGCCGGGGTTGAGGATGCCGTCCGCGTCGAAGACGTCCTTCAGGCGATGCATCGCGTCGAGGTCGTCATCGCTGTAGATCCACGGCATGAAGGCGCTCTTCTCCAGCCCGATGCCGTGCTCGCCCGACAGCGCGCCGCCCAGCTCGACGACGGCACGCAGCATCTCCTCGCCGGCCGCCTCGACCTGGTGCAGCACGTCGCGGTCGCGCAGGTCGAAAAGTATGTTGGGATGCAGGTTGCCGTCGCCGGCGTGGAACACGTTCGCCACGGGAAGCCTGTAGTGCTCGCCGATCTCACCGACCGCAGACAGAACCTGCGGCAGCCGCGACCGCGGCACCACGCCGTCGTGCAGGTAGTAGTTCGGCTTGATGCGCCCAAGCGCGCCGATCGCGCCCTTGCGACCGGCCCACAGGAGCTCGCGCTCGGCGGGCGTCTGCGCTTCGCGCATGGCGTAGCCGTGGTTGGCGTCAAGGATCTTGGTGATCGCGGCAGTCAGCTCGCGGGTCGATTCCGCGATCCCGTCGACCTCGACCAGCAGGACGGCCCCCGCGTCGGTCGGATAGCCCGCGTTGTAGTGCGCCTCCACCGCGCCGACCGTGACCCTGTCCATCATCTCCAGCGCGGCCGGCACGATCCCGTGACCGATGACGGCGGACACGGCCTGGCTCGCCGTATCGATGCTCGGGAATGCCGCGAGCAGCGTCGTGATGCTGGGCGGGATGCGCAGCAGACGCACCTTGATCTTCGTGATTGCGCAGAGGGTGCCCTCGGAGCCCACGAGCACGCCGCACAGGTCGAGTCCGATTCGGTCCGGCGCGTCGCCGCTGACCCAGTGCACGCTGCCGTCGGCCAGCACCACCTCCATGCCGAGCACGTGATTGGTCGTCACGCCGTAGTAGAGGCAGTGCGGCCCGCCAGAGTTTTCGGCTGCGTTGCCGCCGATGGTGCAGGCCTTCTGGCTCGAAGGATCGGGCGCGTAGAACAGCCCGTGCTGCGCCGCCACGAGCGAAAGCTCCTGGTTCACCACACCGGGCTCGACCAGCGCGGTCATCGCCACGGGATCGATCTCGAGGATGCGGCGCATGCGCGTGACCTGGAGCGCAATCCCGCCGCGGATCGTCACTGCGCCGCCCGACAGCCCGGTGCCCGCACCGCGAGGCACCACGGGGATGCGGTGCCGGGCCGCGACCTTGATCACGCCGGCCACCTCCTCGGTCGACGAGGCAAGGACGACGGCGTCGGGCGTGGCGCCCTCGATCGAGCCGTCGCGCTCGAAGATGCGAAGGTCGTTGGCGGAATCGATCACCGATTCGCGTCCGACGACGCCGCGGAGCTCCTCGATTACGGGCTTAGGAAGCGGCATTCTCGAACGCTTCAAAGCGGCGCGTCCGCGAGCCTGGAATGCCCGGCGCCTCGGTCGCTTGCGATCCGACGATCAGCAGTTCGAGCCACCTGCGACATTCCTCGTCGGACGGCACCCGATCTCCGCGCTCGAAGATCGCCTCCTGGATGCGGTTGTGTGGTGACACCTGGATCGTGTACCAGACCGAAAGGCCGTCCGGTGTCACTGCGTGATGTGACTCGTCGACCTTGCGATTGATGGGCAGCCGGAGCGGTTTCGCCTCCGCTGCGCCGCGAAGCCGCGCCGCCTCGGTCTCGATTCTGGTCACGAAGTCCAGCTTAAACTCGAACCCATGACGGGCCGTCAGAGGGTCGAAGCCGCGCTGGCGACGAGCGTCGCCGACCGACCACCCGTCGGCGCGTGGGGCCACACCTTTCGCGAGGAGTGGTCGCCCGACGCGCTCGCGGGCATCACGGTCGAGAGGGCGCGGCGATTCGGCTGGGACTTCGTCAAGTTCCAGCCGCGCGCGAGCTGTTTCGCGGAAGCGTTCGGGTCTGTCTATCACCCTTCCGGCCACAGCCTGCGGGCGCCGGTCCTGGTCACGCCCGCCGTCCCTGACCTGGACGCATGGACAACTGTGGAGCTGGTCAATTCCAGGACGCTCGATGACCAGGTCGAGTCGATCGGCATGGTCGTGCGTGAGCTCGGCCCGAACGTACCCGTGATCCAGACGGTGTTCAGCCCGATCACGGTTGGCGGCTATCTCGTCGGCAAGTCGCAGTCGCGAGTCGTGCGTGAGCTGCGAAAGCATCCCGAGACCGTCGGCCCGGCGCTGGAGCGCATCGCGGACGGCCTGCTCGATTTCAGCCGCCGCTCGGTCGGGGCGGGAGCATCAGGCATCTTCTACGCGATCTCGGGTTACGCCGGTCGCAACGTCATGCCCGAGGCCGTCTATCGCGACCTCGTCCTGGGTTACGACCTGACGGTGCTGCGCGCGCTGCCGAAAGCCGCCTGGTTCAACGTCCTGCACCTCTGCGGCTCGAATCTCAACTTTGGGCTGGCGCGCGACCTCCCTTCTCACGCGGTCAGCTGGTCGATCCACAACCAGGGCAACCCGTCCCTGGCGGAAGGCCGCGACATCGCCGGACGGGCCGTGATGGGCGGGTTGAGCCAGCGCGCGACGCTCGTCTACGGGCCGCCGCTGAAGATCGAGGTGGAGGCGCGCCGGGCGGTGAAGGAGACCGGCGGCCGAGGCTTGCTGCTCGCGCCCGGCTGCTCGGTGCCACCGCGCGTGCGCGAGACTAACCTGGCCGCAATGGTCAAGGCGGTCGCCGCGTGAGCCGCGTGGAAGGCCTCGCCGAGATCGTGCTGTGGGTCGCCGACATGGAGGCGGCGCTGCAGTTCTATCGCGACCAGTTCGGGCTCGAGATCATGTCGCCGCCCGAGATGCCGAACAAGTTTCTGATGGTCGCGAAGCCTGGTGGGATTCCCGAGATGATCGTGCTCGTCCCGCATCCGCACCCAGAGGACTACTTCCCCCGGCACAAGGAAAAGCGCGTGCTGCACCACCTGGCCTTTCGGGTCAGCCGGCACGAGTACGACGCGCTGGAGAACCGCTTCATCGAGGCGGGCGTGGAAGTGCGGCACGGGGTCCATCCGGTCCTGAAGGGCGTGCGGACGTTCTATGTCGACGACCCGGACGGAAACGAGGTCGAGGTGATCGGCCCCGCCTAGCGGTTTCCCGCGGGGCGAATAACATCTGATCAACGTGTTTGCTGCAGGCGCCCTGGTCAATCTCTACACCCGCGACATCCAGGCTGGGCTGCGCTTCTACCGCGATCTTCTCGGTTTCACCGTCGGCCTGGGCACTGTGGAGGCCGCCAGGAGAGTGCATGGCGTCGAGGCCGCACCCGGCAGCCCGGCCATGGTCCTGGTTGTGTGGACCGACGACGTCGATGCCGCTTACGGACACCTGGTGGCCGCGGGGGTGCCGGTGGTTCAGCCTCCTCACAAACACCGGCAATAACAACCGGAATGCGCTGCTGCGCGATCCCGACGGAAATCTGGTGGAGATCGTCGCCAAGCGTTCAACGGAGACGAGGTAGCCTGGCGCTGGTCGCTCAGGTCGTCTGGGGCTTCTGCTCCGCCGCGGGCTTGGGAGTTCGCGTGACCAGCGCGGTGCCGACGCCGAGGACCAGCAGCGCGGTCACGACGAGCAAGGTGACCGGCTCGGGAAACCGGATGCCCAACGCGGCGTCGATCGAATAGGTCCCGGGACCGATCAGGGCCAGGGCCGCTACCGCGGCCAGGATCGAGAGGTTGAACTCGTAGCCGCCCTTGCTGCTGAAGAAACCCTTGGGCAGGTGGACCAGGGCGATCGCCACCAGCATCGAGCCCGCGATGGCGTAGCTCGGGATAGGGAAGAGGAGGCCCAGCGCCAGCGCCAGCCCGCCGCCAAACTCGGCCAGGGCGGACATCCAGGCCCACGGCGCTGCCGGCCGGATCCGCATTCGAGTCATGGCACTGGTCCAGCCCGTCATGCCCGGACCGCCAAACCACCCGAAGAGCTTCTGAGCACCGTGCGCAGCCAGCGTCAGCCCGATGACCACGCGAAGAATCAAGAGCCCCAAGGCAACCACTACGAACTCACCTCCCAAGCGGACAACACTTGTAGATGCATGGAAATTCCACGTACTTGTGAGGGTTAAACATGGCGGCCTGCGGACGGCCCGATCGGTCTAGATAGACTCAGCCCTCAGGGCCCGTAGCTCAGTTGGTCAGAGCGGCCGACTCATAATCGGCTGGTCGGTGGATCGAGGCCACCCGGGCCCACCCCGGCCCATTGACATTCTGTGTCGCGGATGTAGCCTGCCGCGGGAAGAGGAGCGTGCGCATAGCATTCGTGGCGGTCCTGGTTGCGGCGGTCGCCTGCGGCTCCACGGGATCCACCAGTCATCCGTCGAGCACATCCGCTGCGCATACACAGCCCCTGGCCTGGACCTACGAAGGCGTTGTGCGACAGAACTCGGTCGACAATCGCAGTGTCAATCTCCCCGACGGAGGCTACCGCCAGGTCTTCAGCCGATGGCGGTCATTTGTGCCGGGGCCGGACGGCCTGCCCGGACAGGATGCCCACTATGTAACCGCAACTTCGAGCGACGGTCTCCACTGGGCGGATGAAGGCGAAAGCCCGATCGGCTACTACGTTCCAGTTCGTCTGCTCGATGGAACCTATCGCGCGTTCGCTTCCGGACGTCTATACACGTCAACGGATGCGAAGAATTGGTCTGCCGTCGGAACGATTATCCCACCCGAATCAAACAATCCCGACTGCCGCTCCGAGAGCGGAACTTTCAGCGACATCCTTGCGCTGCCCGACGGTACGCTCCGCGGCTATTACAACTGCACGGTCGCCACGTACTTCAACATCAGGGCCTCCGAGATCCTGAGCGCGACGTCGAAAGATGGATTGAGCTGGAAGAACGATCCGGGCGTGCGGATCAATCCGCTTGATGGCCCAGAGGTCCCGCGTGGCCCGGATGGCAAGGTGACGGGAGCTGGTAGCGCCGGCCATCCACGCGTCTTCAGGTTGCCCGACGGCACGCTCAAGCTGTTCTACAACTCGCTGAATCTGTGCTGCCTGTGGTCGGCGACCTCGGCCGATGGTTTGACGTGGACCAACCGCAAGCCAGAGAACCTCTTCGGAGGGGACGCCGACGTGATCGTCCTGCCGGACGGGCGGTTGCGGGTGTTTGTCAACGGGAATGTTGGGCTTCCGTCCGATTTCGCTGGGCACTCAGCGGGCGAGAACTGGAGTCGCACGGTGAGTTACATCTATGGTCCGACGAAGTACCGACTTTCTACGTCTGGACAACTACCAATCACCCCCGGCGACGTCGTACCAACTCACCTGTCGGTCGTCATCGAGGGTTCCTCGCCGTCGGTCAGGTTGGACGCTGCTGCCTACGCAGGAGTTGGAGGGACCGAGCTTCATGACCTCCTCAATGGGGCATACGGACCTGTGACAGTGAGTTTCAAGCCGCCAGTTCATAAGGCCCCGTATACCGCCGACGCGACTTTCGCCTGGACGATAGCTCCCCTCGAACAGAGCCGAATCCTCGCGGGCGGAGGGTTGATCTTTGCCGATGACGGGGCATCAAAGCAGATCGTTCCGGTCAGATTTGGCTGGATCAACGCAGGGCCCAACTGCGGGCCTGGCACCGGCACGCCCTGTCCACCGACCAACTGCGGACCCGGTACTGGAACACCCTGTCCTCCCACGAACTGCGGTCCGGGCACTGGTACGCCATGCCCTTCGCCCAGTTGCGGCGCCGGCACTGCAACGCCCTGCGCCATTGGTCCCACAGGTCCTTGCGCTCCGGGCACTAATTGCCCGGGCCCGCCCACCAACTGCGGCCCCGGGAATGGCCCGCTCGTTTGCCCAACGCCGGCGGTGCCATGCCAGAAGGGACAACCGATTCCCGCCCAGGGCTGCGTCACTGGAGGATATGACGGGTTCCCCAAACTCTGCATGCCCAAAGGACAGGACCAGTTCGCGCCGCTGATATGTCAGGAGTTCTACTGACGGCAGTAGGCTGGCCTCACGATCGGCTGGTCGGTAGCTCGGGTTGGTGTTAAGTCAGCTAACTCGATCACCTGACAGACGACGTCGGTTTTACTTGTCTGGGAAGGACGCCGGGGCCGGGCTCGACATAGGTCCGCGAGCTGTGGTGGGGGCGTTCTTCCCGTGCGGGGGCTCGAGAGGCTGCTCGGTCCGTCGCGGTCCGGTTGAGCTTTAACATCGGTTAGTGATTCGCGCCGTCTTCGGCGACGCCCTCCTGAACCCCGCCACCGGTGAGGTGACGCCCCACGCGGTCGTGCTCATCGAGGACGGGCACGTCACGAAGGCCGGGAAACGCAACGGAACGCCGGTCCCACGCGACGCTCAGACAATCGACGCGGAGGGGCTCACGCTGATGCCCGGCCTGATCGACTGCCACGTCCATCTCACCTCACTCGGCGAAGGCATCGATTTCGCCCGAGAGCTGACCACTCCACCGACCTTCGAGCTGATGCGCGCCGTGCGTGCCGCGAAACGCACCCTCGACGCGGGCTTCACGTCCGTGCGCGACGCCGCCGGTTCCCCAGCCGGCATCCGGATGGCGATCGACGCGGGCTTCTTCCCCGGTCCGCGGATGTTCGTCACCGTCAGCGCGCTCAGCCAGACCGGCGGCCACACCGACTCGCACTTCATGTGCGGCGCCGACCTCGACATCCCGCTCCCCGACCGGCCGTACATGGTCGTCGACGGCGTCGAGAACATGCGCCTTCGCGTGCGTGAGGTCATCCGCGCCGGCGCGGACTGGATCAAGCTCTGCACCTCTGGCGGCGTGCTCTCACCGGGCGACCAGCCCCATCACTCGGCGCTCACCCTCGAGGAAATAAGGGCGGCGGTGGAGGAGGCCCAGGTGCAGGGCCGCAAGGTGATGGCGCACGCCCAGGCCAACGCCGGAATCAAGAACGCGTTGAAGGCCGGCGTCGCGACCATCGAGCACGGCATCTGGCTCGACGGCGACGCGATCGAGATGATGCTCGACGGCCACAACGCGCTGATTCCGACCCTCGTCGCGCCGCACTGGGTGATCCGCCACGCAGAGGCGGGGAAGATGCCGGCCTACGCGATCACGAAGGCGCGCGCTGTGATCGATGACCACAAGGCCAGCATCAAGCAGGCGATCGAGTCAGGCGTGAAGATCGCCTTTGGCACCGACACCGGCGTCGGCCCCCACGGCTCGAACGGCGAAGAGTTCCTCCTGATGCATGAGCTCGGCATGGAGCCGCTCGACTGCATCCGCGCCGCAACCACCGTGGCCGCCGATACGATCGGGATGAAGGGAGTCGGAACGCTCGAGCCTGGCGCGTGGGCAGATCTCATCGGGGTGCCGGGCGATCCGGTGGCCGACCTGACGCTGCTCGCTAAGCCCGAAAACGTCAGGCTGGTCGTCAAGGGCGGCGAAGTCGTCAAGAGCGCGACGGCGTGAGGCTCGACTGGGCGCTCCTCGCCAACGCCGCTGAGGCTCCTCCCAACGGCCTTGTCTACATCCTCGGCGCGGGCTTCGACACGCTGATCCGCGACCAGTTCCCGACTCCTTTCGGGGGCGTGATCGTGCTCCGCCTCCAGACCTCGCGGCTCGAGACCGAGCGGCCGCACAAGGTCGAGGTCCACTGCTCGGACGAGGACGGCAAGCTCGTCCTGCCCCAGCCGATCGTGCTGAACCTACCCGCGCGCCACGTGCCGGCCGACTACCCGCATGGCTGGGACCTCTCGGCGAGCATCGTGATCAACCTCACCACGGTGCCGATCCAGCGCCCGGGCTTCTACAACTTCGAGATCATGATCGACGACCAGCAGGTTCGTACCCTGCCTTTCAGGGCGGTGAAAGCGGCGGCGGTCCAGACGGTTTGACCGCCGCCGTCAGCAACTTCATCGCGAGCTACGGCCTTCTCGCGGTGTTCGTGCTCATGGTGGGCGAGAGCTGCGGCTTTCCGTTTCCGAGCGAGGTGATCATGCCGACAGGCGGCGTGCTCGCCGCCACGGGCCACATCAACCTAGTTGCGGCGATCATCGCGGGCGCCGCCGCAAACCTCGTGGGATCCCTGATCGCCTACGGCGTGGCGGCTCGGTTCGGCGAGCCGTTACTTCTGGGCCCAGGCAGGTTCATCGGCATCCGCCGCCACCACCTGGAGATCGCGGACGGGTGGTTCCGGCGCTGGGGCCTGCTTGCGGTGTTCGTCGGGCGCGTGCTGCCGGTGATTCGCACTTACATCTCTTTTCCCGCCGGGCTCGCGCGTATCGACCTGCTCAGGTTCTCGATCCTGACTTTTGTCGGTGCGCTGCCCTGGTGCGCCGCCCTCGCGATCGTCGGCTACGTCCTGGGCAAGAACTACGACCGGATCAGCGGTCCGCTGGAGAAGGGCGCGATCGTCATCGCGCTGTTAGTCGTGATCGCCCTGATCGCCTGGTACCTGCGAGGCCGCGAACCTTCTGTTCGAGAAGCGTGAGATGTCTCGTTTCGTTGCGCCATCGCAGACGAGGTCGGCGGCGATGTCGCCGATCACCGGCGCGAACTTGAATCCGTGACCTGAGCACGCGCTGATCACCACCACGCGCTTGTCGTCGGGAGCGAAGTCGATGACGAAGTGGTGGTCTGGGGTGTTGGTGTACATGCAGGTAAGCGTTCGCGTCACGTGACCGCTCACGCCGCGCAGGTATGTCGAGGCCAGCAGTCGCAACGGGTCGATGTCAGAGTCGTCGACGCGACGCCGGATCGCGTGCGGGGTGGTCGTCTCGCCCTCGTGGTGGCGGCCCACCTTGACGGTCCTCCCGTCGAGCGACGGAATTCCGTACATGAAGCCGGACTCCTCGGACTGGCGCACGAACGGCGGAAAACGGTCCGGGGCAAACCAGTCGGCGTCGCGTGCGATCGAGAACCAGACGTGCACCTGCCGCTCGACATTCAATGGAATCCAGTCGATGAGCTCGGGAGTCCAGGGTCCGGCGGCGACGACAACCGCATCGAAGCTCGACAGCAGATCCGCGATGGACTTCACTTCCGAATCGCGAACGACTTGCGGGACTTGTGCCAGCATCGCGGCCACCGCCGCATCGGGGTTGATGACGCCGGCCTGGCGATCGAGCACCGCGACGTCGCCGTCGCGCACGACATGGCCGCGGTACCGGCGCCTCAGCTGGCTGGCGTCGAGGAATTCGGCGTCCAGACCGTGCTCCTTCGCCGAGGCCTGCGCGCCGACCACGACCTCGGATGACGCGTCGCCGATCATCAGCGCGCCTGTCATCGTGAGAAGGTGGGTGCCGCTGGTCGCCTCGAGCTCGCGCCACAGCGGAAAAACTTCCTGGAGCAGGGGCACGTACCAGGCGCCCTCGAAGTACGCGGTGCGGATGAGCCGCGATTCGCCGTGCGTCGAGCCGTGCGCATGCGGAGGCGAGTGCCGGTCGTAGCAAACGACGTCGACGCCCCGCTTGGCGAGTCGCCACGACGTCGCGGCGCCCATCGCGCCGCCACCAATCACGGCGACTCTCATCTCAGTCCGGCGCGATCCGTGCGATGGGCTGCCCCGGCACGACCTGGTCGCCGACCTCGAGCAGCAGGGCCTCGATGACGCCCGCGACGGGGGAGGGGATCTCCGCGTTGACCTTGTCGGTGTGCGCCTCCATCAACATCTCGCCCTCGGCCACGTGCTCGCCTTCCTGCTTGCCCCACGCACCGACAGTGATCTCCTCCGCGCCCTGCAGCTCCGGCATCATCACTTCCTGGATCTCGACGCCCACGTAACTATTGTCGCTCGGCCCCAAGCGCACCTCTGGCGTCAGGCGTGCGGAATCCATCGGGTTTTAGCGCACGGCTGACGCCTAACGTGCGGAATACGGCAGCGGATCGGCTGCTAGGCCATGGAGACGACGTCGAGCAGCTCCTCGTCCCAGTAGTCGAGCTTCCCCTCGGGCATGAACAGCACCCGACCCGGCTGCAGCGCCTCGACGAACTCCGGGTCGTGGCTCACGATGATCATCGTCCCCGGCCACTCCGCAAGGGCCCGCGCGACTCCGGACCGGGACGGCGGATCCAGGTTGTTGGTCGGCTCGTCGAGCAGCAGCAGGTTGTGGCGGCCCGCCACCAGCTGCGCGAGAGCCAGCTTGGTCTTCTCGCCCCCAGAGAGCGTCCCAGCGTCCTGCCGCGCGATGTCGCCGGTGAGCCCGAACATGCCGAGCAGCGCCCGCAGCACCCGCTCCTCGGCGTCCGACTGCTCGCGCATGTGGGCCAGAACAGTCACACCGGGCCGGATCCCTTCGTGCTCCTGCGCGTAATAGCCGAGCGAAACGCCGTGACCCAGCCGGGACGACCCGGAATTCGGATCGTTCTGCCCGGCGAGGATGCGCAAGAGGCTCGTTTTGCCCGCACCGTTCAACCCCATCACGAGGAGACGCTCGCGGCGCTCCACTTCGAACGAAACGTCGCGAAACACAAGCGGACCGCCATAGCCTTTCGCGAGGCCCGTGCAGTGAAGGACTATGCGACCGCTGTGCGGCGGTTCGGGAAAGCTGATCTTGACCTTGCGCTCGCGACGCGGCGCGGTCACGCGCTGCGCCCTCATCCGCTCGACCCGGCTGAAGATCGCGTGGGCCTGCTTGGCGCGTTTCTTGGTCTGGCGGCGCATCACCTCCGCTAGCAGGCTCAACCTCTGAATCTCGGCCTGCTGCCGCTGGGCAAGCGACGTCAACCTCTTCTCCTCGAGGCGCCGCGCCGTCTGGTACTGCGAGTAGGTGCCGCGATACTCGATGAGCCGGCCCGCGTCCAGGTGCAGCACGCGGGTGATCGACGCATCCAGCAATCCCAGGTCGTGGCTCACGACGATCACGGCGCCGCGGAAGTCGCGCAGAAAGTCCATCAGCCAGGTTTTCGCGTCGCTGTCGAGGTGGTTGGTCGGCTCGTCGAGCAACAGCAGGTCCGCGTCGGCGAAAAGGACTCGGGCCAGCTCGACGCGGCGCCGCTCGCCGCCCGAAAGCACGCTGAGCGGTAGGTCGACGCGGTCGAGGCGTAGCCCGAGTCCGGCGGCGATCCGGCGTGCCTCGGATTCGCTCGAATACCCGCCGTCCATCCGGTATCGCTCTTCCGCCTCGGAATATCTCGCGATGCTGGCCAGCGAGTGGTCGTGCTCGAGCTTGTGGTGCAGGTCGACGAGCCGCGCGGCCGCACGGTCCAGCCCGCGGCCGGAGAGGATATGGGACAGCGCCGTGTGGGAAGCCTCGGCGCGAGGCCGTGGATTCTGGGGCACGTAGCCCAGGGTTCCGCGGCGCAGCACGATCCCACCCCCCGCATCGTCCTCCGCCGCTAGGACCTTGAGCAGGCTTGTCTTGCCCGCGCCGTTGCGCCCGACCAGGCCGACCTTGTCTCCTGTCGCCACGGTGAAGCTCGCGTCCGAGAGCACTCGGCGCGCGGCGACGTCGATGGCGAGACCTCGGGCCTGGATCACAGGGTGCCAATTGTTACGTGCTGCCCCGCCGGGCGTTGTGTCAGCTAAATCTCGCGCCCAGGAGGCCGTCCCAAATGAAGAAGGTCCTTGTCATAGTCAGCATCCTCGCGGCGGCGGCCGCCTGTGGCGGAGGGGGTGGAGCCAGCACCGCGACCCGTAACGACAGCGCTCCCCTCGCCCAGAACCAATCGGCTGCCGGTCAGCCGTCCAAGGCGGTCGGCCAGCCCAACGGCACGACGAGCGGCAACCCGACGCTGCCGAACGACACCGTTCCGGTGCTGCAGGGCCCGCCTGTGATCCGCCAGGCCCAGCTCAGCATGACCGTCGGCAGCGGTCTGTTCGACTCGAAGCTGGCCGAGGTCCGCACGCTGGTCGAATCAGAGGGCGGATACATCGCCGGCACCGACGCGCAGGCCAGTCCGACCACCGACAGCACTCAGAACAGCCAGATCCGCACCGGCGTGATCAGTTTCATGGTCCCGGCCGGGCATTTCGACGACACCATCGATCAGCTCTCCAAGGTCGGCAAGGTGCAGAGCGAGCACATCACCGGCACCGACGTCAGCGCTCAGTACGTCGACCTCAACGCACGATTGGCGAACGCCGAGGCTCAGCACGCCGCGATGCTCGCACTGCTTGCCAAGGCGCAGAACATCAACGAGATCATCGCGGTGCAGAACCAGATCGGCCAGATCACCGCGCAGATCGAGCAGCTGAAAGGCCAGATCAAGTACCTCAACGACAACACGGCCTACAGCAACGTGTCCGTGACGCTGACCGAGGCCGGCGCGCCTCCGCAGGCCGCGCCCGCGGACAGCTGGGGCTTCGCCACAGCCCTGAACGGCGCGGCGCACAACTTCGTGACCACGATCAACTACGTCATCACCGGGCTCGGCGCCATCGGACCGTTCCTGGTCCTGGTCGGTCTCGGTTTCCTGGTCTGGCGCCGCCGTCGGGCGCCCCAACCGAAGCACGCGTAACCAATCAAGCGGGTCGCGGATCATTCCGCGACCCGCCTCCAGTAACCTGCACCGGTAATGACGAGGGCATGGTTCGCTCTGGCCGCAGTCGCGGTTTTCGCGATGGCGTGCGGCGGCGGGTCAGCCGCGAGTCCTTCGCCTTCGCCGACGCCTCCCGCCTCGCCCAGCCCCTCGCCGACACCGAGCCCGACGGGCGTGACGTTCAAGCTGAACCCCGAGCCGGGCGTGACGGCGAGCGGCACGGTTACGGTCACGGCCTCACCGCCAGGCACGTCCAGCAGCGTGACGCTGGAGCTCAAGATCGTGGGCCTGGGGGCGAACTCCTCGCACGTCTCGCACATCCACCTCGGCACCTGTCAGGCGCGTGGCGGCATCGCCTTCGCGCTGAACCAGGTCGTGGCCGACGGACAGGGCGACGCGGACATCAAATCGACGCTGCCCCTGACGTACCCGCCGGCGAGCGGAACGTGGTATGTCGTGGTGCACGCCGGCCCGGACATGCAGGGGTCCAACGCCAGCTACCTGCTGTGCGGCAACCTCTTTTCCTGAGCCCGCGATGACGCCGGAGGAACCGGCGTCCCAGCCGGGCCAGGTCCTCGAGCTTCCCGCCGCGGCGCGCGCGACGGACATCGCGCTCGACGAGCTGGAGCTGGTCTACGCGTTCATCTACGCGCGGGTGGGCAACCGCGCGGACGCGGAAGACCTCACCCAGCAGGTCGCCCTGAAGGCGATCCCGCGGCTCCGCCAGGGCGCCCCGGCAAGCGCGATCAGGGGATACCTTTTCGCCACTGCCCGCTCGGTGCTCGGCGCCTTCTGGAGCACGCGCCTCGGGCTCTCGGAGGCCGAGCTTCGCGAGGACCTCGCGATGCCGGTCGCCCCCGGACCGCCCTCAGAGGAAGGGACCGAGACGGTCCAGCAGATCCTTGCCCAGCTCTCAGACAACTACCGCCGCGTCCTCGAGCTGCGTTTCCTGCACGGGTATTCGTTAAAGGAAGTTGCCGCGGAGATGAAATCAACGGTCGGCGCCATCAAGGTGATGCAGCTCCGCGCGCTCAGGGCGGCCGCGAAGGTGCGGGTGGAATGAACGGCAAGCCCGAGGACCGGATCGACAAGATCATCTCCGGCCTTCTCCGGGGCCGCCGCCTGAAGCTGCGCGGCGGCGACGCGGAAGAAAAGGCCGCGATCACGGCCGCTGCGCGGCTGGCCGCGGCGAGGCAGGGACCGCAGCGGATGAGCCCGGCTTTTCGGAGGCGGCTGGCCTCTGCGCTGGAACGAGCGCCGCGGGAAGACTGGGTCACGCGGCGCGCAGCGTTGGTCGCGGGGCTCGGCCTGGCGGCCGGCGTCGCCGGGGGAACCCTGCTCGCCCGGACCACGGAGGCGCGAGTCAAGCCGCCTGGGGGCCAGCCGATCGACCCTGCCGGCGGGCGCTGGATCGACGTCGCCGCGATGAGCGACCTGGTCGAAGGCCAGGGCAAGAGGGTGAGGGCCGGTGCTGTCGGCGCGTTTCTCTTCCGGCGCGGAGACAACGTCACGGCCGTCTCCTCCATCTGCTCCCACCTGCCGTGCGAGCTGTGGTGGGACCACGGCAGCGGCCATCTCGCCTGCCCGTGCCATCCGGCCTCTTTCACCCCGGATGGCAGGCCGGCCGACCCTTACGCGCTGCCCGCCCTCAACCCGGTGCATGTCCGCGTCACGGCGGAAGGACGCGTCGAGGTGCTGGGCACGGAATGAGCGTCCGAGCCCACAGGTCGAGGCAGCTCGCGCTCGACCGGTGCCTCCAGCTGCTCGAGGAGGCACAGGTCCGAGGCCAGATCCGCATCGACGGCCCGCTTGGGACGGCGCTGAGACGTCACCTCGAGCGTGCAGGAGTCATCGCCGACCACCGGCTGGAGGGGCGTCGCATCGACCGCGTGCTGGACGACATCTTCGCGCTTCAGGCGCAGCTGCTTGGGCAGGACCCAGAGGACAGCCGGCACCACAACGGCTCTTAGCCGCCCCTCTGCCGGGCGCCGCCCGGCACCTCCCCGTGAATGGGGAGGACACTATGATCTGCCGTTGTGACAACAAGCTTCAGCTCATCGCCGTCTTTCCTGCTCACGTCTGAATCGGTCACCGAAGGACATCCCGACAAGGTCTGCGACCAGGTCTCGGATGCGGTCCTCGACGGAATGCTCGCGCAGGACGCCCACGCGCGCGTCGCGTGTGAAACAGCGATCACGAAAGGACTCTGCGTCGTCATCGGCGAGGTGACCACCCACGCCGACCTCGACATCCAGCGGACCATCCGCGACACGATCCGCGCGATCGGATACAACGACGAGCAGATCGGATTCGACGCCGACCACGCCCTGATCCAGGTCTACCTGAAAGAGCAGTCGCCGGACATCGCGGCCGGGGTCAATCACTCGCTCGAAGAGCGCGAAGGATCTCCCGCCGACGACCCGTTCGAGCTGCAGGGCGCCGGAGACCAGGGCATGATGATCGGCTTCGCCTGCCGTGAGACACCAGAGCTCATGCCGCTCACGATCTCGCTCGCCAACCGGCTCGCCAAGAGGCTGGCCGAGACCCGGAAGAACGGCTCGCTGCCTTTCCTTCGGCCTGACGGCAAGACGCAGGTCACTGTCGAGTACGAGTACGGCCGGCCGAAACGGATCGAAGCAATCGTGGTTTCGACCCACCACGCCGCAAGCGCCACGCAGAAGGAGATCGGCGAGGGCGTGCGCGAGCTGGTGATCAACCCGGTGCTGAAAGGTCAGGTGGTCGACGCAAAGACGAAGATCATGGTCAACCCGAGCGGCCACTTCGTGCTCGGCGGCCCGGCGGCCGACGCCGGCCTGACCGGACGCAAGATCATCGTCGACACGTACGGCGGCGTGGCGCGGCACGGCGGCGGCGCCTTCAGCGGCAAGGACCCGAGCAAGGTCGACCGGTCCGCCGCGTACGCGGCGCGGCACGTGGCCAAGAACCTCGTCGCGGCGGGGCTGGTTGAGCGCTGCGAGGTGCAGGTCTCATACGCGATTGGCCGCGCGCACCCGACGTCCATCGCGGTGGAGGCGTTCGGCTCGGGCACCAAGTCCGAAGACGAACTGCTGCAGCTCATCCGCCGCCACTTCGACCTGCGACCGGGAGCGATCATCGCGAACATGGACCTGCTGCGGCCGATCTATCGCCAGACCGCCGCGTACGGGCACTTCGGTCGCGACGACCTTGGCGTGCCGTGGGAGGCGACGAACCGGGTCGAGGCCCTGCGCGCGGATGCCGCCGTCGTAGCCCGACCCAGTTAGCGGGTTAGAACGGCAGCTCTTCGCGTCCACGACACGCTGACGGAGCGAAAGGTTCGCTTCAACCCGTCGCGCAGGCCGCTTACCTTATATGTGTGCGGAGTCACGCCCTACGACTCCGGGCACATGGGCCACGCCTTCACTTTCTCGATCTTCGACGTGCTGGTGCGGTTCCTCGAGGCGAACGGCGTGCGCGTCAAGTACGTCCAGAACGTCACCGACATCGACGACCCGTTGTTCGAGCGGGCTCGGCGCGACGAGGTCGACTGGCGAGAGCTGGCGGACCGCGAAACGAAGGTCCACGTGCGTGACATGACCGCGCTTGGCTGGCGGCCGCCCGACGTCATGCCGCGCGTCTCCGACGAGATCAAGCGCATCGCTTCAGCTGCGTCGAAGCTGCATGCGTCGGGCCGCGCGTATCGCTCCGACGCGCTCTACTTCGACGTGAGCAGGTATCGCGGCTACGGCCGGCTGTCGCACCGCACGCGCCGCTCGATGCTGCGCAAGCTGCGCGAGGAGGGCCTGCTCGGCAAGGTCGGTCCGAGCGCGAAGCGGGACGCCCTCGACTTCCCGCTGTGGCGTCCTTCGGGGCGGGACGAGCCGGCGTGGCCGTCGAAGTTTGGAGAGGGACGGCCCGGGTGGCACATCGAGTGCTCGGTGATGGCCATGCACTACCTCGGCGAGCAGATCGACATCCACGGCGGTGGACGGGACCTTCAGTTCAGCCACCACGAGTCAGAGCGCGCGCAGTCCGAGTCGCTGACCGGCAGGAAGCCGTTCGCGCGGGCCTGGATGCACACGGGGATGGTCCGCTACCAGGGTCGCAAGATGAGCAAGTCGCTCGGCAACCTGGTCAAGGTGAGCCAGGCGCTGCAGCGCGCGCCGGCGGCGGCTGTGCGGCTGTATCTCATCTCGCACAGGTACGGCCGCGATTGGGACTTCGACTGGAAGGGCCTTGCGCGCTCAGCGCGACTCCTCGAGCGTATGCGCAAGTTTCTCGCGGACGACTCGCGCGCGGGTGGGCGGCGGACCACGCCGGGTAGGGCCTTGATGGCAGAGTTCAACGCCGCGCTGGCCGACGACCTGGACACGCCGCGCGCGGTGCGGGCGATGCGGGCGGCGCTGCGTCAGCGGGACGCGGCAGCCGCGCGGGCGATGAAGGAGATCCTGCTCGGCTCGGCCGCGCTCAGTTGACCTCGAGCGGAGAACCGCAATTCGGGCACTCCATGTTGGCGTCGAGCTGGACCATGGTCTCGCAGACGGGGCACAGGACGTCCGCGACCGTCGCGGCCGAGGCCTCCTGCTCGCGCGCCTCGGCCTCGAACTCGGCCGGCACCGCTCCAAGGTCGATCGCCGGTGCGCCGCAGTTGAGGCATACGTAGCTGGGCTGGGTGACCCGGTGGTCCTGGTACACGCCGGCGGCGTCGACCTCCACCTCGGCGAAGAGGGCGCGAAACAACCGCCCGCCGCACTTTTGCGAACAGACAAGCAGCACGAGAATCTCCTATGTCAAGCGGCCACCGCATCTTGTGCGGTGAGTCGCTCAGAGCTGTCTCGACGGAGACGCCGGTAGACCTCGTCCGATATCTGTCGGCGCAGGGCGCGAATAGCTTCTGTCTTCGTGTTGCCCAACGAC
>WNFB01000131.1_pt1 | contig 63811 bp, 60 predicted proteins | sample 5400501 | NCBI WGS metagenome assembly WNFB01 (sample SAMN13153341, study PRJNA577476) | soil metagenome | isolation source: 200 cm saprolite under Douglas fir tree site 2 hole 1 | place: USA:California | collected 2015-04-18 | reverse complement strand
TCTGAATCTGGTAGCTGACAACGCCAAAAAACGCCGGTAACGCAACCACGAACACGAGGCCCAACAACCACACCTGACGCGTGCTGAGGCTGATGTGACGGCCATTGGCAAGGCGGCGGGGGATGAGGATAATGTTCATATTTCTCACCTAACGGATGGCATCAAAAAAATATGTTCGCGGCTACTCCCAAAAAGCTCGGTTTCTATTTGACCGAGATTACTTCAAAGCATCTTGTTCCACCATCCGACTTCCGGTTATTACCGCAATGGCGTGAAGTGTGGAAGCAATGCGCCGGGGAACCGTTGGCATTACATACTTATCCGGTTTATTACGTGGACGGTTGTTTAGTTTTACATGCCGCTTCATCGGTTTGGATAAGCAAAGTTATTTACCAGAGAGCCAAGTTAATCCGGTGTTTGCACACACATCCATCACTGCCTGGTTTAACTGATCTTCATGTGCGTTTAGCGCCTAATTCAGCGCGTGCCGGGTCTAATCAACAGATAATGCCGACGTTATCCGCGGGCAGCCGCACTTTTATTAACACTTTTGCCGATAGCATTGCCGACCCTGGTTTGCGTCAGGCGTTACAAAAACTTGGCGGTAAGCCGGTTTAAAAGATCAAACCATCAACATCAGTATAGTTGACGTTTTTTTTAACGCTTAATAGCAACTTTATTACTTAGAAATAAAATTATTAATATTATGTATTCAGTTGATTTAGGATAGAAAAATCCTAAAAAACGGTGCATTAGGTTGATGAGTTATTTTGTATAGTTCATGTGATTTCTCAGATAATTTTGCATGGTTTGATGGCCTTTGTTAGCTTAAAAGAGCTGGAATGACGCGCCCTGATTTTTAGAAACCGGCGTTATTATTGAGTAGAGAGTGAATATTTCATGTGCGGCGCAGTACAAAAAATTCTTTTTGGTTCCGACTCCCCTATGCTTTAATGCCCGTTATGATTCGTCCTTTTGAGTTTTTAATCGGTTTACGTTACACCCGCGCCAAGCGCCGCAACCATTTTATCTCCTTTATCTCTTTTTCTTCGATGTCGGGTATCGCCTTGGGTGTAACCGCGTTGATTACCGTGCTATCGGTGATGAATGGATTTGAAAAGGAACTGCGTTCGCGCATACTCGGCGTTGCTTCCCATATTACTATTACCGGCCCCGGGGAACGCCTGCAGGACTGGCGCGCGGTCTCGAAGCAGGTTCAACAAAATCACCAGGTGGTTGGCAAGGCCCCTTATATCATGGGTCAAGGTATGCTTGCGCGCGGCAAGGCGGTTAGCGGTGTCTTGGTACGGGGAATTCTTCCCGCCGAAGAACCGCAGGTATCCGACCTGGGTAAAAATATGGTGATAGGCAAGTTGGCCGATTTGCGTGCGCATGCGTTCGGCATCATTCTTGGGCGCGAGCTGGCCTGGAAACTTGACGCCGATGTCGGCACGCAAGTGTCGTTGATTATACCGCAGGGCCAGGTAACGCCGGCGGGGCTGCTGCCGCGGTTAAAGCGCTTTACCGTGGTAGGCATCTTTGAAATCGGTATGTTCGAATACGACAGCGGCCTCGTCCTGATGCATATCGAAGATGCGGCAAAATTATATCAGATGGGTGACGAGGTAACCGGGCTGCGCCTCAAAGTGGATGATATCTATCGCGCACCTTTCATCGGCCACGAAATAGAAACGCGGTTAGATGCGGATTATCGGGTGCGTGATTGGAGCCGCGAGCATGCTAATTTTTTTCGCGCTTTAAAGATAGAAAAAACCGTTATGTTTGTTATTCTGCTGCTGATTGTAGCGGTCGCCGCATTTAATATTATCTCCACACTGGTCATGGTGGTAACGGATAAAAGATCGGATATCGCCATCCTGCGCACCCTAGGCGTCAGTCCGGCAAGTATCATGGGGATATTTATGGTGCAGGGCAGCATCATTGGGGTAATCGGCACGGCACTTGGCGTGATCGGCGGCATCGCCTTAGCCTTAAATGTGGAGACGGTCGTGCCTTTTCTGGAGCGCCTTTTTAATACCACTTTTCTTGCCGCCGATGTTTATTACATTAGCGAGTTGCCTTCGGATATGCGTTGGGCCGATGTCATTCGCATCGCGGCGGTGTCCTTAGGAATAAGCCTGCTGGCCACTATCTATCCCGCCTGGCGGGCAGCGCAAACGCAACCTGCCGAGGCCCTGCGTTACGAATGAATAATAATTTTATTCTGCGCGCGACCTCGGTAATAAAAATCTTTAACCAAGGTGCGCTAAGCGTCGAAGTCCTGCGCGGCGTTTATTTACGCGTGACGCCGGGTGAGCAAGTGGCCATTGTCGGCGCCTCCGGGACCGGGAAAAGCACGTTGTTGCATTTATTAGGCGGTTTGGATGATCCCACCTCGGGTTTAATTGAGCTGGACGGCCGGGATATTACTAAACTCAACCAGGCGGAACGGGGCTATTTACGTAACCGGGTACTGGGTTTTGTTTATCAGTTTCATCATCTTTTGCCTGAATTTACTGCCGAGGAAAACGTTGCCATACCGCTTTTGGTCCGGCGCAGCACGAGTAAAGAGGCCTTTTCACACGCACGCGATATGCTGGGTAAGGTGGGGCTGGATCACCGTTTGCGCCATAAACCCGGGGAACTGTCAGGCGGTGAACGCCAGCGTGTCGCCGTGGCGCGCGCCATGGTTACCCGCCCTTTATGCATACTTGCCGATGAACCCACCGGTAATCTCGATCGTAAGACCGCGGAAAGCGTGTACGAGTTGATGTTGGATTTGAACCGCGAATTCAATACCAGTTTTGTGATTGTGACGCACGATCCAACCCTCACGGCGCGGATGGATCGTGTGCTCACTATAGAAGATGGGGTTTTAAAGGAAAACGCTTCTAAAGAACAACATCAGGCTTAACAGTTGCTGGAAAACTGCTGTTTTTCAACAACTGACTTATTCAGAAGGTTCCTTAGCAGATAAAAATAGCTGTTTTTGCCGGAGGCTTAAACATTCGCATTTGCATCCTGGCGTTTTTATGCGGCATCCTCGTGCTTCAATCCCGCGAGAGCCTGCCCTCGTTGTGGTGGGGTTTGCTGCTAATACCATTCGCTCTTTTTTATCTATGGCTCCGATTAAAACATGGAACTGGCGATCGACGATCCCACTCCCAATCTTTTAGCAGATTGTTTTTTCAACACCCGGCTGGTTATTTATTGCCGGTGCTGTTTTTTATCGCCGGATTCTTCTGGGCGGCTTTGCGCGCCGATATTTTATTGCAGGACGCGTTGCCGGAAGAGCTGGAGGGTAAAGATTTATGGGTCGAAGGCTATATTGCTGATTTACCTAAGCAAGCCGAGCGCGGTGTCAGTTTTAAATTTGATGTACGGCGTGCGTACTTAAACGGCGCACCAGTCGCTATTCCGCATAAAATTCAACTTAATCTTTTCGCTTTCAAGCTTGCGCTGCGCGTCGGCGATCAATGGGGATTTCTGGCGCGCCTCAAGCGCCCGCATGGGTTCCAAAATCCAGGTGGGTTTGATTATGAGGCGTATCTATTTCGCGAGCGTATCCGTGCCACCGGGTATATACGCAAAGATAAGCCGCCGGAGTTAATGACTTCCGATCCAACCTCTTACCCGGTGGGGCGCTTCCGCCAATACTTGGGCGAGCAGATACATAGAGCGCTGCCAGAAAACGATTTCACCGGTGTACTCACCGCCTTTGTTAATGGCGATGAAACCGATATCAGCGATAAACAATGGGAGGTTTTTCAACGTACCGGCACGACGCATCTGGTGGCGATATCCGGTATGAATATTGGTTTTCTCGCCGGGTTGGTGTTTTTGCTCGTGAACCGCTTATGGGCCTGGCCGGGATTCACGGTGCTTTATTGGCCGGCGCCCAAACTCGCAGCGGTCGCCGCGGTGTTGGCGGCGATCGGTTACGCCGCGCTGGCCGGATTCGCTATTCCTACTCAGCGTGCCCTCATCATGCTGCTGATCGTTATGGTGGGGGTGCTCGCGCAAAGAGCTATTTCTGCCTCTCACTTATTGGCGGCGGCGCTGTTTGCCGTGTTGTTTTATGACCCGTTAGCGGTGATGTCCGCTGGTTTCTGGTTGTCGTTTGTTTCGGTCGGCGTCATCTTGTTTTCTATTAGCAGCAAAGGCCAAGAACATTCCTGGTGGCATCGCTGGGGAAAAATTCAATGGGTGATTGCGATCGGTTTATTGCCACTGATGTTGGTCGTGTTCCAACGGGTGGCTTTGAACGGGCCCGTGGCGAATATGTTGGCGATACCAGTCATTGAGCTGATCGTCATCCCGCTGGCGCTGCTGGGGGCGATTTTTTTACTCTTTCTTCCCGATGCCGTCTCTGTTTTTATTTTTAAGCTTGCCGCGCTGGCGCTGCAAGCGTTATGGAAGGCGCTGGATTATCTGGCGAGCTTTGATCAGGCGCAGTGGATACAGCATAGACCGGCCGCTTGGACAGTAGTTTGCGCCGCCATAGGCATCCTGTGGTTGCTGGCGCCGCGCGGTTGGCCGGTACGCTGGGTTGGGGTGGTTTGGTTGTTGCCGATGTTTTTGCCGCGGCCGGCGGCGCCGCAGGCGGAGGAGGTGTGGTTTACCTTACTGGATGTCGGTCAAGGTTTGTCCGCTGTGGTGCGCACGCAGGGACACACGTTAGTCTATGATACCGGCGCTCGGTTTAGTTCACGTTTTGATGCGGGGCGCGCGGTGCTGCTGCCTTATCTGCGCGCAATGGGCGTTAGCAATATAGATATGTTGATCGTCAGTCATGGCGACAATGATCATATCGGCGGGGCTAAATCGCTTTTAGCATCGATGCCGGTGCGCGAAATCATCAGCAGCGTGCCGGAGCGTTTGCCGCAAGCACAATATTGTAAGATGGGACAAAGCTGGCGCTGGGAGGGGGTAGAGTTTTCCATTATCAGCCCAGTGAATGAAACCGATGCGCACGGAAACAATGCCTGCTGTGTTCTGTTAATAACCAGTCGTTATGGAAATATCCTACTTCCCGGCGATATTGAATCCCGGGCGGAGAAAACATTAGTTCAACGTTGGGGCGACAAATTATCCGCTGAAGTTTTGATTGTGCCGCATCATGGCAGCAAAACTTCCTCTACCACTGCTTTTATTAAACAAGTTCACCCTGCGATTGCTTTGTTTCCGGTGGGATATCGCAACCCTTATCGCCATCCCAATAAGCAAGTGGTAAAACGTTATATTACGTCCGGGATCGAGTTTTATGATTCTGTTTCACAAGGAGCTGTTGAAATTTTGCTGCGCGACGGCGGTATCGAAGCTTCCGGCTACCGGCAGCTGGCGAAGCGTTATTGGTTTACCGAGCACAAATTGTTTAATGCTGAAACCATACCTTAACTGATGGACTCTGTTATTTTAGAATTGTCATTTTTGCCGGGCGTCTGATACATTACGCGCACTTTTCTTTTAGGAAAAAGACGTGTTTGAACTGGTGAAATCAGGCGGTTGGGTCATGTGGCCCCTTATGCTGTGCTCAATCGCGGCGATGGCAATTATCGGCGAAAAGTTTTGGTCGTTGCAGAAAAAATATGTCACCCCGCCTCAGTTGATTGAAAAAATTCAGCAGGGGTTGGAGCAACAGGAGCTGGACCAGCCTTATATTTTGGCTTTATGCAGCACTTCTCCGCTCGGTCGTATTTTGGCTGCCGGACTTATTAATCGAAAACGTGAACGGGAAGTCATGAAGGAGGCGATTCAAGATGCCGGCCGTCATGTTGTTCCTGAGCTAGAGCGCTATCTTAATACCTTGGGGACCATCGCCGCGATTTCACCTTTTCTAGGCTTGCTTGGCACTGTTTTAGGCATGATTCAAATGTTCTCCGGTTTGGGCACGCAGGGTATCGGTGACCCGGCCATTATCGCCAGCGGCATCGGGCAGGCGTTGATCACTACCGCTGCCGGGCTTGGTGTCGCCATTCCCAGCCTAATGTTTTATCGTTATTTTCGTGGACGCACGAGCACCCTGCTGTTGGACATGGAGCGGGAAGCGATTAAATTGCTGGAGATATTAAGCGCCAGACGCGAATGAAGATCGGTGCATTATGAAATTTCGCTCGAATTCCCCCGATGAGCCGGAACTGAATTTGATTCCGATGATCGACGTTCTGCTGATGACGTTGATTTTTTTGGTGGTTACTACCAGCTTTTCCAAAGAAGCCCAGTTGCATATTAAATTACCGGAATCGTCGGCTGAAGCTAAAATCGATGATACCTCCCTACGTATCACTATCGATGCGCAAGGACACTATTTCATTAATGATAAGCAACTGTTGAATGATACGTTCGAAGTTCTACGGCGCACCATACTGGAGGCGGCAGGGAGCAAACGCAATCCCGTGGTGGTGATTTACGCCGACGCCAAGACCCCGTACCAAGCGGTAGTGCGCGCCATGGACGCAGCCCGCCGGCTAGGCTATACCCATCTGACCTTCGCGACCCAGCAATATTCTTCCGATAGCGCTCTGCCGTGACCAACAAGGTTGATCTGGGCAGCAGTATCCGGCTTTATCGCCGTCTGCTTGGTTATGTATGGCGATACAAGTTGGTGTTTATCGCCGCTATTATTGGCATGGCGGTCTCGTCAGCGACAGACCCCGGTCTTGCCGCACTAATGAAACCTTTGTTGGACCAGGGATTTGTTGAAAGAGACCAGGAGAGTATCCGTTTGATTCCACTCTTATTAGTCAGTTTATTCCTGCTGCGCGGAATTTCCTCGTTTATCGCCGACTATTGTATGAGCTGGGTGGGGCGTAAGGTTATTTTCGACATACGCAATGCGATGTTTGTACGCCTGGTGCATTTACCAAGCGCATTTTACGATCTTCATTCCTCCGGCGTGCTGATATCAAAAATTATTTACGACGTCGAACAGATCGCGAACGCCGCTACCCGGGCTTTTTCTACCGTTGTAAAAGATAATATTGTCGTTGCCGGCCTGTTTGGCTGGATGGTTTACTTAAATTGGAAACTGACATTATTATTCGCCGTGCTCGGGCCGGCTATTTCCATCTTGGTCAGGACCATGAGTCAGCGTTTCCGCAAAATCAGCCGGACGATTCAACAATCGATGGGGGAGATTTCGCATGTTGTGCAAGAGGCGATCGACGGCCAGCGTGTGGTAAAAACATTTTGCGGACAGCAGACCGAGACCGAAGTTTTTACCAAAGTAAATAATAAGAATCGCCAGCAGGCGATGAAGAAAACCGTGGTGGCCGCTTCCGGTGTGCCGTTTATCCAGTTGCTGGCGGCGGCTGCCTTGGCGTGGGTGATCTACGTAGCGATGCAGCAGCCGAAAACCACCGTGGGCGACTTTGTGTCCTATATGGCCGCCATGGCGATGATGCTGGGGCCGATCCGGCGATTAACCCAAATAAATGAAATTATGCAAACCGGATTAGCGGCGTCCCAAAGTATTTTTGCCTTATTGGATGAGCCGCCCGAGCCGGACCAAGGAAGCGTCGAGGCCGCTTCGGTACAGGGGCGGATCGAATATCGAGGTGTCGGATTTCGCTATACCTCTTCGCATGTGAAGGCCTTATCCAATGTATCGTTTTGCATTGAGCCCGGGCAGACGTTGGCATTGGTGGGGCCGTCCGGCAGCGGCAAAACTACCGCGGCGAATTTATTGCCGCGTTTTTACAAGGTTGATGAAGGCGCCATCCTGCTGGATGGCATCAATATCAACGACTTGAAATTGAATAATCTGCGCAGCCACATCTCGATAGTCAGTCAGGAAACAATGTTATTTGATGATACCGTCCGCAACAATATTCTCTACGGGCAACGGGTAACAATACCGGAAGCGCGCATTTTAGAAGCGGCTAAAGCGGCGCACGTGATGGAATTTGCTAACGATATGCCGCAGGGACTAGACACGATGATCGGCGAAAAGGGAGTGCGCTTATCCGGCGGCCAGCGGCAACGCATCGCCATCGCGCGGGCATTATTGAAAAATGCGCCGATATTAATTTTGGATGAAGCCACTTCTTCATTGGACACGGAATCGGAACGGCATGTGCAGGCGGCGATGCAAAGGCTGATGGAAAACCGCACTACCTTGGTGATTGCACATCGTTTATCTACGATTGAAAAAGCCGATCGAATTGTGGTGCTGACGCAGGGCAGGATTGTAGAAACCGGGACGCATCGCGAATTATTGGCCTTGGATAAAGTCTACGCCAGATTGCATCGCATGCAGTTTAGTGATGGACGTTCTTGATCTGCTCCAACCAAAATAAAACCGCGCATGCGTTATATGGAAAAACATTGGCAATCGTTAACGCCGGTAAGTTTCCTGTTATTGCCGTTGAGTTGGGTATATTGCTTGTCGGTGTTTACGCGCAGGCAGCTTTATCATTTAAAGCTAAAGCAGGCGACCCGGCTGCCGGTGCCGGTTATCGTTGTCGGCAATCTTACGGTAGGCGGGACCGGTAAGACGCCGCTGGTGATCTGGCTGGCGAAGTTGTTGACCCAGGCCGGTTTTTACCCCGGCGTCGTCGGTCGTGGCTATGGGGGAAATGCGCGCACCTGGCCGTTAGAAATTTTTCCCGATTCCGATCCACAACAGGCCGGCGATGAATCCGTGCTCTTGGCACGGCATTGTCAGTGCCCGGTTTTTGCCGGCCCTGACCGGGTACGCGCGGCGGAGGCCCTGCTTGCCCGATATGGTTGCACGGTGATCATCAGCGATGATGGTTTGCAGCATTATCGGCTGGCGCGCGATATTGAAATTGCCGTGATTGATGGTATAAGACGTTTTGGCAACGGCCGTTGTTTGCCGGCCGGTCCTTTGCGGGAAACGCCCCGGCGTTTAAATGCGGTGCATGCCCGGGTGGTGAACGGTGACCCGGCGCCGGGTGAATGGCGCTTGAATCTGGTCGAGACCGGATTCTGGAATTTGTGCTCGCCGGAAACACGGGTATCGGCCGATTATTTCCATGCCGGGCAGGTGCACGCGGTGGCGGGCATCGGTCATCCGCAACGGTTTTTTAATCAATTGCGCGCGCGAGGATTGCAAGTTATCGAACATCCGTTTCCCGATCATTATTGTTTTCAGCCGGGAGACATCAACTTCTCTCCCGCTGCGCCGGTGATCATGACTGAAAAAGATGCGGTAAAATGCCAGCGCTTCGCCGGGCCTGACTATTGGTATATGGCGGTAGCGGCGCAGCCTGATCCTCAATTCGCCGAATTAATATTACAATTGTTGCGGGAAAAATCACATGGATAAAAAATTACTGGAAATTTTGGTCTGTCCGCTATGCAAGGGTCCGTTGCGTTATGACAAAGACAAGGCCGAATTGGTCTGCAGGGCGGATCGCTTGGCTTATCCCATCCGTGACGATATCCCCGTGATGTTGGAAGACGAAGCGCGGCAGGTAAGCGACGAAGAATTATCCTAACGCGGATAAATAAATGTACGTCATTATTCCTGCGCGCTACGCCTCAACTCGCCTGCCGGGCAAGCCGCTTTTGGACATAGGCGGCAAGCCATTATTGCAGCATGTTTATGAATGTGCGTTGCAAAGCGGAGCACAAAAAATCATTGTCGCAACCGATGACGCCCGTATTGACCATGCGGTCAAGGGATTCGGAGGCACCGCCTGTATGACTTCCAGCCGGCATCAATCCGGCACCGATCGCATCGCCGAAGTCATCAGGATGTTCAATTTAAAGCCGGAAGAAATCGTGGTGAATTTACAAGGCGACGAGCCGCTGATGCCGCCCGGCTTGATTAAACAGACGGCCGAGACGTTAATCGCTCATCCCGCCGCGGCGATGGCCACCGCCTGTCATGCCATCACGGATTACGAAACCATCTGCGATCCTAATGTCACCAAGGTAGTTTGCGATCAAGACGGCTACGCGTTGTACTTTAGCCACGCGCCCATTCCCTGGCCGCGCGATATAATGCAGGCGGGAACTGCGCCCAAACCGGATCAACCGCTCCACGCTCTGCGCCATATCGGGTTATATGCCTACCGTGCCGGATTTGTCAGCCGCTATGCGGCGTGGCCGCCTTGCCCGCTTGAGCAGACGGAGGCGCTGGAACAATTACGCGCATTATGGTACGGCGAACGTATCGCCGTGTGCCAGGCGCAAGAGGCCCCCGGGCCCGGCGTGGATACGGCGGCAGATTTAGCGCGGGTGCGGGAAATTTTCCAGCGCAAAGGCGCGCGTTAACAAACAAAGGTCCGATTACCGGAAATAGGTTGATGATTAAGGTCTTATTTGTTTGTCTTGGCAATATTTGCCGTTCGCCCACCGCCGAGGGAGTGTTCCGGCGACTAGTGCGGGAACAAAATCTTGCGGAATATATTTTGATCGATTCCGCCGGCACGCACGCCTATCATATCGGCCAACCGCCGGATTCGCGCGCGCAAGCGGCGGCGGGGCGCCGGGGTGTGGATATCGGCATGTTGCGCGGGCGCCAGGCGGCCGCTCAAGACATTGAGGAGTTTCATTATATCCTGGCCATGGACCGCGAGAACTTGGCCGATCTTTTGGCCATCTGCCCGTCAGGCTTAGAGCATAAGATCAAATTATTTTTGGAGTTTGCCCCGCAGCGTCCGGAAAAAGAGGTGCCTGATCCTTATTTCGGCGGCCCCGGCGGATTCGACCGGGTTCTCGATATGATTGAAGAGGCCGCCGCCGGGTTGCTGGACGATATCCGCAAAAACCATTTAAAGCGGTGATTTATCTCTCCGTTTCCCGCTTGGGGTCGCCTGGGTCTGTCCGCGTCTCAATTTGAATTAGTGAGTGCGGGGAGGGGGTTGGCCGGGTGGTTGCGCTTCCTGGATCCAGGGGCTGCGCGCCGGTCGCAACTTCATTCACCTTCGACGAAGCGTTGTTTACCGTAACGCCAGCGTTATTACCGACATCGCTTGCCTGTTTGAAGTTATTTGTTTCCGGGAAGCTATTTGATTCCGGGCTCGCCACTCCGTGAGCGGCAGGCGGAGCAGATAAATTAGTCCGCTCCGTATTGCTGTTCTCATTGGCGGTTTCTGGTTTTTGGGTTGACTCAGAATGTCTGTTTGCCGGGCGCCCGCGGCGGCCCCGGCGTCGAGCGCGCGCGCCACGGCCATTTTCCGTCTTTTCTTTTGTGGAAAAACCCGGACGCGCCGTCCCATTTGATTCCGCGGCAACCGGTTTCGCTTCCGGTTTAGGCAAGGCAGCGCTGCGCTGCGGTTGTCCATGTTGTTTTCCACTGTGGCCAGCACCTGGGTGCCGACGTGCGCGATCGCGGCCCTTAAAAGGACGGACATCTTTGGTCGCCGCCGGTTTTGGCGCCTTTTCCGGGCTAAATAGTTTTTTTACCAATCTCTTTATGAGGCTCTCGCCGGGTCTCACCGGTTTTGGCGCAATACCGGTTGGAACAATCTGGCCGACCGCCGGTTTCTCCACCGCAGGCGGGGTCGCCCGGCCCGACTCGGCGGTCTCATCGGTTTTCAAAGGAATAGCATAACTCGGTGTAACGATATCCGCTTCAAGCTCATCGCTGCGTAAGCGACGCACGTGATAATGCGGTGTTTCCAGCTCGGGGGTGGGAATAATGAGGATCGGGGTGCCGATATGCGACTCAATGGTACTGATTTCAAACCGTTTCTCGTTCAGCAAGAAGGTGGCGGTGTCAACCGGCAGGTGCACATGCAGCGCCGCGGTATTTTCCTTCATCGCCTCTTCTTGAATAAACCGCAGAATATTTAAAGCGGACGATTGCACGCTCCGAATGTGCCCGGTACCTTCACACCGAGGGCATACCAGGCTGCTGGATTCGCCTAGCGACGGGCGCAGGCGTTGGCGCGACATTTCCAGCAGGCCGAAACGGGAAATGCGGCCGACCTGCACGCGCGCCCGATCCACCTTTAACGCCTCATGCAGGCGATTCTCCACCGCGCGCTGATTGCGCGCGGGGGTCATATCGATGAAATCGATGACGATAAGCCCGCCGAGATCGCGAATGCGTAGCTGTCTGGCAATCTCATCCGCCGCTTCCAGGTTGGTATTAAGCGCCGTCTCCTCGATGTCGCTGCCTTTAGTGGCGCGCGAAGAATTGACATCGATGGTCACCAACGCCTCAGTGTGATCGAATACAACCGCTCCGCCCGCCTCCAAGCGTACCTCGCGCGAAAACGCCGATTCGATTTGATGCTCGATTTGGTAGCGGGAAAATAACGGAATGTCGTCATCGTACAGTTTAAGCTTATGCACGTTATGCGGCATGACCTGCTGCATGAACTTCAAGGCGCGCTCATAAATTTCCGCAGTATCGATTAAAATTTCACCGATATCAGTGCGAAGATAATCCCGAATCGCGCGAATAACCAGGCTGCTTTCCTGATAAATCAAGAACGGCGCGGGGCGCTCAGCGCCGGCCTTACTGATGGCCTGCCACAGTTGCGCCAAGTAATCGAAGTCCCATTGCAATTCTTCCACGCTTTTACCGATGCCGGCGGTGCGCACAATCACGGCATAATCATTGGGGACTTTAAGCTGCGCCAGTACATCGCGCAGCTCAGCGCGCTCTTCGCCTTCGATACGGCGGGAAATGCCGCCACCCTTCGGGTTATTCGGCATCAGCACCAGATAACGTCCAGCCAGACTGATGAAGGTAGTGAGCGCCGCGCCTTTATTGCCGCGCTCTTCTTTTTCGATTTGAACGGTGAGTTCCTGGCCTTCTTTGATGACGTCTTTAATGCGCACCTGACCGATCGGTGTTTTATTATCGTGGCCGGTGAAATACAGGCGGGAGATTTCCTTGAGCGGCAAAAAGCCTTGGCGTTCCGCCCCGTAATCGACAAATGCCGCTTCCAGGCTGGGCTCGACACGAGTGACTTTGCCTTTGTAAATATTACCTTTTTTCTGTTGGTAGGCGGAAGACTCGATATCGAGATCGAGGAGTTTCTGGCCATCAACAATAGCAACCCGCAACTCTTCCGGATGAGTTGCGTTAAAAAGCATTCTTTTCATTATCTATACCCCGACGTCGGCCCAGCTTCTTGGGCCGCTGGCTATCGCAGGTTTTATGTCCTTTTCTTACACCGCTTTCCTTACAAGGGAAGGAAGCAGTGTTAACGGTAAGCCTACGCTTTCGGCAAGTAAGCTTAAAAATGGTCGGACCTACACCTTTCCAATGGCCGAGACGACGTCTTCAATTTTGGGCACCTCTCCGAAAAATAGGGCGAGTGGTGCAAAACCCCTGTTTTGTCCAGCGTGGGTGTCTTCCCGGGCGTGCAGTCGTGTTTCCGCCGGATCTGTATCAGGTACTTCACCTGATACTAAAACCGTTAGTTCATTTGACCTATAAGTATAACTTATGCCGCTACACTATAGCAGCCGCGTTGTTTGTCGGCAATCTGTTATGATTTTTCAAATGAAATCGCTAAAAAAACCGGTTCCGGGGGTGCGGCACATCGAAGTGGATGAGAACCATTCCGGGCAGCGATTGGACAATTTTTTGGTAAAAACGCTTAAAGGGGTGCCGAAAACCCATATTTACCGCATCTTGCGTAAAGGCGAGGTGCGCATTAACAAGGGCCGGACCCAGCCGGATTACCGCTTAAAAGTGGGGGATGTGGTGCGTATTCCGCCGGTGCGGACCAGCTCAGCGCTGGCAAAATCGGGCGGCTCACAAGTTAAGCCGGAAACCCGTTTTGCCTGGTTGGCCGAGCGCGTTTTGTATGAGGACGAGGTTTTGCTGGCTATCGATAAGCCCGCCAGCCTGGCGGTACACGGTGGCAGTGGAGTGAGCCTCGGCCTCATTGAAGCCTTGCGGCAATTGCGCCCGCAAACGCGTTTTTTAGAGCTCGTGCATCGCCTCGACCGGGAGACTTCCGGTTGTTTGTTGGTGGCAAAAAAGCGCGCCGCCTTGCTTGGGTTACATGAGTTATTGCGCGATGGCGGCGTGGATAAACGCTATTGGGCGCTGGTACAGGGGGTTTGGCGCGGTAAAGCCCGCCGGATAGAGGCCGGCTTGGAGAAAAATCGCTTGCGCTCCGGGGAACGCATGGTCAATATTTCCGCCGCCGGCAAGAAAGCGGTGAGCCTTTTTACTCCTAAGCGGATTTATGCGAAAGCCAGTCTGGTCGAGATCAAGTTATTAACCGGGCGCACGCATCAAGCGCGCGTCCACGCGGCTTATGTCGGTCATCCGATTGCCGGCGATGAGAAGTACGGTGAACGGAATTTTAATCGAGAAATGCGCAGCCTCGGATTGCAGCGCCTGTTCCTCCACGCCGCCTCATTGCGTTTTAACCATCCGACAAATGGCAGTAAACTGTATATCCAAGCGCCTTTACCTGCGGAATTGAACAATTTTCTTGAACAATTAACGGATGAAAAAAAATTATTAAGTTGATCATATTTGATTGGGACGGAACCTTAATGGATTCCGAACGCAAAATTGTAAACTGCATCGCGGCGGCGGCGGCCGATTGCGGCGTACCCGACCCGGGCCCGGACGCCTCGCGCAATATTATTGGTTTGGGTTTAAAAGAAGCTATGCGCCTGTTATTTCCAGTTTTAAACCAGGCAAAACAAGATGCAATCACCGAGTGTTACCGGCAGCATTTTCTACGGCATGACCAAACCGAGGCGCTGTTATTCCCCGGTGTCGCCGAGGGATTGGAAAGCCTGGCGCAGCGCGGTTATTTGCTGGCGGTTGCGACCGGTAAATCCCGGCGGGGTTTGCAAAAGGTATTGGAAGAAACAAACATCGGTCATTTGTTTGTTACCACCCGCTGCGCCGATGAGACTTTCTCTAAGCCCCATCCAAAAATGTTGGAAGATATTTTGGCCCACACCGGCATGACGCCGGACCAGGCGTTGATGGTGGGGGATACGATTTACGACATGCAGATGGCGCAAAACGCGCGCATGGCGCGATTGGCGGTGAGTTACGGCGTGCATAAGCGTGAGCAGTTGCTCGAACACATGCCCGTAGCGTGTGCAGATTCGTTTCGAGAAGTGTGCGCTTGGTTCAACTGAGCGGATGGTAAAATGAGCTTAATACTCTTAACATAGGAATAACGATGACAGAACAACAGGCGGACTCAGTGGAACAAAAAAACAGCGGTTGGGAGCGCGAGGTGTTGGAGCGTTTGGCGTTTGCCTCGCTTAACGAACAACGCAAGGCGCGCCGTTGGGGTATTTTTTTTAAACTGTTTTTTGCCATTTATCTGCTGGTGTTGTTGATATTGTCTCTGTCGGATAGATGGGGTCCGACTGGCCTCGCCAGCCGTTACACCGCTTTGATCGATTTAGAGGGGGTCATTGACAGTAGCAGCAGGGCCAGTGCGGATAACGTGATTTCCGCCTTACGGGCAGCGTTTGAAAGCAAGGCCACCGCCGGAGTCATCTTGCGCGCCAATAGCCCGGGCGGCAGCCCGGTCCAGGCCGGTTATATTAATGATGAAATTACCCGCCTGCGCGAAAAATACCCTGACGTCCCGGTGTATGCGGTCATCAGCGATATTTGTGCCTCAGGATGCTATTACGTCGTGGCCGCCGCCGATAAGATTTATGCCAACAAAGCCAGCATTGTTGGCTCGATTGGCGTGCTGATAGATGGTTTCGGTTTTGTCGACGCCATGAACAAATTAGGCATCGAGCGGCGGTTGCTGACTGCGGGAGAAAATAAAGCGCTTTTGGATCCATTTTCGCCGCTGAGTCCCAGGCATCGCCGCTATTTTCAAGAGATGCTGAAAGATATCCATACGCAATTCATCGATCAAGTAAAAGAAGGGCGCGGAGACGTGTTGAAAAATAACAAGGAATTATTCTCGGGGCTGGTGTGGACCGGAGACAAGGCCAAAGAATTGGGTCTGGTCGATGATCTCGGCAGCGCCAGCTATGTCGCGCGCGAAGTGATCGGCGTGGAGGAGATTGTCGATTTCACCGTCAAGGAGAATCTCTTCAACCGCTTCGCTGATCGGATTGGCGCCACAATGGCCAAGACACTGGGAACGGAATTGATGGCGCGCACCCCTAGTTTGAAGTAGAGCTGTTAATAATCTGGTCAGAGTTTAAAGGAAGCTCCAACCGTACCTCCAGGCCGCCGCCAGCGCGCGTCAGCAATGAGATTTTGCCGCCATGGAGTTTGGCAATTTTGTCGACGATGGCTAAGCCTAATCCTGCGCCTGCCTGGCCTCGCGCCGGATTGAGCCGGGTAAAGGGCTGCATTAGCCTTTGCCGCTCGGATTCAGGAATACCGGGGCCGGAGTCCGCTACTTTGACAATAATGCAGCCGGTCACGCATCGCGTGTGAATCTCTACGTCCGGGCCGCCATGACGCAATGCGTTATCCAGTAAATTGCTTAACAGGCGTTGCATGGCCAGCGGCTTAAAAGCTGCCGCCGGCAGGGTCTGCAAGTGCAAGCTAATATTTTTTCCGCGGCGCGAAAAACGTTCGCTAACTTCCCGGATTAAACGGTTCAGGTCGCCGTGGCCAGTGGCCTCATCGGATCCCTCGCGCACATAACCCAAAAACTGGCTAACAATAGCATCCATGTCTTCGATATCCTGAATCATGCTCTGCCTGAGTTCCGGGTCAGTGTCTTTCTCCAGCATTTCGACCGCCAATCGCACGCGCGACAAAGGCGTCCGCAGATCATGGGAGACGCCCGCCAAAAGCAGATTACGATCTTTGTTAAGCTGTTCAACATCTTGCGCCATTTGATTGAAAGCGTGAGACACCATGCGCAGTTCTAAAGGGCCGGTTTCAGCCAAAAGCGGCGGCGTTTTCCCGCGGCCGATGTCGGCAGCGGCGTTAGCGAGTTGATGTAAAGGCCGGTTAATGCGCCGGACCACGAGAAACGCACCCAACAGAGATAGCACGCCGCCTACAAAAAACCAACCAATATATGGCCAAGGAAAACCGCGGTCTATATTCTTAAGAGACATGCCTATCCAATAATCTTGGCGCACGGCGGGAAGCCTCACCCACAGAACGGGGCCATCCCTATCCGTCAGGCTCAAACGAGGCACTTTGCCATATTGATCTTTTAGACGACTATATAAGGCGCGCAAAAAAGGTGTATTCGGTTCTTGCATGGAAGGGACAGAAGTCCCGGGTAGGATGCGGGTGTCTTGATTTAAAGAGATGTGCTGCAAGAAATCCTGTTGCGCATCCAGAGGTAACACCTTTAGCGCAGCTTCGATGCTGTTAATGTTGCTAACGATCAGGCTAGCCGCTTGTTGAGCGCGGAAATTGTGATAGTAAAAACGGAATAGGAGGGTGGAAGAAACCTGGCTGAGCACCAATATCAGCGCGATCAGCAGCGCCGTCCGCCCAAGCAGTGTTTGCGGTAGCAACTTCATGCCGGATCTCCACCATCAGGCACGAACACATAACCAAAGCCCCAGACAGTTTGAATATAGCGTGGGTGCGCAGGATTCACTTCTATTAGGCGGCGCAACCGCGACACCTGGACATCGATACTTCGATCATGCGCCTCATAATCGCGCCCGCGCGCCAACTTCATTAATTTGGCGCGCGACAGAGGTTGCCGCGGATGCGCGACTAAGGCGCTTAACAGGGCGAACTCGCCGGTAGTCAAGGGAGTAGTCTCGCCGTTCATGCTTAGGCTGCGAGCGGCAAGATCCAAGCTGAAACGAGCGAAGCTTACTATTGTATTTCCAGGCACGCCTGGAAGTGAGCGGGGATGACGGCGCAGAATTGCCTTGATTCTCGCCACCAGTTCGCGCGGATTAAACGGTTTCGGCAAGTAATCATCCGCGCCCAATTCCAGCCCGACGATGCGATCCACTTCATCACCTTTGGCAGTCAACATTAAAATAGGCGTTTCATTATCGTTGGCGCGCAGGCGGCGGCATATACTCAACCCGTCCTCGCCCGGCAGCATAAGGTCCAACACCAGCAGATCGAAGTTTTCGCGCGCGAGAGCCTTATCCAAAGCAGCGCCATCGGCCACGGCACTAACGGTAAATCCTTGCTCCTTAAGATAGCGATTGAGCAAGTCACGCAAGCGATTATCATCATCCACGATTAAGATTTTGGTTTTTATGTCCTGCATCGGGTTATCTTAACCATAAACGGCGCTTGATCGGCATAGAATGTGTTGCGAAATGTTTCGAGAGGAAGGCTTTGAAACATTTTATTACATTTTTATTCGATCAAGACATGCTGCGTTAACAACTCAATGCTATTGTTTGTTGTCTTGGGGTGATTTTGCCTTTTGGAAGAAGGAAGGCAGGGGAGGGCGGAAAGATCCTGAAGGGTTAGACCCATTCCATTCTTAGTTTAACACACGTAGTATTTATATATGGCGCAGCCGGTGAATATAAAGTTAAAGCTTGCTATCAAAGACGCTTCTATAGGTAAACGATAAAATATATAAGTGAAATTATTAAAATTATTAGCAGTAAAGTCGGATAAACCCGCTTTCTCCACTAGCATAAAGATTTTCATCCTGTGATTAAATCGATTCCACTTGTTATGATAACTGCACTGGCAAATTTTAATGCCGCGATCGCCTGGGCGGATTTGCCGCTCCCCAAGTTTTTGGACGATCCGTGGGATAAAGCCTCTGCAACCGCGCCCGATCCAGGCACCCCCTGGCAACCAGATCGTCCGCTTCCGCAAGTTCCGGAAACACCGCTGGAATTACCCGAGAATCTTAAGGCAAAGCCGCTGACTTTGGCCGATTTAACCGATTTTGCTTTACGTAACAATCCTCAAACCCGCAGCGCCTGGGCGGCGGCGCGCGCAAACGCGGCTGCCGTAGGCGTCGCACAAGCGAATTATTTGCCTCAACTAGACGGGCAATTCAGTATCGCTAAAAACAGAGCCGCTTCGACTTCAGGCATCGCCTCGCCACGCTTAACTCGTTATGGTCCGAGCATTAGCCTGAGCTATCTATTATTAGATTTCGGCACTCGCGCAGGTCAGTTACAAACCGCGGAGTACAATCTATTAGCCGCCAATTTAAATCAGAACCAAGTCATTCAAGATGTGGTATTGCAGGTTGAGCAGGCCTATTATCAACTGCTTGGATTGCAGGCCCTGGAAAGTGCTAACCAACAAAGCTTGAAAAACGCCGAAGCCAATCTCGATGCGGCGAAGCAACGGCGCGAGGCAGGATTAGCGACTATCGGCGATGTCTATCAGGCGGAAACCGCGGTTGCCCAGGCGCAACTGCTGCTGCAACAGACCCAGGGACAAGTGGCCAGCGCCCAGGCACAGGTGACGAATGCCGTTGGCCTGACGGTAACCACCGCCTTCATGCTGGAACCGTGGCCGGCGATTGCGCCGATTGAAACGATATCGCAAAGCGTCGAACAGTTGCTCGCGCAAGCGAAAACCGCGCGACCTGATCTCATCGCCGCACAGGCAAAAGTGCAAGCCGCGCAGGGACAAGTGCAAGCCGCTGCCGGACAAGGGCGGCCGTCGTTATCGTTTACCGCCAGCAGCGGACAGGCCCGTTTCCGTGAGCTACCCTCGGTCGCAGAGTCCAGTATAGGATTGACGCTGCGCGTGCCTTTATTTGCCGGATTTCGCACCGCTTATTCCGTAAGCCAAGCCAAGGCACAGGTGGAGCAAACTGAGGCCCAGCGTGACCAGTTATTGAGTCTAGTTCAGTTACAAGTTTGGCAGGCGTATTTCAACCAACAAACCGCGGCGGCCACGATCAAAAGCGCAAGCACATTGTTGCGTAGCGCCACGCAAGCGGCCGAGGTCGCTCAGGCGCGTTATCGCGGGGGGGTTGGCACGATTTTGGAAGTACTGAGCACTCAAGCCGCCGAAGCAAATGCCCATGTGCAAAATATCCAAGCGCAGCTAAACTGGTATGTTGGCTTAGCGCAACTGGGGCATGCGGTGGGTACACTGCAAACTAACGGAGAGTATTTAGGCCGGCAATGAAAAGATATCTACAGGAACATTACGTTGCAGTAGTTGTCTTGGTGCTTATTATCACTTTGGGTTTTGGTATTTGGTGGAGCACTAAACCCAAAGCAGCGCTGGAAGGCGGGGACCGCCCGGGTCGAGCCTCAGGTCCCGCGCTGGTTAAAGTCGAGCCCGTGCAGATACGCGCGATGCCGGTGGTACTGGAGACCGTCGGTACGATTGAGGCTGAACGCAGTGTCGAGATCCGACCTGAAGTTACCGGCGTGCTGCGCGATGTCTTGTTTCAAGAAGGGCAGACGGTGCAGACTGGCCAATTGTTATTCCGGATAGATCCGGCGACGTTTGAGGCCGGTGTTGAGCAAGCAAAGGCAACGCTGGAGCGGGATAAGGCGCAGGCGGAACAGGCGCAGGTGCAGGCCACCCGGCTGGCGCCGTTAGCGGAAAAAGAATATGTGACGCGCCAGGAGTACGATCAGGCGCGCGCAACCGCGGCGGCGTTGACGGCAGCGGTCGCCGCCGATCAAGCACAGCTAAATCAGGCCCGGATTCAATTCGAACGGAGCCGTATCAGCGCGCCGATCTCCGGCCGCAGCGGCAATTTAACCGTCAAGGCGGGTAATTTAGTCAGTGCTAACGGCACGCAGTCATTGGTGACTATCAATCAAATAAAACCGGTTTTAGTGCGCTTCACTGTCCCGCAACAAAACCTGCCGGATGTGCGTCAATATAATCCTTCCGGAAACATCAAAGTAGAAATCCGGCGCGAAAATAAAGCCGGACCGTTGTTGGGACAGGGGAAGCTGGTATTTATCGATAATAACGTCAACGCCCAAACTGGAACGGTAATGCTGAAGGCGCGCGTACCTAACAATAATGAATCATTATGGCCGGGTCAATTCGTTGCCGTGCGCCTGCTATTGACGGTGGAACCGAAGGCGGTAGTTGTGCCGGAAATGGCCATTCAAAATGGTCAACAGGGCGCCTTTGTTTACGTTGCCGATGAAGGCAAGGCACGCATACAGCCGGTGACGATCGCGCGCCAGGTGGATAATTTGATCGTCATTGCCAGCGGCCTTGAAGGTGGAGAGATGGTGATTACGGAGTTTCCGCGCAATCTAGTGCCCGGTATGCCGCTAAAGATTCAGGCTGGCGATCAAAACGAAACAGATCAAAGGAAATCTACCCCATGAATATCTGTGCTCCCTTTATTCGACGGCCGGTGATGACCACCGTATTGATGGCCGCCGTAGTCTTGTTCGGCTGGATCGCTTACCGCGCGTTGCCGGTGAGCGATTTGCCTACCGTGGATTTTCCGACCATTAGCGTCACCGCCAGCTTGCCCGGTGCGAACCCGGAAGTAATGGCAACCTCGGTTGCAACACCGCTGGAACGGCAATTCAGCACCATTGCCGGACTGGACTCGATGGACTCGGTCAACAGCAATGGTTCGACGCGTGTCACGCTGCAATTTAGCCTGGACCGGGATATCGATGCCGCCGCACAAGATGTACAGACCGCGATTGCCCAGACCAGCCGGAGCTTGCCGAAAGATATGCCAAGCTTGCCGAGTATGCGCAAGGTGAATCCCGCCGATTCACCCATTCTGTTTTTGGCATTGACCGCCAAGAATGTGCCGATGACAACCTTGGATCGGTATGCCGATATTCATATCGCACAGCGCCTGTCGACCTTGTCCGGTGTGGCCCAAGTCCAGGTATTCGGCGCACAAAAATATGCCGTCCGTATTTACTTAAACCCTGACGCCGTCGCCTCACGCGGGTTGGATTTAGATCAACTCAGCACCGCGATCGGTAACGCCAACAGCAACTTGCCCTCTGGCACGCTTCAGGGCGCCAACCGGTTTTATAACTTGAATACATACGGCCAATTGGATAATGCCGCTGCGTTTAACAATCTGGTGGTCGCGTACAGCGGCAATGGACTGGTGCGTTTATCCGATATCGGACATGCCGAAGACAGCGTGGAAAACAACAAGGCGCTCACCTGGCTGAATAACGACCGCGCCATCGTACTCGCGGTGCAGCGGCAGCCGGGCGCCAATACCGTTGAGGTCGTGCGCAAGGTACGCCAACTGTTTCCAGAGATAGAGGCGCAGATGCCGGGTGGCGCGAGTTTATACGTGCTCAATGACCGTTCGCAATTTATCAATGCGTCGCTCCATGACGTCAAATTCACCCTGATTTTGGCTATTGTGCTGGTGGTGGGTGTTATCTTCATTTTTCTACGCAACGTGTCTTCCACGCTGATCAGCGTCTTGGTGCTGCCCACATCTTTGCTGGGCACCTTTCTAATCATGCACCTTCTCGATTACAGCGTGGACAACATCTCGCTGATGGCGTTGACGCTCTCCGTCGGTTTTGTCGTCGATGACGCCATTGTCGTGTTGGAAAATATCGTACGGCACATGGAGAAAGGCATGGATCGGATCAAAGCCGTTTTTATCGGCAGCCAGGAAATCGGCTTTACCGTGATTTCGATGACCCTTTCACTCGCCGCCGTCTTTATCCCGATTCTCTTCATGGGTGGTATTTTGGGACGATTGTTCCACGAATTCGCCGTTACCGTCGGCGTCGCCGTATTGATGTCAGGGTTTACCGCGCTGACCCTGACCCCCATGTTGTGCAGCCGTTACTTAAATCCAACGCATGCGCAAGGGCGGGTTTATGATCAAATAGAACGCATTTTTGGGCGCAGCCGCGATGCCTATGGACGTAGTCTCACCTGGGCGATGGATCACCGTAGATTAATGTTATCCGGTGCGGCCGCTATTCTAGTGATCACGGTGTGGCTATTCGCAGTCGTGCAAAAAGGTTTTATCCCGCGCCAAGACACCGGCGTCATTACCGGCAATACCCGCGCCGTGGAAGGCATCAGTTTTCCCGATTTAATTAAGAAACAACAGGCGATGGCGAGTATCGTGCAACAGAATCCAAGTGTGGAAGCGGTGATGTCGAGCGCCGGGCAAGGCGGCGGCGGCGTCGCTGGCGGCAATATCGGGCGTCTCTTTATCCGCCTGAAACCACGCGCCGAACGCGGCAAGAACGCGGATGAAATTATCCAAGAATTACGCCGAGATACGCGCACGGTCGAGGGCATGCAATTGTTCTTGCAGAACCCACCCGCAATCAACATTGGCGGCACGCTGGCGAACAGCGAGTACCAATATGTGCTCCAAGGCACGGATTTAAGCGTTTTACAGCAAACCGCCGCGCAATTGGAAGCAAGGCTGCAAAAAATTAAAATCATTCAGGACGTCAACAGCGACCTTCAGCTAAAAAATCCACAAATTGATGTGCATATCCTGCGCGATCGCGCGGCTTCGTTAGGGGTGACGCCGCAACAGATAGAATCGGCGTTGTATAATGCCTTCGGCGAACGCCAGATAAGCACAATTTACGGTTCCACCGATCAGTACCTCGTGCTGTTGGCCTGGAATGTGGACTTTCAAAAGAATATCAACGCCCTGAATGCGCTTTATCTTCGCGGCGCCGGCGGAAATCTGGTTGCTTTGAACAGTGTTACAGAAATCCGCAATGGCGTCGGCCCGCTGCAAGTTTCTCATCACGGGCAACTTCCTTCCGCTACGTTATCCTTTAGCTTGCTGCCCGGTGTATCCATCGGTGATGCCACCGGACAGGTAGAGCGGGCCGCGCAGGAGATTTTGCCGGTAGGGGTGACCGGCAGCTTTACCGGTAGCGCTTTAAGTTTTCAGCGATCGATGAAGGACCTGCCTCGCTTGCTGCTACTGACAATATTGATTATTTATATGATCCTGGCCATCCTCTACGAGCATTTCGGCCATCCGATCACGATCCTCACCGCGCTGCCGTTAGCCGGCTTCGGTGCGTTGCTCATGCTGATTCTGTTTCACGTCGAGCTCAATATTTTCAGTTTTGTCGGAATCATCATGCTTGTCGGTTTAGTGAAGAAGAACGGCATCATCATGGTGGATTTCGCTTTGGAGACGCAGCGTGAAAAAAACCTGCCTCCGCACAAAGCGATTGTCGAAGCCTGCCTGGTCCGGTTCCGGCCGATCATGATGACTACCATGGCCGCGATTCTGGCCACCTTGCCGATCGCCCTTGGTTTCGGCGCGGGCGCCGAGGCGCGCCGGCCGCTGGGCATCGCGGTTGTCGGCGGTTTGATCTTTTCGCAATTTTTAACGCTTTATATTACCCCGACATTCTACGTCAGCCTGGAGCAGGCAACGCAGCATTGGAGACAAAAATTCGGCGACTGGCGTCAGCGCCGCCTCTCCAAGCAAGAAGTACCGGCTGCTACACAACCAGAACCCCGGATCGGCGCCGCAGAAGGTGGAAAGAAGAAAAGGAAGCTGGGATAGTGAGAGTCGCCGTTTAAAGCGAACCGTTTGCCTGCCGCATCGCTTGAACCCGGTGATGTCCAAACCGAAAAAATTCTATGGTTTTCCGGTATAGAACCTTGGCTTTTCAGCGCATTTTTTTGTATCTTCGCGCCCGTGAGAATCCTGCTTAGTAACGACGACGGTTATTTGGCCCCGGGCTTGGCTTGTCTGGCCGCGGCGTTGCGCCCACTTGCCGAATTGATCGTGGTCGCGCCGGAGCGCGATCGCAGCGGCGCGAGCAATTCCTTGACTTTGTCAAACCCGTTGCACGTGCGCCAGGGGGAGAATGGATTTTTATATGTCGACGGCACGCCCACCGATTGCGTGCACCTGGCTATCACAGGTCTCATGGACGAAGAACCGGATATGGTGATCGCCGGCATCAATCGGGGCGCTAACTTAGGCGATGATGTGATTTATTCCGGGACGGTGGCGGCGGCCATGGAAGGGCGCTTTTTGGGATTGCCGGCGATCGCGGTTTCGCTGGTGGGACCAAAAGGAGCGCATTATGCCAGCGCCGCGGACGTGGTTATTCATCTATTTAACCGATTACAGCAAGATCCATTGCCCGCCGATACCATCTTGAACGTCAATGTGCCCGATCTGCCTCTGCAAGAAATTGCCGGGCTGGAGGCCACCCGCTTAGGTCATCGCCACAAAGCTGAACCGGCTATTCGCGATACCGATCCTTATGGGAGTCCGATTTATTGGGTAGGACCGTCAGGCGCGGAAGCGGACGCCGGGCCGGGTACCGATTTTTTCGCCATCAAGCGCAACTTCGTTTCAATTACGCCTTTGCAGGTCGATCTGACGCGTTATGCGGCGTTGGATCAAGTTTCCTCCTGGCTAAACAAGAACGGAAAATTATGGATAAAAGATTAAAAGGAGTGGGTATGACCTCCTTGCGCACGCGCGAGAGATTGATCCAGCGCCTGCAGGAACAGGGCATCCGTAATGAACCGGTATTACAAGCCATACTTAACACCCCGCGCCATATTTTTGTCGATGAAGCGCTGGCTAGCCGCGCTTATGAGGATACCGCCCTACCCATCGGATACAATCAAACTATCTCCCAGCCTTATATTGTTGCGCGCATGACCGAGGCGCTGCTTTCCAGTGGGAGCATGAATAAAGTATTGGAAGTCGGCACCGGTTCAGGCTATCAAACCGCCGTTTTAGCCGGTTTAGTTGCCGAGGTTTATTCTATCGAACGCATTGAACCGTTGTTGCGCCTTGCTAAAAAGCGGCTACAGACCCTGGGAATTACCAACGTGCAGCTAAAACTCTCCGACGGCAGCTGGGGCTGGGCCGAACATGCCCCTTATGACGGCATCATTGTCACCGCCGCCGCCGCGGAAATACCCCAGGCCCTGCTGGAACAGCTTGCGGGGAATGGCCAAATGGTGGTGCCGGTGGGCCAGGCTTTGCAGGAATTATTGTCAGTCAAGCGCCAGGCGGGTGAAACCATGATTGAACGGCTTGAATTGGTGAATTTCGTGCCTCTCATTAAGGACCAGGGTTAATTGGAGAGTTCCCATCAAACGTACAAATTAGGTTCTATTTTAACATGCTGAAAAAGTCTCCCCCGGGCTTTTTCCGCTGCGCTTCGGGTCTATCTATCGGCGGAAGAACAAATTGTTGTTCGTTCCTTCCGCTTACAAATGGCTTTGCCGTCCTAGTTCACGCCTGCGAGACGATACTTTCTGTAATTACCCACCGGTTGTTCGGCTTGACATTGCTGCTAGCCGCCGGTTGTGGTGGGGAAAAGTCAACGGTGCCGGTCACGGAATATGGAGCTTCACTGCGCCAATCGGCGGCGGACTACCGTGTTGTAGCAGTGGGAGACACGCTCTACAGCATTGCCTGGGAAGCCGGCCGAAACTATAAGGAATTAGCGGCTTGGAATGGCATAGCGCCGCCGTACCTTATTCAGCCCGGGCAGAAGTTACGCTTGGTTCCACCTGGCACGAATCCCGCCTCTATAAAGCAGGCAAAAACAAACGAGGCGGCGAAGAAATCTGTTAAAGCTGAAAAAAATAAGAAGTCCGATGGCGGGCAAACTGAAAAAATAAAACACGCGGCAACGGATTTTGGACCCTGGTCATGGCCTGCCGAAGGAAAAATATTAAATTACTACGGCCAAAACCGCGGCAATAAGGGCCTGGATATTGGCGGCAAAAGGGGTCAAAGCGTGCGTGCCGCGGCTGCCGGTAAAGTGGTATATGAAGGCAGTGGACTTCGCGGATACGGCCAGCTTATCATCTTAAAACACAACGATGATTTTTTAAGCGCCTACGCTCATAATGACAAAGTTTACGTTAAAGAGGGCGATATGGTAAAACGCGGGCAACAAATCGCAGAAATGGGAATCAGCGGCGCTGACCGAGTAAAGCTGCACTTTGAAATCCGGCGGGGCGGCACGCCTGTCGACCCTTTGCTTTATCTACCGAAAAAATAAGTTATCGTCATGAGTTCTGGAGAGACACCCGCAGGTAAGCCGGATACGGAAAATAAACCATTAGAGGTCGAAGAACCCGAGGAAAATGCGGTAGAGGAGACCCCGGAACCGGTTCCATCCGAGCCTGTTATCGAAGGTGAAGCCGTTAAGGTTTATGAGGCAGAAGTAATCTCCACGCCACAAGCGGATGCCACCCGCATTTATCTGAAAGAGATCGGGTTTTCCTCGCTTTTGACCGCGCAAGAAGAGGTTCACTATTCACGTTTAGCGCTAAAAGGCGATGAGCAAGCGCGCAAACACATGATCGAAAGTAATTTGCGCCTGGTCGTTAAAATCGCCCGGCGCTATATGAACCGCGGGTTGGCGTTGCTCGATTTGATCGAAGAGGGCAATTTGGGATTGATCCGGGCGGTGGAGAAGTTCGATCCCGAGCGCGGCTTCCGCTTTTCCACTTATGCCACCTGGTGGATCCGTCAAACCATCGAGCGCGGCATCATGAATCAAACCCGCACCATTCGTTTGCCGGTGCATATTCTAAAAGAAATAAACATTTATTTGCGCGCCGCCAGATATCTCGCGCAGAAATTAGATCATGAGCCCACGCCGGAAGAAGTTGCCAGTCTGCTGGACAAGCCGATTGAAGATGTGAAAGCGATGCTTGGTCTAAACGAACGTGTGACGTCGGTGGATGCGCCGTTAGAGTCGGATCCCGACCGTTCTTTGTTGGATGCGATTGCCGATGAACGCACGCCCGATCCGGAAAAGATTCTGCAAGACGAGGATCTGCATGCACAGATCGAGGCCTGGCTACGTGAGCTTAATGACAAGCAACGCGAAGTGGTGGAGCGCCGTTTCGGCTTGAACGGGCGCGAGATTTCCACGCTCGAACAAGTGGGCGCGGATATCGGTGTGACGCGCGAGCGCGTGCGCCAAATCCAAGTCGAAGCCTTGCGCCGTCTGCGCACGCTATTGGAGAAAAAAGGTTATTCCATTGATTCTCTGTTTTAGCGGTATCTTAATTAGTTCTCGATCAAGAGCGCCGCGGCGACGTTACGGCCTTCCCCCATCAAAATATTATAGGTTCGGCACGCCGCCGCTGTGTCCATAACCTCTATGCCGATTTGAGCCTCGACTAGAACCGATGTCAGGCTTGGCTTTGGGAACTGCAACCTGCGTCCGGTGCCGAGCAATACCACTTCCGGTTCCAGTTCCATAATAAGGGCGAAGTGCTCGGGGGCAAGCTCGGTAAAAAGACGCGGGGGCCAATCGCGGATAATCCGCTGCGGCAACACAATCAGGCTACGCGTGTAGGTTTCTTGATTGATAATGACTCGGTCCGGGGAATAGCCCCGGATAATGTTGGCGCCCTCGCTGTTCTGCAGGTGTATTTTCATGGCTAAGGTCCTGGCTGACTGCCAAAAGAGCGTGAAATTGCCGAAATATGATTGACAGACATTTATTCCGCCAGTATGTTTCGTTTACCTGTGGTCGATTTTTATTTACTATACGAAAATTTGCGCCCCGCGAGCAACACCTTTAGCCGGGGGCGCTTATTTATATTCGCTGTATGCATATTCATATTATGGAACAATTTCCCCGCATAAAAAGACTGCCCCCTTACGTATTCAATATCGTCAATGAATTGAAGGCGCAGGCGCGCAAGCGCGGCGACGATATCATCGATTTCGGCATGGGCAATCCCGATCAGCCGACGCCACCGCATATCGTCGACAAACTATGCGAAGTGGCTAAACGCAGCGATACCCATCGCTATTCCGTGTCGCGCGGCATCCCGCGTTTGCGCCGGGCGATTTGCGCTTGGTATAAGCGCCGTTTCGATGTCGACCTCGATATGGACAAAGAGGCCATTATCACCATCGGTTCGAAAGAAGGCCTGGCGCATCTGGCGCTGGCCACGGTCGAAGCGGGTGACGCGATATTAGTGCCGAACCCGACTTATCCGATCCATCCCTATGGTTTTGTTATTGCCGGCGCCGATATCCGCCATGTTCCGCTCGCTCCCGGCATCGATTTCTTTGCCGAGTTGGAAAATGCCATTAAGAATTCCTGGCCCAAGCCAAAAATGCTGGTGCTAAGTTTTCCCAGCAATCCGACTACCCAATGCGTGGAACTGGATTTCTTCGAGAAAGTGATCGCCATCGCCAGAGAACATGACATCTGGGTTATCCATGACATCGCCTACGCCGATATTGTATTTGATGGTTATGTTGCCCCGTCGATTCTACAGGTGAAAGACGCAAAGAATGTCGCGGTGGAATTTTTCAGCCTGTCAAAAAGTTATAACATGCCCGGCTGGCGCGTGGGGTTTATGTGCGGCAATGAACAATTGGTATCGGCGCTGGCGCGTTTGAAATCCTACCTCGACTACGGCATGTTTACTCCCATTCAGGTAGCCGCGATTCTAGCGCTGGAGGGCCCCCAGGACTGTGTGCAGGAAATTCGTGAGCGCTATCAACACCGGCGCGATGTGTTATGCGATGGATTACAGGCGGCGGGCTGGCCTGTAACCAAGCCGAAAGGCACGATGTTCGTGTGGGCGCACATTCCGGAACATTATCGCGCGATGGGTTCCCTGGAGTTCTCAAAAAAGCTGTTGCTGGAGGCCAAGGTAGCGGCCTCGCCCGGTATCGGTTTTGGTGAATATGGCAACGACTATGTACGCTTCAGCCTGATTGAAAATGAACATCGCACGCGCCAGGCGGTGCGTTCCATCCGCGATATGTTCAGGCGGGACAAGGTGCAGGCGAAAGCAGGGTGAGTGTATTGAAACCGGTTAAAATCGGCCTGCTGGGCCTGGGCACGGTCGGCAGCGGCACGGTTAATGTATTGGCGCGCAATGCGCAAGAAATCACACGCCGCGCGGGACGCGCCATTCAAGTCACGCAAGCGCTGGCGCGCGATCTAAAAAAACCGCGCGGCTGCAACACCGAAGGCATTCAGCTCACGCAAGACCCCTATGCGATTGTCAATAACCCCGCGATTGATGTGGTGGTCGAACTTATTGGCGGCTATGAGTTAGCGCGCGAATTGGTTTTACAAGCGATCGGCCAAGGCAAGCACGTCGTGACCGCCAATAAGGCGTTGATCGCGGTGCATGGCAATGAAATTTTCGCTGCCGCACAGAAGCGGGGCGTGATGGTCGCGTTCGAAGCCGCGGTCGCGGGCGGTATCCCCATCATTAAAGCCATTCGCGAGGGGCTTGCCGGCAACCGCATTCAATGGCTCGCCGGTATTATCAACGGCACCAGCAATTTTATTTTGAGCGAAATGCGCGAGAAGGGGCGCGATTTCGCCGAGGTGCTGGCCGAGGCCCAGCGCCTGGGCTATGCCGAGGCCGATCCTACGTTCGATGTCGCAGGGATCGACGCGGCGCATAAGCTGACTATTTTGGCGGCCATCGCCTTTGGTATCCCGTTGCAATTCGATAAAGTTTATATCGAAGGAATCAGCCGCATCGAGCGCACCGACGTGGTGTATGCCGGCGAATTTGGTTATCGCATCAAGCAGCTTGGCATTTCCCGCTGCAGCGAGCGTGGCGTGGAGTTGCGCGTGCATCCAACGCTTATTCCCGAACGCCGCTTGATTGCCAACGTCCACGGCGTCATGAATGCGGTGTTGGTTAAAGGCGACGCTGTTGGCCAGACGCTTTATTATGGCACCGGCGCGGGCGCGGAAGCCACCGCCTCGGCAGTGGTCGCCGACATCATCGATGTGGTGCGTACTTTGACCGTGGACCCCAACAACCGGGTGCCGCACCTCGCGTTCCAGCCGGACGCGTTATCCGATCTGCCGATTTTGCCGATGGAGGAAGTCGAAACCGCCTATTATTTGCGCATGCAGGCATTGGATCGGCCCGGGGTATTGGCGGAAGTGACACGCATACTCGGCGATCTCAACATCAGCATTGAAGCGATTCTGCAAAAGGAGCCTATTAACGGAGAAAGCGAGGTATCCATCATCATGCTGACTCACCGGGTCGTGGAAAAGTATATGAATACCGCCATTGCGCGTATCGAGGCGCTGCATTCCATTAATGGCAACGTCATTCGTATTCGCCTGGAACATTTGGATAAAGATTAAGGTTTAATGATGCAACCACAGACCCGTTACACCGGGGTGATCGAGAAATATCGCGCGCGTTTGCCGGTTAGCAAAGACACGCGCATCATCAGTCTGGGCGAAGGCAACACTCCCCTGATCCGGCTGCACAATATTTCACGCGAAGCCGGCGATAAAGTGGAAATTCATGTCAAATATGAAGGCCTGAATCCAACCGGTTCGTTTAAAGACCGCGGCATGTGCATGGCGGTGACCAAAGCGGTGGAAGCGGGCAGCCGCGCTATTATTTGCGCCTCTACCGGCAATACTTCCGCCTCGGCGGCGGCTTATGCGGCGCGTGCCGGCATTACCGCGTTTGTAGTGATCCCCGAAGGCAAAATTGCACTGGGTAAACTCGCCCAGGCGATGATCCATGGCGCGATTGTAATCCAGATCCAAGGCAATTTTGATGACGGCTTACGCCTGGTAAAGGAAGTCGCGGCGGAGACTCCGGTTACCATCGTTAACTCAACTAATCCTTACCGCCTGCAAGGCCAAAAGACCGCCGCGTTCGAAATTGTTGAATCCTTAGGCAGGGCCCCGGACTATCACTGTTTACCCGTCGGCAATGCCGGCAATATCACCGCTTATTGGATGGGCTACAGCGAATACGCCGAGCATGGCCTGGCGCATGGTCGCCCGCGTATGCTTGGCTATCAGGCGAGCGGCGCTGCGCCTTTTCTACGGGGCAAGATGATGGAAAATCCCGAAACCGTTGCGACCGCTATTCGCATCGGTCATCCCCAATCCTGGGACGGCGCCTGGAAGGCGCAAAAGGAATCACAAGGATGGTTCGACGAATTCAGCGATGCCGAAATTCTAGCCGCGCAAAAACTGCTGGCACAAAAAGAAGGTATTTTCTGCGAACCGGCTTCGGCTATTTCCATCGCCGGGGCGCTACGGGATATTAAAAACCGCAAAATTCCTCCCGGCAGTTGTGTAGTCTGTACGCTAACCGGCCATGGCCTTAAAGATCCGGATGTTGCGATTAAGCAGAGCCTGGAGCCGATGCTCGCGGTTGAGGCATCGCTTACTGCCATCCGCAAGGTGATTCTGCAGAATATTAGCTAGCGCTTTCACTTCTTTTTAAGCCCAATACCGCAAGTGCCCTAAGACCATAACATGTTGGGTGTCTGACTGTATAAGAACGGGGTGTTATGTGGAAACCATGTTCCAGGGGAACGTCTACGTTTCCCTCTTTAGCATACCGGAAACCTATTCAGGCCGTTAACACAGGATGAAAAAACATCTCACCCTTCTTATTCCGGCTTTAACGGGTCGGCAAAAAGCGCTGCTGCAAACGCCGGGGCCGGCGCTAATGGCATTGGAGACGCTGTTGGCGCGGAGCGATCGCTTAAATGCGAGACTGGTAGCCGGACTGGAACGGCAATTATTTGCTTTGTTTGGCATAGAAGCCGGTCCAGAGCTGCCGGTTGCCGCGGTCACGCGCGTATTTGATACCGGCCGCATCGAACCAGGCTGGTGGCTGCGCGCGGACCCGGTGTATTTGCAGGTAGATCGCGATCGCCTGATCCTGGCCGATAATGAAACCCTGCGCATTTCTCGGCAAGAGGCCGATTCGCTAATCAGTGAGATTCTGAAAGTCTTTGCCGCTGACGGCTGGCGGTTGCAGGCGCCGCATCCTAACCGCTGGTATCTCAGTATCGCGAACGTTCCGGAAATACAGACGCGTTCTTTATCCGATGTGGTTGGACAGGATATTCATGCGTATTTACCAATAGGCGCGCAGGCGAGAACCTGGCATCGGGTGTTAAATGAAGTGCAAATGCTGCTGCACGCCGCGCCGATCAATACCGAACGTGAGGCACGCGGGGAATTGGCGATTAATAGCCTGTGGTTCTGGGGCGGCGGCGATTTGCCTGCAGCGCCGGCCAAGCGATGGACCCAGGTGTGGAGTGTGGAGCCCATCAGCCTGGGTCTGGCGCGGCTGTCCGCGACACCCTACGCGGCGTTGCCGGCCCATGGCAATACCTGGTTACAGCAGGCAACCGCGCCCGGCAAACATCTGGCAGTCTTGGATCAGGGCCGAGGCGCGATACAATACGGGGATGTGCAAGGTTGGCACGAATTCTTGCAGCGATTGGACACGCAATGGATAGAACCATTACTGATGGGGCTTCGGCAAAAACAAGTGCAAAGCGTGACCGTTTTTAGCGAAAATGGCGCGGGATTTTATTTAACCGCGAAACACTTAGGCCGCTGGTGGCGCCGTCGCCGCCCGTTGCAAAATTATTTTTAGAGATAAAAAACAATTAATAAACCGTTATCAATTATCCGGCGAACGACATTAGCAACCCTATTGCTCCCCGGTGTTTTACCGGCGCTGGCGCGTGCGTATGCGGCACGCAAGCTCACCTCGCCGCTGGAATTAAACTGCGCGCTCGAGCACCTGCTGCCCCCAGCACAATTAAAAGGCATGGATACCGCGGTTACACTGCTGTCTCAAGCCCTGCAAAATAATAAACGCATCTTAATCGTCGCTGATTTTGATGCTGACGGCGCCACCGGTTGCGCCGTCGCGGTGCGCGCCTTGCGTGCATTCGGCGCCACCGATGTACGTTATGTCGTGCCGAATCGGTTTGAATATGGTTACGGATTGACGCCGGAAATCGTCGCGGTGGCGGCGCAACAGCAGCCGGACTTGATCATTACCGTCGATAACGGCATTTCGAGCATAGAAGGCGTTGCCGCGGCTCATGCGCGCGGCATCGCGGTTTTGATTACCGATCATCATTTGCCGGGCAGTGTCCTGCCTGAAGCCGATGCGATGGTTAATCCCAATCAACCGGGCGATAATTTTCCGAGTAAAAACCTGGCCGGGGTCGGGGTGATTTTTTACGTGATGCTGGCGTTACGGGCGCATTTACGTCAAACCGGTTGGTTTACGCGGCAGGGCATGGAGGAACCGAATTTAGCCAAACTGCTGGATCTGGTTGCGCTTGGCACCGTCGCCGATGTCGTGCCGTTGGATTATAACAACCGTATTCTGGTCGCCCAGGGTTTAATGCGCATCAATCAAGGCCTGGCCTGCCCGGGAATGACCGCCTTGCTCGGCGTTGCCGGCTTGTCGCGCTTGGGCGGTTCTTATCGTTTGACCGCAAGCGATCTGGGATTTTATGCCGCCCCGCGCTTAAATGCCGCCGGGCGCCTGCAAGACATGGCGCTCGGCATTGCGTGTTTATTAAGCGATGATAGCGCAGCCGCGCAGCTCATGGCGCAGCAACTGGATGAATTAAACCGCGCACGCCGTGTCATCGAACAGGAAATGCAGCAACAGGCATTAGCCGCGTTACAAACGCTGAAATTAGACACCGATTCTCTGCCTAAAGGGTTATGCTTGTTTAATGAAGACTGGCACCAAGGGGTTATCGGCATTGTCGCGGGGCGCCTTAAGGACCGCCTGCACCGGCCGGTTATCGCTTTTGCACCGGCCAATCCGGTTGAAGTTAAGGGTTCGGCTCGCTCCATACCGGGATTACATATCCGTGACGTCCTCGCTACCATCGCTGCGCGGCATCCGCATTTGTTGCAAAAGTTCGGCGGCCATGCGATGGCTGCCGGCTTAAGCTTGCGGCGCGCCGACATCCGCCATTTCAGCGCGGCGTTTGACGCCGAGGTAAGCTGCCATCTGGATGAGGCCGATCTACAAGGCCATATTCTCAGCGATGGGCCCTTAAGCCCGCTGGAGCTGGATATCGTGCTCGCCGAGGCGGTGCGCCAGGGTGGACCTTGGGGGCAGGGATTCCCCGAACCTTTGTTTGACGGCGAGTTCGAAATTATCGAGCGGCATGTTATCGGCGAGAAACATGTAAAAATGGTACTAAGGCAGACCGAAGGTGGGAAAAACCTGGAGGCCATCGCGTTCAATCAGGCGGCGGCTCTTGGGCAATGGGCATCAACCCGCATTCATGCCGCTTATAAACTAGGTATCAACGAGTACGGCGGCTACCGCGCTTTGCAGTTGATGGTCGAACATATGCAACCGGTCGTTTAAAGAGTTAGTATTACGCTTTATAAAAGCTCTATAACTTTATGAAAACTCTGGAAGATTTTGTTGGAAATACTCCGTTAGTACGGTTACAGCGCGTGCCGGGTAAGACTTCCAATACGTTATTGGCTAAGCTCGAGGGTAACAATCCCGCCGGTTCGGTCAAAGACCGGCCGGCATTAAACATGATCCGGCGCGCGGAAGAGCGGGGCGAAATTAGGCCGGGTGATACCTTAATCGAAGCCACCAGCGGCAATACCGGCATCGCGCTTGCGATGGTGGCGGCGATCAAGGGATATAAAATGCGCCTGATCATGCCGGAGCACATGAGCGCCGAGCGCGGCGCGATTATGAAAAGCTTTGGCGCGGAGATTATTTTGGTGTCAAAAAAGGGTGGCATGGAACAGGCGCGCGACCTGGCCACGCATATGGCGGCCGAAGGTGCCGGCAAGGTGCTGGATCAATTCGCCAATCCCGATAATCCGCTGTCGCATTATACCGGCACCGGCGCGGAGATCTGGCGCGATACCCAAGGCAAAATTACCCACTTTGTAAGCTCGATGGGCACCACCGGCACGATTATGGGCGTTTCCCGTTTTCTAAAAGAGAAAAGCCGGGCGATACAAATTATCGGCGTGCAGCCGACAGAAGGGGCTTCGATTCCCGGCATTCGCCGCTGGCCGGAAGAATATCTGCCCAAGATTTATGAGCCTGCGCGGGTCGATCGTATTATCGATGTCTCGCAACCGGAAGCGGAAGAAACCACGCGCCGCCTGGCAGCCCAGGAAGGCATTTTTTGCGGCATTTCTTCCGGCGGCGCAACCGCGGCGGCGCTGCGGCTTTCCGCCGAAATTCAACATGCCGTCATCGTCGTTATCATCTGCGACCGTGGCGACCGCTATCTTTCTACCGGCGTATTTCCGGAATAAAAGCCTATATGAACGTATTGGTGTTCGATATCGAAACCGTCCCGGATGTCACGACCGGCCGTAAACTCTACAACTTGAAGGACCTGAATGACGACGACGTCGCCAAGCTTATGTTTCATAAGCGCCGGGAACAGACCGGTGATTCCGAATTTCTGCGCCACCATCTGCATCGAATAGTGGCTATCTCTACCGTTTTGCGCCATACCGATACCTTGCGCGTCTGGTCCCTGGGTGAATCGGATGCCGGTGAGGCGGAATTGATTCAACGGTTCTTTGACGGTATTGAAAAATTTACGCCGACGTTGGTTTCTTGGAACGGTTCCACCTTCGACCTGCCGGTGTTGCACTACCGTGCTTTGCTGCACGGGATTTCCGCGCCGCGTTATTGGGAAACCGGCGACGACGACCGGGACTTTAAGTGGAACAATTACTTGAGCCGTTATCATGCACGCCACACCGACCTGATGGACGTGTTGTCCAGCTACCAAGGACGCGCCAGTGCGCCGCTCGATGAAATTGCGGTCATGCTGGGCTTGCCGGGCAAGTTTGGCATGGATGGCTCCGATGTCTGGAACCAGTACCAACAAGGCAAGATCGCAGCGATCCGCGATTACTGTGAGACGGATGTGCTTAATACTTATTTAATTTATCTACGTTGGGAATTATTCCGCGGCAATCTGGATAAGAATACCTGGAAGCAAGAGGTGCAGCGCGTGCGTGAAACCCTAAAAACGGAAAATAAAGCGCATTTTCGTGATTTCCTCGCCGCCTGGCATGAATAAAATCTTCACGCAAACACCGGAGTTTAAATTTAACGACACCGCGGTCGCGCAGGTGGAGTCGCTGAATCATGAAGGCCAGGGGGTGGCGCGCGTGCATGGCAAAGCCGTATTTATTCGTGGCGCTTTGCCGGGTGAAGAGGTCCAATTTCGTTATTTCAATAAGCGCAAAAATTACGATACCGGCGGGGTAGTGGAAATTTTACAGCCTTCGCCGGATCGCATTGACTATCCTAAGTGCCGCTATTTCGGCACTTGCGGCGGCTGCAGCCTGCAGCATCTCAAGGTCGAAGCACAAATCCGGGCGAAACAACAAACTCTCCTGGATAATCTGGCGCGCATCGGCAAGGTTACGCCGGCGAACCTATTGCCGCCGATCACCGGCCCGGCCTGGAATTATCGCCGCAAGGCACGCCTGGGCGTGCGCGTCGTGCCGAAAAAGGGCGGCGTATTAGTCGGATTTCGTGAGAGCCGAAGCTCGTACATCACAAATTTGGACATTTGCGAAACCCTGGATAGAAGAATTGCACTATTGTTGCCGCAACTGCGTCGGTTGATTTCCAAACTTTCCTGCCCGGAACGCATTCCGCAGATCGAAGTCGCCGCCGGCGGACGCGAGGCGGCACTGGTATTCCGTCATTTGCAGGTGCTTACTCGCGAAGATTTAAATTTATTAACCGCCTTCGGCGAGGAACATGCACTACAGATTTATTTGCAGCCGGCCGGACCGGACTCGGTGCAGCCGCTATGGCCACCAACGCCGGCGCCGCTTAGCTACGCGTTGCCGGACTACAATCTTGAGCTCGTGTTTGCGCCGACTGATTTTATCCAGATCAATGACCCTGTGAACCAACGCATGATTGCGCAGGCCTTGGAATTATTGGATCCGCAACCGCATGAACGGGCGCTCGATTTATTTTGCGGCCTGGGAAACTTTAGTTTGCCGTTGGCGCGCCGCGCGGGCAGCGTCTTAGGGGTGGAAGGCAATGCGCTGCTGGTGGAAAAAGCGCGTTATAATGCGCAACAGAACGCAATTACCAATGCTGAATTCCAATTAACAGATTTATATGCCATACAAGAAGCAGAGGCGTTGCCTTGGCAACGGGAAAAATTCGATAAATGGCTGCTGGACCCCCCGCGCACCGGCGCGCTGGAAGTGATCAAATCATTGCCGCAAACGCGGGCGCCTGCACGCATCGTTTATATCTCCTGTTATCCCGCGACCCTCGCGCGCGACAGCGAAGTTTTAGTTCATCTGCACGGTTACCAGCTGCACAGTGCCGGGGTGATGGATATGTTCCCCCACACCAATCATGTTGAGTCGATCGCGCTGTTTGTAAAACAGTGATGGCGCGCCCTACTTACCGGATTGAGGTGGATGTCCCGCGTCAAACTTTAATACTGCGGGACATGAACGATAAAACCGTGCTTGCAACGCCGATCGCCACCGCCAAAAACGGCGTAGGGGAGGTCATGCATAGCGAACGCACACCGCGCGGAACGCATAAAATCCGCGCCAAGATCGGCGCCGGTATGCCGGCTAATACCGTCTTCGTCGGCCGGCGCCCCACGGGCGAATTTTATTCACCCCAGTTGCGCGCGCTTTTTCCCGAGCGCGACTGGATATTGACGCGCATCCTCTGGTTAAGCGGATTGGAGGTCGGCAAAAATCGCTTGGGCAACGTCGACAGCATGCGGCGTTATATTTATATCCACGGCGCTCCGGATGAAGATCCCATGGGCGTACCGAGTTCACACGGCTGCATAAAAATGCGCAACCGCGACGTTATCGTCTTATTTGACTACGTCCAAGTGGGCACGCCGGTATACATTGGCGCCGATTAATGTCGCTGGGACCGCTGATGGTTGACTTAGCAGGCGAGGCGCTGACCTCGGCGGAACGCGAACGCTTGCAGCATCCGCTGATCGGCGGCGTTATTTTATTTACCCGCAATTACCAAAATCCGCAGCAATTAGAGGGCCTGATGCGGGAGATCCATGGCCTGCGCACGCCGCAATTACTGGTGGCGGTGGATCATGAGGGTGGGCGCGTGCAGCGGTTCCGCCCAGGCTTTACGCCGTTGCCCGCGGTCGCCCGTCTCGGCGAGTTGTACGACCAGGAACGCAAGCGCGCCAAACGCCTGGCTGAGGCGAGTGGTTGGCTGATGGCGATGGAATTACGCGCCGTCGGCATTGATTTCAGCTTCGCGCCGGTGCTCGATCTCGGCCGCGGCATCAGTTCAGTCATCGGCGATCGCGCGTTCCACGCCGACCCGGAAGCGGTTGCCGACCTTGCGCATGCCTCTATGACCGGCATGTCGCGCGCCGGCATGGCCGCCACCGGCAAGCATTTTCCCGGCCACGGCGGCGTCGAGGCCGATTCCCACACGGCTATCCCGGTGGATGAACGCGAATATGCCGATATTTACCGGGAAGATATCCTGCCGTTTGCGCGCATGATTCGCTTTGGCCTGGCGGCGATTATGCCGGCGCATGTCATTTATCCGCGCGTGGACCCAAAACCGGCGGGATTCTCGCCCCTATGGCTGCAGGAAGTGCTGCGCAAGCGCCTGCGTTTCCAGGGCGCGATCTTCAGCGACGACCTTTCGATGGAAGCGGCAAAAGGCGCGGGCGATATCGTTGCGCGTGCGCAGCTTGCCCTTAAAGCCGGTTGCGATATGATTCTAGTATGTAACGACCCGGCCGGGACGGAGCGCATACTGCAAGAATTGGGTCCCTATGATAATCCGGTCTCGCACCTGCGCTTAGTGCGCATGCATGGGCGCGGGGTGGTTAATCGCGAGGCGCTGCTTGCCGATGCCGGCTATCGTCAGGCTGTCAGTATGGTGACAAATGTCGCATAGTCAAAGATTATGAACTATGCTATTTCTACTATTAACAAAGGGGGAAAAAATCGTTGTTACAGCCGTTTAAAAAGCTAAAGCTGGAAAGCTTCAATAATCTTACCAAGACATTGAGTTTTAATATTTACGATATTTGTTATGCAAAAAGCGATAAGGCGCAGAAGGAATACATCAGCTATATCGATGAGGCCTACAATGCCGAGCGCTTGACCGCCATCCTAACGGAAGTTACCAGTATCATCGGCGCCAATGTTTTAAACATCGCCTGCCAGGACTATGATCCGGAAGGCGCCAGCGTAACCATGCTGATCTCCGAGGCGCCGATACAAGAAGAACCACTCAATCCCGAAGCGCCCGGCCCGGTCCCATCGCGGGCGGTCGTGGCTCATCTCGATAAGAGCCATATGACCGTGCACACCTATCCGGAAAGCCATCCGGATAACGGCATCAGTACGTTCCGTGCCGATATCGACGTCTCCACCTGCGGCAAAATTTCACCTTTACGGGCGTTAAATTACCTGATCTATAGCTTCGATTCGGATATCGTGACCATCGATTACCGGGTGCGCGGGTTTACCCGCGATGTGAAAGGCACGAAACATTATATTGACCATAAGATCAACTCTATTCAGAATTTCGTCGATAAATCGACGCTGCATCGCTATCAGGCGATCGATGTGAATGTTTATCAGGAAAATATTTTTCATACTAAAATGATGTTGAAAGATTTCAATCTCAACAATTACTTATTCGGATCAAACGAGAATGACCTGGACCTCCAGGAAAAGAAAATGGTGACCCAGCGCCTGCAGCATGAAATTGTTGAAATCTTTTACGGTAATAACATAGTAAAATAATTTGTCGCTCCTTCAGAGGAGGAAGGATCGTATTCCATGCGTTTCTTCTTCAACCCGCTACGTCTGACCGGCGCAGTTTTTGTATTGCTTATATTGGCGGAATTCAACGGGTTGCATCTTTTTGTTTATCTAGAAAACCGGTTTTCCGATCTTCTTGTCCAGATACAAGCGCGCAGCCTTGCCCCAGACCAAGATATCGTGATCGTCGACATTGACGAGGCGAGCCTGGCCAAAATGCAAGATATCGCCGGAAGTTGGCCGTGGCCGCGCGCGGTGCACGCTGAGTTAATCGAAGGACTAGCGCGGCAGCAGCCCAAGGCCATCGTATTTGATATCCTGTTCAGCGAGCCCGATAGCTATCGGCCCGATAGCGATAAACTATTCAATCAGGCGGCGGGCGCGATAAAAAATGCCTATTTTCCCATGGTGCGCCTGGATCCACATCAGGATGTCCAGGGCGCACCGTTGGCGCAAGTCGGTGCGTTGTTGGGCATCAAGCCCGGGATTGATGCCCAACCGAATGCGAGGATCGCGATCTTGCCGCCGCTCGCGCTAAGGCCGGAAAATTGGCGCACCGGCACCATCAATTTTGATGAAGACGGCGATGGGGTAGGGCGCCGCTACCATCTGCGCATCCCGGCATACGGCTGGGAAATTCCTTCTCTGCCGGCGCGGGTAGCGGCGGATCTCGGGTATACCGTGCCGGCGGATAACGATATTACCCTCGGCTGGCGTGGCGAGGCAGGTTCCTACCGGCACATTTCCTACAGCGACTTATACGAGGATTTTAGCCGGCGAAAACCACAACGCGATCCGACTGAATTAAAGAATAAGATCATTATCATCGGCGCGACCGCGAGCGGCCTACATGACATTCGCGCCACGCCGGTGGCCAGCTTGTATCCCGCAGTGGAAATTTTAGCCACCGCGCTTGATAACCTGAAAAACCGGGGTTACATGCAAACCGTGCCGCGCTATTTGCCGTCGACTCTGGAGTTGGTATTATTATTTGCCTTGTTCGGCGCCTTCCAATATAACTTTAATGCGCTTAAGGTTGGATTAGCCCTCTTATTTGCCTCGTTGTTGCTTTTGCTTACCAGCTATCTGGCGCTGAATCGTCACTATTTGTTGCCGGTACTGGCCCCGCTCACGTTCGCCTGGGGATTTTATTTCAGCACCGCCCTGATAGGGTATCTGCAAGAAAAGAAGAGCCGCGAGCAAACGGTGCAATTGTTTGCGCGTTTTCTCGATCCACGCGTGGTGCATAACTTGGTGACACAGAATAAAGCTTCACAATCATTGAGCGGCCAAGCCTGTGAAATTACGGTGCTTTTTTCCGACATCCGTGGATTCACCACGTTATCGGAAACCAAACCCCCGGAAGAGATTGTGGCGTTACTTAATCGCTATTTCAGCCTGCAAGTAGAAGCCATCTTCCGGCAAGGGGGTACACTAGATAAGTTTATTGGCGATGCTATTATGGCGTTTTGGGGCGCACCGCAGGAAGATAACAACCATGCCGAACATGCCATCACAGCCGCCTTGCAAATGGTTGAGCATTTAGCGCAATTCAAACAAGAAGTCGGCGCTGCCGGCGAAACATTTGATATCGGCATCGGCATTCACAGCGGGGAGGCGGTCGTGGGATTTATTGGATCCGAGCATCGCCTGGATTACACCGCCATAGGAGATACCGTTAACCTTGCCAGCCGCATTGAAGGATTAACTAAAAACGTTGCGCGTGTCCTGGTGTCCCGGGAAACCGTGCAGCATTGTCAAGATGCATTTGACTTTATCCCGCACGGTTCTTATAAAGTGAAAGGACGGGTTCAGGCGGTTGAACTATTCGAACCGAAAAGGAAACCGGCATGAAATTTCATCTCGTTGCAGCATTGTTCCTGATTTATTTTAGCTCGGCATCGGCGGCGGAGATCGGCTATACCGCGCGCGCCACCGAGCTTAAGAAAGAGCCGTTTATCGATGCTCCCACCGTCGCCGCATTACCGGAAAAAAGCAAAGTCGACATCCTCGCCCGTCAAGGCGGTTGGCTGCAGGTAAAAAGTGAAGCCGGCGGTAGCGGATGGATAAGAATGTTAAGCCTGCGCATGGGGCCGGACGGAGAAAAACAGAAAGGCGATTCCGGTTTGAAATCGTTATTTAATGTCGCGCATACCGGCACCAGCCGCAGCACCGTCACCACCGGCGTGCGCGGCCTGTCCGAGGAAGATCTGAAGAACGCTAAGCCCGCGCCACAGGAATTGGAAAAAATGCATAGATTCGTAGCCGGCAAACCAGATGCACAAAAATTCGCTGAAAACGGCGGATTAAATGCGCATGCCATCGAATATATGGCGGCGCCGAGACCGGCTAAATGAGCCTGACAACTCACTTTTACCAGGGAGAGAAAAAATCAATGAAACATCATCTTGTAATAGCCGCGGTGTTGATATTGGCCGCGGCCAATTTGCCGGTATACGCGTTTGACTTAAATATCAACAAAATAATCGGTACGGTGAAGAATTTGCGGGGAGCCACCACCGAGGTGGATGAAAAACAGGAAATAAATATTGGCCAAGGCATTGCCGCCAATCTTTTAGGGGCGGCCAAGCTGGTTGACGACGAGCATTTGCAAAAATATGTCAATGCCGTGGGCCGCTGGCTCGCGGTACAGACGGAACGGCCCGATTTACCCTGGCAGTTCGGGGTTTTGGAGAGCGATAATCTCAATGCCTTCGCCGCACCCGGCGGCTACATTTTTATTACCAAAGGCTTATTGCAGCACATGAAGAGCGAGGCAGAGCTGGCCGGCGTGCTTGCGCACGAAATTTCCCATGTGTTGAAAAAGCATCACCTTGCGGCGATTCAGAAAAATGCCTGGACCGGATTGGCCGGCGAGCTCGTGAATGAGGGATTGAAAGGCCGCGGCAATACGGAAGTGCTGAACAAAGCGGTCAGCTTTGGTACCGAAATATACGCGCGTGGACTGGACAAAGACGATGAATTTGAAGCCGACAGAATGGGTGTGGTGATCGCCGCGCGTGCCGGCTACGACTCTTATGGATTGGCGACGGTGCTGCAAACCCTGCAAGCGATGAGCCCGCAAGACTCTAATCTGGCGCTGATGTTCAAGACCCATCCGTCACCGGACGAGCGTTTGGAAACGCTTGAAAAAATTATGCCGGAAAGCATGGATAAATATGCCCTCCAACCACAGCTGAGCGACCGTTTTCTCAAGATAGCGCAAAGTAAATAGATTAAAGCGTGCCCCGGCCAAGCGAATGGTGGCCTATCGAACACTAGTGCGATAGCGCAGTAGCATCATCTCGAACCGCCGTGCCAGCTTTATTAACGCTTACACATTAATACATTTTTAGTATTAAAATGAGTGGCTTATTTAATATATTTAAATCCATTTCTATATCCTATTTATGCCTGAGTTCGATAGCGGCTGCGTCGATTGCCCGCGCTTAGCCAGCCACTTAAGCCATGTGCGCGAATGTTACCCGCACTATTATGCGCGGCCGGTGCCGCCATTCGGCGACCCTCGCGCTCGCTTGTTAATCGTCGGGTTGGCGCCGGGCAAGCACGGCGCCAACGCAAGCGGGCGTCCTTTTACCGGCGATTATGCCGGTATCCTGCTCTACCAAACTTTGCATAAATTCGGCTTTGCCGACCGGCCGCAGTCGTTATCGGCAAAAGATCGTTTGATCCTCAAGAACTGCCGCATCACGAATGCGGTCAAATGTTTGCCGCCGGAGAATAAACCGACTAGCAAAGAAATAACCAACTGCAATCGCTATTTGCGTAGCGAGCTTGGGGCATTAACGGCCTCAAGCGTAATCATCGCGCTGGGGCATATTGCGCATAAGGCCGTGCTCTATGCGCTGAAACTAAAGCGGAGTGATTATGCCTTTGCCCATTGCGCGCATTATGTCTTACCCAATGGTTCATATTTATTGGATTCCTATCACTGCAGCCGCTATAACACTCAGACCAAACGGTTGACAACGGCCATGTTCGAGGAAATTTTTATCAAGGCCGGCGAGCTATTAAGCGAGCAATCCTCTCATACCTGATGCCTCTCGACGCGAAATCTTTACTGAAAAATCTTCCCGACGCACCTGGGGTTTATCGCATGCTGGGCCCGGAAGGGCAGGTATTATATGTCGGCAAAGCGCGTGACTTGCGTAAGCGCCTCACCAGCTATTTCCGTAAAAATGGTTTAACAGTTCGTACCCATGTGATGATGCAGGCGGTTGCCGATATTCAGGTGACGGTCACGCATACTGAAAATGAGGCGCTGCTGCTTGAGAATAATCTGATCAAGTCGCTGCGTCCGCGCTATAACATTCTGCTGCGCGACGATAAAAGCTACCCTTACATTTTTCTTTCCGAAGGGGAATTTCCGCGCATCAGCTTCCATCGCGGCGCCAAACGCGAAAAAGGCCGCTATTTCGGGCCTTTTCCCAGCGCCGGTGCGGTGCGCGAAAGCCTGGGTTTATTGCAAAAGGTATTTCCTATCCGCCAATGTGAAGATAGTTTTTATCGCAACCGCTCGCGGCCGTGTTTGCAATACCAGATCAAACGTTGTTCCGCGCCTTGCGTAGGCTTGATCGACGCAAAAACCTACCAAGAAGATATGCGTCACGCAGCCATGTTTCTGGAGGGCTATAATCAGACTATCATCGAGGAGCTAGTCCAACAAATGGAGCAGGCGGCGGCGCGCAAAGATTATGAAAATGCCGGTGTTGCGCGCGACCGCATCACCACCTTACGAAAAATACAGGAAAAGCAATATATCAGTGGCGAAGGCGGGGATGCCGATGTGTTGGCGGTGGTGTGCGAAGGCGCCGCCGCTTGTATTGAAGTCACCTATATTCGCGGTGGACGTACCCTCGGCAGTAAAACTTTTTTCCCTAAGATCATGACCGAGACGGAACCGAGAGAAATTTTATCGGCATTTCTTCCACAATTTTATATCGGCAAGCCGACTCCGCCGGCCATTTATATCAATTGCGGCATCACCGATAAAACTCCATTACAGGAAGTGTTGTCACAGCAGACCGGAAAAAAGATCTCAATTTCCACCCCCAGCCGAAACGCGCCTAAACATTGGATTAAGATGGCGGAAATCAACGCGCGTGATGCGCTGCGCCGTTTCTTAGCAGGCCAAACCAACTTGCGGCAACGCTTTGAAAATCTGCAGGAAGCCTTGGCGCTTGAGGCATTTCCGGAACGCATCGAATGTTTTGATATCAGTCATACTCAAGGCGAGGCGACGGTGGCCGCCTGCGTCGTATTCGATGGCAACGGCGCGGTTAAAAGTGATTACCGGCGTTTTAATATCGAAGGCATTCAAGCCGGCGACGATTATGCCGCGCTCTATCAGGCGTTAACGCGGCGTTATAAACGCGTCAAGGAGGGGGAGGGCAAGTGGCCCGATCTATTATTTATCGATGGCGGTCGCGGGCAACTGACGAGCGCCGAGGCGGTTATGCAAGAGCTGCAGATCGACGGGATAAAATTAATTGCTATCGCGAAAGGGCGCGAACGCAAACCCGGTCACGAGCAGTTATTCTTGTCCACTTCCGCAAGCCCGGTTATACTGCCGCCGGATTCGCCTGCATTACATCTTATCCAGCAAATACGGGATGAAGCGCATCGGTTTGCGATTACCGGTCATCGCCAACGCCGGGGTAAGGCGCGGCTGACTTCTTCGCTGGAGCAGATTCCAGGTATCGGCCACAAGCGCCGCCAGGCTTTGTTAAAAAATCTGGGAGGCCTGCAATTCGTTGCGCGCGCCGGGGTGGACGATTTGGCGCGCATACCGGGAATCAGTCCAACGCTGGCACAACGCATCTACGATGCCTTTCATGAAAGGGAAAATTAACATTGTTACTGAATACACCCAATCTTTTAACCCTGCTGCGGATTGTTTTAATTCCTATCTTTGTCGTGGCGTATTATGCACCCTATGCCTGGTCGCACCTGCTGACCACCGGTGTTTTTCTGTTGGCGGCGTTAACCGATTGGCTGGATGGCTATTTAGCCCGTAAGCTAAATCAATCTTCAGCCTTTGGCGCCTTCTTAGACCCGGTTGCCGATAAACTCATGGTGGCGGCGGCGCTTATCTTGTTGGTTTCCGACAACCGTTTGGCGTATATGTTTGACGATCGGTTTTTCGCCATCGTGGTATTAATCATTATCGGGCGCGAGATCGCCGTCTCTGCTTTACGGGAATGGATGGCGGATGTAGGCAAACGCGCCAGTGTGGCAGTCTCTTATCTCGGGAAATTCAAGACTATCGGACAAATGGTGGCCATTCCATTCCTGTTATATCGGCAGCCGATTTTTGGCATCCAAGTTTTTGCGGTGGGAGAAATACTGCTTTATATCGCCGCGGTGTTGACCCTCTGGTCCATGGTGATTTACCTCAAAGCGGCTTGGCCGTATCTAACCCATCCCAATGCTCGATGAACGCCTTCGGCTTGGCTTGACAGGCCATCGACCACCATTACAATACGCAAGCAACGTTGTTGCAGCATGCCGCCCGATATGCGCGGCGCTTATGCGGGAATAGCTCAGTGGTAGAGCACAACCTTGCCAAGGTTGGGGTCGCGAGTTCGAATCTCGTTTCCCGCTCCAGATATCCGAGGGGAAGACTATGCTTCCCCTCTTTTTATTTTGAATGACCACCGCATACAGGCTGGGTGGCAGAGTGGTTATGCAGCGGCCTGCAAAGCCGTGTACGCCGGTTCGATTCCGGCCCCAGCCTCCAGAAAACCTGCCCGGGTGGCGGAATTGGTAGACGCAACGGACTTAAAATCCGTTGGGGGGCAACCCCCGTGCCGGTTCGATTCCGGCCCTGGGCACCAGGATTGATGGAATTTAAGAAACGTCAATGATTATTTACGATCTCGTTTGTGATGCGCAACATCAGTTCGAGGGCTGGTTTAAAAATGCCGATGAGTATGTGGCACAATTATCCGGTGGATTATTAAGCTGCCCCATCTGTAGCTCAGCACAGGTGCACAAGGTGCTGAGCGTAAGCCATGTGAATACTGCTCCGGGTACTCAACCGACGGACATGGAATTAACCGCCGAAGCAAGGCCACAGGAATTACTCAAAAAGTTGCATGAATATATCGAACAAAGCTTCGACAATGTCGGCACACAATTCGCCGAAGAAGCAAGAAAAATTCACTACGGCGAGACCGAAGAGCGCAATATTTACGGCCAGGCAACCGGGATAGAAATTAAAGAATTGCGCGCGGAGGGGATCAACGCCGTTCCTCTTCCGGCAAAACCCACGGATGAGTCAAAACTGAATTAGCTATTCCTTTGCCCCGGCATGACGTAGCAGCAATACCGTTTGGGTATATCCCGCATCCAGCGCTCGCATGAGGGCGGTTTTCCCGGCGCCGCCTTTTATATTTATGTCGGCGCCGTGATCGATCAATACTTTGATCGTATCGGTGTGACCATTTGCCGCGGCGAGAATCAGAGGCACGTTACCGTTGCTATCCTTGGAATTCACATCCATCCCTATGCTTAACAGTGTATACACTAGAGAGGCGCGTCCCTTTATTGCGGCATTGCATAAAGCACGCGCACCATTTTCATTCTCGATACGCACGATGGGCTTCACGCCCTTAGGTAGTTTAAGCAGGTAATTAATGAATGACACCACCACCATCAGGACAAGGCCGATGAACATAATATCCGGCCTTACCCCTAAGTCGGTTGAAAGATCGGTCGGCAGGTTGGCGCCAATGGCTAAAATCACCACAACCAGAATCAGCGCAAATTGTAAATAATGAACCAGGGTAGCGGCGATGATAATCACCAGGACAATAACAAGGTGTTTTTTATCAAGCCCCCAGGGCAGCTTGATGTACCCAGGCAGATTGGCGACAATACTGAGGATCGCCACTGCTGCTACTAAACCCCATTCTGTGATTTTTCGATAATTCACACATTCACCTCTTAATTTTAAATTAGCACATTAATCAGGGACTTCCATGTTTTTTAGAGATTAAAGGGAGCATAAAAGCGCATTTTTCAATATTTATATGTTATTTATATGTTGAATGCGATCTTAAATTCGCTCGCTAACCTATTAAATTAGAAAATAAAGTTAGAGAAATCCTGAGTGATTGGTGGGCCTTCGCGATACATCCCCAGGCGTTCGTCGGTGACACGGCCGCGACGCGCCCGGAACGCGAAACGCTGATGCTTATGAACAGACCGTCTTGGTATCATTTTTCGGACCTAAAAGAACAATCACCTCAAACAGGAGCAATCCATCCCATGCGCGTGCCAACCCGCAAACGCGGGGCGAGTTCAAAACAACCGCAACGCATAATTAAAGAAAAACCCCGATCAATGTTGACCGGGGTTGCTCAAAAGAAATTTAGGCTCACTTTCCATAATTTTACATAATATACATTATACGAATATACATTATACGAAACATGTAGCAAGACGCGCCGCCTTTGGTCCTCAGGCCTCGGGGTTTACGCCACGGCTCACGTCAACGGGTGTGTCACCGCAATAACCTTATTCACCCCTTAACTTCACCCCCTTACGCATAAGCTCTGGCATAAAAGTTGCTTACTAACTAATGTATACAAATAAGGACGTGGGGGTGACGCGTCTCACCTGCAAATTTTGACGCAATGTTCTTTTTGTAGGATAACTCACATGAATAGTATGAATGGTACTTATGATTTGACGCTTGTTCTGGCGTCATATGTAATTTCTGTGTTCGGTTCTTACACGGCGCTCCAGCTCGCGGGGCAAATTACTAATTTGCGCGATCCAGTTAATCGACTTTGGCTGTTAGCAGCGGCGGTCGCATTGGGCGGCGGCGGGATTTGGTCCATGCACTTCGTCGCGATGCTGGCTTACGTGATGCCGATGGCCGTCACCTATGACATCACGCTGACATTGCTTTCCCTGGTGGTCTCTGTAGCGGTGACCGGGGTCGGTTTTGCAATGGTATGCCGGAAACCAACCTTGTCTGTCTCCGCCTTACTTGGCGGCGGCCTCATTATGGGCGTCGGTGTAGGCGCGATGCATTACACCGGCATGGCCGCGATGCGCATAGAAGGAACCGCCCATCATGATCCCATGATCGTTGCGGTATCGATCGTAATCGCGATCATCGTCTCGACCGTCGCTTTATGGATCGCCTTCAACTTGCGCAAGGGCTGGCAGAAATTCATCAGCGCGTTCGTCATGGGCGCCGCGGTGTGTGGCATGCACTATACGGCCATGACCGGCTTTAGCTTCACCCATGTCGCAAGAACGGTGGACTATCTTGATTCTGTCCTTTTTACCCGTGACCTTGCCACCTATATCATCGTTGCAACGATCGGGGTGCTAAGCTTGTCATTAGTGGCGGTATTCACCAAAGAACTAAACGACGCCAGTAGGGTTTAACGAGCCCTTGGAGGACATCACCGGCCATGCCGGTGATGTCCCTTCTTGCCGATGTCCCCTCACCACCTTTGATTCCGGTCGTTTTCGGTATTGGCGCCGACACGGCTCAATATTGATGCCGCGAAACGCTCTGGGCCTATCTCCTGCCGGCGCTCGTCGTCGAGCGAACCATAGACGGGCGCCCTATCCATCGCAGGACACTGGTCATACAGCTTGACCTTCGCCGTATTAATGCCTGGAACCGGCGACAGATCCAGATATTGAGGGTTTCGACCAGCTCGTACAGGCGCCGCCTGATTTTTGCATTTCATTTAGGGAATCTACTATCGCGGCAGGTTTTGCCGGCACGCTTCCTGCCGTGTGGCACGAAAACTACGCGGCGGGCCTGCCACTCTGTGCGCTGGCACACATAGAGCGGGTTTCTCTCAGGTTTAGGCAGGTAACCACCCCCTTCGCCGGGGGCTTTGTGAGATAGCGCACAGAAGGGATACTCGATCTCTAGTATACTTAACACATTGGAGGAATGTCACTACCCAGTCCGGTAAATTGACAAACCATTAAAGTGCAACTCGAAATACAGCTTCCCTGTGATCAAACCGATGTTCGTTACCGGACAGACAGCGACATACGCAGAGGCTTGAATATGACGACGGAGAGTCTTATATGGATATAAACGATATGGACGATAATGTACTTCTCATCGAGGCAGATCACACGGATGCCAAGCTGATTCAAGCGGCACTCGCGGGCGCAAGAGACGGCCCCTTCGATATCGAATGGGTTAAGCACCTCTCCGACGGCCTAGAACGATTGAGCAAGAGAGAAATAAGAGTGGTCTTACTCAATCTATTTCTGCCCGATAGCCAGGGTATCGAAACGTTCGATAAGCTGTTCTTGGCCGCGCCCGACGTCCCGATCTTGGTCTTGAGCGGCTTGGACCAGGAAGACCTAGCCAAGCAAGCCGTACAGCGCGGCGCGCAAGATTATCTCTTAAAGGGTCACCTCGACCGCCACTCGTTGGCGCGCGCGCTACGTAACGTGATCGAGCGCAAGGCGGTAGAAGAAGCATTGTTCATCGAAAAGGAACGCGCCCAAGTCACGCTTAACTCCATCGGTGACGCCGTCATCAGCACCGACATCGCGGGCAACGTCACCTATCTCAATCTCGTCGCGGAACGCATGACCGGCTGGTCGCGGGACGAGGCGGCAGGCAGGCCGTTGTCCGAAGTGTTCAAAATCATCGACGGCGCGACACGCGAACCCGCTCGGAATCCCATGGAGTTAGCGGTGCAGCTAAACAAAACCGTGGGCCTAACCATGAACTGTATCCTTATCCGGCGCGACGGGTTTGAATCTGCCATCGAAGATTCCGCCGCCCCTATCCACGACCGCGGCGGGCATGTTACCGGCGCCGTGATGGTTTTTCACGATGTGAGCGAGGCGCGGGCGATGTCGCTCAAAATGTCGCATTTGGCGCAACACGACTTTCTCACCGATCTGCCCAACCGCATGCTGCTGAACGACCGGCTTACCCAGGCGATCGCGTTAGCCCGTCGTCACGGCAACCAACTCGCGGTGCTGTTTTTGGATTTGGATCGCTTCAAACACATCAACGACTCTCTGGGACATGCGATCGGCGACCAACTGCTGCAGTCGGTTGCAGAACGCTTGACGGCGTGTATACGCAGCTCGGACACCGTCAGCCGCCAGGGTGGGGATGAATTCGTGATACTGCTTTCAGAAGTCGAGCGCCCACAAAATGCGGCCCGCAGTGCGAAAAAGATGCTTACTGCGCTAACCGTGCCGTACACCATCGCCCAGCACGAGCTCCATGTCACCGCGAGCATTGGTATCAGCATCTACCCCGAGGGCGGTGTGGATGCGGATACCCTGATCAGGAGCGCGGACACCGCAATGTACAACGCCAAGGAAAAGGGGCGCAACAATTACCAGTTTTTCAAGCAGAACATGAACGTCCGGGCAATCGAGCGGCGATCCCCCGAAGGCAGCCTGCGCGGCGCCCTGGAGCGAAGGGAGTTTGTGTTGCATTACCAGCCGAAGATAAGTCTTGAGACAGGAGCGATTACCGGCGCCGAGGCGCTCATACGCTGGCTGCATCCAGAGCGAGGGCTCGTCCCCCCTGCGCAGTTCGTGTCCATCGCTGAAGACTGTGGCCTCATTGTGCCGATCGGCCAGTGGGCCCTACGCGAAGCATGCCTGCAAGCCCGGGCCTGGCAGGATGCAGGCCGGCCGATGTCGGTGGCGGTCAACATCTCCGCGGTAGAGTTCCAGAAAAAGGACTTTCTCGCAGGCGTTCGCGCTATCCTGAAGGATACACGCTTGGAGCCGCGCCATCTCGAGCTCGAACTGACCGAAAGTGTTCTCATGCAGGACGTCGAGTCCACTGCGTCCGTGCTCAAAGAGCTCAAACACATGGGAGTGAAGCTTGCGATCGATGACTTCGGCACCGGCTATTCCAGCTTAAGCTATCTGCGGCGGTTTCCGATCGACACCCTGAAAATCGACCAGTCGTTCGTGCACGACGTCACCACCGATCCAAACGATGCCACCATCGTGAGCGCAGTGATCAGCATGGGCAAAAGCCTCAAGCAACGGGTCGTCGCCGAGGGCGTGGAAACACAAGAACAGCTCGCATTCCTTCAGGCCCGACACTGTGGCGAGGGACAAGGCTACTTATTCAGCCGGGCGGTGGTTGCCGAGGAGTTCGCCAAGTTGCTTGGCGTCGGTATATCGGCAATCGTCCTCAATTGATGGTTGCGCTATTTGTGCTCGCGTCGGATAGCGCTTACACAACGTTTAAATGTCGGTCAGAAATGATTTCTTGTTGGGCAGTTTGCGCAATATATTGACTGCGATGCTCGTCACCTTGGCAAACAGCATTACCCGGCTCGCAACAGCAAGAAGTCGTGCAACCCGGTCGTAGCCCACGCGCTGCAGAGCGAGGCCGAACAGGATGGAACGAACGGGCAACGAAGTTGCTACCGCCATCCCCCCGTGCACCCAATCCAGGTTGCCGCCGATAACATGAAGCTCGTGCAGGATCTTCAGCCGATAAAGCGCTGAGCGTGCCTGTAGCAGTTCCTTGCGCAGGGCCAGTTGTTCGAGCGATTTAGTCATGGTGCCTCCGCAATACTTCCAGGTCGTTCTCGAACTCGTACAACGTGGCTGAGAACAGTGGTGAACTCTTGCGCAACTTGTTGCGGAGCTTCAGAAGTGCGACGCCACCAATACCGAGATAGAGCAACGTGACGCCGCCGATGGCAAGCAGCCGGTGCGTGTCCCAAAACAGCGCGACAATAAGAAACGCCACCAGCAGCAGGCCCAAGGCCAAGAAAAGCGCGGCCAGGAGCACGAGCATTTCCTTGCTGCGTTCTCTTTCCTCTTGCAGTTCGATGGCGATCAGCTCGGCACGGCTGCGGATGAGCGCGAGCAGAGTTGCGCCCAGCGCGCGCAGCGAACCGACGAATCCTGTGCCGTGAGGAAGCGGCTGCTCCGGATGGGTCAAAGGCTTAACGGCGGTTCAGCAGTAGGCCAATCACGACACCGAGGCCGGCGGCTACCCCAATGGTCTGCCAGGGGTGTTCGTGCACATATTCATCGGTCGTCCGTGCTGCGGCCTTGGTCTTTTCGACCGCGGCCTCTTCGAGGTGGTGCAGCCGCTCCTTGGTAACCTTCAGGTTTTGTTCCACCTTGGCACGCAGCGCGTTGGCCATGTCGCCGTCGTCGTTGGTCATTGATTTCAGCAATTGCTCGGCGTCGGTAACGACTCCGTTAAAATCCTCGAGGAGCTTTTCTTTCATCACTTTAGCAGTAGGTTGGGTCATGGTACTCTCCGTCATGGTTGGGAATCAGGTTTATCATCGTGTGTTCTCTATTGCACTATCGTTCAACGCCCGCGTCCGCACATCCCTAGCCAAATGCGGTGTCCGCACTCTCATACTACCCACTTCACCCGGGGCGCCGGGGACTTTGTGTGATGGCGTACAGGCGGCATGCTTGATCCTTATCCAATGGATGGCGGTGGTTGCCGAAGAGTTCGCCAAGTTACTTGGAATCGGTATATCGGCAATCGTCCTCAATTGACGGCTAGTCATCCGGTTTCGCATCCTTGATCGCATTCGGAGCATGAACCTTGGCTTCCACAATTTCTTGCAGGCAAAACATATTCCAAGGCCGGGTAGACGCCCGTTATTCTCCCAGCAATTCCGCGATCGGCTGCAGTTGCTCCACATGCTGCGACACTACTTTCGCGATGACGATGATCGGAATGCTGAGCAGCATGCCCCACACACCCCAGAGCCACCCCCAGAACAGCAGCGAGATAAACACGGCAGCCTTATGGATCTTCGCGATTTTCCCGGTCATCCAGGTGGTGACGAACGTGCCGACGACGGTGGCTATCGCTAGCGACGCCCCCGAGACTAACAGAGCCATTGAAAACGCATCGAACTGCATGAACGCCGCCATTCCCGTGGCGGCTGCGGTGACGCCTGGACCGACGTAAGGGATGATATGAAGCAACCCGGCGGCGACTGCCCATGCTCCCGCGTTTTCCAAGCCGATCCAGCGGAACGCGATCCAGGTGAGTAGCGCGACCAGCACGTTAGTTGTCAACAGCATGAACATATATTGCTGAATGGAGTTGTTGATGTCATCGAGGATGTGGACAGTGATCTTCTTTCGCGACAGCGATGGTCCCGACAGCCGTATCAGCTTGCGTTTAAAGGTGTCGCCGCCTAACAAGAGAAAGAAGACCAGGAAAGCCACCATGACCGCTTGACCGATAAATCCTAAGGCCCCCATGGAACCCGCCCACAGGAAGTTGCCAAACTTGAACGCGGGTGCATCGACGACGACGTGCGTCGCGGGCTGCTTGGGGGCCGATGGAATGCTGGCTGTCTGGCTGGTCGCCTTTTCCATTTCGCGCGCGACGGTTTGGACCTTCTGCATGTTAATAAGCTGGCCATCCCGCATGCTGGCGAGCCCTTCAGAGACCTTGCCCGCCGCTTCGGGCAACTGCTCGAGTATCGTCTGCATCGGCCCACGCAATGAGTAAGTCCCGAGTACAAGCGCGCACACAACACCCAGCATCACGGCGATGGTACCAACCACGCGCGGGATCTTAATCCGTTCCAACCACATGACGACGGGATTCAGGGTGTAAGCAAAGACGATCCCAAGCAACAGGGAGATGACAAAGCTCTGCGCCCACTCCAGCGCGAATACCAAGGCGACCGCGACCAGAATGCCAAACGCCAAGCGTCGCCCATGCAGCGGCACGCGGACGGTGGGCCAGGTACCGCGTCGCCGCGACGCTCGACGTCTTTCCCCTCCCCTCTCAATTTCCGTGGCAAGTGCGTCCTTGACCACCTTTAGCATCGTTTCCCGGTCTGCGGCGAAGCCGGCCGTCACAGCGCCTTCATCGATATGCTGGAGCGCTTGCTTGCGCAATGGTTTTATGTCCATAAGGACCTCCATGGATTTGTTGAAGAATGTTCACCTACGTCAGTGTGACGAAGACTTCTTGCGCGAGCTGTGCCGAAAGATACGCGCTGTCCACCCTCCCAGCGCTGCTCGGCGGAATGAAATGAAACGAAATGATCTGAGCTTACACCATCACCCCGGAATTTTGTGTCGGTCATAACCCTCCCTCGCGTCTGATGAACATTAACTTACGTTCCGTCATCTTGACCTCTTGCGCAGGGGGCCTTCGCTCGTAGTCGAGTGAAGCGTAGACGGGCGCTATATCGATCGCAGGGCATTGGTCATACGGCTCGATCTTCACCCTGTTAGTATCTGGAATAGTACGAAAGATCCAGATATTGATGGCCTCGAGCAGCTCGTACAAGCACCGCCTGATTTTTGCGTTTAGGTCAGGGATATTCTCAGGCGTGGACTCGGCCGCCACGTTGTTGTACGTGCCGATGAGACGAATTTTTCTTGTGTTCATGTCAGCCATAACCTATTTAGGCGTAGTCATTACCTCGATCTCGACGCGGCGGTCCAGGGCGCGGCCTTCCGCGGTCGCGTTATCGGCGACCGGTTCGCGCTCGCCTTTGCCTGTGGTGTGGATGCGGTTACCGTCGATGCCCCTGCTGATCAAAAAGGTCTTAACCGCCTCGGCGCGGCGCAGCGACAGATCCATGTTGTAGGTATCGCTGCCGGTGCTGTCGGTATGGCCGGTGGAGATGACGACCCTGTGGTTAGCCTCGAGCTTGGTGACCAGTCCGTTCAGCGTGTCCTGGCCTTTCGGTTTGATGACGGACTTGTCGAAGTCGAACAGCGTGTCGGCGGTCACAATGATTTTCTCGGCCACGGCTGCGGGCGCGGGCGCGCCAACAGCCACCGGTTCGGGCAAGGGCGCTGCCGCGCGCGGGGCCGGCTTGTTCCCGCCGAACATGTAGACCAATCCCACCGAGTAAACATATACATCACCATGGTTGCCGACGGCATCATTGATCCGGTAGCGTTCCCCCTCTCCGCGCAGCCCGAGGGATTTGGTGAGATCGTATTGAACCCCGATGCCGAGCTTGTAGTTTGTTTCCTTCTTGCTGGGGTTAGGATCGGTCACCGTGATTGCTCCGGTTCCGGTGAAAGAGTCTTTGGCTTCGGCATACTGCGCGCCTAGCCGCGCAAACGCGGAAAAATTATCAGAAAAAGGCAGAATACCGACTGCATCGAGATTCACGCCGCGGAGCTTGATTGTACCGGTCAATGTTCCCGCCGGTACCGTGGTCGCCGTAAAATTGAACTTCCCCAGATCGAAATAGCCTCCTTCAAGGGCAAAATTCGGGTTGAACTTGTACGCGCCAAAAAGTTTATAACCGGTGTCGCGTTCGTCCTCGGTGATTGAGCTAGTGGCAAAACCTGATCCCAACAGACCGCGGCTGATTCTGTCATCGTCGATTTTTGCGTTCGATTGGCCCGCGTTGGCCCCGACGTACCAGCCCGAATCAGCTGCCACTGCGAATTGGCTGCTCATTGCCGCGAATCCCACAAGGCCTAGTGTCCCCAATGTTTTTTGTAATTTCATAATTTTTCTCCTAAAGATAACTTAGTGCCACTAAGTGGCACTAAGCATCACTGTTGATATAACTTGTCCTGCCTTCTCGTTTGGTAGATTCTTTCCTGCTTGCAGGCCGAATACCTCATGCCTTACTGGCAACCAACAGGTGCGTTAGGATGACCCGGCACTGAAACGGTATTGGCGAGAAATGCAAACGTGCCAGCCCCTTCAGCCCCTGCCAACAATCGGCCACAAGACGTCGCGCCGACCTGCATCGAGATTGATGCAGAAGCTAGTATGTTGCCCTGGAATGTAGTGCCCGCGAGAAGAGTCGCTGAACTGCCCACGAACCACCAGACGTTGGACGCCTTGGCGCCGCCGGTCAGGAGAATCCTGCTACTGGTCGCCGTGTCGAGTGCAGAGGGTGCCTGGAAGACCCAGACAGCATCGGCGTTGCCCCCGGCGTCGAGAGTGAGATCCCCCGTTACACCAATCGTTGAGTTCGTGGCGGATATATAGGCGCCAGGGGGAAGAGTGGAGTTGAGGTTACAACCTATGCCCACGCCTGCGCCGCCAGCACTTCCTATAGTACCGCATCCCAGAATGGTAGCCCCTGGCCGACCAGCCGGCGAGATGCTGTTCCACTTAGCAAGCAAGACGGCCATGACAGCGTCCGCAGTGGTTGTGTCCGGATGGATTTGGGTAATTACCGTGTCCCCAGCATTGTGTGTTGGAACATTTAATGGGTTTCCTCCGCAAGGACCAAAATCATCTCCCGCACCAACTACAACAGCATTGCACGTCTGATTTGGATCCAGCACCACATTCCCGTTAATCTTGGTAGCACCGGTGTTGGTCATCCCGCCGGCTGACGCAATCCCGAACGGGGAGAGGATTCCAAGGACTGGCGATGGACCAGCTGGACCTGGGTCCCCGATAGCGGGCCCGGTATTTCCGCCTAAGATCTGTCCTTGTTCTGCACCACCTCCGCATCCGGCCACAAACGCGGCCAGTAGTAATGCCATAAACCACATCTTGTTAAGTGGTTTGGAATAGCTTTTAAATCTGTTCATGTGCTTCTCCTCGTTAATTTGACCCTGAAAGGCATCGGCGTAATCGACCGATCCCTTGCAGGTGAGGATCTTGATGTGCTGCACCAAGGTCTCGATGTTGAAATTCTTTCTTTACGACTATGGCAAACACTCAGCTGGTTTCTTCCAAGTCAAAATCAAATCGACCGAGGTCATCTATCGTTACGGCGATTATTCCACTCGCCCCCCAGGCACTCTGTACGTTTGCGTACATAAGACGAATATTTTTTGGGCGGCAGAGACAATCGGAGCTTGGTTAGGCGCGGGCCTTCCCCGCCCAAAAAAAAGGACCCGAATCGGGTCCTTGTTTTCTTTGCTGCGGACAACGACCGTATTCTGTTATCGTGTCTTTCCGCGATGGTTTCAAGTAAGTTTTTCATGCCCTCCGCGTATTGCGCATATCTTCGGAGCTGAAATTCGGCTTACGACCGGTGCCGCTCTCCATGATCCCGCTCATGATCCTTGTCGTGATCCCGGTCCTTATCCTTGTCGTGATTCTTGTTGTGATCATTATCCTTATCCTTGTCCTTGTCGTCATCTGCATCGCACTCGTGCTTCTGTGCCATGAGCGCGCAGCTGCCGTGGATGTTGGTGTCAGTCAGCGTCACTGCGGCGTTCGCCAAGGCTCGCCCGACCAAGCTTCCACGGGTAATGGTGATGGCCGCACCCGCGAGAATATTTCCTTGCAACGCCGAATCCGTCATTGTCGCAGCGTCGACGACCCGCCAAAACACGTTACACGCTTCCCCGCCGTTGGCCATGACTACCGAGAAGCCGGTGGCCGTGAGGGCTGCCCCGATTTTGAAAATCCAGATCCCGTTTGCGGGCCCGGCGAGCGTCAACTGGCCCGTCAACGTCGCCGCCGCGTCGAAACAGTAGACACCGGGCGGAAGCGTCACGTTCGCGAGGGTACCCGTCAAGGTCTGGGTACACTGCTTGAGCGCGAGCGCGGCAAACGCGCTGAGGAAGTCAGCGTGAGCGTTAATGGCGGCCTGGTCGTTTACGTGAGTCGTCCCCGTAATCGTGCACGCGGTCGAAGTGAACTCGGTGCCGGGGGAGACGCCTACGTCTCCGGTGACAACCGAGGTGGTACAGGTCACGGCCGTGCCACCGAGGACCGAGAAGCTCTGCGCCGTACCTAGTGATGGTGCGGTTTGAGCCAATGCCGCATGGAACGGGGCCGTGGAAAGGAACGCGGCGAATGAGGCCATGGCGGCAAGTCGCGCCGTAAGCCGGGGGAGCGTAAGTGCTCGAACAATTGCAATTGGATTTCTCATTGGTTGCTCCTAAATGTGAACGTTAAAGATTTGATGGTATAAACCGCGGTATGCCGAACAGTACCTGGTGTGAGAGGCTGGGGCTTCACGCCCCGGGCTGCTCGATTGCTCCCTTTTAAAGGGATCTTCCGTATTTCTTTATATAACTTGTCCTGCCTTCACATGACGTACAGGATGTACTCATGCGGCAAAGGACGGGATGTCCAAGCACAGCTACCGCCTGGCTTACGGAACTGTAACCGTAGTCGCATCAAGAACGACCGCACTCTGCGCCAGCAGCCTGCCGTTGATCGATGCGAGATTCCCAAACGTGACCCCTGTCTGACCCAGTATAATTCCCTCAAAGTGCGTGTTCGCTCCAATGGTCACAGCACCGGAGACCTGCCAGAAGATGTTCTGGGGCAGTGCACCACCGCTTAGGATAACCTTCGTAGCAGTGGCCATGTCGAGAGTTCCCGCTATCTGGAAGATCCAGACATCTGTTGCGCTGCCATTGAGAGTGAGATCCGTTGTTATTGTCACATTGGAACCCCAGGTATAGGTGCCAGGGACAAGCGTTTGACCGGCGACAGTTCCGCCTCCGAGATTCAAGTTGGGACCAACTCCTGCTGGTTTCCCGGCAGCGGCGGTGTACGCGGTTTGCATGTCGCCTACGGCTGTGGTTAGGTCAACAGAAGTAGTCCCTCCCACATTGTCGGCTGCGTATAATTTTCCGGGTGCGGCCACTTGAGCGGATGTGAAGAATGTATCCGTGGGTTCAGTTATTAATGACCATCCAGTTAAGAAAGTCCTGGCGGCTGGACTCAATCCAACATTCCCAGTTACTACGGATTTTGGAACGGTTGAGACACCTGTTTTTGCCAGAATCGCATAATTGCCGGCCATTCCAAGGGACACGCAGGCCGGCTCCTTGCAGGCTGCCCCCACTGGGCCTGCGCCTGCGCTTGCGCCACCAGCGCCACTACTGCCCCCATTGCTGTCACTTCCTCCGCATCCGGCCAAAAACACGGCCAGTAGTAATGCCATAAACGGCATCTTATTAAATAACTTGTTCATTTGTGTCTCCTCTTTATTTAACTCCGCAAGGTACTGGGTGTTAAACCGATCCCTTGTGGGCGCACGGCCCTAATGCCACTGCATCAAAGTCTTGGCGCTGACAGCGAACTCTCCTGTTGGTTTTCTCCAAATCAGAATTAAATCAACCGAGGTCATCCATCGTTACGGCAACTATCCTCTCTCGCCTTAAAGTGTTCTGTACTGTATCGGACATAATGCGGATAATTTTTTGCGAAGTATTCGGTGCGCTATCGCACATAAGGCGAAAAAAATCTACCAAACAGGTCGAACATCACTCATCAAACGAGAAGGAAAGGCAGATAATTTTTATTCTGAATCCATAGGGCACTTTGAAACCCGAGATGAAGCTTGCGGTGTCTTATGCCGTACACATTAATGAGAGATTTCCGGCAAAACCGTTAACCCAAAAAAAGCCCTGCGGCGCAGGGCTATCAAGGGGTTTGTCTTTAGCAGGTTGTTGAAAAAGTCCATCCGTGGCCTTTTTGACTCGGACCATACCTGGTCCCCGCCCTACGGGCGCTACCAGGTAGCGCCCACTCTCTCCGGAGAAATTGTCAACACGTCCCTATACCGCGACGGGCAGGGAGCCCAAGTGCCGTGCCCTACAGGGAAGTAGTAATGCCGCGGGAGGCGGGACGGAGGGCACGGCCGAGAGCGGCCACGCAGGGTGATGAAAAACGAGTTTTTCATCACCCTGCCAGTCTATTTGGACGTAGCCATCACCTCGATCTCGGCGGGGCCTTCCGCGGTTTTGTTAGCGGTGATCGGATCGCGCTCGCCCGTACCTGCGGTGTAGATACGGTTACCGTCGAGGCCCTTGCCGACCAAGTAGGCCTTGACCGCTTCGGCGCGGTGCTGCGATAGATCCATGTTGTAGGCATCGCCGCCGGGGTTGTTGCTATCGCCTGTGGGGATGATGACCCTGAGGTTACCTCCGAGTTTGCTGACCAGATCGTCCAGCGTGGCCTTGCCTTTCGGCGTAATGACGGACTTGTCAACGTCGAACAGCGTGTCCGCGGCCGGCGCCGAAGCGGCGGGAGCCGCTGCCATCGCTGGCACCCGATCGGGGTCACATTCGACAGTCGCTGGTGTCCAGGAGCTGTTGTACCGGCACAGGCCGGTCCCGCTGTTTATCGCTGCGGCACGCTGATCCGTCAAATACCCAGTAATCGCGGCACTGAGGTCTACCTCCATGGCGATGGTCCCCAGCACCAGCGCCACAGCCAGCAGTAGAACCTGTTGTCTTGTAGATGTGTTATTCATAACGTTTATCTCTTCAAAGTCGTGCGGAAGCTTAAACCCAAGCGCCCGCTTTAATCACATAGCGAACCTTCATGTCGGTTTTCTTCAAACGCTGCGCGCCACGGAGAGCGAAGCGAAGGCGCGTAGTAAGCCGGTGTATGGCTCGACCGCAGGGCGGCCGAGGGCGGTGCAGGCGGAGCCTGACACCGCAAGGTTGCGCCGAGACCGAGGGCGCGAGGGAGACTTGGAAGTCCCGTCGCGCATACTGAGGGCCGGCGCACGCTTTTCAAAATCAAATCGACCAGTTCATTACGGCAATTATCCCCCCTTCCCAAAAATGCGCTGTGCGCTGGCGTACATAGGCAGGAAAAAATCTATCAAGCGAGAAGGTCTGCCTTCTCTTAATTAGTCGCGTTTCTTCAGGTTCTTGGGTTTCTCCATCGCTTCATGCTATGTGTCATCGGTTGCATGCAGATGGACAGCGTTGTCTCAAGCTTGGAATGGCGGGCACTTTTATTGAGGTAGCGTGGACGCGTTTAAGCGTCAATGTGGGGCATAACCAACCACCCTCCTTCCTTCCTTCTCGTTTGATGGATGTTGTCCGACCTGTTTGATGGATTCTGTCCTGCTAGTCCAGCATGCGGTCGCAAATATCGTTGACAGCCCGATAGCACCCACACGAAACGCGCTCCAGGCCTTTGCGATCAAGCATCGTGATATTGCCGCGGCTATAGCGGATCAGCTTTTTTTTCTGCAGTACCACGGCCGCCCTGGTGACACCGGTCCGTCGTACGCCGAGCATGTGGGCGAGAAATTCTTGCGTGAGATAAAACTCATTTGACTGTACTCGATCGTGCGTCATCAACAGCCAACGGGCGAGACGCGCTCCAAGTAGATGGTAACGGTTGCAGGCGGCCGTTTGCGCGACTTGGGCCATGAACGCGTAGAGATAGTGGTTTAGGCTGCGTTGCAGCGCAGGGTTGCGTTTGATTTCATTACGAAACGACGCCGCGTTCATGCGCATCGCGGTGCCTCTACCCTGCACCAGCATGCGGACGGGTGAAACATTGATCCCCAAAAGGAGAGGCATCCCCGCCATGCCTTCCCTGCCGACCAGTCCGACTTCCACGCTCATATGCCCGTTCACCGGGGCCAGCAAAGAAATAAGCCCGTCGTTGGGAAAGTAAACATGCTGAATCTGCTCCCCCGCCTCGCACAGAATATCGCCATACGTAAGGCTCACTTGTTTACAACCGGCCAGCAGGCGTTGAGATTCCGGGCGGGACAGGGCACGCAGCACGCCATTTACTGCCGGTATGTATTTCGTTGTCGACATCGCACTCTCCTCTTTCAGTGCTGCATTAATACACGCTAATGCGCGTGTATGCTGTGCGTTAGCACACATAGGCAGGAGAGAATCCACCAAACGGGATGGCTGCCCGCCGCTGTGACCAGACTGATCTAGCTTGGCTTTACGGAGGCAGGCGCGCGGAGAGTTTTTCCGGCAGACTGGCTTTTTGAAGGGACGGATGGCGTGAAGAAGAAACGGTTCAAACCGGAGCCATACGGTGGTTTTCAAGCGGCATGAGCAGCGATGACGCGATCAACGGAATAAAAAAATCACACGGCAACCCTATCGGGGAGCAAGCGATCGAACTCCTTCTTGACCACCGCGTAGCATTCGCAGGCCTGCGCCTCCACGCCCGGCCGATCAACCACCGTGATGCGGCCGCGGCTATAGTGAATCAAGCCGCGGGCTTGCAGTCTGCCCGCCGCCTCGGTAACGCCTTCGCGGCGCACCCCCAGCATGTTGGCAATGAGTTCCTGGGTCATGGTGAGCTCGTTGGAGGCCAACCGGTCCAGGCTTAACAGCAGCCAGCGGCTGAGTTGCTGTTCCACCGAATGGTGCCGGTTGCACACCGCGGTCTGCGACATCTGGGTGATCAGCGCCTGGGTATAACGCAACAGCAAATGCTGCAGCGCGCCGGCGCGCTCAAATTCTCTTTTTAGCGCCTCGCCTTTAAGCTCAAACGCGTGGCCTGCGCTTTGCACGAGCGCGCGGCTGGGGGTGGTGTCTCCGCCCATGAACAAGGCGATGCCGACCAGCCCTTCATTGCCGACCACGGCGATTTCCGCCGAGGCGCCATCCTGCATGACGTAAAGCATCGAAACGATACAGTCGGTGGGAAAATAAACCTGCTTCAACTCCGCACCCGATTCGTAGATCACCTTACCGAGCGGCATGGCGATCAGTTTGAGATCGGGCAGCAGACGCTCGAAATCGGCGGCCGACAAGACCGCCAGAAGATGGTTTTGTTTGGGGTTAGGAC
>WNFB01000175.1_pt1 | contig 64008 bp, 54 predicted proteins | sample 5400501 | NCBI WGS metagenome assembly WNFB01 (sample SAMN13153341, study PRJNA577476) | soil metagenome | isolation source: 200 cm saprolite under Douglas fir tree site 2 hole 1 | place: USA:California | collected 2015-04-18 | reverse complement strand
GCGGCTGCAATTTCAGCTTAGGCCTTACTCGCGCGGAGTGAACCTGACTGACCTCCGGACTCTTGTTCGACGGTATGGACGCTAAACTAGTGGGCATTCAGTCCGGTTAGGATGTTTTTTGGAGCGCAGCCGATATGCTTGCTTGAGCTGGTCCGAATTACTGCTGGGCTTGGTAATCCTCTTGCAGCGTTTGCTGATACATGCGGCAAGCGGCAAGCGCTGCACCACACCAAAACCAAAGAAATCGATTGTCATCAAGATCGCCGCTGAACATGGTCAAGCTTAGACAGTACGAAAGCACAATCAGGAAAACTCCTCCTCTTCCGGTATTAATGATCGTTCTCTTTACGGTTAGGAAAACGGTCACTAGGAGGAAAGCTAAAACAACAAGTCCCGCGATTCCTTGCTCAACACCCACTTCCATGAGTAGATTGTGAGGATAGTGTTTATCATCCTGGTGCCAGTAAAAAGTACTCCAGCCGCCAATACCCCACCCCAGAAGCGGTTTGTCAGCGATGGCGTCCATCGCGTAGCCATAATAGTATAACCGCTGGCCGGCTGTGCCCTTAAGATTTGACGTGCCTTCCGCCAGCTGGAATACTTCGGTGCTTTTTGCTCGAAATTTGCTCATCGCGGGGCCACGAAACCAGTATGTCGCCAAGAGCACAATCGTCACGCCAAGCACCCCTATTGCGAGGCCAACTTTTGCGAGGCCAACTTTTGCGCTGACATTCATGGGCTGCCATCTGCGTATGATGAGACTAGTGCCTAATGCCACTATTAATGAAATCAAAGGACCTCTGGCTTCAGCACTAATAAGTCCCGCGACCAACCATACTGCTGATAGCCAGACCAGCGGCCGTTCACGTGAGCGCAGAAACGTACTCCGGCTGAGGATTAGGATCAGTGCCACTCCGATAAGCTGGCCGACGCCAATATGAACGGTATTTTCTCCCGCCACCAGGCTGATTTGTTGTTGGGACCTGAAAAGCTGCTGGGCTCCAAACACCAACGCGAGGACCAGTGCCGTAATAGTGAAATCCCTAAAATCACTATCTTGCAAAAAAAGGACGAACGGGGCAAAGAACAATAGTACTCCCGTGGTTAGAAACTCAATCAGCTTGTCACCGCCATACTGAGGCGCGGAAGTATATATGTAGCTAGCTGCGAGCACCGCTGCGAAAAGGAGGTAGGCGCGAATTCCCGCTTTCGCTCCCCGAAACAGATCGTATACTGAACCTCGTCTGCTGCAGATAGCCAACAATCGGATAAGGAGAGCCAGACCAAGCAGTCCGGCGGCAGCACCGAGAGGAGTCAAACCGAGTAATATGCTGTCAAAACGAGATGAATTTGAGAATTCTCTTAGTCTTGGTACAAACAATGGGAGAACAGCGAATGCTGCCGGAAACCTCATAAGCGCAATGCCCAGAACTGGTAGGCATAATAACCCAGCCGCAACCCACACTAGATCGATTTGATGACCTAACGCCTCGTGGAGTACGACGACAATACCGATGACTGCGGCGAGATAGGCTGCCGGCCGAAAGGCAAATTTAGGCATATTGCGGTACAAAGAATTTACCAACAAACTTGGTTCCTTAGGATCGACATCAGAATTTGGCAGTTACTACAGTCTGTCTGTCTCGGTCCTTCGGGGGCGCGTGCAGCTCAATAACAGCTAGTGGGGGGACCAGCGAGCCCGCGTTGAATGTTGCCGGATGCCCGATGGCACGGCTCGCGCAACATAACGCGGCAGTCAGTGTCCGTTTCGAGGGTTGGCTACCAGTGTTGGAAACTCCGCAAGTACCGGAACTTTGAGCAGTTGTTCGATCTCGGAAGGCGATCGGAACGATTTGTCACGGCGCTCGGCTACAACAAATGAAGCACCACTGACCACCGCAGCACAAACCCCCCCCAACACAAACATGAACCAGCGGGAGTGTGTCGGCAAAATAGGGACAGCAGGCGCCTCCGCAACGCTGACATTGATAATACCGTTTTGGTCAAGGGCCTGACTGATCCGTGCCTCCTCACGCTTCCGGACATACAACAAATAGTTTTCCTCTTCCGCTTTCAGCGTCCGCAGTAAAGTTTGTTCCCTGATGCCGCGCTCGCCGAGGTTGCGTGCGTCATTCTCGTACACGCGAACGAGTCGGTTCATCGCCTCCGCTTTCGCGTGTAGCCCTTTGAGGTCAACTCTAACCTTGGCCATCTCGGAATCCATCCACTGATGAGTCGGGTTTACATCAGTCACCTTTTCACTTATTGGTACCGATTGTTCTGCCGCTATGGTACTTCGCAGGTCAGCTATTTGCTTGTCCAACTTCTGGACTGGCCGGTAGCTGGGGTTAAACTTTGCAAGCAAATCCTCGCGTTGCAGGTGTAAGTCAGCTAGTTTGGTCTTCAGTGACTGGAGGACTGGAGCGTCATCTGTCAAGCGAACCTGCGTGGTCAAGCGATCTGGCGTCGCTTTCTCTCCTTCCTGCAGCCAGCGCATGCGCTCTTGTGTCTCCGCAATTTCAGCCTGAATGTGTCGCAATTCTCCATTGAACTCAGTAAGCTTTTGTAAAGTTGCATCGGTGGCAACTCGTGGATCGGCAATTGGTTGCTGGCGTACAAAGTCGACCAGTCTTGCCTCAGCTGATGCCAAACTCGTGCGGTAGCGCTCTGTCTCGTCCTCAAAAAATTTGACCTGCCCCGCCGGCTGGTGTACCAGCGAGTGCTTCTCCATATAGAACGCAAGGAGCGTGCTAAGCACTTGTTGAGCAAGTTTTGGATCGTGAGACGAGTATGTCACTCTGATAATGTTGGTTCTAGAGACCGACTGTACAATCAAATGGGACCGGAGCCGCTCTTCCGCCTTCCAGATCCTCGTTTCGGGGCCCAAATCGGTCTGGGTGGGAGCAAAAATAGACTCCCAAAAAGAAAAGTGTTGATGAAGGTTGCACGCCACGACGACCTTGCGAAGTAGATCGTCGCTTTGGAGCAGGACGCCTTCCGAGTTGAGTTCCTCCTCCGGAACAGTGCTGCTTGCCAGCATGGGATTGTTTGAGGCTGACGTCACTACTGGGTCGACTCTCGAGTGCTTGACCAAAATCTGGGTTTCGGCCTTATACGTTGGCGGTATCAGCGCTGAAAGAACTGCTCCCAGCAGGATGCCTACGAGTGAGATAGTCATCAGCGCTCGATGCCGAAAAACTGCCGTTAGCAGCCCGTGCAGTGTAAGGGCATGAATCGGACTGTCGTTATGGCGACCGTTACTGTTGTAACTGCTGTTCGGGGAGTTGCGAGTCTGTGTGTCCATACCGAACCTCTTCTCCTTTGAGTTTTGCCCCACGCGAAAGTAGTTGTGGAGCCGGCTCAACCAATAGCGGAAACGCACTTCAAGGAATGCGCGTGACGTATCTCGCTGTTATCGATAACGGCAGTTGGGCACGATGGAACGAACTCGGATGTTTTTAACACGAGGTACGACGTTGACTATACTATATGCCTGCTGAAGCACTTGGTTGCCGCCGACTTACTCTCGAGTAACTGGCTGTAGCCTGGAGGACAGCCAGTTCGGAACGGGAAACTTGCGATTGTTCATCACTGCTCCGAGCACGCGCACGTTCGCCCTTTCCAAGTCGCGCTTGGCCTTTAGTGCCGTTTCCGGCTGGGTGAAGTCAGCCTCGGCTACAAGGACGATACCATCAGCCCACTGGCCAATAATCGCTGTCGCGGAATCCGTCATAATAGGCGGAGCGCTGATCAAAACAAAGTCGAATTGTGCACGCAACGCCTGAATGCACAAGTGCATCGAACCGGAGCTCAATCTCCCGGGCCACTCGCGGGTCGTTGAAGCTCCTGAAGGGATCACGGTTATGTCAGTATCTGCCATTCGGTAGGCAAATTTTATCAGGGAAGCTGGTTCAAACAAGGCATTGATAAAGCCATGGCCATTGTCAATGCCGAAATATGAATGCGCCGAAGGCAATGCCAGATTCGCATCCAGAAGACATACTGTGCCCTGTTTCTGCGCAGCTAGGATCTCTCCAGCGCGCCAAATCCAGTCAGACTTGTCTACACGGTCGATATTCGAGAAGACCACGACGCGGGGTAAGTGCTCGTCCCCACAACAGAATAACCGGTGCACGAGCCTCATTATTTCTTTATCGATTCGTTTATCTGGGAGCACAGCGTTCGGAGGAGCATGGGTTTTTATGACGGGAGTCCTATTTTCTTCTGCCGACGGGTATACCTGATACTTGATGGCTTGCTGCAGTAACTCGAAATTTCTACTCATTTGTCTCCACCTTTCCGCTGTCGCGCCATTGCTCCTTCAAATCGGCGAAAGGGTCACGGGACGGTGTAGCCTTTGGTTTTGAGTGTTTGATAATCGCGAACACGGTTCGCCATATGCTGCGACAATCTTTGGAGAAGGTCGCACATTCTGCGTAATTTAGATCCGTGCGGACCTTTTGTGGCAGCAGATTGCAGATATAGAAATGTTCCATTTCTTCCGTAGGCACTTCGGCCAGAACTTCTTCCTCATTGCGGAACATCAAGGTGGCGGGACTCGTAATCCCGGGACGGAAGCGCAGGATGTTGCGATTCTCGCCGGCAAGAGTTTCAATGTACTTCAACATATCTGGTCGAGGGCCCACGAGGCTCATTTCGCCCTTCAGCACATTGATAAACTGGGGCAGTTCGTCGAGCTTCCATTTGCGCAGCCATTTGCCGACAGATGTCACCCGGCGGTCGCCGCAGCGTGTAACTAGCGGTCCACCGTTCTCAATGCTGTGATACATGGTGCGGAACTTCAGCAACTGGAACCCCTCTCCGGACTGGCCTACTCTCTTCTGGCGGAAAAATACTGGGCCGGAGGAGGTAATTTTCACCAGCGCAGCGATTAAGAGCATAAGCGGCGCTGCCACTATCAGCAGCACGACCGCACAAGTGCAATCGAGGGCGCGTTTTCCGGTGGACAGAGACCAGGACGTCAAAACCCGCTCGTCAACTTGAGTATTACTGGACAACACTTCAGCTCCTTATTGTCTCGAACTACGAGTTGCACCAGTGATTTCCTGAGCTTCACACAGTTACGGCTGGGGCGGATTCGGCAAAGACTTTGCTCATCGCGAAGGCCACACGCTCGACATCGCTGTCGGCCATGCGTGGGAAGAAAGGAAGCGACACGATATGTTTGAACACCTCTTCGGCAACCGGGAAGTCCCCCGATCGGTAACCAAAGCAACGCTGGTAGTACGACATGAGGTGAAGCGGAATAAAGTGAACGCTAGTGCCGATATTCGCCTCACGCAGGCCGGCAATAAGCTGATCACGACTCAGCCAGGGACACCGCACCTGCACGGGATACAAATGCCACGCAGATTCCACATGCGCTAGCACCGTCGGATGCTTCAATGGCAGACCTGCCAGCATGCTTCGGTACTGCTGCGCGAGGTCGGCACGCCGCTTCAGAAAGCTTGGAAGCTTCTCCAGTTGATGGAGTCCAAGCGCGGCTGACAGATCGGTCATGTTGTACTTGAAACCGGCGTGAAGAACATCGTACTTCCACGAGCCATCCGGACCATACCGTTTCCATGCATCCCGGCTGATGCCATGCTGGCTCAGCGCGCGCACGCGCTGCGCCAGCTCAGGATCGTTGGTGGTGAGCATGCCGCCTTCACCGGTGCTAATGGCTTTCGTGGGATAGAAGCTGAAACAAGCTACGTCGCCGAGAGTGCCTACCTTGCGCCCAAGGTATGTGGCTCCAACAGCATGCGCGGCATCTTCGATTACTGTGATGCGGAACTCACGAGCGCAGGCATTGATCTCATCCATGTCGCATGGATGGCCCGCATAGTGCACGGCGATGATCGCCCGAACCCGCTTTTTGCTCCTCTTTAGGCGCAGAACATGATTGCGACGGTCCCACCGGCACCGTTCTTGAATGAATGTTACGAGCTTGTCGGGATCGAGGTTGTAGGTCTCAGGATCAACGTCTAAGAAGATCGGCTGAGCGCCTTGATGGACAATAACATTAGCGGTGGCAGTGAACGTCAAGGGACTGGTGATAACTGCATCTCCTGGCCCCACTCCGGTTGCGGCTAGCGACATGTGCAGGGCAGCAGTACAGGAGCTGACCGCCACTGCTTCGGCCGTGCCCAGGTAAGCTGCGAATTTCGCTTCAAATGCCCTGGTACGCGGACCCGTCGTGATCCAGTCTGAGTCGAGGGTTTGTAGGACCTCATTCTTTTCTTCATCCCCGAACCATGGAGCCGAGAACGGCAGGAATGGTTGTTCGTGCGCGTCCAGAGCCAAGCGCGTAAGGGTCTCTGTTGCCATGTTCCTCCTGTTGATTAAGACAAAAGCCCGCAGACGGCGTGACAGCTCGCCGGAAGGGGAAGCAAGTTCAGGCGCATTCTGCAAGCATTTGTAGCACCCGCAGGGTGGACTGCTGGGCGGCGGCGCTGTGAGCGAAGTCGCGGGTCATTGCCTGGTTGTTGAACTGGGCGGCCGCAAGATCGGTGACGTTGTTCGCCTTGACCCACGCACACATCTCGCGGATCCCTTGTTCCAGGGTGATTTCGCACCGGAATCCAAGGCGGGAGTGAATCTTGTCGAATGAGACGCGATAATTCCGTTCATCCCCGTTGTCCACATGATTGATCTCAATGTAGGGTACAACCCTGGCTACCTTCTCCGAAACCTCGGCCAAGCGGTGGTTCAGATCGTAATCGCCCACATTAAAGATCTCGCCTGATATCACGGCAGGGTTGGCCTCGAGGCAAAGAATGAAAGCACGCGCGGCATCGCTGACGTGAAGGAAAGGCCTCCACTGCTGGCCATTGAAGACGGTGATCTTCTGTGTGGTCACGGCTCGGGCCGTAAGCAGGTTGACCACAAGATCGAGCCGCGGACGGGGGGAAAGTCCGAACAACGTCCCGAGCCGAAGAATGGTGGGGTGGAACGAGGCAGAAGCCACTTCTTGCAATAGGGTTTCGGAGTCGACCTTTGTCTGCGCGTAGGTAGAAATTGGGGACACCGCGGAGAACTCGTCCATCAGGAACTCGGACGCACCATATACGCTACAACTGGAGGCGAAAAGGAAACGCTTAATGCCATATCCACGAGCGACGTCAATAAGCATGCGAGTGGCGGCGCGGTTGATCTCCACGGCGAGTCGACGGTCTTCTTCGCAGGCCGGGTCGCCCACGATAGCCGCCAAATCGATGATCGCGTCGCAATCCTTCATGGCATCGACCACGGCTTGGATGTCGCGGATATCGCCCTGGAGCACCTCGAAATCTGGGTGGCTCTGGATACTTTCAATGGAAGCGCGACCGAATAGAAACGAGTCCAGTAGTCGTACCCTGTAACCATTCGCCAGCAACTTGGGCACGAGAGCCGATCCCAGGTACCCGGCGCCGCCCAGCACCAAGACGCGTTCCACCTTTTTCGGCGATCGCACTCGCGGTTCGATCCTGTAGGTGGAGATGAACAAGTCCTTGCCTAAACGGGCGCCCCCAACACTCAACAGCATCAGGAGCCAGCCTAGAACAGCCACCGCACGTGAGAAGCTGCCGAGCAGGAAAAAGTGGTCGGCCACGATGAACACTGCTACAACTAAACTGACGGCCCGACCGATCACCAACGCCTTATGGCGGGTCGCATAACTTCGTGTCCGAGTGTAGAAACCATGCAAGTGGAAAATGGTGATCGAGAGGATAGACCACAACAGCACGTACGTGAAAATTGAGGTCTTTCCACTGGTGATGAGAAAGACCGCGGCAGAGTTCGCAGAGAACAACGCCGACTTGAAAATCGCGCAAATCACCGCTGCACCCATCATGGAGCCATTGACCAGAAGAAGGTCGGCGACTACACGTAAGAGAACTTTTTTCTGAGGGAGCAGGCGCACGTCAGAGCTTTTGCGTTGCCACTTCCCTCGAAAATAGCTCTTGAGTGAACCGAATTGTTGATGCATCTTCATAAGGAACTCCAATTGTGGCAGAAATAAAGGCAGTCATAACTCCTTGCGGCAGTCACTCCCCGCGAGCGCCGGGGGAAAAGGCAAGGGTATCTGTTTCAGCAATGCAAGAATTCCCGACCGTGTCGTGACAATCACAAATTGCGCCCGCTTTTTCGAGCCTACAGAAATTTCAGTTTTGGGGAGTTGTTATGACTGGTTTGTTACGTCTGAGGAAGTCCTGTATGTAAGCCCAGGCTTGTTGCACGTCTTCGTCACACTGTACGGTAGAAGGGCCGGGGAGGTTCTTATCGGCGGCAGTCGAAAGATGTGTTCTGCGGTAGCCGGGAAGATCTGCACTCGCCTGTTGACTTCGCGTATCTTTGCAAGGTGCTGCGCCGATACTTGTCTCGGCGGCTGCGTGCCAACGGATAGTATCCGGTACGCTCACCGCATCACGCACAGACACGGATCGACGTGACTTGACATTCTTCAGAAGCAGATTCAGATCGAGATCCGCACCCACTTCGTCGATTAACGGCGTATGAATCTGTTTTACTTCAAGCGCGCATCCAAGCGACAATGCATTGAAACAGATACGATTGATTTCCCTGGGCACACCGCCACTGAGTTCAGCGATTCCCTCCAATGCTGAGGTCGTAAACAGTTGGGGGCCGCTGTATCCGGCAATGCGGAGACGATGATCAATGTATTGTGCCACTTCCTCGAGCTCCAATGGCCTCAGGAAACTCATTATGGGAATGCGCTGACGTACTTGACTCAGTTCGGGACGGCCCAGTTGTTCCGCGAGGCGGGGCTGCCCCGCGAGAATGATGTGCAGCAGCTTCGCTTCCGAAGTCTCAAAATTCGACAATAGCCGCACGGTTTCCAGCACTCTTGTCTCAAGGTTCTGGGCTTCGTCAATGATTACGACGACGCGCCTGCCGATCCGTGATTCTTCGTAAAGGACTTGCTTGAACTTCTCATGAAGAACCACCGGATCACGATCAGTCGTGGGTATGCGTAATTCGGCGAGCAGGTGTCGCAACAGCGACTGGGAATCACATTGAGTTTCGAACAGGAATGCCGTTCGCGCTGAGTTCTTTAATTGGCTCAGAAGGCGAAACAGGAGAGTCGTTTTCCCCATCCCAGGTTCGGCCACCAGAACTGCAAAACCCAAATTGCTCTCGATCCCGTAGACCAGGGAAGCCAGCGCCTCACGATGAACAATGCTCGAGTACAGATAACGAGGATTCGGTGTGGTGCCGAACGGTTGTTCCCGCAAATTGTAAAATTCTAAAAACATTGCCACGCTTTGATAAACCGACTTAATGTAAATGCAGCCTGAATGGCTCAGAGTTTTCGGTTCTACCTCAAGGCTTGATTCCTACCTCGCTGTGAACTCGGGCCACTCTGCGCAGAACACGTTTTGCAAAGGCCCAAGGCCATCACCCGGTGATAGTTCTCGAGATTGATGCTCAGTGCGTCGATAATCCGAGTTGTTTCGCCTGAACACAAGAGTTTTTCGCAGAGAGAACCAAATAATTTTTGGAGGAGAGCTACTTACGTTGGCGCCCCGCTTGGCTAAAACTTAAAGAAGTCGAGTTTTCCATGAATCTATAAAACCTCGAGATCGTATCCTTCGATGCGAACAGCCAAGGATCTCTGGATCGCATTCACAGATACGACGAGAGTGTTGTCTCCGTTTCGCGCTTGGAAAATGCCTTCGATTCCATCGAGGGCACCTCCGCGGATCCGAATTCGCTGCCCGACTTTTAGGAATGGATGGGAACACCAAGAAGTGTTCTGCGAAAGAAGCTTTCGAACTGCGTGGATTTCTTGGTCGGGGATCGACGTTCCTTCCCCGTGACCTCCCACAAAACCCAGTACACCATCTACACGAAAAACTCGTAGACGCTCTTCATGGGTCAGAGCCGATCTGACAAAAAGATAGGAGCTAAAAAGCGGAAGTTCTACTGTTTTCTGGCGGTCGCTCCAACGGTGGACTTCAGTCAGAAGCGGAAGGAAAGTTGTCAGACCTTGCCCACGGAGACGCTGATCAACGATCTTCTCATGCCGAGCGCGAGTGTGAATGGCGTACCAACTCTCTATTCCAACGACTCCAACGACAGGAACTGGAGAGCTGAGCTCGTAGACTTGCCCGCTGCTGCTCATAGCTTCGCCCTCTGGGTCACACGCATAATTTGGCCCTATGTTCCACACACGTTTGTCGAGGTACCGAACAGGGGGAGGAAAGAGACACGATCTAAAGGCGAGAATCCGCGTCCGTGATCTTCACCCTACAAGCGAATATCACTTGCGACAAGAGGTAGACCGCACTAGTTAGCGAAGACCACTCCAAAGTAGGGTTTGCCTTCCAGACTGGAGGAACTGGGGACTAGAGACAGGTTTCCTTATCAGGGGTCCTGCCGAACCCAACTAGACAGTTGGACATGTGGAAGTCGGCTTGTTATGGCACCGGTGAGGGAACCCTAGAAGCGCTTTCGCTATACCCTTTCTTTTATTATACTTATATCATTTTGCATTACGGAGAATTCGAAAAACTACTTCTGTTCTCATTCTGAGATCCCACCGAAAAGGCATCGCGACGTCACGAATATGGCGATCAACTAGTAGCTCCAAGCAATCACCAGAGGCAGCCCTACTCCTAGCGATTACCAAGAAAAATCGCAGTCGCAACGGATTTGTGCTTGCCTCACGTGAAGCGGAGTGCTAGGATTCCCACACTCAACTGCGAACGCTTGTTTCGCAGTTGCAGAAGATGCGAACGAGCGAGTAATTAAACTCTAAATGTAGCGCACTTTAAGATCCCTCCCCCCCTTTTAGACAGCAGTTGTTCCCCCAGACTCTCAACGCTGTGTTTTGTGCACTTGATTTTTGTGCTTCGTGCACCTGCTCTTCACTCGGATCACCTTGCGCGTGAAAAGTTTGACCAAGGGTCCAGGTGAAGCGCCAGTTTTTGTCACACGGGAGGATTCTATGCAGTTTCCGGAACGCTCGGATCAGGGGACAATTCACGTCGTGGTTGCGGACAACACTCGGATGCACAGTCAGCTGCTGTCAGACGCGATGAAGCGCGATCGTCGCATTCACGTGGTTGCTTCAGTTTCAACCTCTCGTGAACTCCTGGATTCGATAGCGAAGCTGCCACTCGACGTCGCTGTCATCAGCTCCAACCTGGACGGCGAACCCTCAGGCGGATTTGAAGCCATGCGCGAACTTCGCACACTGCGGCCCGCAGTCCGCGGAGTAATGCTGCTGGACTCTTCCAAGGCCGAGGCAGTAGTGAAAGCCTTCCGGGCAGGAGCCAAAGGAGTCTTCTCCAAGAATGAACCCCTAAAGAGTCTTTGCAAGTGCATCCGGTGTGTGTACGAGGATCAAATCTGGGCCAACAGTAAGGAGATGACATTTGTTTTGGACGCCCTCGCTACCACGCCTGCCATCCGGGCGGTCAATGCTGACGGAATAAGTCTGCTTTCCAGACGCGAACTGGAAGTCGTGCACTGCCTGGCGGAGGGGCTCACCAACCACGAGATTGGCCAGCGCTTGGGGCTAAGTAAGCACACCATCAAGAATTATCTCTTACGTATCTTCGATAAGGTGGGAGTTTCCAACCGGATGGAACTTTTGTTTCTCACGCTTAGCCAGCCTGCTACGAGTCAAGAACATGCCGGACAACACGAGAACGGTGCAGCTCCGGACTGGTACACGCGAGCAGCTGAACAGGGCCTACCCGCGGCACAATTCAGATTGGTCCAGAATTACAAGGACGGAATAGGACTACCGCGGGACACCATATCCGCGTACATGTGGTGCCTATTATCCGAGAGGTCGAATGTTGGAGTTATCGACCAGATCACGATCGCAAAGAAGGAATTGGCGGAATCGATGACGACAGAGCAGATCCTGGAAGCCGAACGAAAGGCTGCCGCTTGGCCGAACGAGCCCAAGAGGCCCTCATTATTTGCTGTCCCAGGTGGCCGTGACGGCCAGGCTGAAGTCATAAAAAAAGTCTCATCTGTCTCGTGACATTCGTATGCTCCGGAGAATGCTAAACAGGAATCCGGTGCCCTGAATATTCGGATAAAGAGTACTACTTTCTCGTTTTGGTCAGCGGTTCCAGCTGTCCCGACTTCCTCATTTAGAATCTTCGTTAACTCTTCTGGGCTAATTCTACGGGATTCCTGCAACGTGGAAGGTCGAGGTTCGCAGTGCAGAAGGTGGATGCTACGTGGGGAAGCCCACGCCGCCAACACGGAGGCCGACAGCATGGGCCGCAAGCAGCCAAGTCGTATTTTGGCAGAACGAAAGTACAATTTCTTGTGGCGAGCGTGAATACAGCGAATCCTGTAGGAGTGGGGAGGCACCTCAGTCATAGGACTACCTGCCTGCGATGCAGTTCTTTTCCGTCTTGCGTTCAGAGAAGAGGTGGAATGATACTCGACTATTCCCCTGATGGCGCAGAGGTAGTCGCCCTCGGCTGCCATGCGAGCGCAGCTCGGTCTTCCAGGCTTGCCAGGCGACTACTTGGATTCCGACGACAGTACGGTGCGGATGAGTTCCACGAATCCAGCAGCAATTCCGAGGAGCAGACCAAGAAGGTAAAGCCAGGTTGTGTTCAGCCAATGATCAAGGGCGGCGCCAATCAGCCAGCCCGCCACGGTTGCGGCTGGAAGCGTAAAAGCAAGTTGGCTGTACCGCGCGATCTGAAGCCAGAAGCTTCGTTTCTCGGGATCGTTGTTCTCGTCTGGCAAGCTAGATTCGGTCCTTCGGGAAGGTCACTGCCCTAGATTCGTCCGCCTCAATAGGGAGCTGAATCCAAAGGTTTTGACCAAAGGCAAACCCTATCGACCTACGAAGGGCTACCGCCCTAAGCTCGCCATCGGTGAGGTCTGGGTCAATCCCAACGACCAGTTCACTGCATGGATAAAGGGCTCCGGGTATATTCCGATGAACACGGTGGCGAGTGCGGTCACACCCAGTGCAGCCCACATTCCCAGGCTAATGGGGAGCGGCTCCTTGTCCGCTGCTGGGCGCATCAACATCGCATTGGCGATTCGCATGTAGTAGTAAAGACCGAACACGGCATAGAGGACGGCCAGTGAGGCCAACACGTAATGTCGACTCTCGATGAGGCTCAGGAATATAAAGTACTTCCCGTAGAAGCCCGCCAGCGGCGGAATGCCGGCTAATGACAGCAGGAAAATGAGCATCAGAATTGATTCCGTTGGAGCGCGGAAGAAGAGCCCCGCGATGTCGTCGATCTCATCGCCAATGACTTCCCGCTGCCGCAGCGAAGTGACCACGGCAAATGCGCCCAGGTTCATGAAGGTGTAGACGAGCAAGTACATCAGAATTCCCTTGATGCCGTCAGCGGCAGCGGGAAACTCACCTGACCCAAAGGCCACCAATCCCAACAGCATGTAGCCGACGTGCGCGATCGAAGAATAAGCCAGCAACCGCTTCAGGTTGTTCTGCGTCAGCGCCGCGAGATTCGCGCCAGTCATGGTCGCAATCGAGATAAACACTACCAGCGGCACATATACAGATCGTAAGGGGTAAAGCCCCCAAAGGAAGATGCGGAGCAGCATTGCCCAAGCCGCTGCTTTCACCGCCACAGACATGAATCCCGTGATGCTGGTGGGCGCCCCTTCGTAGGCATCCGGCGCCCACTGATGAAAAGGAATGGCGGCAATCTTGAACAGCAGCCCGGTGGCTGTAGTGATAAGGGCAATCACAATGATCGGGTTGGCATGACCGCCACTCGCCATCATCTGGCGTCGCAAGTAGGTGCCGATCACCTGCAGATTGGTGCTGCCGGAGAGGCCATAAAACAGAGAGAGACCATACGCGAATATGCCGGAGGAAAACGCACCCAGCAGTAAATACTTCAGCGCCGCCTCATTCGATCGCCGGTCGGTACGAAGGAAGCCCACCAGCACGTAGGTGGAGATAGCCATCAACTCGAGCCCAATAAAGATCAGTACCACATCGAAGCCCGCGGCCATGCACATCATGCCGACCACGGAAAACAGCATCAGAGCGTAAAACTCACCGTGATGTTCGTGCTCGATTTCGAGATAGCGCACTGACATGAGGATCGCGATGGCAGTGCTGGCAAGGAAGAGATAGAAGAAATAGATAGCAAACCGATCCACCAGCATCGAGTTCATGAACGCGGTCTGGCTGGTAAGACTGCGTCCGCTCTGCGCGTAGACGCTTTGAATCCGCCAAACTCCGGCTGTGGCGAACAGAACTCCCACGAACGCGGCAACCGCGTTAGCCCACTTCCACTCCCGCGGCAGCATCAAATCAATCAGCAAGATTCCCAGCGCGAACAGTGTCAGCAGAACCATCGGCAGCGATAGTAGATAATCAGTGCCGGTGAAATATTGGGAAATCGTGCCAGACACTATTTCTTCCCCTTCGTCTCTTCGGGAACCGCAAGGCCCGCTGTGGCTGAAACTGGTGGAGCAATGGTCAGCGACTTGGGCTGAGCCGACGCATTGACTGTGCCGCTAGTCAGCGGGTAGTTGGGACGCACGGCCTGCACGAGCTGGTTCACCGGCTGCTCGAGGATTTGGAAGAACGGCTTGGGATAGAGACCAACCCAGAACGCCATGATGATCAGCGGCACGAAGGTCACCAACTCGCGCGGCGTCAAATCGTGCAGCTTTTCGTTCTTTGGATTCGTGACGCTCCCGAAGAAAACGCGCTGGTAGAGCCACAGCAGGTAGGCCGCTGCGAGAATCACTCCGCTGACTGCGAACGCCGTCCAAAAGAGACCGCTGTGCCCGCCCATTTCCTTCTCCATGAATGCGCCCTGCAGAATCGTGAACTCGCCCACGAAGCCGTTGAGCAGCGGCAGTCCCATCGAAGACAAGAACATGATCATGGTGATCGTGGCGTAGGCCGGCATGACGTTCGAAATACCCCCGTACTCGGAAATTTCGCGGGTGTGCCGCCGCTCGTATAGCACGCCGACAATCAAGAAGAGCGCGCCAGTGGAAATGCCGTGATTGAATTGCTGTATCACTGAACCGCTTAGCCCCAGCGGGTTCAGAGCGAAAATTCCCAGCGTGCAGAAGCCGAGGTGACTAACCGACGAATAAGCGACCAGCTTCTTCATGTCCTTCTGCATCAGCGAGACCAGCGCGCCATAGATGATGGCGACAACCGAAAGAAAGATCATCCACCAGCGCACTCGCGAATCCATTACTACGCCCGGGAAGAATGGCAGTGAGAAGCGGATGAAGCCATACGTTCCCATCTTCAGCAAGACGCCAGCCAGGATCACGGAGCCTGCCGTTGGATCCTCCACGTGCGCATCCGGTAGCCAGGTATGGAACGGGAACATCGGTACCTTGATCGCGAATCCTACAAAGAATGCCAGGAATAACCAGATGGCGTAGTGGAACGGAATCTGCGGTGCCGTTTTATACAGCTCTGGAATGCTGAACGTGTAAACGCCGGTGACGGTGTGGTGGTGGAAATAAGATCGAGACCCATCCCAGCAGCGTGGTGAGCATGATCAGGAGGAATGAAATGCCATCAATGCCCAGCACGTAACCGGCGCCGATCGACGGGATCCAGTTGTTGGGACCACCCTCCATGAACTTAAAACCGGGCTCGAAGCGCTGTGCCCAGAACCACGGTACCAGCGGCAGCGAAACCAAAAAGCCCGTCAGAGCAAAAATATTGGCAATCCAGCGGATGGCGTCCTTGTTTTCCTTAGGAACAAATAGAAGCAAGAGGGCGCCGACCAGTGGCGTGAAAAGAATGATCGAGAGTATATGGTTCTGCATAAGAGCAGTTCTTAAGTTCTTAAGTTCTTAAGTTCTTAAGTTCCAGTTTCTAAGTTCTAAGTTGCCAGCTTCTCAGTTCTGGCGTCATCCCTCAATAGTGCGCCGGACGCAAACTCAGACTTCGGGAGTGAGGGCGCCCGCGCTACACGTTCTTACCGATACACGTAATAGAAAACGAATCCTAACATTCCGGCCACCATCACGAGCGCATACCACTGCACCAAGCCCCACTGGAGTAAGCGTGCGGGGTACGACAGCATCCGAGCCAAAATCGCGGGACCGTTGACGAACACTCCGTCAATAATCCAGGTATCCCACCACTTGGAAAAACTCGCCGTGAAGCGTGTGATCCAGCCAGCGCCGTTCACCGTGCCATCGATCAGGTGAACGTCGTTCCAGGCCGAGGCATCTCCCAAACCCAATACCCCGAGACGCACAGCTCCCACCTTTCGGCGGCCGGTGAAAGCATAGTCATACCCTTCGTCCACGTACCACTTGTTGTAGAGGAGCTGATAAATCTGCGGGTTCTTCGCGGCAATCGGCTCTGTGTAATCCTTATCGGCGTGGCGATATGCTTTCCACGCCATGCCCCAGCCCACCACCCCGGCGGCTACAGAAAGAAACATCAGCCAGTATTCCGTGGGCGTTGTGTGCTCTTCCTCTTTCACGCCGGCGGCCAACTGCCCTGCTTTACCTTGTTCCTGAAATACCCCTGCCTCTCTTGCAAACACAGGCTCGAGAAATTTCGCGAAATGATCGGAGCCGCCAAGACTATGTGGCCAACCTAACCAGCCGGCAAAAATTGAGCAGATCGCCAGAATGACCAGTGGTCCGGTCATGGACTTGGGCGACTCGTGAACGTGGTGCTCCACCTCGTGATTCATTCGCGGTCGGCCGTGGAATGTGAGGTACATCAGCCGGAACATGTAGAACGCCGTCATCAGCGCTGTGGCATAGCCGATGATCCACAGCAAACGATAGGCTCCACCTTCCGATGTCCAGGTTTGCCAGAGAATTTCGTCCTTAGAGAAGAATCCGGCAAATGGCGGAATGCCCGCAATTGCCAGCGTCGCGATGAACATTGTCCAATGGGTGATCGGAATACGGCTGTGAAGGTCGCCCATGTTGCGCATGTCCTGCTCGCCGCTCATGGCGTGGATTACGGAACCTGCACCCAGGAACAGCAGGGCTTTGAAGAAGGAATGCGTGAACACGTGGAACACACCCGCGGCGAAAGCGCCGACGCCGAGCGCCAAGAACATGTATCCCAACTGCGAAACCGTCGAATAAGCCAGTACGCGTTTTATGTCGTTCTGCACCAACCCAATCGAGGCGGCAAATATCGCGGTAAGCGCGCCGATGATCGCAACGGTCTTCATGGCGTTCGGCGCCAGCACGAACAACGCATTCGAGCGCGCCACCATATAAACACCCGCAGTAACCATCGTTGCAGCGTGGATCAGGGCGGAGACCGGCGTCGGGCCTTCCATCGCGTCCGGCAGCCAGATGTAGAGCGGGATTTGCGCTGATTTTCCAGTGGCACCGACAAACAGGAGGAGCGCGGCGGTGGTAATGATTGGGTCGCCGATGGAGAAATGTCCACTACGCGCCAACTCTGTGATATCAGTGAAGCGGAATGACCCGAAGTACCAGGCGATGGTGAACATGCCCAGCAGGAAACCCGCGTCTCCAATGCGGTTTACGATAAAAGCCTTGTTGGCGGCGTCGCTGGCCGACTTGCGCTGGAAATAGAACCCGATCAGCAAATATGAGCAGAGCCCCACGCCCTCCCATCCGACAAAGAGCACGGCGTAATTGTTCCCCAAGACCAGGATCAGCATGGAGAACATGAACAAGTTCAAGTACCCGAAGAACCGGTAATAACCGCCTTCATGCCCCATGTATCCGATGGAATAAATGTGGATCAGCATACCGACGCCGGTGACGAACAGCAGCCAGATGCTGGATAAGGGATCAAGCAGGAATCCAACTTCAGCTTTGAAGTCTGCAGGCGTACCGGTTTGGGTTACGTAGGTGAGATGGCCCGTGTCGCTGCCCAGCCAGGTATAGATAATCTTCTCGAAAGGCTTACCCGGAACGTCGTGAGCATAATCCGTGTACTGCCAGACCGCGCCGACAGAGATGATGAAAGCCAGGACCACCGCTCCGACACAAACGGCGCTCACTGCGGATTTCTGCAACTTGCGGCCGAAGAAGAACATCATCACCGCGCCGAAGGCGGGCAGCAGTGGGATCAGCCAGATGTGTTCGAGAAAGCGCATTCTGTCAATCGTTGATCGCTAGTCCTTGGCCGTTAGCTTTAGTCTTTGGCACTTGGCAATTGGCATTTGGCCGGTAACGGGATTGCAGAGTTCCGCAAGAATCTCGAGTGGCTAAATGCCAAGTGCTAAATGCTAACCGCCGCATTTCTACCACTTCAATAAATCGACTTCGTCCACATTGACCGTTTCCTTATTGCGAAAGAAGGCGATCAGAATGCCCAATCCAACCGCTGCCTCGGCGGCGGCGTCGGTGATCACGAATATGGCAAACACCTGCCCGTGTAATCCCCAGAGCCGCGAGAATGCAACCAGGTTCAGATTCACGGCGTTCAAAATCAGCTCAATAGACATCAGTACGATGACCACATTACGGCGGGTTAGCACACCCACAACGCCGAGGACAAACAGGCCGGCAGCGACTATCACGTAATGAAGTGTCGTAATTGGGACCATTTAGCTAATTGCTCCTCGCACGCAGCACTATGCGGTCAGTCCCCGAACAGTACCGCTCACTGACAGCACCAACACTCGTCGCGTGCGGATTGCTGAGTGCTATTCAAATTCTCTTCTTCGCCATGACCACTGCGCCGATGATCGCCACCAGCAGCAACAGCGATGCAATCTCGAAGGCAAACATATATTCCCGATAAAGCAGCACGCCAACGTTCTGCGTATTTTGGCTCTCGTTCGGAATTTGTGCATTGGGAGCAGGCAGCAGCGCTCTGCCTTTCACGTACACCAGCACGAACAGCACACCCAACACTCCGGCTGCGATGAATCCGACAATCCATTGTTTATTGAACTGCTCCTCTTTTTGACTGCGCTCAATGCTCACCAGCATGATTACGAACAAGAAGAGCACCATGATACCGCCGGCATACAGAATGATCTGAACGCCGGCGACAAACGGCGCATAGAGCATCAGGTAGAGTCCAGCCAGGGCAAGCAGCGTGAGAATCAGCGCCAGCGCTGAATGCACTGCGTTCTTACGAGTAATCACCAGGATGCCGCCGAGCAGAGCCAACCCGGAGAGCAGATAGAAGAAAAACGGAGTGGCAACGGGTGTCATATTAGAGCAGCACCCCCACAACTGCGGTGAGGATCAGCACACCGATTCCCATCGGCAACAGCACCTTCCACCCAACTTTCATCAGTTGGTCGAAGCGGTAGCGCGGAAATGTGCCGCGATACCAAATGTAGAGATACATAAACGCAGCGACTTTGACCGAGAACCAGTAGATGTCCTGGATCCGGTCGCGGACCGGCGGCATCAGCAGGACCAGTCCAATAAGCCCGAGCACCGCGCCGAATCCCCCAAGACCGAGGGTCTGCACACGGAAATACGGGTGCTTTGGCATGCGCATTGTGCCCACGAAAGCAATCACGGCAAGTAGGAGGAAGGTGACTCCCGGGAAAACAGAGAATACCAGGTCCCATGTCTCGCCCGTCAGCCAGTTGGGGAACGGCCGTAGCCAACCGCCGAGCCAGAGCGTGACTGCGATGGCCGAGACAGCGATCATCGCGGAATATTCGGCCAGGAAAAATAGCGACCAGCGAAATCCGCTGTACTCGGTGTGGAAACCGGCCGTCAATTCGGATTCGGCTTCAGGCAGATCAAATGGTGCACGATTGGTTTCGGCCACCATCGCGACCGCGAAGATAAAAAACGCAATTAGTCCCAGGGGCGTGCCAGTGCCGGTGCCGCTCCCCACGCCGTAGAGTCCGATTCCATGCAGGCTGGTCATTAGGATTGCAGCAACCACCGCCAGCCCCATGGCGATTTCATACGAAACCATCTGAGCGCTGGAACGCAGCGCGCCAATCAGCGGATAGTGTGAATTTGACGCCCAGCCCGCCATCACGATCGCCAGGACGCCCAACGACGACACGCCGAGCATGAACAGCACTCCGATGTTCATGTCGGTCACTGCGTGCGTGGGCCCGAAGGGTACAACGATAAAAACAGTAAATGCGGTAATGACTACCATCACCGGCGCTGTCCAGAAGACAACCTTGTCGGCTTCCGCCGGCATGATGTCTTCCTTGATCAGCAACTTGATAGCATCGGCAATAGGCTGCAGCAATCCGTGCGGACCCACTCTCATCGGCCCGAGACGAACTTGCATGTGGGCCAGGATCTTTCGCTCCAGCCAGTTCATCGCAATAACCGCGATGGAAAGCCCGAGGAAGATAAGGATGATATAGACGAACGCCCAGAACTGGTTTCCAGCTTGGCCCGGAGTAGTGTTGGACTTGAGATACGAGGTGATGTAATCGAGCATCAGCGATCCACCTCGCCCAGAACGATGTCGAGCGTTCCGATGACCGCAATGACATCAGCGACCAGTTGTCCGCGCACCATCACGTCAAGCGCCTGAAGGTTCACAAACGACGGCGGCCGCACGCGCACACGATAGGGCTGAGTGGAACCATCACTGACGATGAAATATCCGAGTTCGCCCTTGGGAGCCTCGATTGAGTGATAAATTTCTCCCACCGGCGGCTTTATCACTTTGGGGACTTTGGCCATGATCGGGCCTTCGGGAATCTTTTCCACTGCCTGGCGGATGATGCGCAACGATTGCCGCATCTCTGCCATACGCACAAGGTATCGGTCGTAGGTGTCGCCGTTCTGGCCGACTGGAATTTCGAAATCGAAATCGGAGTAGGCGGCATACGGCTGGGCTTTGCGGACATCCCAGCGCACGCCACTCGCCCGCAGCACCGGCCCGGTCACACCTAGCGCGATGCAATCCTTGCCGGAAATTTTGCCAACGCCCTTCGTACGTTCCACCCAGATACGGTTCGTAGTCAGCAGTTCCTCATACTCGTCAATTTTGGGAGCTACGAAAACGAGGAACTTTTTTACGTCCTGCTCAAATCCTTCGTACGTCTCGTACAGGCAGCCGCCGATGCGGAAAGCGTGCGTGGTCAGCCGCGCGCCGCAATACTTCTCGAAAATTTTGAGAATCTCTTCCCGGTCCCGAAAGGTATAGAAGAGTGGCGTGATCGCGCCAATATCAAGGGCGTGTGTCCCCAGCCAGAGCATATGGCTCGCCAGCCGGTTCAACTCAGTCAGAATCACGCGAATATAGTTAGCCCGCGGCGGCGCCTTTACGTCCAGCAACTTCTCGACAGCTTCGCAGTAGCCTAAGCCATTGGAAACCGCGGCAACGTAGTCCATGCGGTCCACGTAAGGATTGAACATCGCGTAGGTGCGGTTCTCGGCGATTTTTTCCACCCCGCGGTGCAGGTATCCGATCACGCACTCGGTGCCGAGAACTTTTTCGCCGTCGAGCTTGAGGATAACGCGCAGCACGCCATGTGTGGCCGGGTGCTGTGGCCCCATATTGATGATGAGCTCGTTGGAATCGAGGAAAGTCTTGTCATGTTCCTCGAGTTCCAGATGCGAAGTAGTAGAAGTGCTCCCGTCCGTCATTGGCCGCTTTCAATCCCGAGGTTGATCTGCACCCATTCTTTGTCCTGTTGAATAATTCCGTATTCTTTGCGCAGCGGATGGCCCTTCCACCCTTCCGGCAGCAGGATTCGCTTGAGGTCGGGATGCCCCTCAAAGCGAATGCCGAACATGTCATAGACTTCGCGCTCGATCCAGTTCGCAGTGGGCCAGACAGGTACGGAACTGGGCAGTGCCTCACCGTCAGCGATCAGCGTCTTCACCCGAATACGCTCGTTGCGCGCGAAAGAATAGAGAATCCAGACAACTTCAAAGGGCTTTTCACGGCTGGGATAGTGGACGGCGGTGATATCCACGCAATAGTCGAACTGTTCCTGGTCTCGCAGAACTTGGAGGATCTCCGGAATGAGCGAGCGATCCACGACCATATAGTCCTGGCCCAGATAAGTGCTGGCTTCACCAATTCCTGACCCGAATTGGCGCTTGAGGGTGGCGACCATCGGTGAGTCCCAAGGAATTGGAGCTGGGCCGGCAGGTTTGGCAGGCACCGCCGGGGTGCGGCCGCCTGCCGCTGCGGCCGGTTTGGGAGGCGTTGCGGACGGAGTTTCAGGTTCCGGGGGAGACGGACTCGCGCTGACCTTTTCTGCAGCTGAGGTTGACTGGACCGAGCCACTCGGCTTTTCCACCCTAGGTTTGTTGCCGCCGTCGGGCGGCATTGGCGAAGTAGGCTTGGTCTCGTCGGGCATAGCTGGGAAGGTTCAACTCTCCGGCACCGCAGATTCTCGGAAGAACCTTAATTTATCTAACAGCTTAGCAGTACGGTGTCAACGGGCGCGCATCTCAGGGTCGTGATCCAGCTCGGGTTGTTTGCAGTTTCTCGATCAAATCCCGAATCCGTTCCGCATCCCGCCTGCGGTGTCCATGACTGAGGATCGGGGTAGTTCCGCCCGAGGAATCAATCCGGATCTCAGACCACACGAGCCCGGTCGAAATCTGCACCGAAGCCACTTTTCCAATGGCAATGCTCTCCTGATTGCTGCCGAACAGCCGGGGCTTTACACGCAAAACGTGCTCCGGAGTTACCACAATGCGTGTTGGAAACAAGAGATTGCCTCGAGTCCAGCGGCTGGCGATAAAAGTCTCGGTCTGCAGAGTTGCATCAACCATGTGCAATCAGGCTCACACCCACTCCAAAGCGCCCTTCTTCCAAATCCAGATGTAACCGACCACAAGGATTAAGAGGAAGATCAGCATCTCCAGCAACCCGAATAGGCCGAACGCTTTGAACTGCACCGCCCAAGGGAACAGGAAGATAATTTCCACGTCGAAGACCACGAACAGGATGGCGACAATATAAAAGCGTACGGTGTAGCGGCCGCGGGCGTTGTCCACTGGGTCGATGCCACATTCGTACGGCATCAGCTTTGCCTTGTGCGGATTTTCCGGGCGAACCAGTTTGGCCGCGAGCAGCGTCACTGGAATCAGAATCGCGATGAAACCGACGAAGATAAAGATTGGAACGTAGTTCTGCGGCATCAACTTCCTCGCGCTACTTCCCTTCCTCTCGCGAAAATCGTAATGGGCAATACTACCGCCGAAAGCGCTGCGGCTTCAAGAATTATGCGTGTGGAGGTGAGTACTGACGGTCGGCTACGATCACTTGTTTATAATCGCTGTTTTATATTTGCACACATCCGCTTGTGGGAGCGGCTGACCGAGAGTTGAGTAAGGAACAATTTGGCACTCGACGAGAAAATATACGAACTGCGGCGGGACAAGCTCAAGCAGATTGAAGCTCTCGGGCAGCAGTCCTATCCCAGGCAGTACAAATTCACGCACACAATCCCGCAGATCTTGACTGAATACTCGGACAAAACAGCAGAGCAACTGGAAAATCCGCGCGTGAACGTTCGAGTCGCTGGGCGCATCATGGCCATCCGGCTGATGGGCAAGGCTGGGTTCGCCCATCTGCAACAAGGCGGTCAGAAGCTGCAGATTTACGTGAAGAAAGATGCCGTTGGCGACAAGGGATTCGAACTCTATAAGCTGCTCGACCTCGGAGATCACATTGGCGTGAGCGGTTATCTATTCCGCACACGAACCGGCGAGCTCACGGTGCACGTCGAGGAGATCACATTTCTCGCCAAGGACTTGCTGCCGCTGCCTGAAAAATGGCACGGGCTGACTGACGTCGAATTGCGTTATCGCCAGCGCTACGTGGATTTGATCATGAACCCTGAGGTGCGCGAGGTGTTTCTAAAGCGCAGCAAGCTGGTGCAGTCGCTGCGGCGCTATCTCGACGAGCATGGATTCATCGAAGTCGAAACACCCATGATGCAGCCCATTGCTGGTGGGGCAGTCGCGAAGCCGTTTAAGACTCATCACAACACATTGGATATGGATCTTTTTTTGCGCGTCGCGCCCGAGCTCTACTTGAAGCGCCTGACCGTTGGGGGGCTTGATCGTGTCTACGAGATCAATCGCAACTTTCGCAACGAGGGACTGGGCTGGCGCTGGAATCCCGAGTTCACCATGCTCGAGTTTTACCAGGCCTACGCCGACTTTCGCGAGGTCATGGATCTCACTCAGAACATGATCGTGCAGGCCGCCAAAGACGTAACCGGCGCCAGCAAGACGAAGTGGGGTGAGCATGAGATCGACTGGGCCGTCTCCACCTGGCGGCGCATGACCATGCGCGAGGCCATTATTCAGTTCTGGCCAGAAAAAGCTGGAGCCAAACCGCAAATGTCAGACTTTGCCTCGCACGACTCCGTGAAGGCTCTGGTCGAGCGTTTTAACGCCGTACACCCACACATGGCTTACGACCCCAGCGAGCCCACTGGGAAAACCGTCGCAGCCCTATTTGAGGCGGTGGCCGAAGAGCATCTCGTGCAACCGACGATCATCTATGAGTTCCCTGCTGCGGTTTCGCCGCTCTCCAAGAACAAGCCGGACGAGCCCGATTGGGTGGAACGCTTCGAAATCTTCGCCGGTCAGATGGAAATTGCCAACGGCTTCAGCGAGCTCAACGATCCCGAAGAGCAGCGTCGCCGTTTCGAGCAGCAACTGAAGCAACGCGAGCGCGGAGACGAAGAAGCCCACCAGATGGATGAAGACTACATCCGCGCGCTCTCTTACGGCATGCCACCGGCAGGAGGCGTGGGCGTGGGCATTGATCGTCTCGCGATGCTGCTCACCGACTCACATACGATCCGCGACGTGATCCTGTTCCCGCTGCTGAGACCGGAGAAAAACTCAACCACAGAGGACACAGAGGAAAACACATAAACAGATGTCGGGCAGCCTACCGGATCGCCAATATAGAACATCTTCGCCGCTAAATAAGCCGGTCGGTTGGGAGCCTCTGGCGGTATGGATGAGGCTATAGCCTGATAGGAATCTCACGATCTTTTTCCAGCATCGGATTTCCTCTGTGAACCTCTGTGTTCTCGAGGACACAGAGGACACGGAGGAAAAAGCATAAAAAACAGATGTCGGGCAGCCTACCGGATCGCCAATGTAGAACATGTCCGCCGCTAAATCAGTCGGTGAGCCTCTGGCGATATGGATGAGGCTATAGCCTGATAGGAATCTCACGATCTTTTTCCAGCATCGGATTTCCTCTGTGAACCTCTGTGTTCTCTGTGGTTATCTTTGGCTTGGCCACAATTTCCGGGTAGATTGCGCGCTTCCTTTCCCCTGCTCTGACATCGAATCAAGCCATGGGCTTTGAACTGGATTCCGAATCTCGCCGCAAACTCGGCTACCGCCTTATCGATCATATCGACGCGTTTTTCTCTTCCCTGCCCGAGCTCGCCGTGCAGCTTCCCGCTGATGAACGTACCTATGGTCCGCTGAACAATCCACTTCCCGAACTCGGCGAATATGCGGCCAAGGTGCTCGATGAAGTCTGCCGCGAGATGGTGGACAAAGGTTTCCATGTTCCTAGTGCTAATTACTTCGGCCTCATGAATCCCACTCCGACGTACATCGCTTTCCTGGCCGAAGCGCTGGTGGCGGCGCTGAACCCACAATTGGCCACTTTGGCGCGATCGCAACTCGCATCGAAAATTGAACTCGAAGCCATCCGCTGGATCGGTGAACGCGTGGGCTGGCCGGGAGAGTTTAATGGAACTTTCACCAGCGGCGGCAATGAGGCGAATTTCAGCGGGCTGGCCTTGGCCCTGGCGGCAAAATTTCCGAATGCTATCGAAAACGGTGTGGGTTCGATCGGTGGACGACCTATTGTTTATGCCTCGGACGAAGCGCATCACTCGCTCGACAAGTCCGCAGGCTTGCTTGGTATCGGCCGCAAGTCGCTGCGGCGCATTCCGGTAAACGATCGCCTACAACTCGATCCGCTTAAGCTGGAGGAGAACATTCAGCAAGACCGCGCCACCGGGAGAAAACCGTTCTGTGTAGTGGCCACCGCGGGAACCACTAACTCCGGTATCGTCGACGATCTAATTTTTATTTCAGACGTCTGCCGTCGCCACCAGCTCTGGCTTCACGTGGATGGCGCATATGGCGCAGCAGCCATTTTCTCCAACCAGCATCGCGATCTGGTACGCGGCATTGAACGCGCGGACTCGCTGACCATTGATCCCCATAAATGGCTAGCCATGCCATTTTCCGCCGGCGTGATCCTCACCTCTCATCCGGAGACGCTGGAGCGCGCCTTTTCGGTAGCCGCTGCTTACATGCCGAAAGCGTCTGGCGCCACCCTGCTTGACAATGCCCGGATCAGCACGCAATGGACCCGCCGCATGAACTCCTTGAAGCTTTGGCTCACCCTGCGGGTGCACGGACGCCAAGCCTATGAAGAGTTGATCGATCGTCAGCTTTGCCTGGCGCGCAGCTTCGCGGATTGGGTGGAAGCTTCAGAAGAGTTCGAACTTGCCGCGCCGCAAGTCTTGCCCATTATTAACTTTCGCCTGAAGATGCATGGCGCGAGCCCACAACATCTGGCCACGGCGCATGCTGCCATCGTGGACGAAGTCACTCGTGACGGAAAGCGTTGGATCTCGGAAACCGTGGTCAACCGCCACAGCGTAATACGCATGATGGTGATCAGCTATCTCACCGGCGAAAATCACCTGCGCGAACTGGAAAAAGCGCTGATCAACGCTGTCCGGGTATTAGCGTTTCGGGTAAAGGTAGGGTAACGATTTTTTGTTTTGCCGGTACCCGAGAATGCACTGTGAGTAGTTCATCTATCGTCCTAAACTTTTATTCAGTTAGGGCTGAATAGCTAGAGCAGCGCTACCGTAGTGTCCTGCGCCTCCTTGGATGCTGGGTCGGTAGCGCTTTGCCGTCTCCGTCCCACTCCGAGATGGTGTCTCCTCAGATATCAGCAACTTTGGCCAACCAGAACCCGACCTACTCCCCGAAGTGATCCACCACGCAGCCAGAACGAAGGCAACCTTCATTAAGGCTAGCGTCTCGAAGCACCCGAGCTGGTGAAGCAACTGAGTCTTTCTTTGCAGCCCGTCAATCAAAGAACTATTAGCCGATCGCCAAAATCCGCCAGAAAGACTCGTCGAACTGAAACAAAGCCCGACGGTGTAGCTCCAGAATCGGGTTCATTTCCGAGTCCCGGCACACGGTTTGGAACTGAGCCATACAGATGCCCTTGGATAACCAGTCGGACCGCGACATTAATCCGTGGCTGATCGCGGTCGCCGTCATGTCGAGCACCTTCATGGAGGTACTCGACACGACTGTCGTCAATGTGTCGCTACCGCACATTGCGGGCAACCTCTCGGCCAGCACCGATGAAGCGACCTGGACGCTGACCTCGTATCTGGTGGCGAACGCCATAATCCTTCCGATGACGGGCTGGTTGGCCAGTACTTTTGGACGGAAGCGCCTGCTGATGGCTTCGGTCACGGGCTTCACAACAGCGTCGTTCTTCTGTGGCCTCGCCCCGTCGCTGCCCTTTTTGATTATCTTTCGAATCATTCAAGGGGCGTGCGGCGGTGGTTTGCAACCGCTCTCTCAAGCCATTCTGCTTGAATCATTTCCACCTGAGAAACGCGGGCAAGCCATGGCCTTCTGGGCGCTCGGCATTGTCGTCGCGCCGATGCTGGGGCCAGTAGCGGGCGGTTGGTTGACTGACAACTACAGTTGGCGATGGGTCTTCTACATCAACATTCCGATCGGTGCCCTGGCAATCATTCTGACGCAGCTATTTGTCTTCGATCCTCCATATCTGCGCAAAAAATCATCGGGAATCGACTACTGGGGCATCGGTCTGTTGGTGCTCGGCATCGGCTGCCTCCAGATCATGCTTGACAAAGGCCAGGAGGAAGATTGGTTTGGCTCCCACTTCATTATCACACTGGCTGTGCTGGCGGTGATTGGACTCGGAGGTCTGATTATCCGGGAGCTCAAGACCGATCATCCCATCATTGATCTCAGCGTTTTCCGTTACCGCACCTACGCGATCGGCACGTTTCTGATGACCGGCGTTGGCTTCGTCCTCTACGGCAGTACCGTCCTGCTGCCGCTGCTGATGCAGGTACTGCTCGGTTATACCGCGACGCACGCAGGTGTCACGAATTTGCCTCGCGGCCTTGCTTCCTTTCTCGCTATGCCGTTTGTCGGCTTTCTGGTGGGCAAGGTCGACCCTCGAAAGCTGCTCGGTGCTGGGCTGCTCTTCTCTGCAGTCGCCATGTACCGGCTCTCGCACCTCAGTCTGGATGTCGGGTATTGGAACTTCTCGGGGCCGCTCATGCTGCAAGGTGCGGCACTTGGGTTGGTTTTCGTCCCATTAACCACAGTTACGAACGATCCCATTCCCAAAGAGCAAATGGGGAATGCGACCAGCATCTTTAACCTGATGCGCAATATTGGAGCAAGCATCGGGATCTCCATGGTCGAGACACTACAATTCCGGAACCAGCAGACGCACATCAATGCGCTGGCCAAAAACATCAATCCCGCCAATCTGCAAGCCAGGCAAATGATTGATGGTCTGCGTGGGGCATTTATGGCAAACGGTACGGACGCGGCAACCGCTACCAAACGTGCCTATGCCGCCGTCTGGGGAATGGTGCAACGGCAGGCTGCCATGCTCTCCTACAATGACGTGTTCCTCTTTCTTGCAATGATGTTCCTCGCGATGTTTCCTTTCATTTTGCTGATGCGCAGGCCAAAGGCCGGCGCTGGCGCCGTCATGGCTCACTGATCGGAAGACTCAAACCCTTCAGCATGGTAAAAAGTGGCGTCCCAAACAAATCATGAGGACCTTCACTGCTATGCCGGAAACCCAGATGCTCATATAGCCGAATAGCACGCGCTAGAAAAGGAGTAGTGCTTAGAACTAAACGCTTGTGGCCCTGTGCAGACGCAAAACTCTCTACATGCCTGAACAGCAATTCTCCTACCCCCTGTCCTCTTGCTGTAGGAAGGACAGCCATCCCTCGTATGTACAACGCCTCGCCTTTCGGAACTGCGGAAACTGTGCCCACGATAGCGTTCTCATGCACAGCAACCCACACAGGTCCTTCTTTCATGCGGCTTTGAATCTGGTCAGCCGTGGGAGTGGTGGCAGAGAATCCCTCATCAGTGTAGGAAGATCTGTACTCCACGAACGACTGATATAGAACTGACGCAATTGATGACGCATCACTCGGTATAGCCATTCGTATTTGTACGCTGGGCTTGTTGTGTACCACATGCATACGGTAACGTTTTGCTAGGGCTTCGGCCCGCCGTATTTTAATCTCTCAGCCGGGTAAATCGATTCCCCAAATAAAACAACCCGACATTTCTTACCATCATCCGAAGGACTGTCGTTTGCTCCGATGAAAGTTTGCTGAAATAAGGATCGCCGAAAATCGAATTAGCCTCGAACCCTCGAAGCACAGAGAGAATCAAGTTCTGATGGGGACATCATGCGAGTAGAAGATGAAAATCGTGGAAATGAGCTAAGAAATAAACAGAGCCGGAGGGATGCCGCTTTGACCAGGCGTGGGTTCCTGGGATCATCATTGGCGGCGACCTTTGTCATGGGACTGGGCATGGAAAATTCATGGGCCGCAGAAAACAGGAATGAGATACCCTATCGCACGCTGGGCCATACGGGAGAAAAGGTCTCCATAATCGGGTTAGGCGGATATCACATCGGAATGCAATCGGATGAGCAGGAGAGTATCCGAATCATTCGTACTGCTATCGATGGCGGCATCAATTTTCTCGATAATTGTTGGGACTATAACGACGGCGCCAGCGAGATCCGGATGGGAAAGGCGCTGCGGGACGGCTACCGGCAGAAAGCATTCCTAATGACAAAAATCGATGGACGTGACAAGAAAACCGCGGCAAAGCAGATTGAAGAGTCACTGCGGCGTCTGCAAACCGATCACATCGATCTCTTGCAATTTCACGAAATCATTTGCGAGTCAGATCCGAATCGGATTTTTGCACCAGGCGGCGGCATGGAAGCTGCACTGGAAGCAAAGAAGGCAGGGAAGATTCGCCGCATCGGCTTCACCGGACACAAGAGTCCCGACATTCATCTCAAGATGCTAGACACGGCGTTCGCCCACCAATTCAAATTCGATACCGTGCAGATGCCACTAAACGTGATGGATGCCCACTACAACAGCTTCGAGAAGAAAGTGCTTCCGGTGCTGCTGAAACATGAGATCGGCGTTCTGGGAATGAAACCGATGGGTGATCATTTGATCCTGAACAGCAAGACGGTGACCCCGGTCGAGTGCCTGCATTACGCCATGAACCTGCCAACAAGTGTGGTCATTACCGGCTGCGATTCCATTCCGATTCTCGAGCAGGCGTTGAAGGCGGCGCGCACGTTTCGCCGCATGAGCGAGGGAGAAGTGGCAAGTCTGTTGGCAAAGACCGCCAAAGCGGCCCAGAATGGGCAATACGAACTTTACAAGACCAGCCACCAGTTCGACGGCACATATCACAATCCGCAGTGGCTAGGATGATCGGAAATAGCCGGGCATTAGCTCAGCCGGACAGCCGAACGCCCCTCCTGCGGCGCAAATACGGGTCAGGTTATATAATCTGTCCGCTCGTGTGATCTGTAGTGCGTTGCTCCAACCAGAGCATCCAAATTCAGATTTCCGAGGCGCGGAGATTTCCCCGCTTCGCGCCATTCTTCCGGCGGGCTCCAACTCTTTTCGGACGTGGCAACTTTGAGGCACAGGTGGAGAGCATTGTTCGATGAGAAGGTGAGCCGGACACAAGCCCGTATCGATATCAATGAGCGAGGACGAATGCGGATTCGGCCGGGGATTGAGATAGCCAGCCTGACGGATATTGGCTGCCATCGAGAAAACAACGAAGACTACTATTCCTATTGGGAGCCCGAAAGCGAAGAACAGTTCCGCCGCAAAGGCAGGGTGGCCATCGTGGCCGACGGCATGGGCGGGTACGAAGGTGGCCAGGAAGCGAGCCGCATCGCGGTCGAAACCGTACTTGAAATATATGGCAGCGCTGAGGGCGAGCCGCAAGCCGCATTGCTGCTCGGGCTACATGCCGCTCATGAGCGAATCCATAACTATGCGAATATGCATCCAGAGCTGGATGGCATGGGGACTACCTGCACCGCCACGGTGCTCAGCAGCGATCGCCTATATTTCGCGCATGTCGGCGACAGCCGTTTGTATCTTTCGCGGGGATCCCAGATTTCACGCCTCACCAAAGATCATTCCTACGTAAGCCGACTCGTAGATGCAGGGTTAATCAGTTTGGCGGAAGCTGAACATCACCCTCAGCGGCACATTCTCACGGCCGCTCTAGGTACCATAAGTGAGGCCATCCCCCAAATCCCTGAAACGCCTGTATTGCTCGAGACCGGAGACATCTTGGTACTCTGCACCGACGGTTTGTGGGGACTGGTCACCGACGAGGAACTCCACGCCACGGTAACGACGATGCGACCGTCTGAGGCGTGTAGCGATCTGGTCGAGATCGCAAAGAAGCGCGGGGGGCCAGACAACATCACTGTGCAGGTGCTGCGCCTTGATTCGAGCGCAGCGCGTTGATTCGCGGCAAGATCGCAAGTCTTTTCCTTCCAGAACCGCGGACTAGTCCGACCTTGCTAAACGGACAAATGCACTCCCGTGCAAGCTGCAAATAAATGCACATTCCGGACAAGTTAAAGACCGGTGGCTTCGCTCCCAAGTTACGCATTGTAAGCAACTTACAAGCCATATACTGACAATTTTAATTGGCTGCGGGATTGCATTGTCAGGTATGTCAATAAACTCTATTACTCCCATAGACTTTATGGCATCATAACTGACCATGAAGATTTCGCAAAAAGGACTCTACGCGCTACAGGCCCTAATGATGCTGGCTCGCCATTACGACCAGGGCGCTATCAAGATTCGCGACATCGCTTACGAGGAAATCCTGCCGGAAAAATTTCTGGAACTCATTCTGCTGGAAATGAAAAACGCCCGCATCGTAGAAAGTGCGCGTGGCGCCAAGGGCGGGTACCGGCTGCGCCGTTCTCCTTCTGAGATCCATCTGAGCGAAATCATTCGACTGATTGACGGTCCACTGGCGCCATTCGGTGATGCCGAGCAGCTCCGAAGCCTGATCAATCGCGATGTCGAACACCGGGCGCTCTATCAGGTGTTCCTCGATGTGCGCGACGCGGCGGCTCGCATCCTGGAAAACACGACCCTTGCAGACATTGTCGGCGCTCCCGATGCCGGAGGAGCGAAGGTCAGCAAGCGCCGGAGCAAAAAGAAAGATCAGAGCAGTGTGTTGCCAATGGTGGTTCACGGAAATGTCACCAGGGAAAAAGATGAATAAGAAATTCATTCTCGCACTGGTTCTATTGTTCGCGTTTTCCATTCAGGGCTTGGCACAGGGAAATGCCACGGTTATTCGCGTCGGCGCATACCCCAACATTACTCACTCGCAAGCCATGGTTGGAAAAGCCAATGGCTTTTTTGAGAAGGCACTGGGGCCAGGAGTGAAGATCGAGTGGAAGACTTTCAACGCAGGGCCAGCGGCCATCGAAGCGTTGTTTGCCGGCGCAATCGATATGACGTACATCGGCCCAAATCCCGCGATACAGGGCTATGTCCGTTCGAACGGCGAGGCATTGCGCATCATTGCCGGCGCCACTAGTGGTGGCGCAGCACTGGTAGTGCGGAACGATTCCGGCATTCAGAAACCCGAAGATTTTCACGGCAAAAAGGTCGCCTCGCCCCAACAAGGAAACACGCAGGATGTTGCATTACGTACCTGGTTGCTTGCGCACGGCATGAAGTCCGTTGACAAGGGCGGTGACGTGAAGGTCATGCCCATGGCCAATCCCGATCAGCTCACGTTGTTCTTGAAGAAAGAGCTGGACGCGGCCTGGGCGCCAGAACCTTGGGCGACGCGCCTGATCCGGGAAGGGAATGGCCGCCTGTTCCTGGATGAACGAGACTTGTGGCCGCAAGGGAAATTCATTACCTGCCATCTGATCGTGAGCACGAAATTCCTGCGCGATAACCCGGAACTGTTAAAGAAGTGGATCCGCGCGCATGTCGAACTGACGGACTGGATCAACGGCCACCTGCCGGAAACAAAGAAGATCCTCAACCAGCAGATCCAGAGTGAAACCGGCAAGGCCATTCCACCGGCAGAGCTGGATGAAGCGTTCACTCGCTTGCAAATCACCTACGATCCTTTACGTGCCTCTTTGTTGACAGCCGCCAAATCATCCTTCGACGTGGGCTTTCTGGGACGACAGATGCCTGACCTATCCCGGCTTTATGACCTCACGCTACTGAACCAGGTTCTGACGGAGAAAGGGAAGAAGACGATCCAATGACACCTAACGCTCACAACGCGGCTTCAGAACCGGTATTTTCCGGAGAGCACAGGAGCACTGTCCGTGCGAGCGCGGCGCGCTGGAAGACCGGAGCCGCACCTTCCGTGCTCCCACTGCCTCAACCTGTTTCAGATGTTCCGAAAGTATCGCTGCACGGAATATCCCTGAGTTACAAGACGACGAATGGCACCCGATTGCTGGCGATTGACAATATCGATTTGAAAGTCCGCGCCGGTGAGTTTCTCTGCATTGTCGGGCCTTCCGGTTGCGGCAAATCAACCTTGCTGCATTTGATCGCGGGCTTGCACAAGCCTACCTCCGGCCACGTTTTGGTTGACGACAACGTGGTCGAGGGAACGGGCACGGATCGCATCCTCATTTTCCAGGAACTCGGACTTTTTCCTTGGCTGAAAGTGGGAGAAAACGTTGAGTTCGGCATGAAGATGAAGGGTCTGAGCAAGACGGAACGTGAGGAGAAGATTCGCTATTACCTGCGGCTTGTCCACCTTTCACAGTTCAAGGACAGCTACACTCATCAGCTCTCCGGCGGTATGCGACAACGCGTTGCACTGGCCCGGGTGCTCGCCACCGAGCCCGATGTTCTACTGATGGATGAGCCTTTCGCGGCGCTTGATGCGCAGACGCGCGACCTTCTGCACGACGAGCTGGAGCGCATCTGGGCCGAAACCGGCCGCACCATCGTCTTCGTCACGCACAATGTTCGAGAAGCGGTTCGACTCGGAGATCGAGTCGTACTGTTCACCTTCCGTCCCGGCCGCGTGAAGCGCGAATTTCAGGTCGATCTCCCCCGGCCACGTCAACTTGAGGAAGTCGATGTCGCCCGTGCGGCTCGCGAGATCCTCGAACACTTGAGGGAAGAGATCAATAAGTCTTTGGAAGTCGAGTACGGAGTATGGCCATGAAGCATGTCGCTAGACAGGTCATCTTCTACGGAGCACTGATCGGAATTTGGGCCCTGCTGGCCAAACTGAAAATCTGGCCGCCGTACATTTTCCCCACCCCGGGGGGCGTAGTGGATGCATTACTGGCAGGATTCAAGGATCACAGCTTCTGGATCGCCATTGGCGTGAGCATGAAAAGAATGATGCTGGGGTACGGAATCTCCGTCGCGCTGGGAATGGTGCTCGGCCTGGGCGTGGGGAGTAATAAATTCTTGGAAGAAACTGTGGGCGGACTGCTGGTCAGTTTGCAGAGCCTGCCCAGCATCTGCTGGCTGCCGCTAGCGGTGTTGTGGTTCGGCCTGACGGAGAAAGCAATCCTATTTGTTGTTGTAATGGGCTCGCTGCTTTCCGTTACCATCGCGATGGAAGACGGCCGAAAGCACATGCCCAAGATCTATGGCATGGCTGGGCGCAATTTGGGAGCGCGCGGTTTCACGCTGTTCTGGCATGTGCTGTTGCCCGCGAGCCTGCCGTACATTGTCTCCGGACTCAAGCAGGGATGGGCCTTCGCTTGGCGCTCGCTGATCTCGGGCGAAATGATCTTCGTTAGCCTGGGATTGGGTCAGTTACTCATGATGGGCCGCGACCTGAACGATATGAGTCAGGTCATCGCAGTCATGATCCTCATTATCGCAATCGGTTACATTGTGGATGGCCTGGTGTTTAAGTCTGTGGAGCGTCGGCTCCGGAATAAGTGGGGATTGGCGCCTGCGACATAGCTTAATAACTTTCCTCCAGGGACTTCGCTCTTAAGTTGAACATTCTCGCTCGGGGCTGCCTCTACACGATTCGACAGCAAGCTAGTTCAATGTCACCCAAGTGCGAGACACGGCTGAGCGTTCCGCGGCGTCCAACACTCGTTGCACTAAAGCGGCATCCTCGAAATTGGGGTGGAAAGATTCTTCCCGCGCCAGTGCGCCGAGGAAGTCTCCGAGAGTAGCAATGAAGGTGTGCTCGTAGCCGATGATGTGACCCGGCTTCCAAAAGTTCTCCGCGTAAGGATGATCCGGACCGGTCACCATCAAACTGCGGCCGGCTTGTAAATTGGGAGCTTCGGTAGCATCGTAGAACTGAAGCCGGTTCATGTCCTCGAGATTGAAGCCCAGCAGACCTCGAGAACCATGGATTTCGAATGTATTGCGATTGCGGCAACCTACGGCATAGCGGCTGGCCTCGAAACTGCCGATGCTTCCATTGGCAAAGTGTGCCGATAGTATTACGGCATCATCCACATCGCGACCTGGGACAAAAGCATGGGTCATGGCGGACAAATCCGTGATCGCTCCGTTGAGGTAAAGCGCCAGATCAACAGAGTGCGACAGCAGATCTCCAATAGCTCCGCTTCCAGCCTCGGTGCGCCTGTAGCGCCAACCCGAGCCTTTCGCCGGATCATTACCAGATTGATTAAGGTATGTGGCACGATAATGGAATGTCTGCCCGATGCGTGCTTCTTCAATAAGTCTCTTTGCGAATGCGACGGCCGGCACGCGCCGGTAGTTGAACCAGACCAGGTTGGGGACGTGGCGTACAGCTCTTGCCATGTTCTCGGCCTCCTTTAGCGACATCGCCAACGGTTTTTCGCACAACACAATCTTTCCAGCCTGAGCCGCAGCCATGGCTATCGGGGCGTGCAGCACGTTAGGCACAGCTATATCGATGACCTGGATGTCTTCCCGACCGACAATCGCCCGCCAATCCGTTTCAACTTCTTCCCAGCTCCATTGCGACGCCGCGGCCTCCAGCTTCGCGCGATCGCGCCCACAGATAACCTTCAAGTGCAAGTCGTAAGGTAGTTTGAAGAAATATCCGACCTGATGAAAGGCGTTGGAATGAACCCTCGCGATGAATCCAGAACCAATCATGGCTACATTCAGCTTCTGTTTGCGTTGAGTCATACTTGCGCCTCAGATTTGGAGCCACCCCAGCGACGGATAACAGCGCAGGGGTAAATGCGAATTAGTTTGACGATGAGGAAAGTTGTCCGCCGGCGCTGGCCTCTATCAACTTCTGCACCGGCAATATCACCATCAGCAGCAGTTGAGCTTTCGGTTTCTTCGCCTCTTCGACCAGCGCCAGTTGTTCTGCTTTCCACGGGTCCGGTGGCCGTTCGCTTTGGTCAAGATAATCCAGCGCACGCAAGCCAGCGGCACCTAAAGCCGAAAGATCTTGAGCGATCGGTGCCGCTTCTTTCAGCAAGAAAGACCTGTCTAGTAGTGGCTGAAGACTTGTCTGATTGTCGCGCCATCTCGTCAACAGCATGCGAATCTGAGCCTTGGTTTCGGTATCGTTGGCCTGCCCGGAAACGATCGCATTCACCAGATCGGCAAACCGCCGTGTAGTGTCACTTTCTGGACGAGCGGCATCGACCAGGCGATTCAGCGGAGTTGCACTCGTCGGTACGACGGTTGCAGTTTCCTCACGGGCATAATCCTTAACGGGTTCCACAACGTCAGCGAGTGTGCGAAGTGCTGCGATGTCGTTTGTCCCGGCAATTCGGCGCAGCATGGGGCCATAGCTCGAGTTGTGGGTCAGGCCGAACCAATCTAAGTGGCGGCTGACTACTTCAAGGCGCTGGTACATCGAGTTCACATCTTGCACCTGCTGCGGCGACCAGAGACGCTCTGCAATGGCCGCCGTGCGAGGCCAGATTCGTGAATCGATGTTCTCCGATGAGACAAATTCCGCCCACATACATGCTTCGCCGCCGAGTATTCGCTGTTCCTCCTCCGGGCTCAGGCTTGTTGCGGCGTCGGACATGGGATCAATCGCGTAGTGGTGCCATGTCGGCCAAATCAGGTCAAGGTAATAGCCGTGCGACAGAAGCCCGCGATAACCCCGCCTCGCAGCTCCAGCTAGAGACTCCTGCCCACGCCACGACTGGATCACAGTGCTTTTCGGCAAATCTGGGCTCAAGATCTCATCCCAGCCGATCATCGTCTTCTTGTGCTTGCTCACGATCTCCTGCACGCGCTTGTTGAAGTACGCCTGCAGTTCCTGATTACTCTTGATTTCGTGTTTACGCATGAACTCTTGGATTTTCGGATTGGCATCCCACTGCTTTCCGTTTACCTCGTCGCCCCCGATATGGAAGTACTGGTCGGGAAAAAGCTCGGCCATTTCACCGATGAACTCGTTGAGGAACTTGTAGGTTTTGTCCTGGGTTGGGTCCATTGCCGGATCGAAGACCCCCCACTTGCGTTCTATCTCATACGGACCCGGCGCACTGGCGAGTTCGGGATACCCGACGAACCAAGCTGTACTGTGTCCGGGCATGTCGAACTCGGGAACCACGCGGATGCCCCGCTCACGCGCATATGCGATCAACTCGCGGACTTCATCCTGAGTGTAGTAGAGCCCGTCAGAGCCCAATTCGTGGAGCTTCGGAAACTTCTTGCTTTCCACGCGGAAACCCTGATTGTCGGACAAATGCCAGTGGAACACGTTCAGTTTCGCTGCTGCCATACCATCGAGGTTGCGTTTGAGTACACCGAGGGGGATGAAATGGCGGCTTACATCGATCATCAATCCACGCCAGGCAAAGCGTGGTTTGTCTTGGATCGTGATCACTGGCACGGCGAAGCCACCGCCAGTGGTTTCCACTAACTGCAGGAATGTCTGGAGCCCGTGCAGGATACCCAAAGTAGTAGGCGCGCTCAGTTGTGCATCGGCAGGGCTTACCTCCAGGTTGTAGGATTCGTCCTCGCCAAGCTCTTGCACTTCCTTACTCGCGTGCTCAGTGCGAATTACCAAGGTCGCTCTTGCGCGATCGCCAGGTTTAGTATCGAAGCGCATTCCTGTCTTTCGCGACAGATCGCCAACGAAGTTCTGTATCACGCGCTGTAGAAGTGTTCCCTTTTCGCCGGTGAGCGCGACCGAGAACGTCTGGTCGATCAGGAGCTGACCAGTTCCAACACGGAAACTCGCTGGCACTGGCATCAGGTTGATCTGTCGTGGCGACTGCCCCGCAGCCAAGGGCATGAGCGCTGAACAAAGCACAAAGAAGAAGCACAATAATCGCATCGATGATTTCCCCTCGATCAGTCAGTCAGTCACGAGCGTTCGCGTGAATTTGGCAGAATAGAAGAAGTTTGATCAATCGGCAATGTGTCCTGTACCCCCAAAAGTTTTGGGACGTTACCCGCTACTTTGGAGTACATCAAGCAATGTCGCCAGCCGTGACACGATATCGAATACCATAGCTGATTCGCACAGTTGCCGTCGCCTTGTTATCCTTTGTTTCTCGTTATTCTGCTTTACAGTCGGAGGCCTCGTCCATGTTGAAGAAGCTGCTGTTGCTATTCGTGATCTCATCAATGGCAGTTCCAGCGTATACCCAACCGCCCACGCAAAATCATTTCGACGGGAAGACGTGGTGGGAGCACGTCAAAGTTCTAGCGGACGACAATATGGAAGGTCGTGAGACGGGAAGCGACGGCTTGCGAAAGGCTGAAGCATATATCATCGATCAGTTGAAGCAAGCAGGGCTTCAGCCGGCCGGAACCGATGGCTATTACCAACCAGTGAAATTCCAATCTCGGCAGATCATCGAAAAGGACTCGAGCGCCGCTTTAATCCGCGGTGGCAAAGTTGAGCCGCTCACGCTTGGAGAAGACGCGTTCTTCAGCACGCGGGTCGACCTGGCTCCCCAGGTGGAGGCGCCGCTGGTTTTTGTGGGATACGGATTGAGCATTCCGGAAAAAAATTACGACGACCTTGCGGGCCTCGATCTCAAGGGCAAGGTCGCCGTCGTGTTCAGCGGCTCCCCGGCTGATATTCCTGGTCCGCTGGCTTCGCACTATCAGTCTGCCGCTGAACGCTGGAAAGCCTTTCTTAAGGCAGGGGCAGTAGGCATCATCACCCTCCCCAATCCAACAGTGATGGATATCCCGTGGTCCCGTATGTCGGTAAACCGCGCACATCCCAGTATGGTATTAGCCGATCCGAAATTCGACGAAACCGCAGGCGAGAAGCTTGCGCTGGTATTCAATCCGGCAAAGGCAGAACAGCTTTTTGAGGACTCAGGCCATACCTTCACGGAAATAGCCGATCTGGGTAAAGAGCGCAAAGCGCTGCCGCACTTCCCACTCACGGTTTCCATCAAAACAACGGCAAAAGTAGAGAAGAAAGATCTGGAATCCGCGAATGTAATCGCCAAGCTGCCGGGGAGCGATTCAAAACTGAAGAGCGAATATGTGGTGCTCTCTGCGCACATCGATCACATCGGCATCGGCGAGCCCGTCCATGGCGACCGTATTTACAACGGCGCGATGGATAACGCCTCCGGCAGCGCGGTGTTGCTCGACATTTCATCTTCACTGAAGAAGTCGCCTGAAAAGCTTAAGCGGTCAATCTTGTTTGTATTTGTCACCGGTGAAGAAAAAGGTTTGCTGGGCTCAAAGTATTTCACCGCAAACCCAACCGTGGATCCGAAATCCATGGTCGCGGATATCAACATTGACATGTTCTTGCCCATTATCCCGTTGAAAGTCCTCACGGTGTATGGATTAGCAGAATCAGATCTTGGGAATATGGCCCGTGGGGTCGCGCAGTCTCATGGCATTAATGTGCAGCCCGACCCCGAACCTCTGCGGAACGTATTCATTCGTAGTGATCAGTACAACTTTATTCGCCGTGGAATTCCAGCGCTCGCGATGGGAGTGGGCTTCGATCCCGGCTCTCCAGAGCAGAAAAAGATTTTCAAAGATTGGCTGACACAGCGCTATCACGCCCCTTCGGACGACTTGAATCAGCCGATAGAGCTTTCGGCGGCTGCGCAATATGAAGACATCATTCGCGGACTGATGATCACGGTTGCAAACAATGCCCAGCGACCACAGTGGAAGTCAGATAGTTTTTTCCGGCGGTATGCTCAATCGGCAGGCGAATAGTCTTCTTGTGATCAGCGCCGAGTTTTGGCCAGCAATTCGGCCAGATACTGTTTCCACACCGCTGCCAAGGTGTGCGTACCGTGACCGCGAGTCTGATCCGTAATTGGCAACAGAACAAAGCGCCCGTTTTTTACCTTCTTGATCTGCTGTTCGGCAATGCCCAGCTCCGGCGGATTAATCAGATCGTCGGCTGAGTTGATAAACATCACAGACGCTTTAATCTGCTCGAGTTTGGGTGACGGATCATAGTTTCGCGACGCATCAAAAGCATACAACATATCGTTTGCGTCGGTTGTGGCCATCCTGCTGTTCATGTAACTCTCAAGGTACGAATCGGCCTTATCCCGAGTCGGGTACTCCTTCTGCATCTGCAGCGGGCTGCTGCCCATGATCAGTAGGATATCGAACGCTGTCCGCAAACCGCGCGGCGGCTGCTTGTAATCGCCATTCATCCATTCAGGTTCAGTGCGGATGGAATCCATAATCATCTTTCGCATCATCCGATTGCGTCCAGCGATCTGTACGGGCAGACAAGCCAGCGGCATCACCGCGTCCATGAAGTCCGGATAAGTCTCCGCCCAAATCCATGAATGCATGCAGCCCATTGAGGTTCCCATGAGCAGGCGCAGGTGGTTGACCTTGAGTCCCTCTGTCAGAAGCAAGTGCTGCGCCTTGACCATATCGTCGTAGTCGTAGTGCGGGAACTTGGCGTGTAGACCGTCACTCGGCTTCGTGGAATGGCCGTGCCCCACCGCGTCGGGAAGAATAATGAAGTACCGATTCGCATCCAGAAGCTGCCCCGGGCCAAAGAGCACCCCGGCAAAGCGCTCACCGGTGAACTGCTGTCCCGAACCGGTGGTCCCGTGCAGAACCATGACAGCATTGGTGACGTGCCCGTTGCCATCGGCTACGGACCTGCCATATGTCGTGTAGTGCAGCTTCATTTCCCCCAGCACTTCACCCGACCTGAAGCGAAAATTGTGGACGACGAAATCTCCTTCAGTCGGCTTGGGTAGCTCCTGCGCACAAACTGCCCCAGCGAGCATGAGCAAAACTGTAAACACAACTGCACGTGGAAACGAGACCGGTCTCATGGGCCACGAGCTTACTTGGACGGCGTTTGTCATGCAAGACGGTTTTCGGGCACGACTGGAAGGGAATCGAGGGATTAAGGTCCTAAAAGCCTGCGGAAAAACTCGATTTGACTTCTGTTTTGAGAAGGGCACGACTTCAAGAGCCTGCCCTGAGCGAAGCCGAAGGGTGCCGTTAAGCCCCTTTTACTTTTGTCATTCCGAGCGGGCTTCACAGCCCGCGAGGAATCTGCTTTTTAGAGTTTTCCAGCAGCCTGCTAAAGGACAACAACAGGACCGGAGGAGGCCGGAACCGATTCCAAGCCTAACAAGTTCGGGAAAAACTGACGAAAGCCCGCAGCTCGGTGGAAGAGCGGTCCTTCAGGGCCGCGTTGGCCGTTCAGAATCGACGAGGGCTTTAGCCCCCGTGGCAACGATTTGCATCGAAGCTAGAGTAACGTTCTTATTCTGACGGTCTGCGGGCCAACTGATCCAGTCCGAGATTGAGCTCAAGCACATTGACTCGGGGCTCACCGAGCAAACCCAAATCACGCGTGCGGGTATGCTCGCGTACCAAATGCCTGAGTTTCTCCTCTGGAACTCTTCGCTCTCGCGCCACTCGTGGGATCTGGAACTCCGCCGCCGCAGGCGAGATGTCAGGATCGAGGCCAGAGGCTGACGTTGTCACCAAATCAACTGGCACCGGAACACCGGGGTTTTCCATCTGTGCGCGAACCAGGTCTGCTTTGCCACGATCAATGAGTTTCTTATTCGTGGGACCGAGGTTTGAGCCGCCCGAGGCACTTGCGTCATAACCCGTGTCGCCTGCCGCCGAAGGCCGCGAGTGAAAGTAACCTGGACCCGAGAACGGCTGCCCGATCAGCCGTGATCCCACCGCTACAGCATTGTGCTTGATGAGTTGCCCGTTTGCCTTGTAGGGAAACAAGACTTGGGCGAGACCCGTTATCATGAGGGGATACAAAATTCCCAGCAGCACCGTCGTCGCGATGGTCATAAGAACCGACGTGATGAGATTCTTCTTCATATGTGCCCTCTATACCAGCCCGATCCCGGTGATGAACATGTCGATCAGCTTGATCCCGATGAACGGAGCGATTAGCCCGCCCACGCCGTAGATCAGGAGATTGCGCCGGAGCAGAGCTTCGGCACTCATCGGTTTGTATCTCACACCACGAAGCGCTAACGGGATCAGCGCAATGATAATCAGCGCGTTGAAGATTACAGCCGACAGCACCGCCGACTCGGCCGTCCGCAAGTGCATAATGTTCAGCGCATTCAGTACCGGGAACGTACCTGCAAACATCGCCGGGATAATGGCAAAATATTTGGCTACGTCATTGGCGATGGAAAAGGTTGTAAGCGCACCGCGGGTCATGAGAAGTTGTTTGCCGATTTCCACGACCTCGATGAGCTTCGTGGGATTGGAATCGAGGTCGACCATGTTTCCGGCTTCCTTCGCCGCCTGGGTACCGGTATTCATCGCGACTCCGACGTCCGCCTGAGCCAGCGCCGGCGCATCGTTGGTCCCATCACCGGTCATTGCGACTAACTTTCCCTGACCCTGCTCTCGGCGGATCAGGTCCATTTTGTCCTTTGGAGTAGCCTCTGCCAGAAAATCATCAACGCCTGCCTCCCGCGCTATCGCAGCAGCGGTGAGCGGGTTGTCCCCAGTGATCATTACGGTCTTGATCCCCATTGACCGAAGTTGCTCAAACCGCTCCCGCATGCCACCCTTGACGATATCCTTCAGGTGGATAACACCCAGAGCCGCTTGATTCTCCGCTACTACCAAGGGCGTCCCACCCGATCGCGCGATTTTCTCCACGCTGGCTTGAATTTCTCGAGGGAGGACGGTGCCGTACCGGCTGAGGTACTTCGTAATCGCGTCGACAGCTCCCTTGCGAATCTCGCGGCCATCGAGGTTCACACCTGACATGCGCGTCTGGGCGGTAAAGGGAACGAACACGGCTTCGCGCGACGCCAGTTCCCTGCCTCGCAAACCGTATTGCGTCTTCGCCAGGATCACAATTGACCGCCCTTCGGGAGTTTCATCTGCCAGTGACGAGAGTTGGGCCGCGTCTGCCATCTCAGCCTGTGTGATGCCCGGAGCCGGAACGAACTCTGCCGCCTGGCGGTTACCTAAAGTAATCGTTCCCGTCTTGTCCAAAAGTAGAGTGTTGACATCGCCAGCGGCCTCAACAGCGCGGCCCGACATCGCCAGGACGTTGTGCTGCACAAGCCGGTCCATGCCGGCAATGCCAATGGCTGAAAGCAATCCGCCAATCGTCGTGGGAATTAAACATACGAGCAGGGACACCAAAACGAATACCGTCTGCGGTGAACCCGAGTAAATGGCAAAGGGCTGCAGGGTCACCACCGCAAGAAGAAAGATAATCGTCAAACCGGCAAGCAAAATATTGAGCGCGATCTCGTTCGGTGTCTTCTGCCGCTCAGCGCCTTCCACCAGAGCGATCATACGGTCAAGGAAAGTCTCGCCGGGATTCGAGGTGATCTTCACTTTGATTTTGTCAGATAACACCCGCGTGCCCCCAGTCACCGCGGAACGATCGCCGCCTGCCTCGCGAATTACCGGAGCGGATTCGCCGGTAATTGCCGATTCATCCACTGACGCCACACCTTCGATGATCTCGCCATCAGACGGAATAAACTCACCGGCGGATACGGACACCAAGTCGCCCGCTCGCAGCTTTGAGCTCGGCACTTTCTCCACTAGACCGTTGCTCCCAGTAAGACGGTTAGCCACAGTCTCAGAGCGCGCCTTGCGAAGCGTGTCCGCCTGTGCTTTGCCACGTCCCTCCGCCATGGCCTCCGCAAAATTCGCAAACAGCACCGTGAACCAGAGCCAGAGCGTGATCTGCAGGTTGAACTTGAAGGCAGACCCCCCTTTGAAGAGCAGGACCGTGGTAATGACGCTGCCAATCTCCACCACGAACATGACAGGGTTGCCCATCATCTTTCGCGGGTTCAGCTTCAGAAAAGCGTCCCAGAGCGCCCGCCGGACAATTTTCCATTCCCAAATAGCTTTCTTCTTCGTCGCCATAGACAGAATCTTTCAGAAGGTCTTTCCTGCTGCCATCAGCAGGTGCTCCAGAATTGGCCCCAGGCTCAGCGCCGGAAAAAACGTCAGCGCGCCCACGATAATGATCACGCTTACCAGGAGCACGGTGAAAAGAGGCGTGGTCACAGGGAACGTACCTAGTGATGGCGGAACGTATTTCTTCTTGGCCAGATTGCCGGCGATGGCCAGCATAGGAATAATCATCAAGAAGCGGCCAATCAGCATCGTCATGCCACCCGAGACGTTGTACCAGAGGGTGTTCCCGTTGAGGCCCCCAAAGGCCGAACCGTTGTTGCCCGCCTGGGATGTGAAGGCGTAAAGGATTTGCGTGAGGCCGTGAGGACCCGGATTGCTGATGCTCGACGCGCCGAATCCCTCCATGGAGGAGATGGCCGCAAGCACGAGGATCACCAGAGGAAAAACCAACACCACCAGCATCGCCATCTTCACGTCATATGCTTCGATTTTCTTGCCCAGATATTCCGGCGTGCGGCCCACCATCAGGCCGGCAATGAATACGGCGAGCACAATGTAGATCAGAATGCCGTACATTCCGGCGCCAACCCCGCCGAAAATCACCTCGCTCAACATGATGTTGACGAGTGGCACCATTCCGCCCAGCGGAGTGAATGAATCATGCCAGCCGTTGATAGCTCCGCAGCTTGCGTCGGTGGTGACAGTGGCCCACAGAGCCGTGTTCGCGATTCCGAAACGGACCTCTTTGCCCTCCATGTTCCCGCCTGGTTGTACAGCGCTAACATGCTGGTCCACTCCGGCAAGAAGCGGGTTGCCGCGAGCCTCAGCCCAATACACCATAGTGACGCCCGCCAGGAATAGAATCGCCATTGCGGCCCACACCGCCCAGCCATGCGCTTGCGAACCCGTCATTCGACCAAGCGTGTAGGTAAGTCCAGCGGAGACTGCGAAGATTGAGAACAGTTCAATGAGATTCGACAACGGCGTGGGGTTCTCAAAAGGATGGGCGCTATTGGCATTGAAGAAGCCGCCGCCGTTCGTGCCCCATTCCTTGATGATCTCCTGCGAAGCCACGGGACCTTGCGCAATCCTTTGCTCAGTAACCGTGTCCATCATCGGCTTGCCGTCCGGACCAATCACTGGCTTGCCATCAGAGCCGACCTTCGGCGCTTGTTGCGGTTCAACCAGCTTCACGGTGTCATAGGGCCTGAGGTTCTGCACAACACCCTGTGAGACCAAAAGTAAAGCTCCCACAACACAGAACGGCAACAACACCCAAAGGCAGCTGCGAACCATGTCCACCCAGAAGTTGCCGATCGTCTCCATCTGACGGCGCGCAATACCGCGGATAAATGCAATGGCCAGGGCAATACCGACCGCGGCCGAGACAAAGTTGTGATAAGCAAGGCCAGCCATTTGAGTGAAGTAGCTCATCGTGGTCTCGCCCGCATAGTTCTGCCAGTTGGTGTTGGTAGTGAACGAAGCTGCCGTGTTAAAAGCCAGATGAGGAGGATTGACTGCCCCAAGTTTCTGCGGATTAAACGGAAGAAATCCCTGTAGACGCTGTATCAAGTACAGCAGCAGCATCGAGGCCACGCTGAACAGAAGCATTGCAATTGCATACTCGGTCCAGCGCATCTCGTGATCTTCATCCACTCCCGTGACCCGGTACAGCACCCGCTCCATCGGTCGCAGCACCGGATCCATAAATGTCCGTTGCCGGCTGAACACATGCGCCATGAAAATGCCCATTGGCTTGGTGACAGCAAGGATGAGCGCGAGGAAGAACAGAATTTGGAGCCAGCCATTGGCGGTCATATCAGAATTTCTCCGGACGCAACAGTGCGTACAGCAGATAGACCATGGTCAGAGCACTGACGACCAGCATGATTGTTGATTCCACACTCATTTGATCCCCCTCACTTCACGCGATCGCAGAAGCGCACGTATCCGATCGAAAGCACGAAAAACGCGATCGTCAGCGCTACAAATGCAACATCAGCCATGAATCCTCCGTGTAAAACTCGCTCGTTTTAGCGGTGAAAGCTGGAGTCGAACGTCAGGATCACTCCTAAGCTCAAGAGATTTTGTGTTGGTGTCAGGTCAAAGACTCCGGGCCGCACCTCTCCATCATTAAAAAACCCGCCACCGGGTCCGCGGGAATCGTCAATGCGGTGCTCCAGCCGCAGGATGGCGCTGGCCTGGCGGTACGGAATTCGGTATTCCAGCGTCGTTGTGTTGGCCTTCACCGTCTGTGAGAACCCCGTCATACGGCCATCGCGATCCCAAAACACCTCGGGGCGGAACGTCACGCTGAATCGCCGGCTCACAGCCCAGTGCACCGGCAACTGAAAGGCCATCCAAAGTGCGCACGGGTTTGCGGGAGCGACAATCTTCTCCGTTCCAACGATATATTCAAAGGCGGTAGTGATTCGATCTCCCTTCCGTTCCACGATGCTGTCGGACAGAAAACGCCAGAACTCGAGCGAAGTGTTGGACTGGTGAGGGCCGTAGAGAACTGTTTGCTTCAATGTCAGATGATCTGTCGGCTTATAAGCAAGCTGGCCGCCCGAACTGGGAACACTATTCGCATCGGCCAAGTGCCAGTAACCATTCACCACAAAAAGTGTTCCCGAAAGCTTATCGGTGAACGGATATTGTGCATTCACCCCAAGCATGAGGTAAGGGGTGAAGTCGGCACCCCAGGGACGCGTGTACGTGAAATTATCTTTGGAGTACAGAGAGTCGTAGCCAATGAAACTGCTGAAGATTCCCCCCTGCAAAGTGAGGCCCTTCCCAACCGGAGCAAGATAAGAAATGTTCGTCGGGCCCAGGTGCCGAAGCCAGTTCGATCCGGGAAGATTTGGGGCAGTGGCCGAGAATCCAAAGACCTTCGAGTCTTCACCCGCCTGCAACGTGAGCTCCGTCCCCCAGCGGGACCTTTCTGAGGCCGCTTTTTTCAGGTAGAGCGCTGCCATATTCACGTCCCATTCATTCACGTGAAATGTTGTGCCGCCTACGGAACAGATGATTGGCCGGATAGTTGAAATCATGCAGGTATCCAACGTCTAAGAAGCCGCCATACTGCCATCCTAAGTCCGGAGGCTGAGTACTCGTGGGTGCCGATGGCTCTCCCTGAGTAGCCGATTGCTCCGCAACCAGACAATCAACAGCTGCCATCGCCGAGGTGTTGCTATGCATTGTCTTCAACTCGGCCACCGCATTTTCAAGCTGCTCGACTGGACGCTGCAGATGTCGATTCGATCGCAGTGCGGCCGGCTCCGCGGCTGTTTGGGAGATTTTCGGCATCTGCTGAGCGTGGACTGGACTTCCTAACGCAGCTATGCACAATGCCCCTCCAATACATCTAAGTTGAAGCCACTCGGCAATCTCGAGAACCGAGAACCGGCTGCTCATGCGTTACCCTCTGCAGCCAGAATAATGCTTCAGAACTAAATTCCCTCAAGGCAAAGTTTCGCAACGATCTACACCACATATGAATTGACTCTCAATAGCGCACCGCACTCAGAACTTCACGAGTATGGCCATATTCAGCCGGTTCTCGCTCTGTCGCAGATCTGGAAAGAAGCCAGGTACCACTGATCCAGGTGCGCCGGTATTGCCGCCGGGAGGCGTAACCCCACCCGGTCCGGAAAAATATGGGACGTTGTCAGCGCGATAGTTGTATTCCCACCGGAAAGTGATGTACTGGCTTGGCATCCAGTCAAAAGTCGCCGACGCATCCCAAGCCTTATACGGATCGCCGGGATTCTCTGTGAAATAGGGCGTTCCCGAAGCTGCGGTCGCTCCGTTGATAGGAGGTAAGAGCACCAGGTAGCGGCCCGGATTATTGATCTTGCCACCGCCAATGGTCAGGCCGAACAAGTCTTTGTGGAACCACAGTCTGTTGTAGACCATGAAACCCAGGAAGCTCTGCTTGGGCCATATGACCCGCTGACCCGCGACGACCTTCACCGAATCCCCGGCGCAACTCACGCCGCCACCATGCTCGCAGCCTGCGTCGCCGGTAAGCGAGAACGCGGCTTTGTCGAGCAACCGTTCCGGGTGATCGTAGTACTTGACCTGAATGCTGTCGTCCGTGTGGTAGCGGATACGGCCCGGTTGACCCAGAGCGTCCGCCCCCAAAGCGTATTGATTCCCCAAGATAGATAGCCAGCTAGTTGGGCGCCACAGGATCTGTCCTCCAACGCCCGGCCGGTTGTTAAATCGTCCATAGGCCTGCCAGCCATTCATGAACCAAGGCTCGATCTTCAGTTTCTCTGTGGGAAAAATTTGTACTCTCACCCCATTGAAGAACCACGGTGTATTTGAGGAGACATACGACGGCTGGTACGCCCAGTTGTCAAAGTTGTAGTAACTGAACAGGCCCACGTAAGACAGGAAGATTCCCGCATCGACGTTGATGCCGTGCAGGCCATTGAAGTGGTATCCGCCATAGGCTTCCGTGACGTAGCGGTAGGCATTGTCGAGGTTCCATTGCCCACGCGCGGGGCTGGCGTCATTGCGGGGCGTGGTCTGTGAGTACATGCCAATCTGAGTCATCAGCCGGGCGCGAACATTGTCATAGTGAAAATCGCCACCGACGCCGAGCTGCGTCAGTTGCACCTCGTTCGCCCGAAAGACCTCACTCGACCCGCTAATGGTGTCGTCTTTCGGATGCCTAAAATCGTAGATGTAATCAACGTCCGCTCTAATTTCCGGCGTAAAGAACTTCGAGTCGAAGGCGGGTTGCTTCGTGCGCGGATTGCCGTTCAACCAGGTCCAGTCAGCGAAGGCAAACGGTTCTGCCTTGGACTTTTTCTCAGGCTTGCCGGCCTCAGGCAGCAGTGGCACAGCTGCGCTCTGCAATTGGTTTCGAACAGGTGATGGCGCCACCAAATTGCCGGAGAGGGTACTAGTGGCCCCGTCGGACGCTGCTGCTTCAAACTCGGTGCGATCTTTCGAAACCCGAGCCGGAGCGGGCTTTCTCTGATTGTCCTCGAGTCGTGCAACTTTAGCCTGCAGTTCCTGCACGAGTTGCCGTAGCTCGCGGACCTCTTGCGCAGTGGCGGGAGGGTCGTCTACCTTCTCCTGACCATGTAGTGGAATGACCATAAGCGTGGCAGCTATTGCCATTACCACCGCTCCCCTGCCCGATTTTTTTGTGCTCTGGTCGCGCGCCCTCCGATCCATGACCAAAACTTTCTTGCGCTCCGCAGAGAACTCACTCTTGATGTAACGAACGGCCACCGATCCCGACGGCCCAGCCCTTAGCTCCTTGTGGAGGGCGACCAGAAATCGCAACAGGAAGGCCACGATCACTACGCTGGAGCCGAAGAATAGGAGATTCATTCCAACCCTCCTGCATTTGCGGTCTTCATGCAACCCATCCTCTGGGACGATTGAACAATCCCCGACGTAAAAGTGGGGTAAGGAGTTCATAAATTGTTCGTAAGGATCGGGCGGGGGTAGGACGGTTATTGTCCGGGCTCGAACCGGTAACCAACCCATGGCTCCGTAACGATATAGCGCGGGGACGATGCTTCCGGTTCCAGCTTCTTTCGCAGTTGGCCGACGAACACCCGGAGATATTCCACCTGATCCGTGCTCTGGCCGCCCCAGATTGCGCTCAGGAGAGTGCGGTGGGTAACGACCTTTCCGGCATGGCGCGCTAAATAGACAAGCAGGTCAAATTCCTTGGGAGTCAGATGGACCTCACGTCCCCGGACCGTAACCTTGTGGGCCGCCATGTCGATGCGGAAGTCACCTACCTCGATCAGGCTCAGCTCTTCACTCTCAGTTGCCGGCAGACGGCGCAGATTGACACGTACCCGGGCGAGCAATTCCTCCATGCCAAATGGCTTGGTGACGTAGTCGTCGGCACCGGCGTCGAGGGCCTGCACTTTGGCCCTCTCCTCGCCACGAACAGAGAGGACGATGATAGGAACCTGTATTTTGGGTCGAAGCCGCCGGCACAACTCCAGCCCGTCCATGTTGGGCATGGAAAGGTCCGTGATCACCAGGTCCGGCGCCCAGTCTTTCATGATCTCCAGTGCAGTCTCGCCATCGTTAGCGACGCGAATGTCGTAACCTTGGCTGGAGAGGGACGTCCGCAGAACCCGGGTGATCTGGGGCTCGTCGTCAACCACCAAGATGCGCCGGCGCTCAGTCATGGATTCTTATGTCCCAGCCAGGAATCAGTCAGGCTCTTGCGTGACGATGTGGACATCAACGGCAGGCGCGTCCCGCAGGAACTGATGAATCGCTGACAAATAAAAGTACCGCCTCAACCCACGGGTGGCCGAACGTCCGAAGACAACTTGGGTTATATGCTTCTCACGTACAAATTCGGCCACGACCTCAGCCACACTTTTGCCTTTTAAGCGAACTACATTCGCCCCCACGTTCTCAGCAAATCGGATGTTCGCATTCAAAGTCTTCCGGTTGGCCTCGCTGCTGTCCTGCCCCATATCTATATAGACAACGTAAAGTTCGGCATCAATCGCCTGGGCCATGCGCGCCCCTCGTGCGATTAGATACTGAGCCGCGGGGTTGGAGCTGATGCAAACCGCGATTCGTTCCCGGACCGCAACCGCTCGGCCAGTTTCCTGTCTCGCTCGATAGGATTCGAGACTCCGGTCCACGGCGTGTGCAACTTGGCGCAGTGCCAGTTCGCGAAGTGCGATCAGATTTCCTTCACGAAAGAAATTGTCCAGAGCCCGGTCCACTCTCTCCCGCGGGTAAATATCACCACGTCGCATTCGGTTCTGCAGAGCCTCAGGAGTGAGGTCCGCCATTACGACTTCGTTAACTCGTTGCAGCACCCAATCGGGCACAGTTTCTCGCACCTGGATGCCGGTAACGCTTTGTACCAATGGAGTAGCGCTTTCCAAGTGCTGAATATTCATGGTGGAAAGGACGTCGATGCTGGCGTCCAGCACCTCCAGGACATCTTCGTATCTCTTTCGATGTTTGCTGCCATCGACGTTGGTATGGGCAAGTTCATCCACTAGAACGACATGAGGTTTCCGCGCCAGAATGGCATCAACATCCATTTCCTCGAACATCGCGCCTTTGTAATCGATTTTTTTTCGAGGAAGAGTTTCGAGTTTCGAGGCCAGTTCCTCGATCGCCTTGCGTCCGTGGGTCTCCACTACGCCAATCACCACATCTTCACCACGGCTGTGGCGGCGAAGGGCTTCGCTCAGCATGTTGTAAGTCTTTCCAACCCCGGGAGCGTACCCGAGAAACAGTTTGAACACGCCTCCTTTATTTTTGGGCAGTGTCTCTTCCAGCCATTGCTCAGGACTCTTGGGCATCGCGCCTATTGTCGTTGAGCAACCTGGAATTGTCGATGCTAGCCAACCATGTCAGCTACAATCGCGTCGTGCAGCAGATGATGACCAAGTCAGTTCTGCGATACGTCGCAGCTGCGGCTCTCGTCTTTGCGATCGTTTACACCTATCACACATTGATCAGGGTGAATCCGACCATCGTTGCACTCACGTTCTTGCTTGCTGTGCTGGTGGTCTCGGCAAGATGGGGATTACGACATGCGGTGTTCATGGCCGTGGTGGCCACGCTGGCTTTCAATTACTTCTTTCTACCTCCAGTCGGCACCTTTACCATTGCGGATCCGCAAAACTGGGCAGCTCTATTTGCTTTTCTCGTCACGGCAGTCATTGCCAGCCAATTATCGGAACGAGCCCGTCGCGAAGCACGCAACGCCAACGAGCGGCGTCGCGATGTCGAACGTCTATATGATTTCAGTCAGCAACTGCTCTCTAGCGACCACGTGGCCGAGCTCCTGAACGCTATTCCGCGATACGTCGTGGAGTCTTTCGGCGTAAAGGCGGCCGCTATTTCCCTCCCCAACCGGCCCGACATCTATCGGTCCGGGCCAGCGAGCGACGGCTTGGAGGTACACGATTTGCAGTTGGCCAGCATGCGGGGTGAACCCAAGATCGACGCTGAGAATGGCTTGGCATTTATGCCCCTTAGGATGGGCGTGCGCGTCGTGGGCAGCATGGGCGTTTCCGGTGCGCTCCTCTCCCGTCAGACGCTGGAAGCAATGGGCAGCCTTATCGCGATAGCTATAGAAAGGGCAGGCACGATCGAGAAGCTCGGACGCGCTGAGGCAGCGCGGGAAAGTGAGCAGCTCCGATCGGTCCTGCTGGACTCGGTGACCCATGAGTTTCGTACGCCATTAACGGCCATCAAGGCTTCTGTTAGCTCACTGCTCACAAACCCGAATTTGGATGAGGATCAGCATCATGAATTGCTGACTGTCATCAGTGAGGAAAGTGATCGCCTGAATCGCCTCGTAGGAGAAGCCGCCGAGATGGCACAGCTCGATGCCAACAAGGTGGAGCTCCAGATGGAACCACACCCAATCCGAGAAGCTGTCGAGGAAGCGATGGAGGAATCAAGACAAACTCTCGGGCGGCACCCAGTGGAGCTTCGTCTTCCCACAGATCTGCCGCCTGTCCGGATGGACCTCGCCCGAATCAAAGAAGTCCTGGTGCACTTGCTGGAAAATGCCGCGAAGTACTCTCCACCAGAAGCTCCGATTCACATCACCGGGGAAGTCAAGGACCGGATGCTAACTACAAGTGTTGCTGATCGTGGCCCTGGCATTGATGACTTCGAGCAATCGCTTGTGTTTGATAAGTTCTACCGCGGGCGGAATCAGAGACTCCGCGTGCAAGGAACGGGGATGGGACTGGCGATTGCCAAAGCCATTGTCGAAGCCCATGGTGGGCGAATCGGGGTAACCAGCCAGCTCGGACATGGGTCGGTGTTTTACTTCTCATTGCCAGTTACTTAGCTAAAATATCTGCCGTCCCAACTGTTGTTGACGACCAATTCCGAAAGGCTCGAGCAAATCGTGCAACACAGAGTGTCACTTTTCGTGCCTTGTTTCGTGGATCAGCTAGTGCCGGAGGTGGCGGTAGATACGGTAAAAATATTACGACGAGTCGGTTACCAGGTCGATTTTCCTGAAGCTCAAACCTGTTGTGGTCAACCAGCCTTCAATACGGGATACTGGGACGATGCCCGACCCTGCGCGGAGAAGTTTCTCCGTGTCTTCAAGCATGCCGATGCCGTGGTCTGTCCCTCCGGCTCCTGTACCACGATGGTTCGCAGTTTCTATCCAGAGTTGCTGTCGTCTAGCCCGTTGCAGGGAGACGCCGTTGCCCTGGGGCGTCGCACGTTCGAACTTTCTGAGTTTCTGGTCAAGGTGGCCGGCGTAACCGATGTGGGCGCCACCTTCCCTCACACTGTGACCTATCACGCATCCTGCCATGGGTTACGGGAACTCCAGCTGCGTGACGAGCCTCTGCAACTTCTGCGCAAAGTAAACGGGCTGAAGCTGATTGAAATGTCCCGCTTCGATGAATGTTGTGGCTTCGGAGGAACCTTTGCCACCAAGTTCGAAAGCATTTCCGTGGCAATGGGGGACTCCAAGGCAGAGAATGTTGCGGCGACCGGAGCTGAATTCGTGACCGCTATCGATTCCAGCTGCCTGTTGCATCTTCAGGGAATTCTGGGCAAGCGCAACGGGCAGGCACGAACCATCCATCTGGCCAGCATTTTGGCCCAGGAGAAAACATGAGCGCGACCGCCGCACAACGTTTCCTGCAGGACGCGGCGGTCAAGTCTGCGGACCTGGTGCACCGCGAAATTATTCTTCACGGCCTGGAAAGCTACGATGCCGCAGTTCTTCGAGGCCGCGCCCGTTTCAAGGATTGGGAGGCGGCTCGCCAGAGATGCCAGGAGATTAAGCGGGAGGCCATCAATCACCTGGATCGATATCTCCTGCAATTCGAAGAGCGAGTCATCGCTCATAGTGGGCATGTCTTTTGGGCCGCCAACGGAGAAGAGGCCTGCAGCTATATCAAGAATCTCGCGTCCCGCCACGGCGTGCGCACGGTAGTCAAGTCCAAGTCGATGGTGACGGAGGAAATTCACCTGAGTCCTGCGCTGGAAAAAGCCGGCATCAAAGTCTGGGAAACTGATCTCGGCGAGTTTATTGTCCAACTTCGTAATGAGCCTCCCTACCACATCGTCACGCCCGCCATGCACCTCAACCGAGGCCAAATCTCAGAATTGTTCCGCGAAAAGCTGGGGGAGGACATTCATGGCGATGATCCGGCGGAGCTGGTTGCGGCGGCTCGCCGCAACCTGCGCCGGGCCTTCTTTGCCGCCGAAATGGGCATCTCGGGCGCCAACTTCCTCGTGGCTGATAGTGGCCTTATCGCCCTCTCCACCAACGAGGGAAACGGCCGCCTCTGTACTAGTCTTCCTCGCATTCATGTCGCGGTAACGGGCATTGAGAAAGTAATTCCCCGCCTCGAAGACCTAGCCTACTTGTGGCCGGTGCTGGCGACGTCCGGGACAGGCCAACCCATCACTACCTACAGCACACTGATCGGTGGTCCGCGCAAGCCAGGCGAGCCTGATGGACCCGAGGAATTCCATGTGGTTCTCGTTGACAATGGGCGCAGCAAGTTATTGGCCGACGCAGAACAGCGCGAAGTCCTCCACTGTATTCGCTGTGGAGCTTGCCTGAATATCTGTCCGGTCTTTCGACACATAGGTGGCCACAGTTATGGCACTACCTACCAGGGACCGATCGGGAGTGTACTGACACCTCACCTGAGGGGCCTCAGCGACTTTCAACACTTGTCGTATGCATCGTCGCTCTGTGGTGCGTGCACCAGTGTTTGTCCTGTCAAGATCGATCTTCACCATCATCTTTTGCACAACCGTCGGAATGCCGCAAGGGCAGGTACGACAAAGTTCAGCGAACGGATCATGTTTCGGGTCTGGCGCTACATCATCCTCCACCCGCAAATTTACGCTCTGACCGGCTGGTTAGCGCGCAGGACCCTTCGTCTGTTTTATGGCTTGGGCCTCGCTGGCTCGGTCGTTGATCCGATGCGGGTGTGGAACCGCCGCCGGTCGGCTGTGCCGCTGCCGTCAGAATCGTTTCGCACTCGTTGGAGGAAGGGCCTTGCAACAAACTGAGAATTCAAGTCGGGACCGGATCTTGGAACGGATTCGCGCAGGCTTGCGTGCGCCCGCACCGGAGCCCGCTGAGACAAGTTCTGATAGTGTGATCTTCGAGTCCATCAACAATCCTCTGCAGCGATTTCAGCAGGAGTGTGTTGCGAATCTTACGGAGTGCGTGCTGACCGCAGATACGATGGCGAGCGCGTTGCAGCTCGCGAAAGTCCTCGAGTCACTGCCCGCGGGGGAGGTCTTCGTGCAAGACGATCTCTCTCTGCGCTCGCTCATCGAACTGGCTTGCTCAAGCCGGCCGATCCGCTGGTCCAGTCAGGGCGCCCCCAGCGAAGCCTCGCAGGCGACGGTCACGCTCGCCGAAACTCTCATTGCGCAAACCGGCTCGATTCTCGTGACCGCATCGTGCGGTGGACGTGGCGCTTCAGTGATCGCTCCCTGCCACATTGTTTTCGCGACAGTAGCTCAGCTAGTGCCGGATCTGCAGACCGCGCTTCGCAGTGCATTTAAGGAGGGTAGACTTGCCCACAACTCATTCGCATGCGTCATCAGCGGTTCCAGCCGTACCGCTGATATCGAGAAGATTCTTGTGCAGGGAGCGCACGGACCAAGACGGCTAGTGATCATCCTGCAGAGCGGAAATTAAGAGCGAGGTTCATGTTGACAGACTCGGGACAGGTGGTAGAGCATTCCCACGCCGTCGAGCACCCACACCCGTGGCCCTGGTGCGTGCGACGCAACTAATCGCCAGGAGGCCTGCCGTGGCAAACTGCACTGAATATGATCTGAGGAAGTGGCACTTGGCTTCCATTCGTCTTTTGCTGCTCGTGCTTCTCGCTCTGCTAACGCTTGTATTGCCGAGATGTGGGAAAGGGAAAAAGGCTGGCACCGACGAAATCCGTGTCGGCGTCGTGCTGCCCATCAGCGGCCGGGAAGCAAAGCCCGGGCAGTATCAACGTGAGGGGATTGAGCTGGCCATCCACCAGATCAATCAGAGTGGTGGCATCTTAGTGAAAGAGCGGGGGAAGAAGCTCTCGGTCAAAGAAGTTTTCTACGACGATGGTTCTGATCAAGCAAAATCCGCCGGTTTGGTTGAGCGCGCGATAACCTCGGACAATGTCGTGGCGGTCCTCGGTGGCTACTCTACTGCTCTCGGCGAGGCCGAATCGGTGATGCCGGACCGATACCAGACCCCTTGGATCACCACCGGCGCGGCTGCTACTACTATTTTCAGCCGGGGCTATCAATATATTTTCGGGACTCTTAGCCCCACCGACCTCTTGGGCTACACGACAGCCGAGTTTCTCGGCAGTCTCGTCGACCATAAGAAACTCCATAAAGGCCTGAAGCTGGCTCTGGCACTTGAGAATACGGACCACGGCCTCGATTATGGCAAAGGCATTGACAAATGGATTCAGGAACACCCGAATTACTTCAACGTTGTCTTCAGTGAAAAATTTGACTTGGGCTCCACCGACTTTTCGGGTCTTCTGCAAAAGGTGAAGAACACTCGAGCGGACATCTTTCTTGCCGACGCGCACCTCCAGGATTACATCACGATGCACCGCCAATACATCCAGACCGGCATGTACCATCAGATGATCAGCTATGGTGCACGTGGGCCCGAAGCAGATGCGCGCAAGGCTCTGGGAGACGCCACCAACTACATCTTTGCCGGGATCTGGTGGTCCGCGAAGCTTCCCTATCCGCAGGTCAACAAGTTTGTGGCGGACTATCAAGCTTTCACTGGCCATCCACCGGATTCCTGGTACCCTGCAACCGCTTACGACGCAATGAGGGCTCTGGCAGCGGCTATCGAGCAGGCGGGCAGCCTGAACAAGAACGCGATCCGCGACCAGCTACGGAACGTGGAACTCAAAGATTCACTCCTGCCCGGCCAAGTCCTCCGATTCGGAAAAAACGGCCAGATCAACGCGACCTTCGTCATAGTCCAGAACAAACCCGACACAAAAATCGACATCATTTATCCGCCAGATGCGGCCACCGGCGAAGCGATTGCGCCCAAGCCTCGTTGAGCGAGGCCGATAATTGAGCCTTCATGATCTGAGCAACAATGATGAGTGCCGTTGATCTGCTGAACCTCGTGATCGCTGCACTGCTGCTGGCCGGCGTTTACGCCGCGATGTCAGTCGGGATGATCATCGTCTACGGCGTCATGAAGATTGTCAATCTGGCGCATGCCGGATTCCTCATGCTCGGGGCTTATTTCGTTTACGAGCTCTATGCGCGGTTCAGTATCGACCCGCTGCTAGGCGTACTGCTCGCGTTTCCGGTGTTTTTCTTTATTGGGCTAGGTGTCCACTGGATCCTGATTCGCCGGATTCCCAGCTCCGATCAGCCGACGCTGACTTCCCTTCTGCTGCTTTTCGGCCTGTGGTTGGTGCTGCAGAACCTGGGATATTTAATCTGGGGCAACGCCGATCGGGCGATCCTCACACCCAGGACCCTCTACGTGCTCCAGATCGGACCAATCAGTTTTCCAGCGGTACGGCTGATAGTTTTCGGAGCGGCCGTCGCTTCTATAGGGGGCTTGGAGCTTGTCCTGCACAAGACCTGGTTTGGCAGAGCGGTTCGCGCGCTGATGCAGAACAGTGATGCCGGACGGATCGTTGGAGTCAACGTGGAAAAAACGGCCCGCATCGCTTTCGGGATGGGAATCGCCTTTGCTGGAGCTGCCGGAGGTCTACTGGCGATGCTCTATTCCTTCAGTCCGGATTTTGGCGGATCCTTTCTGCTCCGCGCATTCGTCATTATCGTTCTTGGCGGCCTGGAATCATTCGCTGGAGTGGCGATTGGTGCGTTGATCCTCGCACTAGCGGAAACTTTTAGCATTCTGGTGCTCCCGGCGAGTTACCAGCCGGCGATTGCCTTTTCGTTGTTGGTGCTCGCCTTGGTGGTGCTTCCGGAAGGGGTCGCAGGACTCTGGAATAAAAGGCACCGCCTGGCATGAAAGGGGGCTTAAACAGCGTCTCCTCTCGCTCCAAATTCGCCGCTGCCCTGGCGCCCTTTTTTCTAGTCGCAATTCTAGCCCTGCTTCCCTTGTTGGAGCCCGGGTCCGAGACCATCCGGCTTCTCTTTGTCACTTTCGTTTGGGTAACCGTCAGCGTTGCCTGGAACCTCTTAGGAGGCTTCGGCGGACAGGTCTCCTTCGGTTTCGCCGTCTTCTACGGGCTCGGCGCTTACGCGGCAGCCCTCTCGCTCAACCGAGGAATCAGCCCCATTCTGTCGTTTCTGCTGGCCGGGACCGTGGCCGTGCTAGCTTCCCTCCTGGTGGGCTTGCCGACTTTTCGTCTGAAAGGCCCTTACTTCGCAATCGCGACAATCGGGGCGAGTGAAGCAGTTCGCGTGGTGATGACCAACGTCTCGATAACCGGTGGGGCCAGCGGTTACCGAATTATGGAGACAGGAACCTTCGACCAGTTGCAGCACTTCTATACTGCCTTGGCCCTGGCTGTGATCGCCGTGGCAATTTCCATGCTTGTTCAGCGCTCAAAGTTCGGACTGGCGCTCATCGCGATACGCGAAGACGAGGAAGCCGCTTCCGATCTCGGGGTGAACCCGTTTCGAGCGAAGTTACTGGCCCATGCGCTTGCCGCCGCACTCACCGGAGCGGCTGGAGGCGTTTACGCTCGGTACGCTGCGTTCATCCATCCCCAGGGCGTTTTCGCCTTTAGCGTCGGTGTCGCTATTCTTTTGATGCCGATCATTGGCGGAGTTGGGACGCTCTGGGGACCCGTGATTGGCGCTGTTGTTTACGGTCTGGTGCACGAGGAATTGATTGCCTCTTTCCCCCAATTGCACCTTCTTCTCTACGGATCTCTGTTGATCCTGATCATTTTCTTTGAACCCGGGGGAGTCATGGGATTGCTCGAAAAATCGTTCCGAGTCTTCGCCCACACAAGGAGGCTTAGTGGCTCCCATCCTCAGCGTTGACCGCGTGACGAAGTACTTTGCGGGGCTCGCCGCGTTGAAGGAGGTGAGCTTCGAGCTGAGGCAGGGCGGAATTTATGGTCTGATTGGCCCAAACGGAGCTGGCAAGACCACTCTTCTGACCATCGTTGCCGGCGCCCTCCGGCCCACAGCGGGATCGGTGATCTTTCAGGACCGTCGCCTGAGTGGAGCAAAATCCTTCAGAGCGGTTCGAGCAGGAATCGTCCGCACCCATCAGATTCCCAGACCATTCCGTGCGCTTTCGGTACTTGCAAATATCTCGGTGGGCAGCCGCTTCGGCCTACATGCCCAACGATCGCCTAGCGGCACGCACGACGAAAGACGAATCCTCGAGTGGGTTGGACTCGCGCACCTTGCCGACGCACCGGCTGCTACGCTCTCGGTCGGCGACCAGAAACGTCTCGAGTTGGCCCGTGCCCTCGCCGCTAGGCCGAAGCTTCTGCTTTGTGACGAGGTTTGCAGCGGGCTCACCGAAAGCGAGACATTATCTGTGCTCCGCCTGCTTCGCGAAATCCAACAAGCGGGCACCACGATTCTTTATGTGGAACACAATTTGAAAGCGATTATGTCCGTCTGCGACCACGTCATCGTCATGAACTACGGGCGAAAGCTGGCCGAGGGGTCACCCCAAGCCATGCAGAACGATCCCGCCGTGATTGAGGCCTACATCGGCAGAACGGCAGGTACCTAGATGGCGAACAGCCAAGACCTGAATCGACTGCTTGAGGTGGCGAATCTCGAGCTGGCCTACGGAACCGTCCAGATAGTTTGGGGCGTCAGTCTTAGGGTGAGTCGCGGCCAGGTTGTTAGCATCATCGGACCGAACGGCGCCGGCAAGACAACCACTCTCAAGGCGTTGGCGGGTCTCGTTCCTGTTCGAAAGGGGAGAATCATTTTTGACGGGCAGGACGTGACCTCTGAGCCAGCGCACCTGCGAGTGTGTCACCATCTCTGTCTGGTGCCTGAAGGACGCCAGTTGTGGGCCCGCATGACGGTCGAGGAAAATCTTCTCATGGGCGCATTCTCTCCGCCGCTCCGAGCGAAAGCACACCAAAACCTCAACCGAATCTATGAATTGTTTCCCCAGCTGAAAGAGCGATCTAAGCAAACCTGCGGAACTCTGTCTGGAGGGGAGCAGCAGATGTGCGCCATCGGACGCGGTTTCATGGCAGAGCCGCTGCTTCTCATTCTGGATGAGCCCTCCCTTGGTTTGGCGCCCATCCTGGTGGAGCAAGTTTTCCAGATGATAAGTCGGATTGCGGCGGAAGGCGTCACCATCCTGCTCGCGGCTCAAAACGCCAACCAGGCGTTGCAGGTTGCTCAGTATGGCTACGTCATGGAAGCGGGGCGGGTCGCCCTCGAAGGTGCGAGCGACGAGCTGCGAGCGAGCGATCATGTCCGCCGAGCCTACCTCGGAGTGCCCAACTGACATGGGAGTGGTCGCATCGCCTGCATCGGTCAACCGGAAGGGTAACCTGCCCTTGTCTCTCCCGCTTTTGGCGAGGCAAGAAAATAGACGTGGTCGTCGTCGCTGTTTCGAGGCAAGCCCTTCCCGAGCACGCCGAGCAAGGTCCCTGGTTGGCGTAAGGATTAAGCCACATTCTCCAGCGCCAGCGCCATGCCCATGCCGCCGCTGACGCAGAGTGTCGCTACGCCGCGCCTGGCTTTGCGCTTGAGCAATTCATGCAGAAGCGTAACCGTAATGCGCGTGCCAGTGCAGCCGATGGGATGTCCCAGGGCAATGGCCCCGCCGTTGACATTTAGCTTGTCGCGATCGAGGTGCAGTTCTCGGTCGCAGGCCAGGACCTGTGCGGCAAAAGCCTCATTGAGTTCGATAAGGTCGAAGTCCGCGAGCTTGAGGTTGTGCTTCTGCTCCATTTTGCGCAGGGCAGGCACCGGACCGATTCCCATGATACGCGGGTCCACACCGGCGGAAGCCACGGCCAGAATGCGAGCCAGAGGTTTGAGACTGTTCTTCTTAATGAAATATTCACTAGAAAGGATTACAGCCGCGGCACCGTCAGTGATGCCGGAAGAATTGCCGGCGGTGATGGTGCCGGTCTCAGAAAAAACTGGAGGAAGTTTGGCCATTTTTTCCAGGCTTGCACCAGCGAAAGGATGCTCGTCGCGATTGAAAACCTGAGCACCTCTCTTGCTCTCCAGAGTGATCGGAACGAGTTCGGCCTCGAAACGCTCAGCCGTCAGGGCACGCTCGGCTCGAGTTTGGGAACACAACGCGAACTGATCCTGTTCCTCTCGAGTGATCTTGTACTGTTCCGCTAGCACCTCGGCCGTTTCTCCCATCACCATCTTGGCCAAAGGACAAAAAAATCCGTCGCGGTACATGCCGTCGACAAGTTCCTGGTTGCCCAGGCGGTAACCCCAGCGGGCGCCATCAAGATAATAGGGCAGACGAGACATGGACTCGGTTCCGCCGGCCAGCACACAATCCAGATTGCCGCTGGCAATTTCTTGGTAAGCCAGCGCGATTGATTTCATACCGGAGGCGCAGGCTTTATTCACCGTGTAGGCAGGGACTTCCTGCGGCACGCCGCTCCGGATGGAAACCTGGCGTGCAGGATTGGGGCCGCCACCTGCCTGTCGCGCGTTGCCAAAGATGGTTTCTTCGACCTGCTGCGGCTGCACTCCGGCACGATCCATGGCGGCTTTCGCGGCGGCCACACCCATATCGGCGGCACTCAAAGATGCTAACGAGCCTCCGAACTTGCCGATGGGCGTGCGCACCGCCGAGAGGATGTAGACGTCCTGCAACAGTCACCTCCGAAATTTTCAGTCTAGCATTGGTGAGGAAGGTGCTGCCGCCCAGGACCGGAGCCGATGACATAGGGTGCAGGCCAATGCTTCACATGGAGGACGACGCAGTAAACTGTGAGCAATGAATTTCATCTACGGCATCAATGCCGTGAGCGAGGCGCTGAAGTCGAGGGGGCGGGCATTTCAGTGGGTCGGTGTGGCGAAAGAGCGCCATGACCTCCGTCTCCAGCATGTGGTGGAAGACTGCCGCAAGATTGGCATTGCTGTTCGTTTTCTGCCACGTCAGGAACTCGATCGCATGGCGGGAAACGGAGCGCACCAGGGAGTGGTGGCGGTCACTTCGGCAAAACAATATAACGATCTGGATGATGTGGTCGCCGTTAAACGCGGGCAGTATTCGTTGATTGTGGTGCTCGATGGAGTGGAAGATCCGCACAATCTTGGAGCGGTTCTGCGCACCGCCGATGCCGCGGGAGCAGATGGAGTTGTGATTCCGGAGCGTCGGGCGGCGGGTGTGACGGCGATCGTGGCCAAATCTTCAGCGGGCGCGAGCGAACATCTGCCGATCGCGAGAGTCAACAACATCGCGCGTACGCTGGAAGAATTGAAGTCCAAAAATCTGTGGATCGTGGGCCTCGATGAGCGCGCGCAGCAAACCTACGACGCGCTCGACTACAACATGGATTGCGCGATCGTCCTGGGAGCCGAAGCAAAAGGCGTACACGAACTGGTGCGCAGAAAATGCGATTTCCTGGTTTCGATCCCGATGCTAGGCAAGGTGCCGTCTTTGAATGTCTCAGTCGCGGCCGCGGTGGTGCTGTATGAAATCGTGCGGCAGAGGCGGAGAAAATCGGCAACACGGGATTCCGAATGAAGCTGTTTTTCGCTCTTTGTGTCCTCTGTGCCTCTGTGGTGACTTGCTTTGCCCTGGACCGCGACGCGTTCACCTTCACCCGCGACGACCTGAACGTGCGGATCGAGCCAGAGCAACAGCGGCTCGCGGTTCGAGGAAAAATTACGCTGCGAAATGATTCCAACTCACCGCAGAAGAATGCCGCCTTGCAGATTTCTTCGAGTCTCGCCTGGCGGTCAATAGAGTGGCACGGTAAAGCGCTCCAATTTGTGGCCCAGCCTTACGAATCAGATATCGACCACACCGGACAACTCTCCGAAGCGATCGTCACCCTGCCGAATGAAATTCCGCAGAACGGCACGGTAGAGTTGGACATCGGCTACGAGGGGACCATTCCTCTCGACACCACGCGTCTGACGCGCATTGGCACGCCTAAAGAAGTTGCGGTCCACACTGACTGGGACCAGATCAGCAAGTCGTTTACCGCAGTTCGTGGCGCCGGATATGTCGCGTGGTATCCGTTGGCAATGGAGTCGGCGAGCCTTTCGGAAGGCAATAGTGTGTTTGAGACCATTGGAAGATGGAGGGCGCGGGAGCGGGAATCCTTGATGGACCTGGATCTGTGCGAGACGCATGACTCGGATTTGCCTCTCGATCTGCAGATCGCAAACGGGGTGGTTACCGGAGGGGGAGGATATGGAGGCGGTGCAACGCACGGATTCTCGGGGAAGTCCCAGTTCGCCTATTGCAGCCATTATGAGTTTCACCCGCTGGGCCTGACCGTGCCCATGTTTGTTCTGGCCAACGATTCCACTTTGAACGGCCACGCAGCATTCATCCACTACGTTCCAGATCACAAGTCCGAAGCGCAGGCTTGCGAGCAAGCGGCCGAAAATGTCGAGCCACTGGTTACGGGATGGTTCGGCGTATTGCGAAAAAAAGTTGAGATCGTGGAATTACCTGATCCGAGCGCGTCTCCATTCGAGAGCGGGACCTTGTTGATGACGCCTCTCAGCGACAATGATCCCAAGCTGGCGCAGATGACGCTGGTCCACGAGTTGACCCATGCCGCGTTTCCATCGCCTCGCCTGTGGATCTACG
>WNFB01000169.1_pt1 | contig 64474 bp, 59 predicted proteins | sample 5400501 | NCBI WGS metagenome assembly WNFB01 (sample SAMN13153341, study PRJNA577476) | soil metagenome | isolation source: 200 cm saprolite under Douglas fir tree site 2 hole 1 | place: USA:California | collected 2015-04-18 | reverse complement strand
GGCCGGCAAAACTCGATTATTATAACAATGGTACAAGTTGATTAACCATGCGCATGCTGCTTAACATCGCCATTATCGCCGCGATCGCCTATGCCGCGCTGGTGCTGCTGGTGTTTTCTGTCCAGTCACGCCTTATCTATTATCCCGGGACCGGGCGGGACATGGTCGCCACGCCCAAGCAGGCGGGGCTTGCCTACGAGCCGGTGAAAATTTCCACAACTGACGGCGAAACCCTCCACGGCTGGTTTGTCCCGGCCGCCGCCGCAAACGGAACGGTGCTGTTTTTCCACGGCAACGCGGGCAACATTTCCCACCGCATGGAATACCTGCTCATGTTCCACCGGCTGGGCTACGACACTTTTATTTTCGACTACCGGGGCTACGGCGAGAGCAGCGGTGCGCCTTCAGAGTCGGGCACTTATCTCGACGCCCAGGCGGCATGGCGCTATCTCACCGAAACAAAGGCCATCCCGCCCGAGCGTATCGTACTGTTCGGCGAATCCCTCGGCGGCGCGGTGGCGGCGTGGCTTGCGGCGCGCGAAAAGCCGGGGGCGCTGGTGCTGGCGTCGGTATTTACCTCGGTACCCGACATGGCGGCGAAAATTTATCCCTTCCTGCCGGTGCGGTTGCTGTCCCGTTTCGATTACAACACGCTGGAATATTTGCAGTCGGTCGCTTGCCCGGTGTTCGTCGCCCACAGTCACCAGGATGAAATCGTGCCGTTCGAGCAGGGCAGGGCGCTGTACCAGGCGGCGCTTGGACCGAAACAGTTTTTGGAACTGCAAGGCGGCCACAACGACGGTTTCGTTTTCATGCGGGAAGAATGGGTGAGGGCGCTGGGGGCGTTTTTGGACAGCCGTTTTTCGCGCCGGTAGTCAGCGCGTAGGGTCATGCTTTTAAGGCCAGGTTTTGGGTTATCATTTTTGACTATCCTCGCGTTTACCACCTTTTTGTATTTCACAGTGACTTTGGGAAACAGCGAGGAGGCTGAATTTGTATACTGAGCTTGAACCAGGCTTGGAAGCGTTTATCCGACCTTCATTACCTTGCCATATCGGCCAATTCCGGCTAGTATATTTGATATCACAGGTGATATCATCTGTGGTAATGAACCCAAAAAAGATAGCGGCCCTTAGAGGCCAGCTTAACCAACTTCGCCGGCAAGGTGGGATCAAGGGTCGGGAATTAGAGGGTTTTGCTAAAGCTTTAGGTAGGGAACGCCATAAACGAGGCAGCGAACCAACTTGGGTTAGTACACTGTTTAAGGATATTCGCCCAGTTAGCATCCCAAGCCATGCTGGCCGTGATTTAAACAGAAATACAGCAGGTAGTATTCTTAATCAGCTTGAGGAAGATTTGGAGAGACTTGAGGAAATTTATTGCAGTCAGCGAAAAGGAGAAGATTATGAAGAATAGAAGTGCAAAAACTCCCGAGGAGTATCTCCGAGCGCCTTATTTGCGAGTTCTAATCCCTGATGAGGAAAGTGGAACTTTTACTGCTGAAATTTTGGAGTTTCCTGGCTGTATTTCTCAAGGGGATACTGCAGCAGAGGCATATAAAAATTTAGAAGCAGCGGCAAAAGCATGGATTGAGGCAGCTTTGGATTTGGGCCAAGAAATACCTGAACCTTCATATACACAAAATTATGGAGGAAAAATCGCACTTAGATTGCCTCATAGTTTACATCGCAAAGCAGCTCAAATGGCGGAGCATGATGGTACGAGTCTAAATCAATTTCTTGTTGCCGCTGTTGCAGAGAAAGTTGGAGCAAGCAATTTATATCAGTCTATTGTTGAAAAGTTAGAGCATACAGTTGCTCCCCAAAAAGTATTTGTCCTTTTTTCAAATACATTAAGTCGTTGTACATCGGGAACATCTGACGCAGTAGTAGGAAGGTGGCTAAAAGTGCAGGAAATAAAACAATCTGCGACTAATACTAATTAATAAAGATAATTTCGATCTTCGAGCGACACTAGCGAACTAAAGTTATGGCTGAGACAAAACAATTGATTTTTACTTACAAAGAGGTTGCAGAAGCCTTAATCAAACAACAGAGTATCCACGAAGGATTATGGGGAATTTATGTGGAGTTTGGTATTGCAGCGGTAAACGCGGCGGTTCCTCCGAGTAATGACTTAGTTCCTACCGCTATCGTGCCTGTACTTAAAATAGGGTTACAAAGATTCGACGAACCAAGTAACTTAACGGCAGATGCTGCAATTGTGAATCCGTTGCCAAAACCGTAAGAGGTATCTGCTTAATATATTGTTGTAGTAGAAATTGAGTTGAGTGATAGATACCAGTCATGACCGTGTTCGACCTTTTCTCAAAGCGCCAACGACGACTTCGGGGAGAAGTCATCGATGTGTATTTGTACGATAAGATTCCTCAACAGCCCCCGCTGTCAGGATAGTTGTCGCCTCTTTTGTTGAGCAGTTTAACCTGTGGGGGCGAAAGAGAGTAAGCGATGAGTCAGTATGCTTTGGAACGTAAAGAGTCGGTGGTTCGCCGGATGCTGGGACCGATAGATATCTCGATCCCTGAGCTTGCCCGCGAGACTGGAATCTCGGAGGCCACGCTGTACAATTGGCGCAGCCAAGCCGGAACAAAGGGGGAAGCGGTGACGGAAAAGCACAAGAATCCGGGGAAAGGGTCTTCGGCACAGAAGCTCGCCGTGGTGGTCGAGACCTTCTCGTTCAACGAGGCGGAGCTCGCCGAGTACTGCCGGAAGAAGGGCCTGTATCCCGAACAGGTCAAGGCCTGGCGCGAGGCCTGCGAGGCGGCCAACGCCGCGCCTTGCGGGCGCGACCCGGCGCTGCAAGCGGAACTCAAGACCAGCCGTAAGCGCAACCGGGAACTCGAACGCGAACTCACGCGCAAAGAGAAGGCGCTGGCCGAGACTGCGGCGCTGCTGACGCTGCGAAAAAAAGCCGACGCGATCTGGGGGGAGGAAAAGGACGCATGATCAGCACCCCGGATCGCCTGGAGGCCGTTTTGCTGATTGACGAGGCCGTGAGTGCGGGTGCGCGTAAAGCGCGCGCCTGCCACGAGGCGGGCATCACGCTGCGTACCTTGCAGCGCTGGAGACAAGAAGGCGCGGTGAAATTCGATGGACGTCCCGTGGCCGACCGCGCGGCGCCGCCCAACAAACTCTCGCAGGCGGAACGCGCCGAGGTGCTGGCCGTCGCCAACACCCCGCGCTTCACCAGCCTGCCACCCACCCAGATCGTACCGATCCTGGCCGATGAAGGGCGCTATGTCGCCTCGGAATCGAGCTTCTACCGCATCCTGCGGGAGGAAGATCAACAGCATCACCGTGGGCGCGCCGCGAGCCCACAGGCCCGGGTGGTTCCGCGAAACTCGCGCGAGCGCGCCCAATCAGTTGTGGGCCTGGGACATCACCTACTGGCCTCGCCCGATCACCGGGATGTTCTTCTTCCTCTACCTCGTGCTCGATGTGTACTCCCGCAAGATCGTGGCGCACGAGGTGCACGGGGCGGAGTCGTCTCAACACGCCGCGCGCCTGATCGAATGCGCAGTGGCGCGCGAAGGAGTGGCGGAAGGCGTGCTCGTCCTGCACCAGGACAACGGCAGTCCCATGAAGGGCTCGACCTTCGCTGCCAAGGCCGAGGAGCTGGGGGTGACGCTCTCCTACAGCCGACCCGGGGTCAGTGACGACAACGCCTACGCCGAGAGCCTGTTTCGCACCTGCAAATACCGGCCAACGTTTCCGGCGAACGGGTTTGCCGATCTCGATGAAGCGCGCCAATACATGCTCTCCTTCGCACGCTGGTACAACCACGAGCACAAGCACCGCAACTTGAACTTCGTGAGCCCCGCCGAGCGTCACTGCGGAGAAGAGACGGCAATCTTCGCTCGGCGCATCCAGGTGTACGAAGCCGCGCGCGTCAAACACCCCGAGCGCTGGAGCCGCACGATCCGCGACTGGTCACTGCCGAAGGAAGTGTGGTTAAACCGCCCCGCGGAGGAGAGTGCTCTGAGGCAGGCGGCGTGAGATGGACGCGACAACTACGTTGACAGACGCCGCAACCTTCTTTGCGCCATTTGAATATTTGAAAAAGCTCAGAAAATTTGTATTGGAATAGCTGGTATTCTTGATAGTAATATCGATTAAAACGATGCTGCTGCCAAATTTCAATCATATCCCCGATATGATTATTTGGCAGTGACCGAAGTAGTAACGCTGCGAACTAAGGATCAATCTAACAGCAACGTCTTCAGTATATTTCAAGACCTGACCATTTTGCTCTTTCGAGTTCAATGAAAGTGTCAATTTCTTATTTGCATCTTAACTAGCGAGCCGAAGCGATAAGTGCTTTCGACTCGCGCTTTACGTAATCAAACCCGAGTTTTTCGCTCACTGCTTTCTCTAACAGTCTAACGGCTTTAGTGCGATCACCCGTCTCTAATAGAGCTTTACCAAGTTCGAGATGCATTCTCTGTTTAATCCTGCGCTTGAGTTTATTGTCGTTTGCCAGCTCAAACGCTTCCTCATACAGCCCTTTACCTTTATCAATTTTTCCTCTCTTTATATTCAATAATCCGAAGGTAGCTGTGACAAACGGATCTTGATGCACATAGCGAGCGATGCGCGATGCAATGGACTCAGCCTTTTGGATAAAGTCAAACTGTAGCAATGAAAACATTGCGTTGTTTAGAGATCGCTTCATAACCGTTTCTTGCAGATCTAGATGTGAGCGAACAGTAGATAACAATCTGTCGATGTATCTTACTGCCTCCGCCTTTTCTAGGCTAAAGATGGTCAGATGGGAAACAACATATAGTAAGAGATGAAGTTCAATCTCTCGATCAGCTATCTCGTAGTCCAACATGATACGGGCAGTTTCGGCCGCATCCTTATGTCGCTCCATACCATCCAAGGCTATTATGTGTTTCAGGTAGATGTGGGACAGGAATTTCTTTTTTCCCCAGTCTGTTCTTTGTAGATCAACAATCCTCTTTGAAATTTCGTAAGCCTTTTGATATTCCTCGTCATCGATTAGCAAGCTCAGTAGATTTGAAAGGGGTAACTCTGGATCTTGTCTCTGTTCTTCTGTCTTCTTAACGGCCAAAACAAAGTACTCCGCCGCCTTCTTTCGCTTACCTAACCTCCAATATACAAGAGCCATATTGTTGCGCACGCCTGGCCCGTCAATTAGGCTCGCTTGGTTGTTAAGTGAATTTAGCGCCTCTCTGTATTGCTTGTTAAGGTAATATGCTCTGGCTAAACGATCCCATATCCATACACTTTGCTGCTCATAACGAAGGAATGCCTCAAGGCGTGGGATTGCTTCACCCGCTTCACCAAGTTCGACTAAGACGTCGGCGAAAAAAATCAACGCATTTTCATTAAGTGGGTTTAGTGTTATCGCCTTGAGAAGTTCCGTTAATGTTTTTGGAATTTGCTTAAGGAGGTAGTATGCAACGGCCAGATTAACGTGTAGTGACGATGATGTATTGTTTTCTTCTGAAGCTACGCGAAAACTCCGAATCGCTTGCTCAAAATGTCCACGCCACAGACTCAGGGCACCAGCAAACATTTGGACTCGGTGGTCCGAATTATCGATCTCCAGCGCCTTCGAGATATGTCGTTCAGCATCCACAAGGTTATTATCGATCGCGGCAAGTTGGGCCAACCTTAGGTTTGCCTCAATGTCAGAATCCAAATCCATACCCCGATAAACTGCTTTCGCTTCCTGGGTATTCCTTTGATCAACCAGCGCCTCACCTAATCGATGAGCAAAAAATTGACCTGTTTCTATTTTTAGACCCTCTCTTAAAAAAGACTCCTCAAGGTCGAAACGTTTTGCCAAAAATGCTAGGCTCGCAAGGCGACCTAGATACGTCGGTGATTTCCTGAACCGTTCAACTTTATTTTGAAGTTTTACTAATTCATTAGCAAAGAATCCGGCATCGACGTCAGCAACAGATTGCACTGTGGTCTTTATTGATATATCAGCCAACGATAAATTCCGCGCTGCTTGTAGCTCTTCTATTGGCGGCACCGTAAGTTTCAAAGATGCGAGTAGGTCTTCTATGAGCACAACATCAATTGTTCTGCGGGAGACGACAATTCCGTCTTGTTTGGGAAGAATCTTCAGGTTAAGCATGCCATTTCCATCCTACGTTAGATAACGCGCAAGGCGCTCCTGTTTTATCCTCACTTTCTCTTGGCGCTTTTGCCTCAGCTGTTTTCTTTTATTTATTGCAAATCTCTGCAGCCTCTCGTTTCGTAATGCTTTGATTGCTCCGAATATGCGTTGCCGTATATTTGAAAGATTTATATCGCGGAGACAGAAATCGAACTTGACTAGATCTCGATAGACTGCATCTACTTGGTTGCGAATTCCAGGAGGAACTGAAGAACCAGCTCCATCAATTGCTGCTGGTTCGACCATATAGTGGAGTTGTGGTATCTTCGCTTGCCACAACCGTAAACGATCATCGAAGTTCTTCCCCCCTGACATGCAAGTGCCAATACACAACGCGCTACATTATAGTTCGGATTCTTTAGCTGCCCGAATATGAACAGCTCTTTATTGAACAACTCATACAGAATACAGCCAAGGGCGAATGCATCCGAGTGTTTGCCAATTTCGCGATCTCCGGCAAAGCCCGCATAAGTTTCTGGCGCAGAGTAGTAAAGATGGCCTACTGGTTGATCATATATTGCTTGCAAGTGGCCCATTCCGGCTCGTGCTGCTGTACCGAAATCAATTGCCACAACTACTTCCTTCTCTTCGTCCTGGCGTAGGCGAAGGTTGTCCACCTTGATATCGCGGTGACAAACATTGTTGGTATGAAGAACCTCAACCGCAAGTACAATGTCAACAAATAACTCTAATTTTGCGATTGCTTCAACTGATTCCTGTGTTTGAAATATTATATCCAGGTCGTCATCAAGCCATTCAATAGCAAAATAATCGATGTGTAAATTAAACTTTTGTGGATTTCCATTCGCGGGTGGTAACGCGATCGAAAGTGTAAACTGCTTTAGTCCGGAGACGAGCCGCAGACACCGGCTCTTGCCGAAGAGTGACTGTAGAATCTTTGGTTCACGTTTAAATGCCTCAAGTCTGTATGCATCTGTCAGATGTTCCGGATCCATGAACTTCAGCGCAACGAACTTATTCTCGACCGTATCGAAGGCTTGGAAGACGAGAGAAAAATTGCCCCTCTTATGGCCGTTATACTCGCTAACACATTTCAACTCTTTATATCGGTCGTCGATAAGCGCGGCCGCTTCTAGCTGATTAATCAGAAATATCTGGTTTTGGGTAAAGGTCAAACTAGTATCCGTTGTTAGGGCATCTTCTTGCTGCTGTAAGTTTTTCTAAGTGTCAGAAAGACATCTTTCCCATGGGTCTGAAGAATCCGTTGTACATCGGGGGGTAATGAGCCCAATCGTGCCATAATTTCTTCAACATCGCCCTCATAGAGCTCGCACAGTTTTGAAATTAGATCTATGCTGGGGGTCTTGAGATCGTTTTCAATCTTGCTCAGGTAAGAATAGCTAACCCCAACCCTAGGAGCAGCAGATTTGATACCAAGTTTTTGCTTTGTCCTCAGCTGTCTGAGGATTCTTCCGACGCCTGTCTTCTTTGCCACAAATCACTCCCTCTTCATTTTTTCAGTATATCCAACCCAGACAATAACAATTTATACCATGGGTTGCCCGTGTGGTCAACCCATGCTGCAATAAAAATCGCTGCATCATCAGCTCATCATAACGTGAGTCAGAATGGGATGCGTAGGATTGCCTCCGCCATTTGCTCATCAGCGACGGATACTAAGAATTCCTTAGTATTCCTATTGATAACACACGTGATATGTTCCAAAAAGAAAAGGCTTTCAGACGCTCGCCGGCTGCCTGCGGGGAGTGGATACCCGGCGCTTAACCGGGCTTTTTTAAGATTACTTGACGATAGACAGCGACGGAGTTTCCTAAGTGTAACTGCTATGGAAATGCGTGCACGCGAACTGCTAGGACAAAAGCTGCGGTGGTTGCGCTTTATGCACCATTGGTCGCAAGAGGAGTTGGCGCATGCCAGTGGTTTGCACCGCACTTATATCAGCGCCATCGAGCGGGCGAAGTGTAACGTCGGCCTCGATAATGTCGAGAAGCTCGCGCTTGCCTTTGGCTTGAGTTTATCGGAATTATTCCAGATGGAAGCGAGCATGCCCGGCGTCCAACGATAAACAAACACAACGATAATTGCGGCTTCCTTTGTTGTGCCCGCCTGGGAACAATGCTGACTTGACTCCTTGTGGTGGTATGTTGCATGAGGCCTGCACCAATTGACTGACTGTAGTTTATAAGCTACATTAACAATGATCGAAGTCCGCGAATACCTTACCCCGGACGGGAAGGCGCCATTCTCAGAGTGGCGCAAGGGTCTGCGCGACCGGCAGGCAAGGGCGCGCATATTAACGAGACTCAATCGGGTGCGCCTGGGCAATTTTGGTGACTGCAAACCGCTCGGCGACGGCGTATTTGAGTTGCGAATGACGTTCGGACCGGGTTACCGGGTGTACTTCGGCCGCGAGGGCGAGCAAGTCGTTTTACTTCTTTGCGGTGGTGATAAAAGCACCCAGAGTAAAGATATCGAAAGAGCTAAGGCAGCCTGGATAGATTATCGAAGCAGAGACAATGGCTAAGAGCAGAGCATACGACGAAACGTTGAAAGAAACACTGAGCGATCCGGAGGAAGCTGCGGAGTATCTGAATGCGGCCCTCGAAGAAGGCGATCCCGCGGTGTTCTTGCTGGCGCTCAAGGATGTGGCGAATGTCCACGGCGGCGTCGCCAAGGTGGCTCAAGCCGCAAAACTCAATCGCGAGAGCATGTATCGTATGCTGTCTGAAGATGGCAATCCCACGGTTAACAGCCTCAATGCGTTGCTGCATACGCTCGGACTTAAGCTCGCGATCACGCCGGATAAATCACGGCCGGCGTCGGCGGCATGAGTTCATAAGGACCCATTTAAAGCCATTAAAAAATAAAGATTCCTCACTAAGAGTGGTTCGGAATGACAAATACTACTTTCATGGGGGATCATTATGGCTAATCATGGCGTCGTAGATTTTCATATGCGTCTACCAGTCGAATATAAGCAAGAGGGTGACTGGACAATCGCATCTTGCCCGGTACTTGATGTACATAGCCAAGGCCGCTCGGAAGAAGAGGCCAAACGCAATATCGTTGAAGCTCTCCAATTATTCATCGAGTCTTGTTTTGAACGTGGGACTTTGGACGATGTATTAAAAGAGGCCGGGTTTAGCCCCGCAGACAAGGTCGAGAAAATGCCACAGAACGGTCATACGGTTGACGTACCCCTACATCTTGTTGCCGCTTAATCCATGCCTCGCATTACGCCAATCGATTGGCGTATTTTAGTTCGCGTCTTTGAATTGGATGGATTTATATAAAGTCGTGTCAAAGGTTCCCATATTTCTCTAACTAAGGCCGACATTAAGCGGCCTGTCGTGATTCCCAAATATGATGAGGTTGGATTGGATATTATCATGTCCAACATGCGGACGGCCGGAATGAGTCGAGAGCGGTATTTTGAACTCCTAAGACGTTGTCAAAGTTAGATATAGAGAGGCTCCTGCCCTGATTAGCAAGGCAATACAACAGAAACGCGACGCAATACTGGCGGTGGCGGCTAAACACGGAGCCCGCAACGTGCGGTTGTTCGGCTCTGTCTCTAGAGGTGAGGCGGGATCTCAGAGCGATGTAGATATTTTGGTTGATTTAGAACCGGGCCGGAGCCTGTTGGATCTCGGTGGATTGTTAATGGACCTGGAGGACTTGCTTGGCCGCAAGGTGGACGTTGTAACGGAGCAAGGGTTGCACTGGTACATCCGCGACAAGGTGTTGAAAGAGGCGGTGCGGTTATGAAGGACGACGGGCTACCTGATTCATATCAGCGAGTGCATAGACCGCATCCAACGGGTTCATGCCATGCCGCAGGAGATGGGAGTAAAGCGGCCATGAGGGCAAGCGTAAGATCTATGAAGAAACATTTGGCCCGTTACGTTAGCCGTACCGATTGGGAGCGGCTGCGTAACATGAAAGACGCGGACATTGATTATTCCGATGCGCCTGAGATGCCGGAGGGTTTCTGGGACAAGGCGGAGGTCCGCCTGCCGGCGCACATACCTAAGCAGTTAATCTCGTTGCGTATCCATCAGGATATCATCGAGTACTTTAAGCGCCAGGGCCCGCGCTACCAGAGCCGGATGAACGCGGCGCTGCGTGCCTATGTGAAGGCGGCGCAAGCGATGGAGGCAGAGAAGCCCGGCAAAAAACCCGCTCGCCGGCGGCACTGATTGTCGATATGGCTATTATCATTGAACGCCTCAAGACGTTATCCTGGATACGGCTAGGTAAAGGCGGCAGGCTAAAAGGCGCTAAGCACCCGATCAAACTTGGGCCGGGCGGCAAGCTTGCATCCGATATGGTCCTGGAAGATCGTAGGTGATCCTGTACCCGCTATGGGTGGGGCCAAATACAGCAGGAGTGTGGTGGATTCGCTACGCTTAATCCACCCTACGGCTTCCTTTTTTTATTTCTGCGCCTCGCGCTCCAAAGTTTTAGAGACCCAGGCATTCAAGCTTTGCCCGGTTTTCTTAGCGGCCGCAAAAACACGGCGATGCACTTCCGGGGGTATGCGCACGACGAACCGGCCGGAGATAGGGTTTATCCGGTTCTTCGCCGCGCTGTTTGCAGAAGGCAAGGTAGTCCTCAATCGAATCCTTAAATGCCTTACGCAGTTCCTTGACGGATGCGCCTTGGAACGTAATCACATCGCGGGTATTAACCATTTCTCCATGAAAGATGCCGGTTTCATCATCGAACTGAACATCGGTTAGATAGTCTTTGTACTTCATCTATGGTTTAACTTGTGTTGAGCTTATGCCGCCTTGCGGCGTTTCATCGCTTGATCGAGGTCATACGTCGTCTGCAAGTTCATCCAAAGCTTCGCGGACGTTCCAAGCACCGTGGCCAGGTCCAAGGCGGCTTCGGCCGTTATACCGCGCTTGCCCTTGATGATCTCGTTCAAACGCGCGCGGGTCCAACCAAGCTTCTTGGCGAATGCCGTCTGGGTGACGCCGGCGGGCTTAAGGAACTCCTCCAGGAGGATCTCGCCGGGATGAAAAGGATTTTTTGGTTGCTTCATAATTGATACTCCTGCGCGCTTGGTTCAGTGGTAATCGACAACCTGAACGTTTTTGGCATTACCGCCTTCCCACTGAAATATAATGCGCCACTGGTCATTGATTCGGATCGAATAATATCCTGCAAGTTCCCCCTTCAGGGCCTCCAGCCGGTTCCCGGGCGGAACTCGCAGGTCTACGAACTCGGCGGCGTCGTGCACATAGAGTAACTTGCGTCGTGCTGCTCGCTTCAATTCGGGAGGAAACTGGCGTACCTCTTTCGAGGTCTTGTCGTAGAACAGATCTTCGGCAAGCCGATTGCCAAAACTCTCGATCATTGTTCCTATGTTATCATACAGTGATAATTTTGCAAGTCCTTGTAACAAGGATAAGCTGGGTGGCCAGCGATAAACAAGTACGGCGATTGCTCTATGAAAATTTAGCCAGAAAAATCTGCAAGATGTTATGCTCGTTTTTTTGCCACACTTCCCGCCACACAGGCCCTTTCGCACGCAGGTCTTGTGCCAATTCCGTAACCGGCGTTATCCAGTCCTGGACGGTTTTCGTCGTTGTTATCGATCCTAGCGGATGTGTAATTTGTTCGCGCGTGACCATGCCAAACCATAAAGGCAAGCCTTGAATCTCTTTGTCGGTTGTGACCCGATACTGCGATTTCCACAAGCGCAGCACGTAGCGTTCATTAGGCCCCTTTGCTTTCACAAAGACGAGTTGCGATTCTTGGCCGGCGTTGAATTTCGGCAGCACCGGCAATTCATCGATTGGCGGATTCGGTAACAGCCACAAGAAGCTGTTCTTTGACAGCCAGCCTGGCGGTACTCGCCAACCGGCAGCTTCCATGGCCGCGGTAAGTTTTTCAGGCGAAGCAACCCACTGAACGGTTAAGGGTTCTTCCGCCTCTCCGCTGAGCTCGGATCGCCTTAAGGGTAGCGTCTGCCATTGCTGCTGTTGCCAATCGGAAAGCGATATACTTTTAAATTGAGGATCATAGCTATAACGGGAAAGATCGCTCTGAAGATAATGGTGACTATAGCTAAACCCGGCGACTGCCAACACCGCAATAACTAACAGCGCTAACTGGTGAGACTTTATGTTTTCCCCGGAGCGATGGTGGATATAGACGATACCAAGCAAAGTGACCCATGCCAGTCCCAGGCTTAGACCTGCCAGTACATCCGAGAGCCAATGGGCGCCAAGATATAGACGTGAAAAGGTAATCAAAACAATAAAAGTGGCGACAACGGAAGTCACGACGATTTTAAAGGCGACGGATTGCTTGCGGATAAGCATAAATGCGAGGAACCCGTATAACGTGGTGCTTAACGTTGCATGGCCGCTTGGAAACGAAAATTGGTCTATGCCGGTATAGAGCGCATTCGGACGTATGCGCCCGAGGGTGAGTTTCAGTACCAGGACTGATAACTCAGCAAAACCGATGGCTGCCAGCCAATAAACTACGGTCCACCAGAGGCGATATACCGCGAGCCAAACCAGGACGGTGCCGCTTACCGCCGCGGTGACCGCGACTCCTCCGAGCTCGGTGATGACGACCATCACGCGATCAACCCAGTTTGTACGTATCCTTTGCAGGAGGTGGTAGATGGCTTCATCGGCTCGGACCAAAGGGTCGTGAGACACCACATCTTCCAAGATGCCAAGGAATAGCCAGGCGCTACTTAATAAAATGACCGCCGAAAGCAAGAGTACTTTGGATTCCAGCTGCCGCGGATCAAACAGCGACAACACAAAGCGCGGAATCACGCCTGAGCGTGATCGCGCCCGAACAACGATCCGATCGCGTATGTGCTTAAACCAGGGCCAGCCGTATTGAAATGCGAGGCGAACGGTTTGAATAACGAGCCAGAACAAGATCAGCGCCAAAATCAGGATGATAACAAGGCGGGCACTGACCGCACCGGCGAGCTGAATCGCGGCGCCAAAAAGCACACCAGGGAGAACTTGCGCGGGCACCCAGAGAAGGGCCGACAAAATATTCACCGTATAAAATCGGGTCAGTCTCATATCGGACATACCGGCGATAATCGGTACGATCGCGCGTACCGGGCTGACGAATCGCGCGAGAAAAATGCTCTTGCCGCCGTGGTGCTGGAAAAATTGGACCCCGCGTTCAAATAATTGAGGGTGATTCCTGATCGGCCACAGTTGCCGGATCTGTTCGCAGTAACGATGGCCGAGCCAATAGCTCAGTCCGTCACCGAAAGTCGCTCCTAAGATAGCGGCACCGAGAACCCACCAAAGACTAACTGATCCAATGCCCACTAGAATCCCGGTGATAAATACAACCAAACTGCCCGGAATCACAGTCCCTATCACGGCGAGTGCTTCAAGAAAGGCGGCGAGAAATGCGGCAGTGATCGTAATGTATGGATGTGCAGAGAGGTAAGCGACTAGCGAATGGAAGTCCAATGAGGGCATACGGTGCGCGGTTAATTAAAGTGTTTAGTAGCTATTATCCGCGCAGATATCAGCAAGGGGAACATGCTTATTTAGCAGTTACGCCAAGGTTTTCCTTGCGGAAAAATACTTCCCAATGGCTTTATATGCCACCTTTTTAACGCATGCCGTGGTTTACACCGCACTTATATCAGCGTCATAGAGCAGGCGAAGTGTAATGTGGGCCTCGATAATGTCGAAAAGCTCGCGCTTGCCTTTGGCCTCACTGTATCGGAATTATTCCAGATGGAAGCGCGTATGCCCGGCGGTCATTGCGGCGGCGGTTACACGAGTGTGTTGCTATGTCGATGGTTTGACATTGTCTGCAATCCACAACGCAAGGTCAGCTTCGGTTAACTTACTTGCCGCGAGTTGTTGTATAACCTTGACGGCCTCCGGTTCCGGCGCTGTCAACTCATAACCGTTTAACTGTAGGAACACGTCAATGGCGGCGAGCGCCACGCGTTTGTTTCCATCGTTGAAACAATGATTTTTGGCGAAAGCAAAGCCGTAGGCGGCGGCTAATTGGTAAAGCGAAGGAGGGGGGTCTCCGTATGCAAACAAGTTTTGGGGACGTGCTAGAGCGGCCGCTAACAGATCCTCATTTGGCGAGCTTGCCAATCCTCCATGTTCAGTGAGCAGCTCCTCATGAATAGCTCGAATTGCTGATTCGGGAATCCAGAGTGGCAAGGCTATTTAGCCAGCTCATGCAGGGCGTTACGATACTTACGACGAGTCCGCGCAAATGCCTTCATCGCAGCTTCAAAATCTGGTTGGTAAGGGGTAAGACGTAACCCGTCAGGAAGATCAGTAGCGAAAAGCTCGTCTCCCTCCTTAATCCGCAGTTTCTCTAGAACTTCTTTGGGAAAAATTACTCCCAGAGAGTTGCCGATCTTTCGAGTTTTGAGTGCGTACATGTAAACCTCTCTATAAAAAATTAAGCTAAGAATAATCTCCCTGTTATAAAAAAGTTATCCCTCCGATTCTGTAATTATAACAGATGTTATAACAACATCAAGCGCACTCAAGTTATTAAAACTATCGAGGCTCGCCGAAAGCTGGTGGCACTCCTGGGTCAGGAAACTCGACCTGTCGGAAGCGAATTTTGGCAAGGGTAAGCGCATGCTGGGACTTGCTCGGCCGCAAGGTGGACGTTGTAACGGAGCAAGGATTGCACTGGTATATCCGCACCTGACCACTCACTCCTAAAAAGATTTTTCATAAGAGTGAGTGGTCAGGTGGTTCGGAATGACAGCAATCAACTTGATCAGAGCTTCCTTAGATAAAAGCGGCTTTACTTTTGCGCCTCGCGCTCCAAAGTTTTAGAGATCCAGGCGTTCAAGCTTTGCCCGGTTTTCTTAGCGGCCGCAAAAACACGGCGATGCACTTCCGGGGGTATGCGCACGACGAACCGGCCGGAGATAGGGTTTATCCGGTTCTTCGCCGCGCTCTTTGCAGAAGGCAAGGTAGTCCTCAATCGAATCTTTAAATGCCTTACGCAGTTCCTTGACGGATGTACCTTGGAACGTAATCACATCGCGGGTATTAATCGCTTCCCCGTGAAAGATGCCGGTTTCATCATCGAACTGAACATCGGCTAGATAATCTTTGTACTTCATCATGGTTTAACTCCTGCTTCGATTAAAAAGCGGCGCATTGACATCAATGCACCCTGAAGCGCGTATGCCTGGCGACCGGCGATAAACAAGTACGATGAGTTATTGCGGATTCTGTTGTGCCCGCGCCGCTTTAGCGGCGTCGGCCAGAGCGAGTTGTTGGCCGCGAAGACTCAGGCAGCTCTTCCCGAATTACCCGCCGCAAGATGGACTCGGTGACCGGTTCTTCTGTGCTGCCGGCCAAGTAAGCTTTGAGTGCATCATTCATCATGGTTTGATAGCCGGTCCCTGCCTTCTCAGCGCGGGCGCGGAACTGCTCGAGCACCGTATCATCAATATAAATAGTAATACGCGTCTTTCCCTTTGCGGGGATAAGCGCGCGACGTTTGCCCTTGGAAAAATCGTACTCAGCTCTCATAATCTTTTACCTCTTTACGTGTCGCGCGGCGAGCCGAAATCAGCCGGATTTCGTCACCACGAAGCGTATAAACAACTACCAGGATTCCCCCCGCGCTTCCTATTCCAACAGCGATGAATCTTTCTTCATCTTCGGCATCGGGGTCTTCCCGATGTATTGCAAGGGGGTCGAGAAACACGCCTTCGACATCGGCAAACGATACTCCGTGCTTTTTAAGGTTAGTCGCCGCCTTCTTGGGATCAAATTGAAAGCGCATGATTTATGATATGTACAATATACATATATGTCAACCGGGAGAAAATGTACGCTGGCCGGCGTTCTTCTTCGCTTTAGCCATACGCTGATTCGCCTGTTGGGCTTATGCAGCCTTGCGGACGTTTCATTGCTTGATCGAGGTCATACGTGGCCTGCAAGTTCATCCAAAGCTTCGCGGACGTTCCAAGCGGCCAGGTCCAAGGCGGCTTCGGCTGTTATACCGCGCTTGCCCTTGATAATCTCGTTCAAACGCGCGCGGGTCCAACCAAGCTTCTTGGCGAATGCCGTCTGGGTGACGCCGGCGGGCTGGAGGAACTCCTCCAGGAGGATCTCGCCGGGATGAAAAGGATTCTTGGGCTGCTTCATAATAATGTAATAGGGTTGCCCATGGTGCCCTCGCTCTTATAGCGGGCGGGGACAGTGTGGGGGTGCGAGACAGGAAAGGTTGTTGTACAGGTAGGTGTAACCAACGAGGGAATTATTTCCCTGTTAATTCCCTGTTCCGAGGTTTGCGCTGGCGGCAAACTAATGCTCTAACTCGTTGTTTCATTGAAGATTTTAGGAAAATCAGGCGATATTGAGGGTGAGCTTGTAGGCATTTTCCCTGTATTTTTCCCTGTTACCAGGGAATTTCCTCACGAGGACTGGATTCGGTTGATGGCGGACAGGTACCGGCGCATCCGGTTCCGGAGCTGTCTGCGAACGGAGTACAGCCAGGTGGCGACGGGGTCGATGCGATATCCCCTTGCCCTCGCTTTCGCCTCCGCCGCTTCGTGATCGTAGGGAACGCGGTAGAATTGCACCGTCGCGGCTGTGGAGTCGAAAACCGCGCATTCAGCCAGTTTTGCGTCTGCCTTGCGCGCCGCGTCGACCGAGCCGGGGTTGATGAAGTAGACCGGCCCCGGTCGTAGCCGGACCAGCCCTTCGGCGGCGATCTCCGCGACGGACCCGCGGCCCACTGCGAACACCCGCTGTTCGTGCGTGTGGCCGAAGAAGCAGACGCGGGCCCCCGGGCAAGCGGCTGCCAGGAACGCGGCGTTCTCGCTCACCTGCGCCCGGGTACGCAGGTACTGCTCGACGTCGTGGACGCCCGCGTGCATGAGCACGAACCGTCCGTCCAGGACTTTCGTGCGCGGAAGCGCGCCGAGGAATTCCGCTCCCGCCGGCGTCAGCTCCACGCGCGTGCGCTTCAGCGCATACGCCGCCTTATCGGAGCAGCTGTCGGTGCCAAGCTGCCCGATGCTGATGAGATCGTGGTTGCCGGCAACCGATTCGACCCCGCGTTCCCGCAGGATCGCGATGCACGCGTCGGAATCGGCGTTGAAGCCTACGATGTCCCCGACGCAAAGGAGTTTCCGCACGCAGCACCGGTCGAGCAAGCCGAGCACCGCCAGGAGCGCCTCCTTATTACCATGAACATCCCCTACAACGCCGTAGCGCGCCATTTCTGCATCCTTTCAAAAAAGTAAATCACCGCCCAGCGTATGAACGGCACCGGATCCTTCCAGAGGAAAACGTTTTGCACCCGCCGGGCCAGGAACAGCGAACTCACCCATCTCCACAGGCTGATCTCGCCGAGGGCGTGGAGTTCCCGGTACGCGTGGCAGTCAAGTAAAAGATGCTGCCACTTGTACTTCGTGGCGTAGGCGCTCGGGCGCCGCCGGACGCCGTACACCATGTATTCGTAGGCCGCCCGCGGGAGGTTTACGCCGTTGGCTGCCCCCAGGTAGTGCCAAAGGTTGAAGCGGGCGTTGATCTCCAGCAAATAGAGCCGTCCGTCCCGGACGTCCCGTTTGAAATCCATCTTAAAGACGCCCCGGAGGCCAAGCCTCTTCGCGATCTCGCACCCGGTAAAGAAGAGTTCCCGGTCTTTTATTAGTTCGATAAAAGAGCTCTCGCCCGTGAGCTTCGGGAAGGTCCGGAGCTTGCGGCCCAGGAACCACGCAATCAATTCGCTGGCATCATCGGCCAGCCCATGAAAGGAGTAGATCCGGTCGTCGCTCCCCGGGATGTAATCCTGAATGACGATTTGGTCCTTGATGCTTATCAGTCCCGGCTGCGCGAGAAGCTCACGGCCGCTACGGAACACCTTGGCTTTACCCTGTCCTTGGAAGAGCGTTCGAAACACCGGTGATTGCTGCCACATCTGCTTGCTCCGGGGTTTCACGATCACCGGGTTTTCGGCCCTGCCCACGGCGTTCTCGCCGTCGCCGTCGCAAGCGTAAGCCTGCGGGACGGGTAGCCCGCGCTCCTCGGCGAGAGCATGGAAGCGGTTCTTTTCCAGGAGCGAGAGGCCGAGCGCCGGGTCGTTGCCGAACAAGAGGTAGCTCTCGGCCAGGCTGTCGTGGAACTCGTAGGTGAGTGCCAGGTCGTCGTCGTTCCCGCAAAAAATGGGGAGCCTGGATCCGGTGATGCGGGAAAGCTCCTGCCCCGCTTCCAGCAGCCTGGCGATAATGGCGCTCTTCGAGGCCTCCTTCGATGGAAGCAGGCAGTGGCCACAGATGTAGCGGGAGGCGAGAGCCGGGTTCTTTAGGTCCGAGGTGGCCACGATGACCGGAATCTGCGCGAATCCCAGCGGCCACACTTGGCTGAGTCCACCCAAAAGCAGGACCGGCGGCCGCCCCGGCTTCAACTTCCTGTCATCGACTTCCATAAAGCTGTGACTCAAAAGCGTCTCTCATCTACACTCGGCCTGGAGGCCTGCCTGTGAGCGGTGCGCATAATGGCGCCCTATCTTAACCGGCCAGAGCCTTCGAGCTTCTGGAGTGGTTAAGCTCGGCATTCTCAACGGGGACTTCAGGCTCGTCAATCCGGCGCAAGCCGCGCGTAGGTTAAGCCTGGTTCTGCATCACCTTATTTTGTCGCCGATCCGGCCTGCAGCACCGGGGCAACATTTTTAGGTATTGGAATAAATAAAAATAGTTGTCAGATTCCGCGCTCGGAATGACAACTACGACTTAATCAGAGTTTCTCTTAGATGAATTTAAAACAGAAGCGACTGAACTGTGCATTAACACCGTTCAGTCGCCCAACCACAGGATTACTCCGTGAGCAGTCCAGGGCTTCTCCGCTACCTGCGCGGCAGATTGCTTACCGTAAGAACTGCTTAGCAGGGTGATGAAAAACTCATTTTTCATCACCCTGCGGTGGCCGCTCTCGCGCGTCCCTGCGCTACCGCGGCACTTGAGCTTCCTGCCCGTCGCGGTACAGGGACGTACCGCCATTTTCAAACACGTTACGTGTTTGAAAATGAAGCAAAGCAAAAACCATGCTGTGCAGGATGCACGAATGCCGCGAGCGCAGGGATGCGTAGGAGCGGCCGCTTTTTGCTTTGCGTGTTGACAATTTCTCCGGGAGAGAAATTGGGCGCTACATAGTAGCGCCCGTAGGGTGAGGACCAGGGATGGTCCGAGTCAAAAAGACCACGGAAATGTAGCCGGCTTACTTCTTTCCTTTCTTGTACTCTTTCGCCTCGTTCTTGGCAACCTCTATACCCTCATCGATTTCCTTGATCGCCTGCGTAGTCAGCTCAAGCGCCTTGGCGCGGTGGCCGCCAAAATCATGCGCAGCTTTCTCAAGATCATGCTTGGCGTTTTCAAGCGCGCGATGCGCGCGCTTCATCTCGGGGAAACCTTGGTTCTTGCCCGCAGGCTTTGTTGTTTGGGTTGTGGCGCTCGGCGGTGATGCTGCATCGGCTCCATGCGCCAGCGGGATGAGCATGAGAGATAGTGCAGTGACTGAAGCGATGCCAAAAGACTTAATCATGTTAGATTCTCCTATTAATTTTTAGTTGCATCTGGGTATTTGTAGACCATGATCGACGCCGAAAGTCCTACGCGATCATCAGCGATCTACAAAGCAAGCCGCGTACCAAGTTAGATAAAAACAAAAATCCCTTTTTATTCAGAAACAAAGACGCGAGGTTGTCATGCAAACATACCGAAGCTAGCATCAAATTTTGAAGGTTGCTCCGTTAACGGAGAGAGACCGCCCGGCCGCGTTTCTGCTACGAATTGTGCCCATGAACCGGGCGGTCTCTCCCTCACCCGGCCCTTCGGGCCAGCCTTTCCCGGTAGGCATAGGTATCTACACTTCTCGAATAGATCGTCATTCCCGCGCAAGCGGGAATCCAGATACCCCGCGTCAATACTGGATTCCCGCTTGCGCGGGAATGACGGTTGGGTGTTGCGGTGCGATTGGGCGGTTCCTACAGAATCATTGGGTTGATGAATTGTGTAGATACCTATGCCCGGAGGGAGAGGGAAAGTCGGTGCGGCCTCCGGCCGCAGGTATATGGAAAGGGCACGCGAGCAGGCAGGATAGGGAATTCTTAAACGTAGCACGCGTCCAAATTAATGCAGGCGGGGGTAGCGCAGCCGTGCGCAAACTCTGTAAACTCGGTCGAACAGCGCCTCCTTTACGCGGATTCGCAGGAAGCGTAATCGGGGTTATCCTTGATAGGCCGAAGGCGACCGTTCCTGGACGCAGGTTCAACGTCGGAATTCGACAGGGACAAGCCTGAATAGCGGGGATTCATTGCGGCCACATTACGATTTTAAGCGCTGGACGACAGCAAAGGAGCGACTTCGATGGCGATGAAGAGCTATAAGTACGTTATTGTTGGCGGCGGCATGACCGCCGATGCCGCCGCACGCGGTATCCGCGAGCTTGACCCCTCCGGCGAGATTGCGGTGATTGGGTTGGAGCCGCACGCCCCGTACAACCGCCCGCCTTTATCCAAAGCTCTGTGGAAGGGCAAGCCGCTAGACTCGGTGTGGCGGCATACCGAGGACGCCGGCGTGACGCTCCATCTCCACTGCAGAGTGGCCGCCGTCGACCCGGCGCGCAAAACCGTTGTTGATGACGCAGGCGATCAGTACCGCTACGAAAAGCTACTGCTTGCGACCGGCGGAACGCCGCGACGCCTGCCGTTTTCCGACCCGGGTGTTATTTATTTTCGCACCCTGGACGATTACCAGCGGTTACGCGAGCAATCGCAGCGCCCATCGGAGTTCGCTGTTATCGGCGGCGGCTTCATTGGCTCCGAGATTGCCGCCGCGCTCGCGATGAACGGCCACAAAGTCAGCTTGATCTTCCCGGACCATGGCATCGGCGCGCGCATCTTCCCCAAGGCGCTGTCAGAATTTCTGAATAGCTATTATCAGGAAAAAGGCGTCACGGTACTCCCCGGCGACACGGCCGAGGCGATGGAACGCAAAGGTCAAAAATCAGTCGTGCGGCTTAAGAGCGGAAAGACGATATCGGCCGATGGCATTATTGCCGGCGTCGGTATCCAGCCCAATGTCGAACTCGCGCAGGCGGCCGGCCTCGCCGTCAACAATGGCATCGTCGTGGATGAAATGCTGCGCACCACCAACCCCGACATCTACGCTGCCGGCGATGTCGCGAACTTCAACAATCCCGCGCTCGCAAGCCGGCTGCGCGTAGAGCATGAGGACAACGCCAATACCATGGGCGCGGCTGCCGGCAGAAACATGGCCGGACGCTCCGAAAAATACGCTCATCTGTCGTTCTTCTACTCGGACTTGTTCGAGCTCGGCTACGAGGCCGCAGGCGAGCTCGACCCCACTCTCGAGTTGGTCGAAGACTGGAAGGAACGGTTCCAGAAGGGAGTCGTGTATTACTTAAAAAACGGTCGCGTGCGCGGCGTGCTGCTGTGGAACACCTGGGGCCAGGTCGATGCGGCGCGGCACTTGATTACAGCCAAGGAAGCGCTAACTTCCGATGCGCTCATCGGGCGCATTTCGGACTAAATTGACGCAACCGGGTGGGTCAATATGATTTTATGTCCCGCCTTTGTTGATTCAGCATGATCGTCCTTCCCTTAAGGAGAAACAAATATGAACCGCAATGATGTGACTGAAGTCATCGTCGCCGCCAAGATCCAAAAAGCCCTGACCTGGGCGGAAATCGCCAAGCAAGTGGGGCAGAGCAAGGAGTGGACGACCGCAGCGCTGTTGGGTCAGATGACGCTGAACAAAGAACAGGCGGAAACCGTCGGCAAGCTGCTGGGGCTCGATAAGGAAGCCGTGACCCTGTTGCAGGTAGTGCCTTATAAGGGGTCGCTGGGCGAGACTGTGCCCAGCGACCCGCTGATCTACCGCTGGCACGAGATCGTGCAGGTGTATGGCACCACCATCAAGGAATTGATCCACGAGGAATTCGGCGACGGCATCATGAGCGCCATCGACTTTGACATGGATATCCAACGGCAGCCCGATCCCAAGGGTGATCGTGTCAAAGTCATTCTGAGCGGCAAGTTCCTGCCTTACAAGACCTTCTAGCGCGAAGGGCTGGACGCGGGGTCGGGTCGACTGATGCTGCGGTAACTTTCGTTCCTCGAACGAGAGAGGATTGAACAAACAGGCGGCGGCGCTGATTGCCGGCCATCTCAACCAAGGAGCATAAGCATGACAAAATTACATAAGCCCGGTTTCCGCCTCGGCATTTATGTTTTCAAGGATGCCGAGATCGTGGATTTCGCCGCGCCCCACGGCGTATTTTCCGTGGCCAGGAGGTTCGATCCCGAATTGGACGCGTTTTTGATCGCTGACGCCATGCGTCCGGTGCAAACCCAGGCCGGTTTCACGGTATTGCCGAATTACGCGTTCAACGATCAGCCGGATATGGATGCGTTCCTGATTCCAGGGGGGTTCGGCACCCGCCAGGAAATGCACAATCGCCGCCTGCACGCGTTTATCCGCGCGCTGCCGGAAACCTGCCTCGTTACCAGTGTCTGCACCGGTTCGTGGATTTATGGAAAGATGGGATTATTGGACGGCTTACCCGCCACCAACCGCAAGGAGCCTGACCGTCTTGAAGCCTCAAGCGCGGGCAAGGTTCCGATTGACCGGCTGGCGGAAATTGCCCCGGCCTGCCGCATCAGCCGCGCGCGGGTGGTAGATGCTGGAAGAATTATTACCGCCGGGGGCATCGCCTCGGGCATGGAAATGGGTTTTCATTTGCTGCGGCGCGCCGGTTACGATGAGAACTTTATTTCAGAAGTGGCGCGCGTCATGGAATACAGCAAGGCCTATGAAATCTACCGAGGGGATGTGGAGATTTTTGCAGCGCCTTAAAGTGTGGGCCTGCACGTTGTAATATGAGTGTGCCGCTGGGGGAAGGGAAATTTGTAACGAAGCCGCGTGAAAATTAAAAACCAGGAGGACATATGGCGAAGCGGACAGTAATGTGCGCGGATGGAACATGGAATAAACCGGAGCAAACGGACCAGGGGATGCCCGATTCCACCAACGTAGTGAAAATTACTACGGCGGTTCGTCCGGAAGATTCCAAAGGGATGGCGCAGGTTGTGTACTACCATAAGGGCGTGGGCGCGCGCGGGGGGCTTTGGGACCACCTTACCGGTGGAGCATTCGGAAGAGGCATATCGCGAAATATTGAGGATATCTACCTCTTTCTTATTAGTAACTATGCGCCCGGCGACGAACTTTTTCTGTTCGGTTTTAGCCGTGGCGCATACACCGCTCGCAGGGTTGCCGGGTTCATTCGAAACTGCGGTATTCTTAAACCCGAATTCATGAGTAAATATAAGGAAGCCTATGATCTCTATCGAGATCGCACCGACGCTACGCATCCGAGCTCAGAGCGGGCGGTAAATTTCCGCAAACAATATTCCTGGCCTGACTTTAATATCCGCTTTATTGGTGTTTGGGATACGGTTGGCGCACTGGGAATTCCGGTCACGCCGTTACGCTTTTGGACAAAAAAGCGATATGAATTTCATGACGTGGAGTTAAGCAGCCACGTGGACTACGCCTACCAAGCCCTCGCCATCGACGAGCGGCGCAAACCTTTTCTGCCCGCGGTTTGGAAGAGACAACCCGGCTCGGTTCAGACACAGATTCTAGAGCAGGCGTGGTTCCCTGGAGTGCACTGCGACGTGGGAGGAGGTTACCCGATCACAGGTCTTTCAGACGGGGCGTTACTATGGATGTGCGATCGGGCGGCAAAGTGCGGTTTGGATCTGGACGCAACCAAGCTCCCTAAGGCGGGGGATCCTAACGCGCAGATGGGGGATTCCATGACCCTGTTCTACCGCGTACTGGGGAAAGGAACCCGGAGACTGGGAGCGACTAATCCATTGGGTGAAGAAGGGCCCCACCAGTCCACGATGGCTCGCACGACATCGGGCCGGTCCTATCAGCCTCAGAACCTCAAGGTTTTCGAGGCGCAGAAACCGGATATCTACCGCCCTTGAGCCTGCGGTAAAGACACCTATAAAAAAGTCGCACACGAACGCCTTATGTGGGCCAGCACACATAAGCGTCGCGCTTATGTGGGCTAGCACACAAAGCGTCGCGGAGGAAAAGGGATGTGAGGCAAATCAACGCGTAGGCACTCGAAGCACCGCTTGTGAGACGCAGCACCCTGGCAATGAATCATGGATTAGGCTCGTCCTGGAACACCCCAACAAAAATACACGTTTCTTTAGTAGCAGGATTAGGGCTTTAAGGCTATAAAAAGATTAGGCATTAGCAGCATCAGGAGAGCATCAACGCGCTCTTGAATTTGTAAGGCCGTAGCCTTCTCTTACCGACCGGACTCGCTGCGAACGTCCCCCTTTTGGAAGGGGGTGGCTGGCGATAACGCCAGGTCCGGTATCAACTTACGGGAAGAGTAGGGTCCGGAATTTCAACCGGTTTTCCTGCGCCCTTCTCGCGGCCTCGGTCACGTGATCCGCCTCCAAGACCATTTAATGACTTGCAAGGAGGTGAGCCATGACTAAGAAAAAATCCAAAGAGACCATTCTTAACGAAAGTACCGGCACGATAGCCGCCATCGCCGAGGTCCGACGCAATGAGGCACTGCTTAAAACCGGGGCCTTACAGGACGCGATTCTGAACAGCGCCAATTTCTCGATTATTGCCACCGACGAGAAAGGTGTCATTCAATTATTCAATATCGGCGCCGAGCGCATGTTGGGCTACACCGCGGCTGAAGTCGTGAATAAGATAAACCCAAGCGACATTCATGATCCGCAGGAAGTGATGGCGCGCGCCAAGGCATTGAGCCGCGAGCTCGCCACCACGATTACGCCGGGCTTCGAGGCATTGGCTTTCAAGGCCTCGCGCGGGATCGAGGACATATACGAACTGACCTACATCCGCAAGGACGGCAGCCGCTTTCCGGCGATCGTTTCGATCACGGCGCTGCGCGATGATCAAGACGGAATCATCGGCTATTTGCTGATCGGCAGCGATAATACCGAGCGCAAGAGCGTGCAGGAAAAAATTAAGCGGCTGACTCGATTTCACCAGGTTTTGAGCGACATCAACTTCGCGATCGCGCGCATTCGCGACCGCACCGAGCTGCTCCAGGAGGCGTGCCGCGTCGCGGTCACCAAAGAGGTGTTCAAGATGGCCTGGATCGGTACGATCGATCCGGACACGCTGGACGGCACCATCGTCGCCTGGTCGGGCGGCAAGAAAGATTATGTTGACCAGCTCAGGCTCACGGGTCGCGCCGGCACACCGGACAGCGATCAACCGGCCTGCCGGGCGGCGCGTGAGATGAAGCCTGTGATCTGCAACGATGTCAGCACGGATCCGACCGTGGCGCCGTTCAGAGCCGACTTGCTGGAGAGAGGCCACCATTCCCTGGCAGCGTTTCCGCTGCTGGTGGAACAGCGGGTGGCGGCGGTTCTGGCGCTGTTCGCGGGCGAGGTTGATTTCTTCGGTCGGGAAGAGATGAACCTTCTCAATGTGCTGGTGGGAGATATCGCGTTTGGACTCGAATATATCGCGAAGGGAGAAAAGCTCGATTATCTGGCGTACTACGATGTCCTGACCGGGCTGCCCAACGGGACGGTTTTTTATGAATCGCTAAAGCGGGCGCTCGCCCAAGCCGAAACCCATCACTGGATCGTCTCGGTGCTGTTCGTCGACCTTGATCGATTCAAGAACGTGAACGACACGCTCGGACATGGGATCGGAGATGGACTATTGCGCCAGTTTAGTAGTCGGCTGGTCGGATGTGTGCGTGTGAGGGATACGGTCGGACGCCTTGGGGGAAATGAGTTCGGGCTCATTCTGGTCACCCCCGATGGTCCGAAGGACGCTGGAGCGGTGGCGACCAAAATAAGAGAAGCCATGCGCCAGCCCTTCGCGCTGGAAGATTGCGAGGTGACCGTGACGGCGAGCATCGGCATCACCGTCTATCCGACCGATTCGTCGGATCCCGATACCCTGATCAAATATGCCGACACCGCCATGTACTGGGCGAAGAAGGCGGGCCGCGATACCTATCGCTTCTACACCGCGGAGATGAATGCCCGCGCGCTGGAGGAACTTGATTTGGAAAGTGCAGTGCGTAAGGCGCTCGACCGCGGTGAGTTCGTTTTGCACTACCAGCCGAAAATGGAGATCAAGACCGGGCGGTGGACGGGGGTGGAAGCGTTGCTACGTTGGAACCGCCCGGGACATGGACTCGTCCCGCCGGCGGACTTCATATCTATCCTTGAAGAAACCGGACTGATCGTGCCGGTGGGTGTATGGGTCATCGATACCGCCTGCAAACAGATCGCCGAGTGGCAGCGCTCCGGGATAGGATCTATTTGCGTAGCGGTCAATTTGTCCGGGAAACAGTTTTTACATAGGGGTTTTGACTCGGAGGTAGCAAGGGCCGCACGAGACAATAGCATCGACCCGGTTTTGCTTGAATTAGAGTTGGAGGCAGCAAGAGCCATACGCGCGAACCGCATCGACCCGAAGTTGCTTGAACTCGAGTTGACGGAAAGCACGTTGATGTTATATGCGGAGGGGACGGTCGCCGTCCTGCGCAGGCTGAAGGCCCTCGGCATCCGGATTTCTATCGATGATTTCGGGACCGGCTACTCGAGCCTGGCCTATCTCAAGCGCTTCCCGATCGATACGCTCAAGATCGACCTCGCCTTCATCCGTGACGTCACCACCAATGCGGATGACGCTGCGATTACGGTCGCCATCATCAGTATGGCGCATAGCCTGAAGCAAAAGGTTATTGCCGAAGGCGTCGAAACCAAGGAGCAACTGGAATTCCTGCGCACGCACGGCTGTGACGAGATCCAGGGGTATTACCTTTCGCGGCCGCTGCCTGCGATCGAACTGGCAAGACTACATCAAGAAACCCACGGCAGCTCCGCAGGCGCTACGGATACGACGTTGCGTTAGCGCCCAGGCGCCACATACGCCAACGGGCGGACGGTCTAGCTTTTATCAGGCGGTCGCCGGTTCGATTCCCGCACGGCCCGCCAGTCTTCCAAAAACCGGACCTTCGTTGTTTCTCCATTCGGTGCTCCCAGCCACGAATGTAACCGCGGTATAATCCCTTTTTGCAAAAAATAAGCGCAACAGACAATGGAGCAAAAAATCCTAACCTGGTTTCTGTCTCACCTCAACGACTGGGGCTACTACGTGTTATTCGCCATGGCATTTCTGGAGACATCGGCATTTGTCGGCCTTTTGGTGCCCGGTGAAACCATAGTCGTACTCGCCGGGCTGTTGGCCGCACAGGGCATATTTAAATTGAGCCATGTCATTGAGATCGTGGCGCTGGGCGCAATTGCCGGCGATACCGTGGGCTATTTTATTGGCAACAGGTTCGGCGAAACGCTCTTTCTCAAGTACGGTAAACCGCTTTTTTTTAGAAAACGCCTGGATGAGGCAAAAACCTTTTTTGATGAGCACGGCGGCAAGACGGTGTTTTTCGGACGTTTTGTCGGATGGCTCAGGGCGTTCGCCCCGGTTGTCGCCGGCATGTCGCAGATGTCTTATTTTAAATTTCTGTTTTTTAACGTGTATGGCGGAGTACTGTGGGCGATCGTGTTTTCATTGCTTGGCTATTTTATCGGTAACAGTTGGGACACAATTAAACAATATGTCGGCCGGCTGGGGGTAGTCGCCTTTATCATCGGCGCCTCGCTTATTTACCTCTATTTTGTCCTTACCAGGCACAGGCATCTGCTGCGCAATAAAATGCGCTGGCTAGATAAGCAGTTGTCACTGCATGTAGCGTCAGTATGGATTTTTATAAAACGCCGCTTCCGGACCGACGTCTGGCACGGGCTGAATCTGACCCTGGGGCTGGTGTTGCTGCTGCTGGCAGTTTTTGCTTTTTCCGGAATCATAGAGGATCTTGTAGACCGGGAAAGACTCTATTTACTGGATTTCCAAGTGCAGCATTTTGTCGAGGATATGATCAGTCCTGCGGTAACAAAATTCTTGGTAATCGGCGCCAAGATCAGCGGCCCTTATCTTGGCGTGATCGTGTTGGCGGTAATGTTCTTTTATCTTTTATGGAAGAAAGACTGGTGGCAGCTTTTTATTTTGTTTTTGGTTATCGGGGTGGGGGGGATTTTCTTTGTTATGATGAAACTGGGCTTTTATCGGGCGCAACCGTTTCCCATTGTACCCGCTACTTACGTCTCCAGTTTTCCCAGCGATCACGCCTTCATCGCCACACTTATATATGGGTTTCTTGTATATATTACCTGGGATCAAATGAAAGGCGAGGTGTTGAAAATGCTAATCCTTACTATGTGCACCTTTCTCATCTTGCTTATCGGTTTTAGCCGGATTTATCTTAATGCGCAATGGCTGACAGATGTTTTGGCTGGATACACCGCCGGGTTTGCCTGGCTGGCGTTCAGCATAATTTTTGGAACTGCAATTAAGCAGATTGTGCAAGGAAAGAGATAAAATCTTTTGCAGCGCCCTAAAGGCGCGCTTGGTTTTGGCGCATGTATGTGGGCTAGCACACAAAGCGTCGTGGAGGAAAAGGGATGTGAGGGAAGTCAACGCGTAGGCGTTCGAAGCGCAGCTCGCGAGACGCGGAACCCTGCCAATGAATCATGGATTAGGTTCATCCTGGGGACACCCCAACAAAAATATACGTTTCTTTGTAGCAGGATTAGGGCTTTAAGGCTATAAAGAGATTAAGCATTAGCAGCATCAGGAGAGCATCAACGCGCTCTTGAATTTGTAAGGCCGTAACCTTTTCTTACCGGCCGGACTCGCTGAGAAGGTCCCCTTTGGGAAGGGGGATAGCTGGCAATAACGCCAGAGTTTCGGTTAGACCGTCGCTTGTTCGACGTCACAAAGACCGACAATATTGCAGGGTCTTCAGCAAAGGCGCAAGTGCGGAGGTCTTGCTCTCAAGATTGAGCGCACGAAATGGATTCCGTCGTCGTTTTCACACTGGAGGGGCAGCGTATTGGTCTGCCGCTCGGCACCGTCGAAAGGGCTGTCCGCGTCGTTGACGTGACACCCCTGCCGAAGGCGCCGCAGATCGTGCGTGGCCTCATCAATGTCCAGGGCCGAATCGTTCCGGTCGTCAATACTCGCAAGCGATTTGGGATACCGGAGAGAGAAGTCGCGTTGAGCGATCAGTTTTTGATCGCCCACACTTCCACACGGACGGTGGCGATGTGGGTGGATACGGTCACGGGGGTCGTCGAATGCAGCGAGCGCGATTTCGTGACGGCCGAAGCCATCGTTCCGGGAATGGAATATGTGAAAGGGATCGTCAAGCTCGCGGATGGAATGATCCTGGTTCACGATCTAGACACGTTTCTGTCCCTGGAAGAACAACAATCTCTCGACCAGGCGATCGGAAATGCCTAGCGCGCGGGCGATCGGCCACTTGCTTCCGGATCCGCTGCTCTCGCGATTCAGCGAGTTTCTTGCTGCGCGGTTAGGGCTGAGCTTCCCGCGGGAGCGATGGGGCGACCTCGAGCGGGCGCTCGCGGTCGCAGCGAAGGATTTCGGTTTCCAAGACGTCGAGTCGTGCATGCAATGGCTTCGGTCGTCGCCGCTGACGACAAGCCAGGTGGAAATCCTGGCGAGTCATCTGACAGTCGGTGAAACCTATTTCTTTCGCGAAAAAGCCATATTCTCTGCACTACAAGAGTACATTCTCCCCGACCTGATCCGCTCGCGCCGCGAGACCGAACAGCGCATCAGGATCTGGAGTGCAGGGTGCAGCACCGGCGAAGAGCCGTATTCCATCGCCATCGCGCTCACCAAGGTACTTCCGGATATTAAGGACTGGAACATCACTCTCCTGGCGAGCGATATCAATCCGCGCTTTCTGCGGAAGGCATCACTGGGAATTTACGACAACTGGTCGTTCCGCGACGCGCCGCCGGGTCTGAAGGAAACGTACTTCACGCAAACGAACAAGGGTCGTTTCGAGATTGCGCCGCGTATCAAGGCGTTGGTAACTTACGCTTATCTTAATCTGGCGGACGACGTCTACCCATCGGTGGAAAACAATACCAATGCGATGGATATCGTCTTTTGCCGCAACGTGTTGATGTACTTCCAGCCCGAGCGCGCGAACGCGGTTATCGAGAAGCTAAGCCGCTCATTGGCGGAGGGCGGATGGCTGATTGTCAGCTTAATCGAGACATCTCTGGTCGCCTTACCGGACTTCGCCATTGCCGGGCTTCCGGATGTGATTCTTTACAGGAAGGACACGAACGCGGTGCGGGAAAACCGGGCGACGCAAGAAATTCCCGGCCGGGCGATAGATCCGCCTAGTGTTTTGTATGAGCAGCCTGCCGGTCTCGATGTCCGAGAGATACCACAGACCGGGGACGGGGGCGCCCTTCCCCAGGAAGGTGATGCGCATAGGCCGCCGACGCCTGAGCAGGTTTATCTAGAAGCCTCGATGTGCTACGCGCAAGGCCGCTATGCCGAGGCCGTGGAGACGGCGCAGGCGCTGTTGTCGCAGGATGCGAACCACGTCGAGACGATGGCGCTGCTGGCGAGAGCGTACGCTAATCAAGGACATCTTGCCGATGCCATGTCGTGGTGCAACAGAGCGATCGCCGCCGACAAGCTGAATCCAGGATGGCCGTATCTTCTGGCCTCGATTCTTCAGGAGCGGGGGCAGGCAGAGGAGGCCATCGCGGCGCTAAAGCGCACCCTCTATCTGGAGCAGAACTATGCCCTGGCGCATTTTGCGCTTGGGAATCTCATGCGGCGGCAAGGCAAGCACAAGCAATCGTCGCGGCATTTCGGAAACGCGCTCTCTATTCTTAGCGGGTATCGGCAGGACCAGGTCCTGCCGGAATCGGAAGGAATCACGGCGGGACGGCTGATTGAGATCATACGATCGACGATGGCGGGCGAGGTATCGGCATGAAGAGCAAGACGACTCGGGGCCAGCGGAAAAAGCCCGTCGAATGGCAGGAGATCCATCACCGTCTCGACGATTTGCGGATAGCGGTCGAGCGCGGATGGTCGCCGCAACCGGAAGAGAAGAAAAGGATACTGGAAGCCAGGACGAGAACGCTCGCGCAACAGCCGCCGGAGCCGGAAGATGCCGAACAGCGTATCGAGGTGATCGAATTCTGCCTCGCATACGAGAACTATGGCGTCGAATCGTCGTTCGTGCGAGAGGTCTTCCCGCTGACGGACCTCACGCGGTTGCCCTGCACCCCGCCGTTCGTGCTCGGCGTCGTCAACGTCCGCGGCGAAATCGTCTCCGTCATCAATCTCAAGAAATTCTTCGATCTCCCCGAAAAGGGCCTCACCGATCTCAACAAGGTCGTCATTCTTCAGTCGGACAGCATGATGTTCGGGATTCTGGCGGATCTTGTGGTCGGCGTGCGCACTATGCCGACGAGCGAGCTCCAGCCGTCGCTGCCAACCCTGAGCGGCATACGGGAGCAATACCTCAAAGGGGTGACGAAGGATCGAACCGTGATTCTGGATGCGGAAAAACTTTTGTCGGACAGGAAGATCGTCGTGCATGAGGAAGTTACGACGTAAGCCGAACAATAAACCATCTCGCTGGAACGAACCCTGAAAAGGAGAGCAGCAATATGAAATGGTCCGTCGGAACAAAGATTGGCGCAGGGTTTGCGCTGGCGTTGGCGGTTCTGGCCGTCGTCGGCGTGGCTTCGTACCGGAGTATGACCAGTCTCATCGAGGCCGGTGACTGGAAGTCCCACACCTACCTCGTGCTTGGAAATCTGGAAAGTTTGCTTTCCCAGTTGCAGGGTGCCGAGACCGGCCAGCGTGGCTACATCATCACCGGGCGGGAGAACTATCTGGAACCTTATAACGCAGCCGTCAAGGTGGTTGGGCAAACTATCGACGACCTGCGGAAGTTGACGGCAGACAATCCCAACCAGCAGCGCAGACTCGATGCCATCCAGCCCCTGGTTGCAAGCAAACTTGACGAACTCAAGCTTACGATAAATCTGCGTAAGAGCAGGGGGTTTGAAGCTGCCCTGGCAGTGGTTTTGTCAGGTAAAGGAAAAGAGACGATGGATAACATCCGCAAGGTGGTCGCCGAGATGGGCGATGAGGAAAAAAACCTGCTGAAAGGACGGGATCAGCGCGTGGGCGCGGATGCCCAAAGGACGATCTCCATCGTCGTCTATGGAATCCCCTTCGCCTTTGTGCTTTTGGCGGTGGCCGGCTTTTTGATCACCCGGAACATTTCCGGCCCGCTCAAGGAGATCACCGCCGGGGCCGCACAGATCGCTTCCGGGGATCTATCCGTGAGCCTCGCATCCGGCGGCCGGACCGATGAAGTGGGGGCGCTGACAGACGCGTTTACCCGCATGATGCAGTCCCTGCAGGAAATGGCCGGAGCAGCGAAGCAGATTGCCGCGGGCGACCTCAAAGTGAAGGTAAAGCCTCAATCGGAGAAGGACGTCCTGGGAAATGCATTCACCACCATGGTTGAGAACCTTAGTCAGGTGATGCGAGAAATCAGCGAAGGCGTTAACGTCCTTGCTGCTGCTGCCAGCGAAATCACGGCATCAACCACGCAAGTCGCTTCCGGATCGGCGGAGACGGCCGCCGCGGTAAGTCAGACCACCGTCACCGTGGAGGAAGTGAAGCAGACGGCCCAGGTTTCCACCCAAAAAGCCAAGTATGTTTCCGAGACCGCGCAGAAGACGGTGCAAATTTCGCAGACCGGCAAGAAATTCGTCGAAGATTCCATCCAGGCGATGCACCGCATCCAGGAGCAGATGGAGTCGATCGCGGAGAGCATTGTGAGGCTCAGTGAACAAAGCCAGGCCATCGGCGAGATCACCGCCACGGTGAATGATCTGGCGGAACAGTCCAATCTTCTTGCCGTCAACGCTGCGATCGAGGCGGCGAAGGCGGGCGAACAGGGCAAGGGTTTCGCCGTGGTGGCGCAGGAGGTGAAAAGCCTTGCGGAGCAGTCGAAGCAGGCTACGGCGCAGGTGCGGGCGATCCTGGGGGACATCCAGAAGGCGACCAGTGGTGCGGTAATGGCCACCGAGCAGGGAAGCAAGGCGGTGGAGGCGGGAGTGCATCTGTCCGGGGAGGTGGGCGAGTCGATCCGGGTGCTGGCCGACAGCATCGAGGAGGCGGCGCAGGCGGCGATCCAGATCGCAGCCTCGGCGCAACAGCAATCGGTGGGCATGGACCAGGTGACCCTGGCGATGCAGAACATCCAACAGACGAGCGTGCAGAATGTGGCGAGCACTAAGCAGACCGAGAGCGCGGCGCAGAACCTGCGTGAACTGGGGCAGAAGCTGAAACAACTGGTGGACCAGTATCAGGTGTAACCACTCAGCCGACATGGATAAGAAAGGCGATGCTTTTCGCAAGAAACTTCTCGCCACTTTCAAAGTGGAAGCAGGCGAGCACGTGCAAACGTTGTCCTCCGGGCTGATCGAGTTGGAGAAGACGCCGGTCGCGGAAAAGCGGCTGGAGGTCATCGAGACCGTATTTCGCGAAGCCCACAGTCTGAAAGGCGCCGCACGCGCGGTAGGCCAGCGCGAGATTGAGGCGCTATGCCAATCCATCGAAAGTGTTTTCTCCGCGCTCAAGCGCAAGGAGATGGATCTTTCGCCGGCATTGCTCGACCTGTTGCACGAAGCCGTTGACGCACTGGAGAGGCTCCTGCGCGCGGCGGAGAAAGAATCGTCCGGCCCTAAAAAGGATGCGGTATCCGATCTCTGCCGGCGACTGGATGGGGTGTCGAAAGATGTTCCCGCATCTCCCCAACGGGAACGCATGACCGCGGAGGAAGCTGAAACGGCTCCCGCCGCGCCGCAGACTTACCGGACGCTGTCTGAAGAAAGGCCCCTGCTTGCCGATACGATACGCATACCGGTGGCAAGGCTGGACTCGGTCCTGCTTCAGGTCGAGGGGTTGCTGTCGGCGAAGCTTACGGCTTCCCAAAGGGCCGCCGACCTCCGGGAAGCTAAAGCCGCCTTTGCCGCGCTGAAGAAGGAGCGAGCCAAGATCACCCGCGAGCTCAAGGCAACTCAGCATTCGCTGGAGCGGGCGAAAACACAGACCGGCGCGGGGAAAAACGGTGCGCAGGTTCGGAAACTGCTGGAGTTCATGGCCTGGGAGGGGGATTTCGTCAAATCGTTCGAGAGCAGGCTGGGTGCGTTGGCGAGAACAGCCGAGCACGACTTCAGATCCCTTGGCGGAACGGTCGATGGTCTCCTGGATGATATGAAGAAGGTGTTGATGATGCCGATGTCATCGGTGCTTGAGGTCTTTCCGAAGTTCGTCCGGGATCTGTCCCGCGATCGGGGCAAGGAGGCGGACCTCGTCGTCGAGGGCGGAGAGATCGAGATCGACCGGCGGATTCTGGAGGAGATGCGTGACCCCCTCATCCACTTGATCAGGAACTCCATCGATCATGGCATCGAGAAACCCGAAGATAGACAGCATAAGGGAAAGCCGGCGCGGGGAACGATCGCCGTTTCCATCACCCAGAAGGATGGAGGCAGGATCGAAATCCTGGTCTCGGACGACGGCGCCGGCATCGACGTCGAAAAAGTCCGGGAGGCCGCGGAAAAGCTTGGCGTCGTTTCCGGCGAAGATCTGCCGAATCTCGATGAGGATGGCGGATTGCCGCTGGTATTCCAGTCGGGAGTATCCACGAGCCCCATCATTACCGACATTTCGGGACGAGGTTTGGGCCTTGCCATCGTCCGCGAAAAGGTGGAAAAGCTGAGCGGCGCGATTTCGGTCGAAACGCATGCGGGTCTCGGAACGACTTTCCGGCTTGTTCTGCCGGTGACGCTGGCCACGTATCGCGGGATTCATGTCCGGGTAAACGAGCAGCAGTTCGTCTTTCCGACCGCGTATGTGGAGCAGGCGGCGAAAGTCAGGCGCGACGATATCAAGACGGTGGAGAACCGGGAGACGATCCGGTGCAACGGGCGCGCGGTTTCGCTCGTGCGGCTCGCGGATGCGCTGGAGCTTGCCCGCAAGAACACCAATACCACGCCTGCCGAGACTGTGCCCGTCGTCATCGTGGGTTCTGCTTCGAGCCGCATCGCATTTTGGGTGGACGAGATTCTCAACGAGCAGGAGGTGCTTGTGAAAAGTCTCGGGAAACAGTTACCCCGGGTGCGAAACATCGCTGGCGCCACCGTGCTCGTAACCGGCAAGGTGGTGCCCATTCTGAATATTCCGGACCTGATGAAATCCGCCACGAGGGTCTCGGCTGTGCTAGGCGCGACCGCACCGGCGAGCCAGGAGACCGTCACCGAGCGCAAGGCCATCCTGGTGGCGGAAGACTCGATCACTTCCAGGATGCTCCTGAAGGGGATCCTGGAATCCGCCGGCTACAACGTAGCCACCGCGGTGGATGGAGTCGATGCATTCACGCTGTTGCGGACGGAACACTTCGACCTGGTCGTGTCGGATGTCGATATGCCGAGAATGAACGGCTTCGACCTGACGGCGAAGATTCGGGCGGACAAGAAGCTTTCGGAATTGCCGCTTGTGCTGGTGACGGCGCTCGATTCGCGCGAACATCGCGAGCGCGGCATCGACGTCGGGGCCAATGCCTATATCGTAAAGAGCAGCTTCGACCACAGCAACCTCCTCGAGGTCATCCGGAGGCTCCTATGAGCAAAGCCGGCGGATCGAAACGGATACGGGTGCTGGTGGTGGAGGATTCGCCGGTCGTGCGGGAGCTGCTTGTCTATATCCTCGGCAGGGATCCAGCAATACAGGTGAGCGGGACTGCAGCCGACGGAGAGGAAGCCATCGAAGCGGTCACGCGCGCAAAGCCGGACGTCATCACCATGGACATCTACATGCCGCGCATGGACGGCCTGGATGCCACGCGAAAAATCATGGAAACTGTTCCCACGCCCATTGTCATCGTGTCCGGGAGTTTCAACCGCAAGGAAGTGGCGGCGACATTCCGCGCGCTGGAGGCGGGGGCGCTCGCCATCGTGGAGAAGCCCTCCAGCATCGACCTTCCAGACGGCGAGGCCGCGGCAAACAAGCTCGTTCAAACCGTGAAGCTGATGGCGGAAGTCAAGGTGGTGAGACGCTGGCCGAGGAAGGAGGCGGTGCTTGCGACGCCGGCCCTGCCAGCGGCGGCACGCAAGCCGCTTGCGGCAGAAATCAAGATGATGGCGATCGGGGCCTCCACCGGGGGTCCGTTGGTGCTGCAAACAATCTTGCGTGGGCTGCCGAAGAACTTCCCCATTCCCATTGCCATCGTACAGCACATAGCGAGCGGGTTTACCGAGGGGTTCATTGAATGGCTCGGACAATCGTCCGGTTTTCCGGCGCAGGTAGCGGCCCACGGGGAACAGCTTTTAGCCGGACATGCGTATGTGGCGCCGGACGGGTTTCATATGAAAGTGGAGGCAGGAAACCGCATCGCGCTGAGCCGCGATGGGCCGGAAAACGGCCATCGCCCGTCGGTATCGTGTTTGTTTCGTTCCGTGGCGACTGTGTTCGGATCGGGCGCGATCGGCGTTCTGCTGAGCGGCATGGGCAAGGACGGCGCGAAGGAATTGCTGCTGATGAAAGAAAAGGGGGCCATGACGATCGCGCAGGACCGGGAAAGTGCGGTTGTGCCGGGCATGCCCGGGGAGGCGATTGATCTCGGCGCGGCCATGTATGTGCTCACCCCGGACAAGATCGTAGAGACACTCGGCGATTTGGTCCTCTGAGAGAGAGACGGTTAGGCCTTGTAAACTGAGCAACGGAAAAGCAGATGCGCCGGGCCGCGGGTGAGAGGAGTTGAAGAATAAGAGGTATTGCCGCTTCGGCGCAAGAAAGGAGATGGTTTTATGAAGATGCGGAAGAAGAGCAACGGCGTGGAAATCCTCGTCGTCGAGGACAGTCCCACTCAGGCCGAGGAGCTTCAATTTCTGCTGGAACAGCAGCATTACTTGATCACCGTTGCGGCCAACGGCAGGGAAGCCCTGGAGGTGCTGCGCAAACACAAACCGACGCTCGTCATTACCGATATCGTGATGCCGAAGATGGACGGATACGCGCTTTGCAGCGCGATCAAGTCCGATCAGGCGCTCAAGGAAATCCCTGTGGTGATCGTGACCTCGCTGTCCGGCATTCAGGATATCGCCAAGAGTCTGGAGTGCGGGGCCGACAATTTCATCCGCAAGCCCTACGATCCCAAGACACTTCTCGCGCGCATCGACTACATCCTTCTGAACATCGAATTGCGCAAGCATAAAAAAGTCACGGTCGGGATGGAAGTGGTTCTGCACGGGAAGAGGCACTTTATTAATTCCGAGCGGGAGCAGATCATCGATTTGCTGATTTCGACCTACGAGGAAGCGGTACACATGAACGAGGAGCTTCAGGCGCAGCAAAAGGAAATCGCGCGATCGAACCAGACGCTCGCGGGGCTGTACCGCATCGCAGAGGAGTTGAACCGCGTTTCGACCGAAGCCGACGTCTGCGAAAAGGCGTTGCAAGGAGCTATAGAGTTGCCCAATTTCCGCGCGGGCTGGATTTATCTGCGAGACGAGCAGCTTGGATTCCGCACGGTCGCCGCAGGCAATTTGCCGGCGACGTTGAGCGCTCCCGGGGCGATGGAGAGCGATTGCCGTTGTCGCCGAATGCTTTTAGCTGGAGATATCCCCGGTTCAACAAACATCCTGGAATGCGAAAAATTGCAAAACGGCCAAAAAAATGGCGGCGGCTTGCGCTTCCACGCCAGCACTCCACTGATGATTGACAACCGCTGTCTCGGGATCATGAACCTGGTCGGAACCGAAGGAGGATCGTTCGCCGAGGAGGATATAAAAATCCTGGATGCTGTCGGTAGCCAGATAGCCGTTGCGCTCGAGCGGGCGCGGCTATACCAACACCTGGAAACCTTGGTCGCACAACGGACTGCAGCCCTGCAAGCGGAGATTGTTGAGCGCAAACGGGCGGAGGTGGGGCTGCGGGAAAGTGAGAGCCTCAAAGGCGCGATTCTCGAGTCGGCGCTGGATTGCCTCATTACCATAGATCATGGGGGAAAGATCGTCGAATTCAACCCGGCGGCGGAGGTGACGTTTGGCTGTACACGCGAGGAAGCGCTCGGCAAATCCATGGCTGAATTGATTATTCCCCCCAGTTTGCGCGCCGCGCATCATCGTGGTTTTGCGCATTACCTCGCCACGGGTGAGGGCTCTGTACTCGGGAAGCGGCTCGAACTGACGGCGATACGTGCTGATGGGACGGAGTTTCCTATCGAGCTGGCGATAACGCCCACCAGATCGCGACCAACACTATTGTTCACCGGTTGTATTCGCGACATCACCGAGCGCAAGAGCGAGCAGGAAAAAATTAAGCGGCTGACTCGAATTCACGAGGTTTTAAGCGGCATTAACTCGGCGATCGTGCGCATTCGCGACCGCGACGAGCTGTTTCGGGCGGCCTGCGATGTCGCTGTCACCAAAGGCGTGTTCGCGATGGCCTGGATCGGCGTGATCGATCCGGACACGCTGGACGGCAAGGTCGTCGCCTGGTCCGGCGGTAAGAAAGATTATGTTGACCAGCTCAGGCTCACGGGTCACGCCGGCACGCCGGACAGCGATCAACCGGCCTGCCGGGCGGCGCGTGAGATGAAGCCCGTGATCTGCAACGATGTCAGCACGGATCCGACCGTGGCGCCGCTTCGGGCCGACTTGCTCGCGCGAGGCCACCATTCCATTGCGGCGTTTCCGCTGCTGGTGGAACAGCGGGCGATAGCGGTTCTGGCGCTGTTCGCGGGCGAGGTTGATTTCTTCGATCGGGAAGAGATAAACCTTCTCACTGAGCTGGCAGGAGATATCGCGTTTGGACTCGAATATATCGCGACGGAAAAGAAGCTTGATTATCTGGCGCACTACGACCCGCTCACCGGACTTCCCAACCGGATGCTGTTTTATGAATCGCTAAAGAGCGCTCTCGCCCAAGCCGAAAAACATCGCTGGATCGTCTCAGTGCTATTCGTCGACATTGACCGATTCAAGAATATAAACGATAGCCTTGGACACGCCATCGGAGATGAGCTGCTGCGCCAGGTTGGTAATCGGCTGCTCACCTGTTTGCGCATCAGGGATACGGTCGGGCGCCTGGGGGGTGACGAGTTTGCGCTGATTCTGGTTACCCCCGACGGTGCACAAGGCGCGGGGACCGTTGCAAATAAGATACGAGAAGCAATGCGCCAGCCCTTCGTGCTCGAAGGTCGCGAGATGACGGCGACGGTGAGCATCGGCATCACCGTCTATCCGACCGATTCGTCGGATCCCGATACCCTGATCAAATATGCCGACACCGCCATGTACCGGGCGAAGGAAGCGGGCCGCGACACCTACCGTTTCTATACCGCGGAGATGAATGCCCGCGCGCTGGAGAAACTTGACCTGGAGAACGCGTTGCGCAAGGCGCTCGACCAAGGTGAGTTTGTTTTGCACTACCAGCCGAAAATGGAGATCAAGACCGGGCAGTGGACAGGGGTGGAGGCGTTGATACGCTGGAACCGCCCGGGACATGGACTCGTCCCGCCCGCGGACTTCATTCCCCTCCTCGAAGAAACGGGACTGATCGTGCCGGTAGGTGCGTGGGTCATCGACACTGCGTGCAGACAGATCGCCGAGTGGCAGCGCACCGCGATCGGATCCATTTGTGTAGCAGTGAATTTATCCGGGAAACAGTTTTTACATAGGGGTTTTGACTCTGAGGTAGCAAGAGCCGCACGAGACAATAGCATCGACCCGGTTTTGCTTGAATTGGAGTTGGAGGCAGCAAGAGCTATACGCGCGAACCGCATCGACCCGAAGTTGCTTGAACTCGAGTTGACGGAAAGCACGTTGATGACACATGCAGAGGGGACCATTGCCGTCCTGCGCAGGCTGAAAGCCCTCGGCATCCGGATTTCCATCGATGACTTCGGGACCGGTTACTCGAGTCTTGCCTATCTCAAGCGCTTCCCGATCGATACGCTCAAGATCGACCTCGCCTTCATCCGTGACGTCACCACCAATGCGGATGACGCTGCGATTACGGTCGCCATCATCAGTATGGCGCATAGCCTGAAGCTAAAGGTTATTGCCGAAGGGGTGGAAACAAAGGAGCAACTCGAATTCCTGCGCACGCACGGCTGTGACGAGATCCAGGGGTATTACCTTTCGCGGCCGCTGCCTGCGATCGAACTGGCAAGACTGCATCAAGAAACCCACGCCAGCTCTGCAGGTATCCCGGGAATCACGAGCTGATGATGACATTAGCTAGGTTCTAGGTCGGAATTCTTTTAGATTTATATCCTTACCGAAATCTCTGCCCTCGAGCGGACAAATCTGTGGGTTTGTTGTTATTTTATAGACTATCTCTTGCCGTCTTAGCCGGCGGCGAGGCAGCGCCTTTAGCGTTATATTAAGGCGAACTTTCTCTCATCCAGCAAAATGCTATGCATTAAGTTATGATATGAAATCGAATAAGATAGTGATTTAAAGGAGATAACAGTGCCCAGATTTTTTATTCTGAAGCGGTTCCTTGGGGTTATGTGGTTGAAAGCGCGTTCTTGTTATTGGAGATAGAAATGGATAAGGCAGTGATTGTCGGTTATGCGCGCTCGCCATTTACGATTGCGCGCAAGGGTCAGCTCGCCGGGACGCGCCCGGATGAAATCGCCACCCAGGTAGTGCGCGGTCTGGTGAGCACGCTCAAGCTAAAGGTGGACGATATCGAGGATCTCATAATAGGTTGCGCCTTTCCCGAAGCCGAGCAAGGCATGAATGTGGCGCGCCTGGTGGGCTTGATGGCCGGGCTGCCGCTCTCGGTTGCCGGCGTTACCGTGAACCGATTCTGCGGCTCGAGCATGCAGACTGCGCACATGGCGGCGCAGGCGGCGCTGCTCGGCAACGGCAAGCTGTTTATCGCTGCGGGGGTGGAATCCATGACCCGCGTGCCGATGGGAGGCTACAATTATTTGCCGCATCCAAAGCAGGCGGAAGAGTACCCGCAGGCCCATATTTCCATGGGCATGACTGCGGAAAACGTCGCCAAAAAACACAATATCAGCCGCAAACAGCAGGAAGAATTTGCGCTAGCCAGCCACCAGCGTGCCGGCGCGGCGCGCGAGGCCGGCCGCCTGGCGAAAGAAATCATTCCCATCACTACCGCCGAGGGTCTGGTGGATCAGGATGGCGGCATCCGCGACGATGCCTCCCTGCAAGCGATGGCCGGGTTAGAGCCGGTGTTTCTGGAAAAAGGCAGCGTCACCGCCGCCACTTCTTCGCCTTTAACCGACGGCGCGTCGGCGGTGGCGATCTGTACCGCAAGTTACGCCGCGCAATCCGGGCTCAAGCCGCTCGCCATTATTAGAAGTATGGCGGTTGCCGGTTGTGCGCCCGAAGTCATGGGGTTGGGGCCGGTGCCGGCAACCGGCAAAGCGCTGGCCCGGGCTGGAATTAACATTGCGGACATCGATTTAATCGAGCTGAATGAGGCGTTCGCGGCGCAATCGCTTGGCGTCATGCGCGAGGCCGGGTTTGCGCACGACAAAACCAATCTCGACGGCGGCGCCATCGCGCTCGGTCATCCGTTAGGCGCAAGCGGCGCCCGGTTGCTCGCTACGCTCACGCGCCAATTACATGACCGCGACAAGCAATTCGGTCTGGCCACCATGTGTATCGGCGGCGGCATGGGTATTGCCACGGTATTAGAGCGCGCGTCATGAGCATTTCGAGTCCCATTCAAAAAGTTGCGGTGCTCGGTGCCGGCGTGATGGGCAGCGGTATCGCCGCGCATTTAGCGAATGCCGGCGTGCCGGTGCTGTTGCTGGACATGGAAACGAAGACGGTGCGCAACGCGATCGAAAGAATGCAGAAACAAAAGCCGGCGCCGTTCATGAGCCCTCAGGCGATCAAGTTGATTGAGTCGGGCAGCTTCGAACAAGATCTTAAGCGCATCGGCGACTGCGACTGGATCGTGGAAGTAGTGGTGGAAGATGCCGACATCAAGCGCAGCTTATACCGGCGCATCGAGCCGCTGCGCAAACCCGGCTCGATTATCAGTTCCAATACCTCCGGCATTCCGCTTGCTGATTTAATTAAAGGTATGCCCCAGCGCTTTCAGCGCGATTTCGCCATCACCCACTTCTTTAACCCGCCGCGTTACATGGGCCTGCTGGAATTAGTCCACGGCGAGGCGGCGCGGCCGGAAGCGGTGCAGACGTTGCGCGAGTTCTGCGACGTTTACCTTGGTAAGAATGTCGTGCCGGCGAAGGACACGCCCGGCTTCATCGCCAATCGTATCGGTTTTCTGCTGATGAATGCAGCGGTGTATGCCGCGCTCGAATTAGGCCTTACCGTGGAAGAAGCCGATGCGATTGCGGGCAGGCCGATGGGATTTCCCGGCACCGGCATTTTCGGCTTGATGGATCTCGTCGGCCTGGATTTGTTGCCGCACGTCGCGCGGAACATGCGCGCGAAATTGCCGAAAGACGATCCGGCGCAAACATTGATGGACCCGCCGCCGGTTGTCACCAAGATGCTGGAACGCGGCTTGACCGGGCGCAAAGGCCCCGGTGGGTTTTATCGCCTCAACAGAGACAGCGGCAAAAGGACAAAACAGGTCATCGATCTCGCCAGTGGCGAATATCGCGCTTCGACGCAGCCGGATCTCGCCAGTATAAAGACGCGCGATTTAAAAACGTTATTGGAATATCCCGACCGCGGCGGTCAGTTTGCCTGGAGATTGCTGTCCCAAGTGCTGTCGTATGCCGCGAGTCTGGTGCCGGAAATTGCCGATGAAATTACTGCGGTCGATGAGGCGATGCGCGCCGGCTACAACTGGAAATACGGGCCGTTCGAGCTGCTGGATCGCATCGGCGCGGACTACTTTACCCGGCGTTTGCAAGCGGCGGGACTGCCGGTGCCGGCGATTTTGCAAACCATGCAAAAACAGGGGCTTGCAAGCTTTTATCGGGTAGAGCGCAGTGACCTCCAATATTTAGCGTTGGACGGTTCCTACCGCCCGGTTACGGTGCTGCCGGATGCCTGGCGCTTGGCTGACATTAAACGCAAATCCAAGCAGGTGGCGGGCAATGCCTCGGCAAGTCTGTGGGATATCGGCCACGGCGTCGCTTGTCTCGAATTTCATTCCAAAATGAACAGCATCGATCAAGGCACGCTCGCGATGATGGTCACGGCGCGCGAACTGGTGGAAAAAGATTTCGCGGCGCTCGTGATCGGCAATGATGCCGACAATTTCTGCGTCGGCGCCAATCTCGGCATGTTGCTGTTCCCCGCCAATGTCGGCTTATGGCAGGCGATAGAGCAATTAGTGAAAAATCTGCAGGACGCCGTGATGGGATTCAAATATGCCCCATTCCCGGTGGTCGGCGCGCCCGCGGGCTTGGCCTTGGGCGGCGGCTGCGAGCTGTTGCTGCATTGCGCCGCGATTCAGGCGCATGCCGAACTTTACACCGGTCTGGTCGAGGTCGGTGTCGGTTTGGTGCCGGCGGGCGGCGGCAGCAAGGAGATGATCACGCGCCACAGTTTAAATCGGCGCGGCGGCGGATTTATGCCGGCGACCATTAGCGTGTTTGAAAATATCGCCATGGCCAAGGTTTCCACCTCGGCCGCGGAGGCCCGGCAAATGGGTATATTGCGCCCGTCCGATGGCATTAGCATGAATCGCCGGCGAGTGCTGGCGGACGCCAAGGCACGCGCGCTCGATTTGGCCAAAGACTACCATCCGCCGCAACCGCAGGAATTGTATTTGGCCGGGGCCAGCGGGCGCGCGGCGTTGAAATTGGCGGTGTGGGGGATGCGGCTCGCCGGCAAGGTTTCCGATTATGATGCGATTATCGCCGACCATGTCGCGCGCATTATCACCGGCGGCGACACCGATTTGCTGCGGCCGGTGAGTGAGGCCACGCTATTGCGGCTGGAGCGCGAGGCATTTATGGATCTGGCGCGGCGCGATGCAACGCTGGCGCGCATTGAACACATGCTGGACACCGGCAAACCATTAAGGAATTAACCTATGGCGACGTATAAAGCACCCTTGAAAGAAATGGAGTTTGTGTTGCATGAAATAGCGGGCATGCCTGAATTGACCGCGCTGCCGGGTTTTGCCGAGGCCACCCCGGAGCTGGTAATGGGCGTTCTGGAAGAGGCGGCGAAACTGGTGGAAGGCAGCATCGCTCCGCTTAACCGCAGCGGTGATGAAGAAGGTTGCCGATTCGAAAACGGAAATGTCTTTACCCCCGCTGGTTTTAAACAGGCGTATGAGCTTTACACGCAAGCCGGCTGGGGCGGGCTCGCGCTCGATCCGGAGTACGGCGGCCAGGGCCTGCCTTATTTGCTTTCCACCGCCGTCGGCGAGATGCTAATTTCCGCCAATACCTCTTTTTCCATGTATCCCGGTTTGAGCGAAGGCTGTTACGAAGCGATCCATACCCACGGCACCGATGCGCTCAAGAAACTTTACTTGCCGAGGCTAGTCAGCGGCGAATGGAGCGGCACCATGTGCCTGACCGAGCCGCATGCCGGCAGCGACGTCGGTCTTGGCCGTACGAAAGCGATACCGCAACCGGACGGGACTTATTTAATCAACGGCAGCAAAATATTCATCAGCGCCGGCGACCATGATCTGACAAAGAACATCATCCATCTGGTGTTGGCGCGTCTGCCCGATGCGCCTGCCGGCATACGCGGCATCACGCTCTTCATCGTGCCCAAGTTTTTGCCGAATGCCGACGGCAGTGTCGGCGCGCGCAATAAAATGAGCTGCGGCAGCATCGAGCACAAGATGGGCATCAAGGCCTCCTCCACCTGCGTGCTGAACTTTGAGAATGCGGCCGGTTATCTGATCGGCGAGAAAAACAAAGGCATTCAGCATATGTTTACCATGATGAATGCCGCGCGTTTGTACGTGGGGCTGCAAGGTTTAGGCTTGGCGGAACATGCGACCCAGAACGCGGTGCGATACGCGAAGGAACGCAGGCAGGGGCGCCCGTTGACGCGCAAGGGCGAGTCCAGCAGTGAGGCGGTGCCGATTATTCAGCATCCCGATGTGCGGCGCATGTTGCTGACCATGAAGGCCTATACCGAAGGCTGCCGCATGCTTTCTTACGAGACCGCGAAACGGCTTGATCTCGCACGCCACCACCCCGATGCCGGCGTGCGTGAGGCGGCGACGGATTACGTCGATCTCATGACGCCGGTATGCAAGGCATTTTTTACCGACGTTGGTTTCGAGGTTTCCAGTTTAGGCGTGCAGGTATTCGGCGGCAACGGTTACATCCGCGAAACTGGCATGGAGCAAAATATCCGCGACGCTAAAATCGCCTGCATTTACGAGGGCACTAACGGCATCCAGTCGTTGGACTTGATCGGGCGCAAGCTGCCCATCGGCTATGGGCGGCTGCTGCGCCGTTTCTTCGAACCGGTGCAGGCGTTTATCGCGGCCGAGCGAAATAATGCCGATCTGGAATTTATTCTGGTTCCGTTGCAAAAGACCTTCGGCAAACTGCAACAAGTGACCGTGTGGATGGCCGAGCGCGGTATGGCTGATCCTAATGACGCCGCCGCCGGCGCCTGTGAATATTTGCGCTTGTTCGGCTTGGTGGCATTGGGGTATTTCTGGGCGCGCGCGGCGCAGGTATCGATCACTAAAACCAGCGATGTTTTTTATCGCGGCAAACTGGCGACCGCCCGCTTTTATGCCGCGCATCTGCTGCCGCAAGTGAACGCCCTGGCGTTGAGCATTATGGCGGGCAGCGAGGCGGTGATGCAGCCTGGCGAAGATTGCTTCTAGCGCCTTAATCCACCATGAGCGAGCGTGAGGTTCTGGAATACGACGTCGTGATCGTCGGCGCGGGCCCCGCGGGCCTCGCCTGCGCCATACGGCTAAAGCAATTAGCCCCGCATAAAAGCGTTTGTGTGATTGAAAAGGGCGCACAAGTCGGCGCCCATATCCTGTCCGGTGCGGTGATCCAGCCGGATGCGCTGGATGTGTTGTTGCCCGATTGGCGCAGGAAGCCGCCGCCGATCTGCGTGCCGGTAGTCAAAAGTGAATTTATCTTCTTAAGCCGCCGCAAGCGAGTTCCCCTGCTACATCCGCCGCAAATGCATAATCATGGCAATTTTATTGTTTCCCTCGGCGCATTATGCGCCTGGCTCGCGCCGCAAGCGGAAGCAGTGGGAGTGGAAATCTATCCCGGGTTCGCCGCCACCGAGGCACTGCTGAACGAAACCGGCGCGGTCGCGGGTGTGCGCATCGGCGATCATGGCATTAACAAGCAGGGCCGGCCGAAGCCCAATTACACCCCCGGTATCGACATCAAGGCCGGTGTAACGGTGTTGGCGGAGGGCTGCCGCGGCAGCCTGACGAAACAATTGACGGCGCGTTACGCCTTGGATCAAGCTTGCTCGCCGCAGACGTATGGCATCGGTTTTAAAGAGCTGTGGCAATTGCCGGCGGGACGCGCGCGTCCCGGTCTGGTGCAACACACCCTTGGTTGGCCGTTGCCGCGTAATATTTATGGCGGCGGGTTTCTGTATCATTTGGATCAGGATCGTGTGGCGATCGGGGTTGTCAGCGGGTTGGATTACGAAGACGCGCATTTTGCGCCGTTTGAATATTTTCAGCAGTTCAAACATCATCCCGCGATCAAACCATTGCTGGAGGGCGGCACGATTATTTCCGCGGGCGCGCGCGCGTTAGTCGAAGGCGGGATTCAGGCGCTGCCGAAATTGGAAATGCCGGGCGCGTTGTTGATCGGCGATACCGCCGGCATGCTGAATGTGCCTAAGATCAAGGGTACGCATTTGGCGATGTGGTCGGGCATGTTAGCGGCGGAGCATCTGGCGCACCACGGGTCCAGCGCCGGTTTTGACCGTGTCTGGCGGGCTTCACCCTCTGCGAAAGAGCTGTATAAAGTGCGCAATATCCGGCCCGGGTTCCGCTGGGGTTTTTGGGCCGGGTTAGCCAATGCCGTGCTGGAGACGGTAACTCTAGGTTATCTGCCGTGGACCTTGCGCCATCATGGCGACTGGAACAGCTTGAAAAAAGTGACGGAGAGACCGCATGCCGCGCCGGATTTTGTCACGCGCACGTTGCCGCCGCGCGACCGCCTGGCGTCGGTTTATTTTGCTGCGACCGAACATGATGAGGACCAACCGGTCCATCTTAAAGTGGCGGATACCAATATTTGCAGTCATCGGTGCCGGCAGGAATATAACAATCCGTGCACGCGCTTTTGTCCGGCGCAAGTTTATGAAATGGTGGATAACGGCAGCGGCGGGGTGAAGTTACACATCAACGCCGCCAATTGTGTGCACTGTAAAACTTGCGATATCAAAGATCCTTACGGCATTATCACCTGGGTTCCGCCGGAAGGCGGCGCCGGACCCAATTATCAGAATTTATGACTTAGAGTATTGAGGAAACGCATGAAGATTATGGTTTGCGTGAAGCGCGTGGTGGACTTTAATGTGCGCATCCAAGTGAAGCCGGATGGCTCGGGCGTGGTGACAGACGGCGTCAAAATGAGCATGAACCCGTTCGATGAGATTGCCGTGGAAGAAGCGGTGCGCCTGCGTGAGCGGCTGTCGGCGGATATCCTTGCGGTTTCGATCGGCAGCCAGGTGTGCCAGGAGCAATTGCGCACCGCCTTGGCCATGGGCGCCAATCGCGCACTATTGATCCAAACCGATGGGGAGATTCAGCCGCTGACTGCGGCGCGGTTACTCGCTGCCGTGGCCGCGAAAGAAAAACCGGATATCGTTTTTATGGGCAAGCAAGCCATTGATGACGACGCCAGTCAGACTGGGCAGATGCTGGCGGCGTTATGGGATCGGCCGCAAGCCACTTTCGCCTCGAAAGTGGAGATCAGCGCCGATGGCAAGAGCGCCGCGGTCACGCGCGAAATCGACGCCGGATTGGAAACCTTGGAGGTGGATCTGCCGGCGGTCATCACCGTCGATTTGCGTTTGAATCAGCCGCGCTACGTGAAGTTGCCGGATATTATGAAAGCGAAACGCGTCACGATAGAAACCACAACGCCGCAGGCGCTGCGGGTGGAAGTCGCTAGCGGCTTAAAGACGCTGAAAGTGAGTCCGCCCGCCACGCGGCCGCCGGGTAAAAAAGTCAGCGACGTGAAACAACTGGTAGAGGCGCTAAAGGCGCGCGGGGTGCTGTCATGAGCAAGGTTTTGGTTATTGCCGAACACGACGGTCGTGCGCTTAATTCTGCCACCGCCAAAGCGCTGAGCTGCGCGCTGGCGCTTAAACCGGAAACAGTCGATATCGCCGTATTCGCCGCCGACGGCGAGATGCTGTGCAAACAGGCGGTGGCGTTGCCCGGGGTGAGCAAAGTCTTGCGTATTTCCCGCCAAGAAAATGCGCAGCCGCTTGCCAGCATCCTGGCGCCGCAAATCGCGCTTTTGGCTAAGCGCTACACCCATGTGCTTTTGCCTGGAACGACCTTCGGCAAAGATGTGATGCCGCGCGTCGCCGCGTTGCTTGGCGTCGCGCCCATCAGCGATATTATCCGGGTAATCGATGCGCGCACGTTTGAACGCCCGATTTATGCCGGTAATGCCATAGTGACCGTGCAAACAGACGCCGCTGTTGTTGTTGCGACCGTGCGTAATGCGTCCTTCCCGGCGGCGCAAACGGGATCGGCCTCGGCACCGGTGGAATCAGTGAATCTGGAAGTCGTGCTGCCGCAGCATACACGCTTTATCGGCAGACACGCGGAGAGCGGCGGACGCCCTGACCTGCAATCCGCGGCGCGGGTCATTTCCGGTGGACGCGGCGTTGGCAGCAAGGAGAATTTTGCCATCGTTTATCATCTGGCAGATAAACTTGGCGCCGCGGTGGGGGCTTCGCGCGCCGCCGTGGATGCCGGGTTTGTGCCGAACGATATGCAAGTCGGGCAGACGGGTAAAATTATTGCGCCGCAATTGTACATCGCCATCGGTATCTCCGGTGCGATTCAGCATTTGGCGGGGATTAAAGATGCGGGCCTTATTGTCGCTATCAATAAAGACCCGGATGCGCCGATTTTTGAGATCGCCGATATCGGCCTGGTAGGCGATTTATTTGAGATTTTGCCGCAACTGGAGCAGGCATTGGGTTAGGAGGATCACCCGCATGAGAAAAATGGGAATCATCGCGGTTAAGCAAAAGAGCCGGAAAAAAATCAAGACCGGCAAGAAAAAGAAAATTATTAATAAACGCGCGAATCAGCGGACTTTGGCGGGTTTGATGATGGACTATCCGCTCACTCTCCCCGCGATCCTGCGGCGTGCCGAGTTGCTTTACGGCAACAAAGAGATCGTCAGCCGCCTGCCGGACAAACGCTTTCACCGTTATACCTACACTGATTTTGTGCGGCGCGCGCAACGGCTCGCTTTAGCGCTACGCAGGTTGGGCATTAAACCCGGCGAGCGAGTCGCCACCTTATGCTGGAACCATCATCAGCACCTAGAGGCTTATTTCGGCATTCCGGCACTGGGCGCGGTGCTGCATACGCTCAATCCGCGTTTACATGCGGACGATTTAATCTTTATCATCAATCACGCCGGGGATAAAGCCATATTGTTGGATAGGGTTTTCCTGCCATTATTTGAAAAGCTGCACCCGAAAATAAAATCACGCCACGTGATTTTGATCTCCGAGGAAGGATCGCCGCCGGCCGGTATGTTGGATTACGAAGCGCTGTTGGCGAATGTAGACGAGAACGATTTCAGTTATCCAAATCTGGATGAACGCCAGGCGGCGGCCATGTGTTACACCTCCGGCACTACCGGACAGCCCAAGGGGGTGTTGTATTCTCACCGCGCCATTGTCTTGCATTCGTTCGTCGCGGCGATGGTTGACACCCTGGGGCTAAGGGAATCCGATGTCATCTTGCCGGTAGTGCCGATGTTTCACGTCAATGCCTGGGGGTTGCCGTTTACCGCGACGCTTATCGGCGCAAAACAGGTTTTCCCCGGGCCGCATTTAGATCCAACAAGTTTGCTGGAGGCCTATCAGGCCGAGCGGGTGACCATGACCGCCGGAGTGCCGACGATTTGGTTCGGTTTATTGCAGGCCTTGGATAAGAATCCCGGCGCTTACGATCTTTCCAGTCTGCGGCTTTTACTCGTGGGCGGCGCCGCCGCGCCGAAGGCGTTGATTCAAGGTTTTGCCGAGCGCCACCGGCTTAATGTGGTCCATGCCTGGGGCATGACGGAAACCTGTCCGCTCGGCACGGTGGCGGTGTTACCGGGTGATTTGCGCCAGGCGCCGGCCGATGTGCAATACGCCTATCGCGCCAAGCAAGGACCGCCGGCGGCGTTCATCGAAATCCGCGCGCGCGGCGATCACGGCCTCGTGCCGTGGGACGGGAAAACAATGGGGGAGCTCGAAGTGCGCGGGCCGTGGGTCGCGAGCGCTTATTACGGCAGCCCGGAAGGAAAGGACCGGTTTACGAAAGACGGATGGTTCCGGACCGGGGATATCGTGACGATCAACGAACGCGGCTGGATGGAAATTCAGGACCGTTCGAAGGATCTAATTAAATCGGGCGGTGAATGGATCAGTTCGCTTGCGCTGGAAAGTTTTCTTATGGGTCACCCGGCCGTGGCTGAGGCTGCTGTTATCGCTATTCCACATGCAAAATGGCAGGAGCGGCCGTTAGCGGTCGTGGTGCTGAAGAAAGGTCAAACAACGAGCGCCGAAGAATTGATGGCTTATCTTGAACCGCATTTTGCTAAATGGTGGTTGCCTGACGCGATTGAATTTGTCGAACAGATTCCCCGCACCGCCGTGGGTAAATTCCTCAAGTCGGCGCTGCGCCAACGGTTTCGCGACTATGTGCTGCCGGTAATCGCTGATCGCGGCTGATGTAGACGGCAGGGATCCAGTATGATCAAAGTGGTGCGAGCGGACATTACCACTCTTCACATAGACGCCATTGTTAATGCCGCCAAAGAGACCCAGCAGGGCGGTGGGGGTGTGGATGGTGCGATTCATCGCGGCGCCGGTCCGGAACTACTTGCCGCATGCCGTAAACTCGGCGGCTGCCCGGTGGGCGAGGCGCGGATTACCCCCGGTTTTAAGCTGCCGGCTGCGTGGGTGATCCATACCGTCGGCCCGGTTTGGCAAGGCGGCCATGCGAATGAGGCAAAATTGCTGGCGTCTTGTTATCACCGCTGCGCAGATCTCGCCTTAAAGCAAGCGGTAAATACGATTGCGTTTCCCGGCATCAGCACGGGTGCTTATGGCTATCCCAAACAACCGGCGGCGACTATCGCTGTGTCCGCTATGCAGGCGTACGAAGATAAATTCGAGCAGATTATTTTCTGTTGCTTCAGCGAAGCCGATAAAAAAATCTACGAAAAAATATTAGGTTTGTGATTGGTTGTTAACGCAATATTTCCTCGATCTTTTTCTTAAACCCCCAAGTCAAACTCTTTTTTATCAGCCGGACATCAAATTTAAAAAATAATTTTTTATAATAACAGTATTCAAATAAAATTGATAAACAATCGTCAAACGGAAACCGCCGTTTGTCGGAGATCTTCTCTACAGAATAAAAATATTTTTTAATCGATGTAAATTTTTTTCTATTCAAAAAATTTAAAAATAAAAGAAAAGCCATTTATCAGAAATAATTTTCCTCCGATCTGAAAAGAGTTTTATTCAGCACACTGATCGTGCAGCATGCCGTTCGATAAATAAATAAAAGCAGTCAGGGCGACTGCTCCACACACAACATGCGTAGCCGCCTGAAAAGGATTTAACACAGCGGTTGATTGCGGAGGAGATTTTCCTATGGGCAATGCGCCGTTTTTTTCTTTTGATGTTGCAACGCGAATTAAAAAAACAATTTTATTGTTAACCGTCCCCGCATTTATGACGGCCTGCGGCGGCGGCGGCGAAAGTAGCGCAGGCGGAAGTGTGTCCAGTAGTGATCCAATTACCGCTCCCGTCACTGGGGGAGGAAGTCCCATTAGTCCACCGGTTGATGCTGGTGTTGTTGGAAAAACTTATTACGTAGCGACCAACGGCAATGACGCCAACCCCGGCACGTTCGAAGCGCCGTTTCTCACTATTCAGCGTGTGGCGAATACGGCCAGCCCCGGCGATACGATTGAAATCCGAGGCGGAACTTATCCCGGCGCATGGATTCAGCCGCCCAGCAATCCCGTCGCGAACGCGTGGATCACGCTTAAACCATACAATGGCGAGCAGGTTACGATCACTGCAGACGGCAATCCTGGCAGCTCTTGGGGCACGCTAGTCTTTTTTGATCCGACCTGTGACATTACCCAATATGATCGTCTTGACGCCAATGGCAACCCGGTTCCCGATGGTTGTAAGGCTAGAGATATGTATTGGAGCGTGGAGGGGCTGAAGCTGGAAGGCAATCCTGGTAGAGGCAATGTAGTCAAGATCGATACCCCACATGTCCGGCTCATTAACAATAACCTATCCGGCTCATTCTCAGAAATCGTTAAATTAGTGCGCACCGCCGATGATGTAGAGATTAGCGGGAATGAAATTCACCATAACACCGGCCGTGATGCTCAGGGTATCGATATTGTCGGTGCTGACCGCACCTGGATCGTCAACAACCATATTCACGATATCTACAATATTGGAATTTTCGCCAAAGGCAACTCACGCAATACGGTCATCGAAGCTAATAGACTGGAAACCATTCAAAATCGCGGCATCATGTTGGGTAACCTGACCGGCAAGCAGTTTATGAAAGACGGCCCTTACGAAACTTACGATGGTGTGGTACGCAATAATATTGTGCGTGACACAGTCGGCCCGTGCCTGGGCGCGGCCTCGTCTTGGAATGTAAAGATCTATAACAATACTTGCTATAACGTTGCGAGCAGCAGCCAAGCCGCTATCTTTGTTTCCAAGGAATCGCAATGGGATCAGGGAAACACAAATGTCGAAATTAACAACAATATCATTGTCGCTTCAGCCTCCCTGGGTTACGTCGTTAAAATAGCCTTAGCGGGAATGAGCGATAATAGCACCCTGCATATCGATAATAATGTTTACTGGTCAACAAACGGAGGGAATGTCTATTTTGTCTGGGAAGATTTTCCGGGGGTTTCTGGCTTGAATTTCGCTCAATGGAGAGGCGCGACCAGCCAAGATGCGAATAGTAAATTCGTCGATCCCGGTTTTGTCAGTACCACTGATCTTAGCTTAGCCCCGAACAGCCCGGCGACTGGTGCCGGTGCCACGATACCATGAGGTTTGATGTTAATGGAGTCGCGCGCTCCATCGGCTCCGGGATCGATACCGCGCCCATGAGTTTGGCGGTTGACGGTAAAAAAACAGGAGGAGGAAACGGTGGAGCGGAAACGCTCCACCGTTTTTTTCTACGAATTAAAATCTAAATCCGAATTTTAAGCTGTAAGAAGCGGCACCGCCGGTTTTATCGCCCTCGAGCGCCAAATTAACCAGGCCGAAATTCATGTTGATGCCGGCAAAAGTTTTATTTTGATTTATGGTCTCATTTTGTAGAGTAGGAATGCCTTGCGGATCGCTGTTGGTCTTAATATGGCCGACGCCAAGGTAAGGCGTGACGAACGCGAATCCTTTGGAAACGAGCAGCTCTATGCCCATGGTGTTCAAGGCCAACTGATCTACACCGGAAAGCTTGGTATAAGTGCCGCGCAGGCCGACTGCCGGGGTCGCCACGCCGCCTGTAACCAGCGCATAGCGCACTTCGAAGCCGACAAGTTTGATGTTGCTAGTGGGCACGGAAGTATAGAACGCGCCGACATCAAAGTCTAACGGCAACCCCTTGTGCAGGTAGATTTTGGGCACAACAATAGTGCTGGGAGCGCTGGTGGAATTGGTGGCTTGTTGCCATACCTCGGGGTGTTGTAGTTTGGTGCCGCTAGCCTCCACACCAAGATCAAAGCCGGTGATACCTAATGGTGTAGCGGGAATCACGGCCTTGTAGCTTAATGTGGAACTCAGATCTTCCGACAAGAGCTTGAAATTCGCTTGCGCGACATTCTGTAAGGTATTAATGCTGTTGTCGGCAAGGCTGATATTGGCCGCGCCCAGTAAAGCCAGTGTGGTGATCAAACGACGACGCTGCATTGTTAACCTCCTCTTAATTTAAGATTGGGAGCATCAGGAGGACGGACGTCCTCCTCCCTTATATCCTTTATAGTATATAAATCGCGGCAAGCAATAGCCCGTATCCGCCTATGAGAAGATAAATTGCGCTGTTATTCACAAGGGATCCGACGATAGGGATATTGTGGAGCGGGACGAAATAACCGGTAATACCGACGATAAATAAAATTAGGCAGATTAAAGCGGTTTTTCTGTTCGGGCTTTTCATTGTAATGTTCCCGTTTCTAGGATTATTAATTCATATAGCAGATTCATGCGGCTATTGCCATGAAACAAAAATCGTTATGATTTTCCTTGCCCGCGTATGCGCTCGATCAATTGCGTGGTGGAGCGGTCAAAGCGAAAGGGAATCGAGTGCGCTTGTCCGCCAAAGGCCTTTATTTCCGCGCCGCCTACGATATTCTCCGGCGCCCAATCGCCGCCTTTGACCAGGTGATCCGGCCGGATGAGCTTAATCAGATCCAGCGGGGTATCGCTGTCAAAAGGGACCACCAGGGAGACACAGGCGAGCGCCGCGAGCATCGCCATGCGGTCTTCCAGAGTATTGATCGGCCTGTCCGCCGCCTTTTCCAAACGGCGCACCGAGGCATCGCTGTTTACCGCCACGATTAAACTTGCGCCGAAGCGCGCGGCTTGCTCTAAATAGTCAATATGGCCGCGGTGCAGAATATCAAAACAGCCGTTGGTAAAGACCAAGGGCCGCGGGAGTTTGCCGATTCTCTCCGATAGTCGCGTCGGATCGTCGGAGATTTTAGTTTCGCTGGAGATCAATCGGTGTACTCGAACAACTTAACTACGCGTTCCACGCCGTTGAGGGTGCGCACCGCTTCCGTCGCCAAATCGCCTTCTTGCTGTTTAACCAAACCAAGAAGATAGACGGTTTTATTTTCTGTAACCACTTTGACCTGGCTGGAGTCCAGATTTTTAGTGTTCAGCAGTGTGGCTTTTACTTTAGTCGTCAGCCAGGTATCTTGGGTGCGTTCGCCGACGGAGCTCGGCGGAGCGATGCGAATTTCATCAGTGATCCTGCGTATGCCGGGAATAGTTTTAATGTCGTTTAACACACGCTCATGCAATTCCGCCGTGGCGGCTTCGCCGGTCAGCAATACAATTCCATTTACGCTGGTGACGTTGACGTGGACTTGTCGCTTCAGTTCCTCGTTCGCATCGATCAGCCCGCTTGCCCTGAGTTCAATCGCGGAGTCGTCGAAGAATGAGCCGAACGAACGCCGGTCATGCGCTGCCACGCCGCCGGCCGCGGAACCGGCCACCAGCAGTGGCGCGCAACCCTCTAACAAAACCGAATTTGCCGATAATATCAAAGCCAGCCACAATCTCATTTTTATTCCTGCCCTAATAATTGATGATCGATCAAGTCGCAAAGGCTGTGTATAACCATAATATGCACTTCTTGGATGCGCGCCGTGGAAGTGCCTGGGACACAGATATTCACGTCATCGCCGCTAAGAATGCCGGCAAGTTCGCCGCCATCGCGGCCGGTTAATGCCACACAGATCATCTCGCGTTCGTGCGCTGCTTTGACCGCGCGTAGAACATTCGGTGAATTCCCGGAAGTAGAGATCGCCAGCAACACATCGCCCGGCTGGCCGAGCGCGTGTACCTGCTTGGAAAAGATCTCGTCAAAATGATAGTCATTGGCGATGGAGGTAACGGTCGAACTATCGGTAGTGAGGGCGATGCCGGGCAGGCCCGGACGCTCCATTTCGAAACGATTTAACAGCTCGGCGGAAAAATGCTGCGCGTCCGCAGCCGAGCCGCCGTTGCCGCAGGCCAGGATTTTGTGATCAGCGAGCAGGGCATTAATCATGCAGGTTGCCGCTTGGGTAATTAAAGGGGCCAGTTTCTGTTTGCAATTATTTTTTATCTGAATGCTTTCTTCAAAGTTCTTCAGTACGCGCGCGGTAAGGTCGGTGCTGTTTACCGTGGCAGGTCCATTTTTTTTCGTCATGAGGTTTTACCTATATGCCAAAAGCATTTTGTAACCATTGAAACGTTTCTCCATTTTGGTTGGCGGTAATCGCGACTACATCAAACCGGCATGCTTGATGAGCTTTGTTTTTATTTTGCTGTAAATAATATTCGGCCGATGCGCGAAGTTTCGCCTGTTTGCGCAAATCCACGGTCTCAGCAGGGGTGCCGAAATCATTGGAGCGGCGAAAGCGCACCTCGACGAATACTAAAGTTTCTTTTTGCCGCATAATGAGATCGATTTCACCGAAAGGCGTCCGGTAGTTGCGCAGCAGCAATTTTAAGCCCTGACGCTTAAGGTATGTGCAGGCTTGCTGTTCGGACTTATGGCCTTGGCTGAGGTGCGCTGCCGGTTCCGCTGTCATGCTCGATTTCAAATTGCCCTTTGTAGTTCAAAGAGGTATCCAATAGTTGTGGCACGCCTCGTCTGAATTTAGCCCATAAAAGTTGCCGATGTAAGTGGCCACGCTCCAAACTCAGTCCGCCGGTGACGCCTCTAAAGCGCACCGCATTTTCCGAACTTAGGCGATTAAGCTGCGGAATGACTGCATAGACATCTATTCCCAGCGCATAAAGCCGGTCCAGAGGGCTGTGTGCATAGGGCCAGTCCGCTTGCAAGGACTTTCTCAAGCCGCTGATTTTACCATCGCTTGCCAGCATCCAGGGCATATCGCCGAACATGACGCCGTCCAGGTCTATATCCGCGATGGGATCACCCTTGCCGCTGAAAATGTGCGAAGTGGAGTATATAGGAATATCCGAGGCGCGATGGTAATTGAGCTGAGGTTTAATAAGGCGGCCATGCTTGGTGTCCGCCACCAAAAAAATGCCATCAATATCAGTGCGCGGACGTGGCTCAAATTTCAACTTGGTGCGGAACTTGATGTCCAACGCCTGTTTACGCGCCTCGCTCTGGCTAATATTCAGCAGGCGTTTCACCGGCTCGGAATAATCGTTTTCGCCCAAGTCATAAGACTGTGTGGTCGATAATATTCCCCCTAGCCGCTGCCAATGATCGGTGAAGGCATTGAGCATGCGTTGGCCGGAGGTGGTATTAGAGTACAGTACCGCCGCGCGCCGATGTCCGTCCAAGTAGGCGCGTTCAGCAACTTGCTGCGCCTCCTGCTCCGGCGACAGGCCGAATTGAAACACAGGCTTATCGGTAGCATTGATCTCTGCATCGGTATGCCCCAGCAAGATAGTCGGCACGGCAAGATTATTCTTTTTCACGACCTGGTCGATCGCTTCTAATCCCAATGGGCCGATAACTAATTGCGCACCGTCATTGACCGCGGCAGTGTAAAAGTTCGGCGCCTGCAAGGGATCCGCGCCGATGTCGTAGATTTTTATTTCCGGTTTATCCGTATTCGTATTAGCGGCGGACATCGCGAGGAATCCGGTGCGTACCGCCTCCGCCGCCTGCGCGTACTCCGAGGTTAAAGGTAATAATAAGGCGATTTGCTTGATATAGCCGATCATGCCGGGCGGAACCGTGGTCAGGCTTGCTAACAGCGCATCTGAGATCGGGTGCTGCGGATAGGATTTTTTCCAGTTGTCGACGGCGATCCTGAGCTTGTTGATATTTGAGCCATTCTCCAGGGTGATTACCGCGAGTTCCAGCCAGCCGGCAAGCGTTGCATCTTTTGTTGCAGTTAATTGTTTTTGCAACGTAGTGCGGTTTAGCGAAGTTAAGATTTGCCAGAGTTGTTGCTGATTTTTCGCGATATCGGGTTTGGCGACGATAAATTTTTCGCGGCCGACCAGATTCTTCACCGCATTCATGGGGTTCCCCCAGGTCAATTCCGTCTGCGCGCGCAGCCAATAAATTTCCGCAAGCAACGTGGGATCGAGATGAGGCGTTTTTTCCGCTTGATTCAGCAGCCGTATCGCCTGTTGCGGCAGTCCTTCGGCGGCGTCGATTTGCGCCTCAAGCACTTGTTTACGGGCAGTAAAACTGGTATCGAGGCCGGTTACCCGAACCGCCGCGATTTTTTCCCGCGCTTCCTTAATCTGAGCGCCCTTGATTAAAGCCTCCACCGATTTCAATTGAAAGTGCTGGCGCTGGGGCACCGGCGCAATCCGCGCCAAGCGGTCGAACTCGCGCGCCGCCACCACGTATTCCCCCGCCTGTTCGGCCCTGACCGCTGCTTCAGCCGCGGCCGGCTCCACGCCGGGGCGTTCCGATGGCGGCCCGATTTGGCAGCTCGGCAGCATGAAGACCCCGATCAAAAAAAGAACGAATAGGGCGGGCCGCAGGAGAAAATAATGTCGTTGGGGTGTTATCAACATCCTTAAGGTAATACCCGAGATCGGCTTCATATTCGATGTAGTTTAAACTTGAGGCGACAGTATCTAAAAGGAAGCCGAAAAAGTCCATCCATGGCGGCTTGAAAAGCACAGGTAACTCAGCATGACGAAAAATAGCGGCGGTTTATATGTGGTGGCGACTCCGATCGGCAATTTGAAGGACATGACCCCGCGCGCGGTGGAAATTTTATCGCGCGCCGATTTGATTGCAGCCGAGGACACCCGGCACAGCGCAAAGCTTTTGCAGCATTTCCGCGTTACGACAAAAATGATCTCGCTGCACGAACATAATGAACGGGATAAGGCCGCGGAGCTGATCGAGTTTATGCGGCAGGGCGGGGTACTGGCGCTCATCAGTGACGCCGGCACGCCGCTGATCAGCGATCCGGGATTTAATCTTGTGCGCGCGGCGCACGCCGCCGGCATTACCGTGACGCCGATCCCGGGTGCCTGCGCGGCCATCGCCGCCTTGTCCGCCGCCGGCCTGCCGCCGGACCGGTTCATGTTCGCGGGATTCCCGCCGGCGAAGAGCCCGGCCCGCCGCGCCTTCTTTGAGCAATGCCAACGTGAGCCGCGCACTTTAATCTTTTACGAAAGCCCGCATCGTGTTAAGGAGTGTTTAGCCGATATGCTGGCGGTTTTCGGCAGCGAAAGACAGGTGGTATTCGCACGTGAACTCACCAAGCAATTCGAGACTATCCGCGCCGGCATGTTAGCAGAACTGCATGACTGGGTCGCGGGTGATGAAAATCAGCAGCGCGGGGAAATTGTTATCTTGCTGCACGGCCGGGAGCAGAAAGAAGATCAGGCTATCGATGCCGAAGCGGAGCGTGTGCTGCGCATCTTGCTGGCGGAGCTTCCGGTTAAACAAGCCGCCGCCCTGGCGGCCCAGATCACCGGATTAAAAAAGAATCAGTTATATCAGTACGCCCTTGGTTTGGCCGAGGACTAAATATTTGCGGGGTAGGCAGCGCCCACCGCAAGCGGTTCCGGTCGCAGTCCCAGGCTGGGCTGTGCCCACCCTGCGCCCTGCGGTGAGAACGTCTGTTTCGTAGTTTATTCATAATTTAATTTGCGTGCACTTCGTCAACTTTTTCTCACGTAATTCGTCTGCACGTATTTGTCGACGATCTGCTGAAACTCTTCGGCGATATTGTTACCCTTGAGCGTGACAGTTTTTTTGCCGTCGACAAAAACCGGCGCGACCGGCGTTTCGCCGGTGCCCGGCAGGCTGATGCCGATGTTGGCGTTTTTGCTTTCGCCGGGACCGTTTACGACACAGCCCATGACCGCGAGCGTCATGTCTTCCACGCCCGTGTATTGTTCGCGCCAGAACGGCATTTGTGTGCGTACATAGGTTTGGATTTTTTCCGCGAGTTCCTGGAAAAAGGTGCTGGTGGTGCGGCCGCAGCCGGGGCAGGCGACGACCAGCGGCGTGAACGAGCGCAGGCCCATGGTTTGCAATAGTTCTTGCGCGACGATCACTTCTTTCGTGCGGTCACCACCGGGTTCCGGCGTCAGCGAAATACGGATGGTGTCGCCGATGCCTTCTTGCAGGAGTACGCCGAGCGCGGCGGTGGAGGCGACAATGCCTTTAGATCCCATACCCGCTTCGGTTAATCCCAGGTGCAGCGCGTAATCGCAACGCGCGGCGAGGTCGCGATACACCGCGATTAAATCTTGCACGCCGCTGGTTTTGCACGATAGCACGATGTTGTCGCGCGTTAATCCCAGCTCCTCCGCGCGCCTGGCGCTCTCTAATGCCGAGACAATCACCGCCTCACGGGTGACTGCCGCCGCGCTTTGCGGATCGGGCCGCCTGGCGTTTTCGTCCATCATGCGTACCACCAAGTCAGGATCGAGGCTGCCCCAATTGACGCCGATACGTACGGGTTTGTGGTATTTGCAAGCTACTTCAATCATGGTGGCGAACTGTTCGTCGTGCTTCTTCCCGCGCCCGACATTGCCCGGATTAATACGGTATTTGGCCAGCGCCTGCGCGCAATCCGGATATTGCGTGAGCAGCTTATGGCCGTTGAAATGGAAATCGCCGATCAGCGGCACCTCGATGCCCATTTTGTCGAGGCGCTCGCGGATCGGCGCGACCGCGTTGGCGGCTTGCGCGGTATTCACGGTGATGCGCACAAGCTCGGAGCCGGCCCTGGCCAGTTGCGCCACCTGCACGGCGGTTGCGACTTCATCCGCGGTATCGGTATTGGTCATGGATTGGAGCACAATCGGCGCGCCGCCGCCGATCCTAACGTGCCCAACCATTACCCCAACGCTTTGGCGCCGCGGGACGGGGGAGGCTTTGGTTGCCATAGCTTATTTATGAGTGCCGACGTTAACGGGTAATCGAAGGCTGGCAATAATAGCTTATTTCGGCTTCGACCGCATATAAGCGATGATGCCGCCTTTGCCCCGGAAGGCGGAGGCGAATCTGTTTCTGATTCCCTTAAGATTCGTTCTGCCTTTCGGGTCTACCAGGATGTCATGCGCCGGCTGATATTATTCGTTCTTCTTAGCGTGGTTGGGTGGGCTGATGTATTACCGGCGGCGGCGCAAACGCCGGCCGGAGACCCGGCAAAAGGAAGGGATAAATCCAACACTTGTACCGGCTGCCATGGTATCCCCGGCTGGCGCAACGCGTATCCAAATTACAGTGTGCCTAAATTGGGCGGACAGCGCGCCGCTTACATAGTTAGCGCGCTAAAAGCCTACCAATCCGGCACCCGCGAGCATGCCACGATGCATGCCATTGCGGTTAGTCTCAGCGACCAAGACATGATTGATCTTGCGGCGTATTTCTCCGAGCTGGCTCCCAGGCAAGGCGCGCGGCGATGAAGCCTTTTCGCATCCTGGCGGCCATAAGCCTGGCATTGGTGTGGGCGCAGGTATTCGCCCTGGGTGATCCGGTCGCCGGCAGCAAAAAATCGCAAGTCTGCCAATCCTGCCACGGCCCGGACGGCAACAGCACTAACCCTGCGTTTCCAACGCTGGCCGGCCAGCAGGCGGATTATCTCGTGAAAGTATTGGATGACTATAAATCCGGCACGCGCAAGAACGCCATCATGAGCGGCTTCGCCGCCCAGTTGTCGCCGCAGGACATGGAGGATTTGGCGGCGTATTTTTCGGAGCATAAGGGGCTGGTCGTCATTCCGCTCGCGCCGCGCTGACCACAAGCCGCCACGCACCGCCGCCTTTAGCTTATAATCCTCGTTTGCACTGCGCACGAGGGGTACTGCATGATCCACGCCATTGTCACCGATATCGAGGGAACCACATCTTCCTTATCCTTTGTAAAAGACGTGCTGTTTCCCTATGCGCGCGCGCATCTGGCGGAATTTATTCAGCAGCATGGCGACGATGCGGCAGTAAGGCAATTATTGCAGGAAGCCCGCCAGGCGGCCGGCGAGAAATTGGATGACGCGCAATTGGCCGCACGACTTCTGCATTGGATCGATGAAGATAAGAAAATCACGCCGCTTAAAGCGCTGCAAGGCATGATCTGGGAACAAGGCTACCGGCGCGGCCATTTTACCAGTCACCTTTATGAAGACGCCGTGCGCAACTTAAGGCGCTGGAAGGAGCAGGGTATTAAGCTGTATATATTTTCTTCCGGGTCGGTGCAGGCGCAAAAGTTATTATTCGCTCATACCGAGTTTGGCGATCTTACCCCGTTATTCAGCGGCTACTTCGACACCCGCATCGGCGCCAAGAGGGAACCCGGCTCTTACCGCGCCATTGCCGCATCAATCGGTGTGGCACCGCGGCATATTTTATTTCTCTCCGATATCAAAGAAGAACTGGACGCCGCGCGGCAGGCTGGCATGAGCACAGTTTGGTTACTTCGGGAAGGAGTCATACTCTCCAGCACCGATCATACGTCGGTCGGCAACTTTGATGCGATTGATATGAGCAGCTAAATACTACAAAAAAGCAATGAGTCGAGGGGAACGGTCGGTTAACTTTTGTGTTCCTTTTCTTCAGTATGTGCATGTCGAGCCGCCTGTGAGAAATTGATCACGCTCCCTCCCGTGGGGAGTTTAGCCGGCATATGCAGGACGACGGTCGTTCCCTCGCCGGCATTAGATTCAAACCATAGCACTCCCTCATGTGCATGGACGATGGCTTGTGCAATGCTAAGCCCGAGGCCAACGTTCTGAGGACGAGAGGAAAAAAATGGTTCAACAATACGTGCCTGGGCTTCTTTAGGAATACCAGGGCCTGTATCACTCAACAGTAGATGAACTGATGCGGCACCGACAGCTTGAGCTCGGAGTTGCAAATGGCCTCCAGGACCACAAGCTTGCATGGCATTGGTGGCGATGTTTCCAAGTGCGCGCAACAACGCTGCGCGATCGCCATGTAACACAGCCTTAGGCGCGCGATCAATTAATGTAAAATCGCAGTTGCCTGCCTTCAACTCCGGTGCCAATATCTGACGGAACTCTTCTAATAAAGAAGACAGCGGAATTTCTTCGTTAGTGTAATCGGCGCCTTTATCAAAGGTTAGGATATCATCGATAAGTTTTTCCAAGTACTGCAAACCGCTGGTAGTCTTGTCGGCAAAGTGCAGGCGATCGCGCCGTTGTAGGCCTGTTTGGGCAAGGTGTGAGACATATAGCATCGACAATACCAATGGGGCACGCATCTGGTGCGCCAACTTAGTTGCCATTTCGCTTAGGGTGGATAAGGCCTCTTGCCGGTTCACCTGCCCCTGGAATGCCGGGTTTTCAGTAACATCAACCAGTAATATAATTTTGGCAGGTTCATCCTCTAAAATTGTCGTCGTAACGTTGATCAATCGTTGCCCGCACCAGACCAAACCGGCATCGTCGGCGTCGGTCGCCGCAGAAAATCGCGCCACTATTTCTTGCCAATGTATGCCGAGCAAAGGTTCGCCCAACAATGTTTTAGCGGCGGAGTTACATTCGCACACGCTTTCATGTTCGTCGAGCATCACTATGCCGCCCGGCAGATTGGCAAAAAGTCGCTCAAGTCGAGTTGTCGGATAGGTAACTCCGGCAAGTTGCTGTGCATCCACTTCAAGTGGTGAGATTTTCATCGCATTGAACCCTGCCGATCTTTAAGTTCCCGGTAACAACCCACTTGCTCCACCAAAATGTGGTTAAACAGTCGAAATGCCTGTTGTTCCATTCGATTTGTATTGCCTCGACCCATTGCCTGCCTCGTGTTAGCTATGGCATTAATACAGTTCATACTTGCTCAAGAGCAATAACCATGCCGAGTTGCACCACTAGCCTGGCAGGGTGCTGGAAAACGTAGTTTTCAACTGCTAATCCGCCGAAAGGCGGATATTGGAATTGAGCTGTTCAGGTAAGGTCCCACCCGCTTCTTGTACTCTCGCTTTAGCAGGGTGCTGAAAAACTCGTTTTTCAGCACCCTGCGGCGCGGTATAGGGATATACCGCCATTTTTCAAACACGCTACATGTTTGAAAAATGAAGCAAAGCAAAAACCGCGCTTTTTGCTTTGCGTGTTGAAAAAGGCCATGGATGGACTTTTTCAACAACCTGTTAGATCGCTGCAACACGGAGGTTGCCCTATGGTTCAGAAGGCCCGGCGCTTTTATTTTTCGCTCATCGCATTGCTTACTTTAGCGCATGCCGGTCCGGCTATCGCCGTCACTTATTACGTCGCTCCCAATGGCAACGATGACGCGAACGGATCATTGTCATCGCCTTTCCAGACGTTGACTAACGTAGTGAGGATAGTGCAGCCCGGTGATGTCATCGAGGTGAGGGCGGGGACCTATGCCGGCGGCATCGTTATTAGCCGCCCCGGCACTAAAGACGCCTGGATTACGATCA
>WNFB01000694.1_pt1 | contig 64947 bp, 66 predicted proteins | sample 5400501 | NCBI WGS metagenome assembly WNFB01 (sample SAMN13153341, study PRJNA577476) | soil metagenome | isolation source: 200 cm saprolite under Douglas fir tree site 2 hole 1 | place: USA:California | collected 2015-04-18 | reverse complement strand
CGAGATCAGCTCTTCCATGCTGGAGGCGGTTTCTTCCAGGCTCGAGGCCTGCTCCTCGGTGCGCTGGGAGAGATCGCTGTTGCCGACCGCGATTTCTTTGACGGCGACGGTGATGGTGTTGGAGCTCGCGCGGACTTCTCTCACCAGACGTAAAAGCTTGTCATTCATGGTTTTAATAGCGCGCACGATGCTACTATCATCTTCCCCCGCGACTTCAATACTCGTCGTGAGATCGCCTGCGGCAATTAATTCCGCGATCTTAACGGCTTTGACCCGGCGCTTGCGCATAACATTGCTGCGGATGATTAAGAAAGTAACAAACGCGCCGAGGGCTAATACCGTGCCCCCTATAACAAACAGGAGCGCACGGGTATGTTTATATGACCCGTTTATAGTTTCTGCGCGTTTCTCAATAACAGCCTTTTCATGAGCGATTAGAGCATCCAACGCGGCCAGCCACTTTTGCTGCATGGGGCGCACCTCGTTCATCAGCAGCTCGTTAGCCTGCTTGTTGCTTAACGCGGAACCGGTATTAACCACACTTCTAACGAGGGACGCGGCGGCACTCTTATGCGATTGAATAGCGGAAACCAGCTTTTGTTCTGTTTCACTATCAGTCAACTTAGTTAAATCTTTTTCCGCTTTTTCGTACTGATCCCCTTGTTCGCCAATGTTGTCCACCTCTTGCTGTATGGCAGAGGTGTCGCTCAATAAAATAACATTGCGCACAGCGATCGCTTGGGAAACCATCGCCAACCGCATTTTCTCGGCAAATTCAACTTTGGCATGGTCGTTTTTAAGAATGGTATTAACGTCATTATTGATCGCCGCCAGATAGCTACTGACACCGACTAATCCAATCGCCAGAGTCGACATCAATACAAAACACACCGTTAGGCGCGTGCCGATTTGTAAATTTTCGGAGAATATGGCTTGCATTACACCGCCGCCTCGCTGATCAGTTCCATTTCACGGCTGGTCATCAACCGTTCGATGTCGACCAGAATCAGCATGCGCTGATCCATGGCGGCCAAACCAATGAGATACTGGGTATCAAACGTGGAACCAAATTCAGGCACAGGCTTGATCTGCTCCGGCATCAGGGTAACGACATCCGATACACCATCAACGACAATGCCGATGACACGCTCGGCGATATTCAAAATGATGACGACGGTAAATTCGTCATATTTAATATTGCTCAAATTAAACTTAATGCGCAGATCGACGATAGGAACGATATTGCCGCGTAAATTGACCACGCCTTTGATAAAACCAGGCGCATTGGCGATGGCGGTAACGGCGCCATAGCCCCGGATCTCCTGTACTTTAATAATATCTATGCCGTACTCCTCATTAGCCAACATAAACGTCAGGAACTCATTATTGTTGTTAACCGTCACGGGAGCGCCGGATATGTTTTGCTTACTCATAATGATTTTTCCTCAGATTCTTCAGTAACCCTGTCGCTGGAACGACGTATCGGTTGTGATTTACCCTTGCACTATTCGTACCAACGAATTGACATCGAGTATCAAAGCGACCCGGCCATTGCCCATAATGGTCGCGCCGGAAATGTGTTTAATCTTACGGTAATTTAATTCCAGGCTCTTAATCAGCACCTGGTTCTGGCCCAAAATGGCATCGACAAATAAGGCGATCTTCTTTCCTTCCGCCTCGAGCAACACCAGGATGCCTTCCTGCAGGGAAGCGGGGGATGTAATCGAGAGAATTTCATGCAAGGTAAGCAAAGGCAGGTATTCGCCGCGGACATCGACGACGCGCCCTTGACCGGCGATCGTCTTGATTGCGTCGGTCCGCGGATGAATGGCTTCGACGATAAAACCCAACGGCAGAATAAAGATTTCCTGCCCCGCGGTGATGGACATGCCGTCTAAAATCGCGAGCGTTAACGGCAAACGAATCGTGAACGTAACGCCTTTTCCGTCGTCAGAAGCGATATCCAGGCTGCCGCCGAGACTTAGTATATTGCGCCGCACCACGTCCATGCCGACGCCGCGCCCGGAAATATTGCTGACCACATCAACGGTGGAAAAACCGGGCAAACAAATCAATTGATCGATCTGTTCAGGGCTGAGTGGCTTATCGGCATCGAGCAGCCCCTGCTCGATCGCCTTGGCGCGGATTTTCTCGCGGTTTAACCCCTGGCCGTCGTCTTTGACCTGGATGACAATATTCCCGCCCTTATGTTCCGCATGCAGCCACAGGCTCGCGACTTCGGGTTTACCTAAAGCATGGCGCACTTCCGGCGCCTCAATCCCATGACCCAGGCTATTGCGCACCAGATGCGTCAAAGGATCGATCAGCTTTTCGATCATGGTTTTATCCAGCTCGCTCTGCTCGCCGGATATCTGCAATTCGACTTTCTTACCTAACTGCTGTCCCAAGTCCCGGACCATACGGGCAAAACGGTTGAAGGCAAAACTTACCGGCAACATGCGTATCGCCATAACGCTTTGCTGCAGCCCGCGTATATTGCCTTCCAGTTGCAATAGCACCGCTTGAAGTTCGGCCGATCCGCCGGTTTCGGAGTTATCTCCCACCTGCTTAAGCATGGTTTGGGTCACGACCAGCTCGCCGACGATATTCACCAAATCATCTAATTTTTTAGTGTTGACCTGGATGGAGCCGTTGGCTGAGGATTCCCCGGTTTTATATTCGGCTGAGGCGTGCTTATCATGTTTCGATCGCGAATTAGCATCACCGGCGTTGTTGATGGCGGGGGACTTTTCGCCGCTTTTTACCGCCATTTTCACCTGCGCATCAGCGATGGGCTCAAGTTCTGTAATTTCCAAATCACAATCATCCATCACCCAATCAAACACTTCGGTAATATTGCTGCGCGGTTCTTTGGTAACCAGGTCGAGTTCCCAGGCTAAATAACTGATTTCCGGATCCAGATCTTCAAACGCAGGCAAAGAACAAACCTTGGTTTCAACTTTCAAATCACCCATCTTTTCCAAAAGCCGGAAGAGACGAAGCGGGTCATTCCCGGTCTTTAAAAAATGCGGATGCGGCCGGAACGTGATATGAAAGTGACACAGCTCTTGAGAGGTGAGTGGCGCAAGCCCCGGGGGATCATTTTCATCCGTTTCTGAAACAAGCACCGCGTTGCCTTGCAGTGCTGCTAACTTCTGCTGCAAGTTTCGATAATTAACCGGGTTTAATGCCGGAATCCCGGCCTGCTCCGCCGCGATCATTGCGCGCAAACAATCCACTGATTGCAAGATTACATCGATTATCTCGGCCGTCAGGCGCAATTTGCCGTGGCGCATTTCATCAAGCAATGTCTCCATCACATGGGAAAATTGCGAGATTTCATTAAATCCGAAAGTGCTGCTTGCGCCCTTTACCGAATGAATCGCGCGAAAGATGGCGTGCATCTTTTCGCTATCGCCGGTATTCTTTTCCAAATGCAATAAGTCGGACTCCATCAAATCGAGTCCGCTCAAGCTCTCGGCAAAGAAGGTCGGGTGAAATTGTTTTAAGTCTATCGCCGGCATTACACGAGAACCTTGCCTAATACGGATAAGAGGGAATCGGGATTAAACGGCTTTACAATCCAACCCGTGGCGCCGGCGGCCTTGCCTTCTTGTTTCTTCTCGCTCTGTGACTCAGTAGTAAGAGTCAGAATCGGTATGAATTTAAAACTCGGCATAGCCCGCAATGCCTTAATCAGTGAAATGCCGTCCATTTTCGGCATGTTGATATCAGTGATAACGAGATCAAACCGGTTCCCTCCCGCGGTTTTAAGTGCGTCCTCACCATCTGCGGCTTCAACAACGTTATGCCCCGCCCCGGTGAGCGTAAAATTCACCATTTGCCGCATGGTAGTGGAATCATCAACTACAAGAATGTTTGCCATAAGAAGCTCCGCTTAAAATAATTCGATCTTGTTATTTACCTTTGATTGAGAAAAAGATGTCGACTGGGCGTAAGTTGCATTTGCCGCAGCCTGGTCTTGGCGCGCATCTCTTAACCCACTCGTTCCTTTGTTTTTTGACCATCCCGCTTCCCCGACAAAGCGGCGCCGCAGTTTCTCGTAAAAAATATGCGTCTCTTCAGCGATGGCACGAAGACCCTGGCTTAATTCATTCAATAACGGGGTTTTTACATGTTCTAATTTCTGATGAGTTATATCCTGGAATTGGAGATCAACAATAATCTTATAAATATCCTGGCGCACCTCCTCTCCAAGAGCATTGATGTGCTCGATCATGCTAACCACTTCCTGATTCTTTTTAACCGCGCTTTCAGTCAACTGCGTGACGTTGTGTTTTATTGTGGTGGCGGCCGTCATCGCCTTGTTGGCTAGATTATGAATGTCTTCATAAGCGCGGCTTAAACTCTGCTGAATGATTTGCAAATGCTCGCGCATACGTATATTCAATTGATTGATTTCATTTGCATCACCGCTTAGCGTACCCATTCTTTCCGATATAGCAGCAGGGGTTAGGCGTTTCTCCGAAATAGCCAGAGCCATTATCTTTCCAATAACCGCATCCATCCGGAACAGCAAATCACCGGCGATGTCTGTCACCGCTCTAATACTTTCTTGATCAGCAGCGATATTTAGCGATGATCCGGCGAAACGAACAATTTCATCGGCTACTGCATTAAGTGTGGTGTCACTCGCATGGATATAGTAGGGAAGAACGCTGTCCTTCTGTGGATCTAAACCATGAGTACTTTGCAAAAGACTTGTGGCATATTTCATCTGGGTATTTGTTTTATCGGTGATATTGCGAAAACAGCCGCTGATATTAAGCACCGCTTGTTCCGTTTGCTGCATTACGCCGTGAATCCGGCTTCGTACATCGTGTAATTCATCATGTGTTTTGTGCGCCATGCCCGACCAACGCGGAAGCAGCGCGCTAAGATCATCGCCAACACCGGCTTGCACAATCTGTTGACTGCCGGCAAAACCAGCATAATTGCGGTTTAATAGCAACCCGAGAACGGCTGTTGAAAGAATGGCTGTGGCTAAGCTCACTAGACTCGCCCATAGGGGTAAAAACACGCTAACCCAAGCCCAGGGCAATAAGGTTCCCGCCACTATCAAAATCTTAGGATGGCGATTTATCGCGGTAATTATCGTTTTAATCATTCAGCACACCTGGATAAGTCAGTTTCTTTTATTAACCGCTTAAGTAACTTCATTATTGACGCGAAGTCTTGCAAGTTCCGTTCCGGCCATCAGCATGGGCGTCAGCCGTTCATCGCCTGGTTCATGCCAATACTTTTTTCACCACGCTTAAGAGTTGCTCCGGATTAAAAGGCTTAACTATCCAGCCGGTAGCGCCGGCGGCTTTGCCTTCCTGCCGTTTTGCGTCTTGCGACTCCGTAGTTAGAACCAGTATTGGGGTAAATTTATAATCCTTAAGACCGCGCAAGGATTTAATAAGAGAAACACCGTCCATATTCGGCATATTTAAATCCGCGATCACTAGATTAAATTTCTTGCTCTTAGCTAGTTTCAAAGCCTCTTCACCATTAGCCGCTTCCAGCACTTCATATCCCACACTTTGCAGCGTGAAACTAACCATTTGGCGCATGGAAGCGGAATCATCAACCGCCATAATTGTTGCCATCGTCGTTCTCCTTTAAAATAATTCCACGGTCGGGCCGGTATCAGTCAGCATAGTTGTCTTTTGCCCCTCGCGTGAGGCGCCATTTAATGGCGAATGCTCGGCAGAAGCGGAATGCTCTTCGCCGGCACGCTCAAGCCAATGCTGATCATCGGATAAGGGGTTGTAAAAAAGGTTGTTGCCTAATTTGTGCGTATCTTCCATCAATTGGTAAATCGTCTGGCGCAACTTATCCATCGGATCAAACATTTGGTTAAGTTTTTGGCTGGTAATATCGTGGAACTGAAGCGAAATAATAACGTTCTGCACATCGCGAGCGAGTTCCTTGCTGATCGCGCTGATGCGTCCGCCGGTTTCCGCCACCTCGCGGTTCTTTTCTACCAATGCCGCCGTCAGTTTGCTGACCTCCTGTTTGATCTTTAACGCATGGTTCATGTCAGCGGCGGAAAGAATGCGCATATTGCCGTGGGTGCTGCTTATGCCTGTTTTCACCGCTTTCATGTGTTCGCGGATGCGATTGCTGAATTCATGCGAACGTTGACTGAGCTTGCGAATTTCTTGCGCCACGATGGAAAATCCGCGACCATTGTCGCCGGCGCGTGCCGCCTCAATATCGGCATTGAGCGCCAACAAACTGGTCTGGTCGGCGAGGCGCTCCACATCCAGCAGAAAGCCGTCGATCGCCTGGGTGCGGACTTGGACGTCATCCAAGTCTCCTACCATGCGCACGGATAATTCCGCTACCCGCACCACTTCATCCGCCATCTTATTGAGCATCTCGTCCGAAGTACGAATAAAATCTTGCAGTGAATGCGGGGTGCTATCGTTGGTTGCGCCTTGCGTGCCCTGTAACAACTCCATGGCGTGATTCGCCTGTACTGCGGCCTTATGGATAATCGCTTGAAAGCTGCTGCCGATGATATTGGTCGCCTGTTCGGTTTGTTCAATTACGGAATGAACTTGTTTGCGCAGCGTCAACGCCGCGTGGCTGTATTCCTGGGACATACTTGCCCAACGCTGTAACAAATCCTTCAAGCGGCGCCCTTGATTCTCGCTCGCAATCGAGCGCAGTAAGTCGTCGACTTGTGGGGCTTGATCTTCAAACGCCACTTTAGGCAAAAGCGCGTCGATCAACTCATTCACCGGCGGGACCGGATCTTTTTCCGCGTATAGAATCTCATCATCCTTGGAATCGGCTTGACTGGCGGCATAATGGGTCACGATCGCGATGCTGATCATGGCGCTCAGGGCGCTCGCCACGGCCACCCACGCGGGGACAAAGGCCACGGTCCAAACCCAAGAACCGAGGATGCCGCCTAAGGTGGCATACCACCATCCCGGTAAAGAAATCCTCCCTATCCGCCGTTTAGCCGCGAGAGTACTCATGCGGCCATTTCCTGATTAGGTTCCAAGGCGGCCGTAAGGCCCAACAGGCGAACGGATAAATGCAGATAATCGTCCGGCGTTTGGTAGTGCAGGGGAAGTCCTTGTTCCTGTGCGGCCTGGCAAAATGCAACCAGCACTTGCAGCGCGGCCGTATCTACCTGCCGCACCTGTTCGCCGTTCAATATCAATGGGAGTTTCGCCGCCAACCCTTTGCTTAATTTCTTATGCAAAAGCGCGGCTTGCGAAATGGTAAGATTCTCGCTTAATACGAGGCGTACGCGATTATTGCGCCGCCTGATCTGAACAGGACCCATATACCAGCCTCAGTTAATTGAATATGACCTTGATCGTGGGTCCCTTGGTAACCCCGATCCGCCTTTAAACCCCGGAAAACCGGCGGCACGACAAGCCTTAATCTTGTTTAAGCTAACAAGAGCAATATATATGCCAAGGAGGTATTGAACGGGCTATGGCGCTAGCAGGGCCGCGATGAGAGCAACAAGGGGCGAAATGCCGCCGGTCGGCGTCTCGCCTTCATCTTGCACCGGTTTTCTACCATTTTTTGGTGTCCAACAGTAAACTGCTGTTCAGCCAGTGCCGAAAAAGGGAGTTTAGCTGTGCGCGAACTAAAGCAACCGATAAGCAAAAAATCCGACCACAAATTGGAACTTGGCGAAATTCTCACTGATCTGGTATCCGACGGTGTGATTTCACCGCAGGATGCCGATCCACTGCGTGCCCACAGGCCTGCCAAGATGCGTAGCGAGCTTCATCCGCTGGTCATTATTGCTGAAAAAAATCTGCTCAATGCCAAACCGCCGCACAAACCATTGTCGTTGGAAACGCTGACCATGTGGTTGGCGAAAAAAACCAACCTTAGTTACTACTATATCGATCCGTTAAAAATCGATGTGGCGGCGGTAACCGGGGTAATGTCCTATGCCTACGCCGCACGCAACAAAATCCTGCCGGTTGCTGTGACCTCAGACGGCGTCACTATCGCCACCGCGGAACCTCATGTCAGCGAATGGGAGAAAGAGTTAACCCCTCTCTTGCGGCAAAAGATCCATCGCGTCGTCGCTAACCCGGTCGACATCAACCGTTATCTGGTCGAATTCTACAGCCTGTCACGTTCTGTTAAGCATGCGGTCGGTCTGACCAACAACTCCCAGATCAGTGAAATCGCCAACCTTGAACAACTGGTTGAACTGGGCCGTTCCGGAAAACTGGACGCGAATGACCAGCATATCGTGAACATCGTCGACTGGTTGTTGCAATATGCGTTCGATCAGCGGGCCAGCGATATTCACCTGGAGCCGCGACGGGAGCAGAGCAACATCCGCTTCCGTATCGATGGTTTGTTGCACTTGGTCTATCAAATGCCGACGCCGGTGATGGCGGCAGTGATCAGCCGCATCAAGATTCTCGGACGCATGGACTTGGCGGAGAAACGCCGCCCGTTGGATGGCCGCCTTAAAACCAAGACCCCGGAAGGCAAAGAAGTGGAACTGCGCCTGTCGACCATGCCGACCGCGTTCGGCGAGAAGCTGGTGATGCGCATCTTCGATCCGGAGATACTGTCGAAAACCTTTCACGAACTCGGCTTGAGCGAGGATGACATCAGGCGCTGGGAAGGGATGGTCAGCCGCCCGCACGGCATTATCCTGGTCACCGGCCCTACCGGTTCCGGCAAAACCACTACCCTGTATTCCACACTAAAACAACTGGCCAAGCCGGAAATAAATGTCTGCACCATCGAAGACCCGGTAGAAATGGTGGAGCCGAGATTTAATCAAATGCAGGTGCAGCAGAATATCGGGTTGGATTTCGCTAGCGGCGTGCGCTCGTTGCTGCGACAGGATCCTGATATTATTATGGTCGGTGAAATCCGCGATTTGGAAACGGCGGAAATGGCGGTGCAAGCCGCGCTCACCGGCCACTTGGTGCTTTCCACGTTACACACTAATGATGCCGCCTCCGCCATCACCCGCTTGTTGGAAATCGGCATACCTTCGTATTTAATCAACGCCACCTTGCTCGGCGTTGTCGCGCAACGCTTAATGCGCAGCCTATGCCCGCATTGCAAAGGGCCCGGCGCGCTGGATGAAGAACTCTGGAAATCGTTGATCAGCCCCTGGAAAATCGCGAGGCCCGCCGCCGTGTCTGCCCCGACAGGCTGCCTGGAGTGCCGCAATACCGGTTACCGGGGACGCATCGGCATTTACGAAATTCTCACCATGTCCGCCGGTTTGCGTAAAATCATCCGCCCCGATACCGACATGGCGATGCTGCGCGAGCAAGCGTTAAAAGAAGGCATGCGACCGTTGCGTATAGCGGCGGCGCAAAAAGTTTATGCCGGCTTAACCACACTCGAGGAAGTAATGAGTATAGTCACTCACGCTGAATGATAGTCAACCCTGCCTGAGCAGCGGCTTCAGGTAAAGCCAGACATTATTTAATATATGCATTTGTGCCTCAACGCGCGGATGAATGCCGTCAGCTTGCATGAACTCGCCATCTGCTACGTCTTGCAACAAAAACGGCACGCGCGCCACCTCATAGTGCTGGGCAAGTTCCCCATAGAGAGTATAAAACCTGCCGGTATAGTCAGGACCATAATTAGGCGGCAATTGCATACCCAGCAGCAGTACCCGGGCGTCGTGTTTTTGTGCGATTTCTATTATCGCGGCAAGGTTTTTCTCAACTTCGGTTAATGCCAGGCCACGCAATCCATCATTGCCGCCGAGCTCTACGATGACAATGGCCGGCTGATGCATTTCCATAAGACGCGGCAACCGCGCCAACCCGCCGGCGGTGGTGTCACCACTGATGCTGGCATTCATGATGCTGTAGCGATAGCCTTCACGCTGCAGCCGCTTTTGTAATAGATTTACCCAGCCCTGCTGGACATCGATACCAAAACCGGCGCTCAGGCTGTCGCCTAACACCAGGATCACCGGCAATTGCGCATGCAACAGTGCCGCCCACAGCAAAACAAAAGTAATAACGGCAATAAGGAGTCGTTTAATCATGGTATTAGATTTTTCTTTACCCATCGTAAAAGCAGAGAATTTAACCAAACAAGTCATGAGTCCGGAAGGGAATTTAGTCTTGCTCGACAATATCAATCTTAGCATTATACCAGGAGAGGCGGTGGCGATACTCGGCGTTTCCGGTTCCGGCAAGTCCACCCTGCTCGGTCTGCTGGCCGGTCTCGATACCCCAAGCGGGGGGCGCGTAGTACTGGATGGAGCCGACCTCAGCCGTTTGGACGAAGACGGCCGCGCGCAATTGCGCGCCGCCCGCGTCGGCTTCGTATTCCAATCCTTTCATTTATTACCCAGCCTTACCGCGCTCGAGAATGTGATGTTACCGCTGGAGCTGGCCGATAGGGAGGCCCCGGAAGACCACGCGCGCGAAGTATTGCGCCGCGTGGGCTTAAGCGAGCGCCTGCATCATTACCCCAGCCAATTATCGGGCGGCGAGCAACAGCGCGTGGCGATCGCCCGCGCGTTTGCAACGCGCCCGAAAATTCTATTCGCCGACGAACCCACGGGTAACCTTGATCAGAAAACCGGCGAGCGCATAATTGATCTGTTGTTCGCCCTGAATCGGGAACAGGCTACTACACTCGCCCTGGTCACTCATGACGCCGCTCTCGCGAAACGCTGCGACCGGCATTTGGAGCTGGAAGCCGGGCGGCTACAGCCGCGCGCATGAGTACCCTTGCCTTTGCTTGGCGCGCCTTACGCCGCGATTGGCGCGCGGGTGAACTGCGGATACTCGCCGTGGCGTTAGTGATAGCCGTGGCCAGCGTCACCGCCGTGGGGTTTTTCACCGACCGTACCCGGCAGGCGATGCAACAGCAGGCGAGCGAATTATTGGCTGCGGATCTGGTCGTGGTCTCGGCAACCAAGCCGGATGAAGCCTGGATCGGGCAAGCGCAGCGGCTGCATCTAGCCCAGGTCCAGACCCTTTCGTTTGTCAGCGTGGTGCTGGCGCATCGACAAACCCAACTGGTGGAAATCAAGGCGGTCAGCTCCGGTTATCCCCTGCGCGGGCGTTTGCGGATCGCGCTGCGTCCGTTTGCCGCCGACGCGGCCACCGACACGATCCCTCAGCGAGGCCACGTCTGGCTCGATCCATATCTCATGGATCTGCTTGCCGTCTCGGTCGGCGATACCATCAATCTCGGCGCCGGCCGATTTACCGTCGCGCGCGTGCTGACTTATGAACCGGACCGCGGCGGCAACCTGTTCTCGATCGCGCCGCGCCTGCTGATGAACCTGGCCGACGTACCCGCCACCCGGTTGCTGCAACCGGGAAGCCGGGTGCGCTACCGATTGCTATTGGCCGGCGACCAGCAGAATATCGCCGCGTTCCGGTCATGGATGACGCCTGACCTCGTCGAGGGCACCCAGGTGCAAGACGTGCGCGAAGCGCGCCCGGAAATGCGCGCGGCGCTGGAACGGGCCGAGCAATTCTTAGGGCTGGCGTCGCTCGTCAGCGTGATGCTTGCCGGCGTCGCGGTGGCGACGTCGGCGCGGCGCTACGCCAGCCGTCATCTCAATAACAGCGCCATCATGCGTTGCCTCGGCGCCACCCAAACGTTCATCACACGCCTGTACCTGCGGCAAATATTGCTATTGGGTTTAACCGCCAGCCTGCTCGGCGGCTTACTCGGGTATATGGCGCAATTCGGCCTTGCTTACTTGCTGGCCGGGCTGATCACAGCGAGTCTGCCGGCACCCTCCCTGCTCCCGTTCGCGCTCGGCATTGTTACCGGGCTGGTAACCTTGGCAGGGTTTGCCCTGCCGCCGCTGCTGCGCCTGAAGGATGTTTCGCCGCTGCGGGTGTTGCGGCGCGACATCGGCACCCTGCCGCCGCACGCGATGATGGTATACGGCGCCGCCTCGGCCGCCATGGCCGCCTTAATGTTATGGCATATCCACGACCTCAAGCTGACCGGTTACGTATTGGGCGCTACGGTCGTGACCTTGCTGGTGCAGGCCTCCGCGGCTTATCTGCTGATCAGGATTTTGCATCCGCGCAGGCTTCGTGTAGGGGTGGCCTGGCGCTTCGGCCTGGCGAATATCTCCCGCCGCGCGCACGGCAGTATCGTACAAATATTGGCTTTCGGCCTCGGTATTATGGTGATCCTGCTATTATCGTTGGTGCGCGCCGATTTACTCGCCGACTGGAAGCACAGCTTGCCGCCGGATGCGCCTAACTATTTCTTGATCAACATTCAAAAAGCGCAATTATCGTCCCTGCAGCGGTTTTTTAATCAGCATCGGCTAAGCGCGCCGCAGTGGCATCCCATGGTGCGCGCGCGGCTTATCGCCATCAACGGCCGCGAAATTACGCCTGCTGATTTCAGCAACGAGCGCGCACGGCGTCTGGTGGAACGTGAATTTAATCTGTCCTGGACGAAGCAACCGCCGACCGGCAACCGTATCGTCGCGGGACAATGGTGGACGCCACAAACAGGAGTAAATCCACCAAGCGAGAAGGATGGTAACAACGGCCTGTTATCGGTAGAACAAGGTCTCGCTGAGACCCTGGGCTTGAAACTCGGCGACGTCCTCACTTACCGGATCGCCGGTGAAGATATCCGCGCCACCATTACCAATTTACGCGCGCTCAAATGGGATTCGTTTCAGGTGAACTTTTTTGTGCTGACGCCGCCGGGTTTGCTCGAAGACTTTCCCGCTACTTACATCACCAGCTTTTATCTTCCGGTGCAAAATAAAACCGTGCTGAGCGATCTGGTCAAACAATTTCCCAACATCACCGTCATTGACGTAGACGCTATTATGAGCAAAGTGCGTCAGGTGATAGACCGGGTCACCTTGGCGGTGGAATATGTGTTTCTGTTTACATTATTAAGCGGCCTCGTGGTGCTGTATGCCGCCATTCAATCCACCCATGACGAGCGCATGATGGAAAGTGCGATCCTGCGCACGCTCGGCGCCAGCCACCGGCAACTATGGCTCGGTTTAGCGGCTGAATTCACTACCCTCGGCTTATTGGCGGGCTGGCTTGCGGCGGCGGCGGCGAGCGGGGCCGGCTACCTGTTGGCAAGCCGGGTGTTCGACATCAATTATCACTTCGATCCCTGGTTGTGGCTGATCGGAATGGCGGGGGGTGCGTTGGGCATAGGCGCTGCCGGCATTTTGGGGATGCGCTCCGTGTTCCAAACCCCGCCGTTGCACGTCCTGCGCCGGCTTTAAACGGCCCCAGCCTTTGATTTCACGGCAAATTTTCGCTATCTTTTGTTATTAGGCGGGCGCAATAACCGCTCTTTATTGTTTATAGGTAAGGACCAACAGTATGGATAACAATCGGCTTGAGCGGCATTTCAGCGCCTACAGCGAATGGCGGAATGGGCTGTTTAAAGCGATTAACGAATTTAAAACCTGGCTGCAATCGCAGGAATTAAGCGATGCCCATATCGACCAACGCCTGGAGCAGGTGCTGGCGATCCTGCGTGACGACAAGCTTTATATTGCGTTTGTCGCCGAGTTTTCCCGCGGGAAATCCGAGTTAATCAACGCGATTTTCTTCGCCGGCTTCGGCCAACGGGTTCTGCCTTCCAGCGCCGGCCGTACTACCATGTGCCCCACGGAACTGATGTACGATCCGGGCAACCCGCCATGCCTGCGCCTATTGCCGATTGAGACGCGCCGCAGCGGTACGACCATCACCGAATACAAAAACTTCCCGGAAGAATGGAAGGTGATCTCCCTGGACATGAAAGCGCCCGATAAAGTCGCCGAGGCGCTGCAACACATAGTGGAAATAAAGGCGGTTGATAAGGAATTAGCCCAAGCGATGGGCTTGCATATCGCCAAAGACGAAGCCGACACCGGCATGCATATGACGGAGGACGGCAAAGTAGAAATCCCCAAGTGGCGTCACGCCATTATTAATTTCCCGCATCCGCTGCTGGAGCAAGGCCTGGTTATTCTGGATACCCCCGGGCTTAACGCCCTGGGGGCGGAACCGGAGTTAACTCTCAATATGCTGCCAAGCGCGCACGCCATCATGTTCATTCTGGCGGCGGATACCGGCGTCACCAAATCCGACATCGAAGTTTGGCAAGAGCATATCGGCAATACCAAGGGCGGTTTGAATAAAGGCCGCCTGGTGGTGCTTAACAAAATCGATGGATTATGGGACGAACTGCGCGATTCGGAAGAAGTGCAGCGCGAAATCGATCGCCAGATACGCGAAACGGCAAAACATTTGGGAATAGAAGAACGCAATGTCTACCCGGTCTCGGCGCAGAAGGCGCTGCTGGGAAAAATTAAAGGCGACCAAAAAATTCTCGATCGCAGCCGCATCGCCGCACTGGAAGATGCCTTTGGCAAGGACATGCTTCCCGCCAAACGCGAGATTGTCAGCAACAATATCCGCGATGAAATGACCAATATTATTAAGGCGGTGCGAGCGCTTATCGGTCAGAGGCTGAAAGGCGTGCATGAACACATGGGAGAGCTGAATAGCCTGAGTGGAAAAAATAGCGATGTCATTGAGCACATGATGAAAAAGGTAAGGATCGACAAAGAACATTTTGAAAAAAGCCTGCAACGTTTTCAGGCGACGCGCAGCATCTTCTCGCAGCAGACCAATATCCTATATTCCCATTTAAATTTGAAAAATCTGGATAAGGTCATGGCTGAAACCAAGAAAAACATGGACATCAGCCTGACGACCGCCGGGCTTAAAACCAGCATGCAGAATTTCTTTAACTACGCCCATACCGCGATGGAGGAAGTGACGAAACAAACTAATGAAATTAAAGAACTGATGGACGGTGTCTATAAAAAGTTCCAAGAGGAACATGGCCTGTCCAATATCAAACCGAACAGCTTTTCCATCATGAAGTATTTGCGCGAAATCAAACGCCTCGAAGCCAAGCACGAACAATTCTCCAACGGGCTCTCGCTGGTGATGACGGAACAAACCGCGGTAACCAGAAAATTCTTTGAATCGGCGGTCAGCAAAACCCGGGCGATTTATGCCACCGCCAATCGCGACGCGGATAACTGGTTAAAAACCATCATGTCGCCGATGGAATCGCAAGTGCGGGAACATCAAGTCCAGCTCCGGCGCAGACTCGAGAGCATTAAACGCATTCATCAGGCGAGCGATACGTTGGAAGGACGGCTTAGTGAACTGAAACAGGTGCAGGACGGCATCCGCGAACAGGAAAAGGCGATGGAAACCCGCATCCAGCGCATCCTGAGCGTGATCAACCTGACCGAAGATAAAAGCAGCGCGATTCCTCTGGAAAAATCGGCATCGTGATTAAAGGTTCGTATATTTCCCGGCTCACGTTCTCAGTGACTGTTTTTGAGTTCGCTTTTCACGTTTCTTAGAGAATGCAGATCATCATCCAATATCGTCAGCGCCTTTCTTTTATACTCGGATAGCTCGGGATTATTAACCACTGAAATAGCGGCGACCCTTGCCGCAAGCTCGCCGATTTGAGCATCAATGTTGTCTACCGTATTCGATGGCAAAACGTCCAGCATGCACCTTTGGCCATTTTCACCCAATTGATTTTGTCGTAATACCCGCAGAACCAATTCCGGGTGAGGACGTATGTTTTTGCCTACCGCGCGACAGAGATCTTCGAGGTTTCCACCGTCGGTATCGGGCGCCAACTTGATCGCCAAATCAACCGCGACGGCGTTTGAGGTTTCTACCAGATGGAGAAATTTAGCCAACGCTTTGTAGTCGCGCTGGAAGCTACTCCATTCTTTATGAGCTGTTGTCCGCGCCTTTAGGTTTGTAACGATCGCATCGTATGTTGCAGAAGTCGGGTTATCGACGAAGGAAACAAACCGATTTTCCTCAGCCAACGATACTCCCTAGTATTAACAGAAATAACAATAGAATCTGCAAAAAAACATTGATCAGTTTCATGATTCGTCCTCCCTTCGCACAATACAGGAATTAGCATCCATCGCCCGGCTATCGAAAAGACACAAAAGGGTCAAATCTTGACAATTATGAATTTAACCCTCACCCCAACTGCTGCGTCAATTGTGCCCAGCGCGCCGCGAGTTGACCGTCCCTCTGACTCCGGCTTCGCAGGCGACTCACCGCGACCGCGATCGTCGAATAATGGCTCACGTTGAAGGTCTCGGCAAGGGTTTGCAGATCGTAACCGCCAACGCGGCGCGCGAGCGCCATGGCCATTGAGCGCGCCGGATTTGGCTGCCCGCGTCCGCGACGGCTCATTTTAAGGTCCTGGGCGGGGATTTCCCGCTTTTTTTGCGCCTGATTTGCACAATGTCAATTTTTTGAAAATGGTTAAAAATTTTGAATAACAGTTTCAATTTGGAGCCACAAATGTCATTGTCAGTGAATACAGGAATTCAGCTAAACAGGCTATTTATCGCAACTTAACTGGATCCCCACCTTCACTCGGAATAGCTACATTTTTTACCTTTTTGGCTTAAGTAAGTGCCATTCTACTCCGACCCCTTGACGCAGGATGACCGCGTGCGCGGGATGGAATTTGTTGAACTTGCAGGGGAAAGCGGGCTTATGGTCCCCGTCGGCACTAAAGTGCCTTTACACATGGCCCCGCCGGCTGCTAGCGTCCTTGCCTAGATGGTGTTGACCCAAGGCGCCGCGGGAAAGAGGGGAAAAGAGCAGGGAATGCCGGCCATGGGAGGCCTGAAGAAGACGACTTAAGGAAAGTTTTATCGCGCGGGACGCGGCACGTGCAGTGCCGCGCGATCCACGCCATCGGTCTTTAACCAGAACCGTACGTCATATTAAGAGTTAAGGAGGAGCCAATGCTGAGCATGAATTACCCTCTCATCCGTGTCCAAGAAATCGCTGGCGGTACACCAGGGACGAAAGGAAGGCGTTCAGGGAGCCGTTATGCCTTGCGTTTTGCCATGGCCCTTCTCCCGATGGCCCGCCGGCTCCCAATGAGCACCCGCTTTAAGCGGCTCTGGACGTTGGGACTGCTCGGCGCATGGCTGTCGATCTTTGCCGGGAACGCTTTCGCCGCTTGTTCGGTCCTGCTTGGGGGCACTGGGACAGATGGCACCGTATCAACCAAGGGGTGCTACACCACCTACCCCTCCCCGCCGCCAGACGCGCCGCCCGCCGTCAGCATCACCTCACCCGCCAACAACGCGAGCTTCGCGACGTCGGCCAATGTCTCCGTGACCGCGAGCGCCACGGATAGCGACGGCTATCGCGAGCGCCACGGATAGCGACGGCTATGTGGCGAAGGTCTACTTCTTCGATGGGGGAACGCTTGTCGGCACCGCGACCGTCGCGCCATACAGCGTCGCCCTTACCAACCTCGCGACGGGCACGCATACGCTCACGGCTATCGCCACGGATAATGTCGGATTGAGCACCACCTCGGCTGCGGTAAGTATTATCATTATCGTCGATACGCCGCCCACGGTCACGATTACCGGCCCGGCCAACAACGCGGTCTTCATTGCACCGGCTAACATTACCGTGACCGCTACGGCGGGCGATGCCGACGGCAATGTGGCCAAGGTGGACTTCTTCGACGGGGCGACGCTGGTGGGGACTGCGACCGCCGCGCCCTTCGGCGTGGCCCTTGCCAACCTCGCCGCGGGCGCGCATACGCTCACGGCTATCGCCACGGATAATCTCGGAGCGAGCACCACCTCTGCCGCAGTAAGTATTATCGTCGATACGCCGCCCACGGTCACGATTACCGGCCCGGCCAACAACGCGAGCTTCACGACTCCGGCCAATGTCTCCCTGACCGCGAACGCCACGGATAGCGACGGCACGGTGGCGAAGGTCGACTTCTTCGATGGGGGAACGCTCGTCGGCACTGCCACTGCCGCGCCCTTCGGCGTGACCATTGCCTATGTCGCCGCGGGCGCGCATACGCTCACGGCTCGCGCCACGGATAATCTCGGGGCGAGCACAACCTCTGCCGCGGTGAGCATTCTGGTCGATTCGCCGCCCACGGTCACGATTACCGGCCCGGCCAACAATGCGGTCTTCATTGCACCGGCTAACATTACCGTGACCGCTACGGCGGGCGATGCCGACGGCAATGTGGCCAAGGTGGACTTCTTCGATGGGGCGACGCTGGTGGGGACTGCGACCGCCGCGCCCTTCGGCGTGACCCTCGCCAATGTCGCCGCGGGCGCGCATACGCTCACGGCTATCGCCACGGACAATCTCGGATTGAGCACCACCTCTGCCGGGGTAAGCATTCAGGTTGATGGGCCGGCAGAGCTGCTGTGGACGGATGTGGCGTCCGACCTGGTTGCTGTGAACAGAGGGGCAACGGGCGACATGTGGATCGCCAATGTTGACATGGCTCGACTACCTCAGGTAAAGCTCCAGGATTCGCAACCGTACTGGTTCAAATACCTGCGGTCGTTCTGGACGAGCACCGGCGTGTACGTCGGGTCGGGTTGTCCGGCGATATGGTACCCATCGCTAAGCGAAGCCACGGATACGAGGTACCCTTACAGAATTCAAGCTGTTGATGTGAATGGGGTGAAAATCGGTTTGATGCATTTGGGAGGCCCGCAGGGTCAGATCACCAGTCGGGCGGCGGCCCTGACCAGCACGGACCCTTACATAAGTCCCCCCCAAGCCGAGTTTCAAACAGGACCCTTTTATTGTATCTATACGTTAAAAGCCTGGACTATTGATGCCTATACTACGGCATACGCTTTCGTCCCGAAAGTGATTCGGCGCAAGGTTGGCGAGGGTGTCGGCGGTTCAACGTGGTACCCCAGCAATGTGTGGGGGGCCGCCTTTTATCAAATGAGCGATCCATCTGGCACCCGCGTCTATGGTGCCCCCTCGATCTGGCTGAACAAGGAGACCATTGCCGGTTTTGGTTCCCTCGGCGGGAACACCTTCTGGACCAATGTGGATCCAGGTGGTGTGACCGCAGATGGCTGGGGGGTCGTGCCGACTGACGTCAACGTGACCACGGATAGCAACGGGCAACCGCGCTGGATTTACGTGAAGTCAAGAAATAACTCCGCAAGGTGGACCTCCTGCACTATACCCATCCCCACATGTAGCGATTCGGTGGGCCCAATCCAGGTGACTAATGGTGGTCCGATATACTATTACTGGCAGTCTTCGCTAGCTGGATTCGTGGCGTTTAACGAGCTGCGCGTGTATGACACGATGTCCTGGGCTACCGCCGTGAGTACCCTGGGGGGACCCCTCGACGAGGTCGTGTCGTTTGGTGCCGGCGATTCTATTAGCGCAAGTGACTATAACGCTCAGGGCTGGTATTACCTCACGTCCGATGGCATTGGTGGCGCCTCCCTTACGAAGCTGACGTTGGCGGACGTTCAGGCGATCAGGGCAAACGCCACGACCATGGGGGATCGCACGGTGTTCGTGAATGGGTCGGGCAATAACTTTGATAGCGCCAGCTCCAACGCAACGGCCACGTTGAACGCCTACTTACTGCAGAATATGATCTGGCTCTATGAGGCTCAGAGAGCGTCATTCACTAGTTACGTATCGGCAACAATCAACAATGAAAATAATGGCGTGCAACTTGAACTTTCGGGTTTCTTATCCTCTGCAAATACGGCTCCAGGCGCAACGAATCTGATCACACACAGCTGGGGCGGTCAAATCGCGGCAAGGACATTCTTTAATGGTGCGCCTACGGGCAACGTCAACTGGCTGAGCATAAATACAGCGAATACGACTACGGGCGATATATTCCTTTCGTCGACACTGAGTAATTTCGCCGGAACCGTAAGCTATGGCTACGTGCCAACCGACCCTCTTTCGGGAGCCACATGGGATCGAATCCAAGCTGCCATCATGGCCAATTCTTCACGTATTGTTACGGTAGACTTAAACGGAGGGCATGGTCTTCAGACTGGCGTATATCCAAACAATCTCATGTATTGGAGGATGCCGCTACGGTGAGGTGAGTTGCGGCGTGATGGCTCGGATGTGAGCCATCTCGTGGAGGGCCGCGGTGGTGTGGAGAAAAATTCAGAGAACATGGAGAATAGGATATAAATTTGAAGGGCTCCAGGCCCGAAAGTCTTCGCTGCTTCCGATAATGCGCGTTATGTCCGGAAATGCCAGCTTTTTTTAGTTTGACCGGGTTTTTCTGGTTGGCTGTATGATCGGAGTATTTTCCGATAAAACCACTCGAAATCATCTAGGAGAAACTACGCGGCGGGGCGCTGTTTTCATTAATTTAAAGGCAACCGCCCTTGGAGCAGGATACTAAACCGATACAAAGGGACAGATCGAGCTACGTCATTTTTTTGATCCGCATTACTTAACCTGAGCACTGCCCTCCCCGCGCGGGTCGCTTGCCGCCTCCAGGCGTGCGGCTTTTTTATACCAGACGACCATTTGCATATTTCCGTAAGCATGGTCCAGGCGCCTGAGCCTATGTCCCCATTGCTGTAATTTACGTACTTCTCCGTCGGTCAACGCGCCGGGCTCATATTGGACTACGTCCGGCAGATATTGATGATGAAACCGCGGGCGCTTGACCCAATCCGCGGCGGTGCCGCGGCCCTGGGCGAAATCGAGCGTAGCCAACAGCAGCATACTGATGATGCGGCTGCCCCCAGGCGTTCCCAGCACCGCGACGCGATCGTTATCTTCCAGAAAGGTCGGCGTCATGCTCGATAACGGCCGCTTGCCCGGCGCAATCGCGTTAGCGCCATAGCCGACTAAGCCATAGAGGTTCGGCGCTCCGGGTTTGGCGGCAAAATCGTCCATTTCATTATTGAGCAACACGCCGGTGTCCGGCGGCATGAACCCGGAGCCGAACACGGAATTGATGCTGAGCGTGACCGCGAGGCGATTGCCTTCGCGGTCGATGATCGAGAAATGCGTGGTGTTGGTTCCAGCGGCCGCCGGTTCCGGCATCGCTTCACTCGGCGTGGCGCGATGAGAGATCTCGCGCCGCAAACTGCGGATATAAGCCGGGCTAAGCAATCGCTCAATATCGACGCTAACCAAGTCCGGGTCGCCCAGATAACGGGCGCGATCGCGGTAGGCCAGGCGCATCGCTTCAATCAGCACGTGATCCCGGCGCGCCGGCTCCATTTGCATCAGCGAATAATCTTGCAGAATCGCCAGCATCTGTAATAACTCAACGCCGCCGGAGGGTAACGCCGTGGTCGTGACGCGGATCTTGCCGTAGGCTGCATGCAAAGGTGCGCGCTCGACGACGCGATAACCCGCTAGATCGCGCAGGCTCCATATCCCGCCCGCCGCCGTGGCTCCCGCTACCAGACGCTGTGCGGTCACACCGGCATAAAAACCGTCATGCCCGCCGTCGGCTAAGCGTGTGAGCGTTCTTGCCAGGTCGGGCTGGCGCACGATATAGCCAAGTTCAGGCACAGAACCGTTATGCAAAAAAGTTCGCGCCGCCTCGGGTGAGGCGGATAAGGTCGCAACACGCGCCTGCGCCAGCCTGCGATAACCGGGCGATACGGCAAAGCCCTCTTGCGCCAAACGTATGGCCGGGGCAAGGCTGCGCGTTAACGGCAGCCGGCCGTATTTTTGTGCGATATGCACGAGCGCCGCCGGCGTGCCCGGTATGGCGGCCGCCAGCGGACCGTTTAGCGACAAGCCGGGGATAACCTGTCCTGCGCGATCGAGATACATGGTCGCGGTAGCGGCAAGCGGCGCGCGCTCGCGCGCATCGACCATGACCTCCAACCCATCGCCGGCGCGATGCAGCAGCCAGAACCCGCCGCCGCCGAGGCCGGAACTCGCCGGCTCTACCACCGCCAGCGCCGCCGCGGTTGCGACCGCGGCGTCAAACGCATTGCCGCCCTGCGCCAGAATGCTGTGGCCGGCTTCAGTGGCAAGCGGATGGGCGCTGGCGATAGCCGCGGTCGGCGGCTCCACGGCAATAGCTACAGACCAATAAACCCAAACTAAAAAAATGCGCCGGAGGAAAATCATGCGCGGCGCGCGAAACGGCAAAGGCGGCCGCAGCCGCCCTTTATCAATCGCTGAGAAAAAACGCTGGTAGGATATTGAAAAAGTCCTTCCATGGCCTTTTTCAACACGACAAATTCGCCTGGAGCGAATTTGGACGCGCGTAGCGCGCCCGAAGGGTGCGCGCCAGGGATGGTGCGCATCAAAAGCAAAAAGTGGCCGCTCCTGCGCATCCATGCGCCCGCGACGCACAGGGAGGTGCAAGTGTCGCGGGAGGCAGGATGCCGAGAGCGACCGGCATTCGTGCATCCTGCACAGCATGATTTTTGCTTTTCTTCATTTTTCAATCACTTACGTGATCGAAAAATCTGTCAGGAACAGATTTTCGCGTCAGCCCCGTAGGGGTGGTGAGGCGCAGGGAGGCGCCGAGCAAAAATGGCGGTACATCCCTATACCGCACCGCAGGTTGTTGAAAAACAAAGTTTTTCAACAACCTGCTAGCCTGCTTTTTTGCGCGTAAGCGCCAGATATTTCGCATATAGCCCTTCCCGCGTTTCAACGTAATCCGGATCCTTGGGGATGCAATCGACCGGACACACCTCCACGCATTGAGGCTTATCGAAGTGGCCCACGCATTCGGTACAAAGCTTTGGATTGATCACATAGATCTCCTCACCGGGAGAAATCGCGCCATTGGGGCACTCCGGCTCGCAGACATCGCAGTTAATGCATTCATCTGTAATGATTAAAGACATCGGCGGTATCCATCAATCACTTCACTCAATCCTTTAATACTAGCGCATCCTGGCGTGCAATGCAGCTTTCACCGCCGGATGCACGAACTCACTGACATCGCCACCGAGCTTAGCGATTTCCTTAACTAACGATGCGGAAATGTACGTTTCTTTTTCCGACGGCGTCATGAACACGGTTTCAATCCCGGCGTCCAGACGGCGGTTCATGCCGGCCATTTGGAATTCATATTCAAAATCGGATACGGCGCGCAGACCACGGAGAATCACTTTGGCGCCGTATTGATGCGCGCAATCAATTAATAAATTATCAAAACCGATGACCTTAACCCGTTCAATACCATTGAGCACTTCGCGCACCAGCGCCACGCGCTGTTGCAGAGAAAACAACGGCTGCTTGGTGGGATTAGCGGCGATGGCGACAACGGTTTCGTCGAATAATCCCGACGCACGCCGCACCAAATCGCTGTGGCCGTTAGTGATGGGATCAAAGGTGCCCGGATAAAGCGCGATAATTTTCATCATTGCAATTCAGGTTTTTCTCGCCAAATGATAACCGACCTGGCCCGCCGATTTAGTGCGCAGCAACCGCCAAGATGGAGGCAAAACCAATTCCGATGCTGTCTTCGGATTTTCAATATAGACCAAGCCGCCGGGTTTAATCCACTGTTGTTTTTCCAGCAGGCCAAAACAGCGTTCGAGCAGGTCGCCTTGAAAAGGGGGATCAAGAAAAATAATGTCGAAAGGACGCGCCGGGCCGTGTAAATAATGAACCGCGTCGGTATGGATTAAGTCAGCCGTCTGCGCCTGTAATTTATCAAGATTGACCCGCAAGGACTGTACCGCCACCGCCTCCTGTTCGATCAATACCACCTGCGCCGCGCCGCGCGATAACGCCTCGAGGCCCAAAGCGCCGCTGCCGGCGAACAAGTCCAGGCACTGCGCCCCCGCAATCCAGGGCTGCAACCAATTGAACAAGGTTTCCCGCACGCGGTCCGGCGTCGGTCTAAGCGCCGCACTTTCCGGAAGGCTTAAACGCCGGCCGCGCCAAATGCCGCCTATGATGCGCAGTTGTGACGCGTGGCGGCGTCCGGAATTCCTTTGAGGCGCGGTTTTCTTACGGGCTTTCGCCACCCACGATCACCGTCACCATACGCTCGGGATCTATCCGGCGCTTAAAGGCATCACGAATCCGCTCAACCGTAACCGCCTCGATGCGAGGAATAAAATCCTCGAGATAAGTTAAAGGCAGGCGGTAAAATCCAATCAGGGCAAGATAATCCAGGATCTTCCCATCGCTATCGATGCGTAAAGGAAAACCGCCGGTGAGATTTTTTTCCGCCGCTTGCAGCTCCTCCTCGGTTGGGCCGGAAGCGACAAACTCAGCCAGGGTTTTGCGCATTAAACTTAAGGCCTGATCGCGTTGCGCGTTTTTCGTCTGCAGGCCGAGGGTAAAAGGCCCCCTTTCCTTCATTGGAGAGAAGTAACTATAGACGCTGTAAGACAGCCCCTGTTTCTCGCGGATCTCTTTCGATAGCCGCGACACCAGACCGCCGCCGCCCAAAATATAATTACCGACGTAAAGCGCAAAGTAATCGGGATCGGTGCGCGTTATGCCGGGCTCGCCCATAAGAATGTGGGACTGAGACGACGGATAGGTTAATTGCTGTTTAATGGGGCGAGTCAGATCGGCGACCTTAGGCAGAGGCGGCGGCGCCTGCCCGGACGGCAATTTACCGAGCAGGCGCTCGGCGATTTTTTTCGCCTCGGTGACGCTGACATCCCCCACCATCGCCAGCACCGCATTGGCGGCGACATAATAGCGCCGATGGTACTCAAGTAAGTCCCGGCGGGTAATGGCCTTAAGCCCAGCCTCGGTGCCGATGGAAAATACGCCGTAGGGATGACTGTTATAAAGCAATTCCAGGAACGCCTTGCTGGCGAGTTCGCCGGGCGATTGCTGCACTCTTTGTAATGCGATCAGGGCCCGCCGGCGCTCGCGCGCCAGGCTGTCTTCCGGAAAAGTGGGCGCAAGCAAGATTTTAGTAAACACATCCAAAGCCGGTTCCAGGAATTCTTTATCCGACAGGCTTTGCAGCGAAACCGCCCCCATATCGCGTTCGCTGCTGGCGCCGAACTCCGCGCCCAGGTTTTCAAAGCGAATCGCGATTTCATTCGCATCCAAATCATCGGCGCCTTCCGCCAGCATAGTATTGGTCAATCGCGCCAAACCGAACTTGCCCGGTACGTCGCGGGCGCTGCCGGCGTCGAACACGGCGCTGATCTTCACCATCGGCAATTCGTGGGTCTCGACAAAATAAACCTGCGCGCCGTTGGGCAGCACCCAGTGTTCTATTTTCGGCAACGCCCACGCGGTGTTGAAAAGAAATAGCAAAACGACCACAAAACCGAACTTAGCGTACATGTTCGATGCGTCCCTGTTCTACGCCGGGGCGCCTGGCATTCTTGATAGGAAGAGGATTTAGGCTGACCAGGGTCATATTGCTGTCCACTAAATATTTCCGCGCCACCTCCTGCACTTGCTGCGCAGTGACCGCGCGGACGCGACCGACGTACCCGTCAATGAAATGCCAATCCAGGCCAACGGTTTCGAGCATCCCGATTAGCATAGCCTGACTAAACACCGAGTCGCGATTATAGACTTGCCGCGCGACCACTTGCGCCTTAACCCGCTTAAGCTCCTCAGGCGTGGCCGGCTCGCGTTTGATGCGTTCGAGTTGCGCCAGAATAGCCGCCTTTAGTTCCCCCAGATTGTGGCCTTGTGCCGGTATCCCGCTGATGGTGAATGTCCCCGGGAAGCGCGCGGCGGGGCTGTAGTCGCTGTCCACGCCTGTCGCGATCTGTTGTTCGCGAATTAATTGCCGGCTGAAGCGCGCGCTGGCGCCGCCGTCTAATATGCCGGAGAGCACATCCAAGGCATAGGGTTCCCATTCGTCTTTTTTTGTCAACGAGGGGGTGTGAAAACCGAGCAGGAGGTAAGGCACTTCCGCCGGCGCGCTTACCTCCGCCTGGCGCATTTCCGTTTGCGGCGGCTCGGCGGCCGGGCGCGAACGCGGCAGCGGACGCGAGGGAATAGGGCTGAAATATTGTCTCGCAAGGGCAAATACTTCGCGCGGCACCACGTCTCCGACCACGACTAACGTGGCATTGTTCGGCACATACCAGCGTTGATACCAATCGCGCACATCCTTGACCGTCAATTTTTCCAGATCCGCCATCCAGCCGATGACAGGATGCATATAGGGGTGCACCTGGTAAGCGGTGGCCATAAATTTTTCATGCACCAGGCTCTCCGGCTGGTCGTCGGTGCGCATCCGCCGCTCTTCCATCACTACCCTCAACTCGGGTTTAAGCTCAGTCTCCTGCAATAACAGGTTTTGCATCCGGTCGGCCTCGAGTTCTAAGCTAATGGGAAGGCGGGATTTTTCCAACTGCTGAAAATAAACCGTATAATCGCGGTCGGTAAAGGCGTTGTCGCGCCCGCCCTGCTCGGCAATAATGCGTGAAAACTCGCCCGGTTTATAACGTTGCGTGCCTTTGAACATCATGTGTTCAAGCACGTGGGAAATGCCGGTTAAGCCCGGCGGTTCATCGCTGCTGCCGACCTTATACCAGAGCTGCGATACCACCACCGGCGAACGGTGGTCTTCCTTGATAATGACCTTGAGGCCATTGGACAACGTAGCCTCATGCACTTTACCGCACGCGCTCAGCATTAAGCCGAGGATGAGGGCAATGATTAATTTAACCTTCACTTTACTTTACTCATGGGCGAAAGAAATAATAGGATAACTGATTTGACCCCGCCTTGTAATGACTATATTTAAGAAAACCAATCCGACAGAAGAACCCCCGCCCGCTGGGTTATTTTCCCGTTTAGGCGAAAAACTGAGCGCCACGCGCGAGACGTTAAGCCGCGGCTTCGCCGACTTGCTGCTGGGGAAAAAAATCCTCGATGCGGATTTGCTGGAGCAATTGGAGGCGCGCCTGTTAATGGCGGATGTCGGGCCGGAAACCACCCAAAAAATCCTGGACCGGATCACGGAGCGCATCTCGCGCAAAGAGCTGACGGATACACAGGCCGTGCGCCAGGCACTAAAAGATATCCTGCTGGAAATACTCGCGTCTTGCGCGCAACCACTGGTGACTACCGCGCCCACTCGGCCGTTCGTAATCATGGTGGTCGGCGTCAACGGTGCCGGCAAAACCACGACGATCGGCAAGTTGACGCATAAATTCAAACAGCAAGGCGATAGCGTGATGCTGGCCGCCGCCGATACCTTCCGCGCCGCCGCGCGCGAGCAGCTGCAAGCCTGGGCGGTGCGCAACGATGCGCCTCTTATCAGCCAACCGGGCCGCGCCGATGCGGCGGCGATAACGCATGATGCCTTGCGCGCAGCGGCGGCGCAGCAACACGATATATTAATTATCGATACCGCCGGACGGTTACATACCCAGACCGGACTCATGGATGAATTAAAGAAAATCAAGCGGGTGATGGCGAAGGTGGCGACCTCGGCCCCGCACGAGGTGCTGTTGGTGCTGGATGCCGGCAACGGGCAGAACATTCTATCGCAATGGAAAAATTTCGATGCGGCCGTCGGCGTCACCGGCTTGTGTTTGACAAAACTGGACGGCACCGCCAAAGGCGGTGTTCTATTTGCGCTCGCCGCTAAAGCGCGCCTGCCCATCCGTTATATCGGCGTGGGCGAAGGCCTGGAGGATCTGCGGGACTTCGATGCGGCTGAATTTGTTGAGGCGATTTTACCGGAAAAAGATTGAACACAAGGAATCCCCTTGTCTGTGCGATCTTTTCTCTTGTATCTTGGCGCCATGATTCAATTCAGCCATATCTTTAAGCGCTACCCGACCGGCTATGAAGCGCTGAAAGATATCAGCTTCCAATTAGCGCCGGGGGAAATGGCGTTTCTCACCGGCCATTCCGGCGCCGGCAAAAGTACGCTGCTTAAACTGATTACCGTGATCGAGCGGCCTACGCGCGGACAGGCCGTTGTTAACAATAAAAACCTGGCAAAACTGCGGCGCGGGCGCATCCCCTATTTCCGGCGCGAGATCGGCGTTGTATTCCAGGACAACAAACTCCTGTACGACCGCACCGTGTTCGACAATGTCGCGCTGCCGCTGGTGGTGGCGGGCGTCTCCCACCAGGACATAAGCCGGCGGGTACGCGCCGCCTTGGATAAGGTCGGGCTGTTAACCAAAGAGAAGATGTATCCCATCACCCTCTCCGGCGGCGAACAGCAGCGGGTTGGGATCGCGCGCGCGGTCGTGAATAAACCGGCCCTGTTATTGGCGGATGAGCCGACCGGCAACCTGGACGCAGAACTTTCCGATGAGATCATCGATTTATTTCGAGAATTCAACGACTACGGCGTCACGGTACTGATTGCAACGCATGACCTGCGCCAGATTCAACGGCTGCAAAAACGGGTATTGGCATTGCGCGACGGGCGTTTAATCCAAGACAGCGGGATGGCGGCGGCGTGAAAAATTATCTGCTGCGCCATCTGCAGGTATTTTTCTCTACCTTAGGGCAATTGGCGCGCAACCCGTTCTCGACCTTAATGACCATCGCGGTTATCGGCGTCACGTTGGCCCTGCCGGCCACCCTGTATGTAGTCGTGAACAATTTACAGCGCGTCACCGGCGGCTGGGAACGGGGGATGCAAATCTCTTTGTTCTTAAAATCCACCCTCCCGGATCAATCGGCCATGCGCCTGGCGGACAAGATACGGCAAATACCAGGAGTGCAAAAAGTGGAATACGTCTCGCGTGTCGCGGCGCTGGCTGAATTTAAGCGCCTGTCCGGTTTCGGTGATGCGTTAAATGGTTTAGAAACCAACCCGCTGCCGCCGGTGTTGATCGTGCAGCCCGTCGTTTATTCGGAAGCAAGCGAGCTGCAAGCGCTGGTTCAGCGGCTGCGGCAAGAAGCCGGGGTAGAGATGGCGCAACTCGATATGGAATGGGTGCAGCGCCTCCAGGCGATCCTGCATATCGCCGAACGCGGCGTCTGGATATTGGCCACGCTGCTGGCGGCCGGGGTGGTGTTAATCGTGGGCAATACCATTCGCCTCGCCATCCTCAATCGCCGCACGGAAATTGAGATCATCACCCTGATTGGCGGCACGCCGGCCTTCATCCGACGTCCGTTTCTTTATTCCGGTCTGCTGCAAGGCTTGTTTGGCGCCGTCATTGCCTGGTTGCTGGTAAATGTGAGCCTTAGCCTGCTTTCCGGCCCAATTCAACGCCTTTCCAGCCTCTATAACAGCCAGTTCAGCTTGGAAGGCCTGAAATCAGCGGCAGTTTTTGTGCTGTTAATCAGCGGCGCCCTGTTCGGTTGGATCGGCTCCCGCCTGGCTGTCGCCCGCCATTTAAGGGAAATCCATGCTGATCAATAAGTTATAGATAGAACTTTTGCCCGAATTGGCACTCTCACCGGGTGAATGCTAAAATTGCGCAAACTGAACGAGGGGCGTTTTTTATGACCACACAGACCTTGCCAATGAGTATCAACCTGTCCACCAAGGACGGGCTGGCGGCTTATATTCGGGCGGCGAATTTGGCGCCGATTTTAAGCGCGCAAGAGGAACACGAGCTGGCGTTGCGCTTCCATAAACAAGGGGATTTAGATGCCGCGCGGCAGTTGATCTTATCGCAATTGCGTTATGTGATCCGGGTGGCGCGCGGCTTTGCCGGCTATGGCCTGCCCCAGGCTGATTTAATCCAAGAAGGCAATATCGGCCTGATGAAGGCGGTCAAGCATTTCGATCCGTCCCATGGCGTGCGGTTGGTGTCTTTCGCCATCCATTGGATCCGCGCCGAAATTTACGATTTCATACTGCGCAACTGGCGCATCGTCAAAGTCGCCACCACCAAAGCGCAACGCAAGTTGTTTTTCAATCTGCGCCAGTCGCGCGTGCGCATCGGTTGGATGAACCAGAATGAGATTGATAACTTGGCCACCAACCTGGACGTGCCGGTGGCAACGGTGAAAGAAATGGAATCGCGCATGACCAATGCGGACGTGCCATTCGATACGCACAGTGAGGCCGAAGACGACGAATTCCAGGCCAGCCCCGCCGGCTATTTGCAGGACCTGCGTTATGAGCCGGAAGCGATGTTGGTAAAGGCCAACAGTGAAACGGCTGAGCAAAATCAATTACAGCAAGCGCTGGTAGCGCTGGACCACCGCAGCCGGGATATCATTAAACGCCGCTGGCTGGACGAAGAAAAACCCACGCTGCATGAATTGGCGGCGGAGTACGGTGTCTCCGCCGAGCGCATCCGGCAAATCGAAAAGAAGGCATTGGGGACGATGAAAAATACATTAATGGTGGTTCCTCAAGGCGCATGATAACCCGCTCTATCAAGCCCGCTGCAAGCGGGCTTTTTTATTGCCGCAACTTCAGTAGCGCTGGAAATGGTTTTCGTATCCGGGCCCGCCCACAAGGTTTCAGGCATTCTGGTAACGTTTGGACCAAACCGGGGGAACCGCCATGTACATAAGATGGGTGTACTATTTAGGAATAGTTGCCCTGATGCTCGTCAGTGCGGCCCAGGCGGCATCGCTTCCGCTGCAGGAATATTCAGTCCCGCCAGGCTCGCAACCACATGATGTCGCCCCTGCCCCGGATGGAAGTATTTGGTACACCGCCCAGGGTTCCGGCGAGCTTGGCCGCTTAGATCCTAAAACCGGCAAGACCCATCATATTCCGCTGGGCAAGGGCGCACAGCCGCACGGCGTGATCGTCGGACCCGATGGCGCGCCGTGGATCACCGAAGGTGGCTTGAACGCCATAATGCGGGTCGACCCGGTGACGGAGCAGGCGCAAACCTTTCCTCTGCCGCCAGCAAGCGGTTGGGCCAACCTCAACACCGCTACCTTCGATAAAAAAGGCGTGCTGTGGTTCACCGGGCAAAGCGGCGTTTATGGCCGTCTCGATCCTGAAACCAACAAAGTAGAGGTATTCAAGGCGCCGCAAGGGCGCGGCCCTTATGGGATGTCGACAACCCCGGACGGCGCTGTTTATTATGCTTCACTGGCGGGGAGCTATATTGCGCGCATCGACACGGCGACGGGTGCAGCCAAGGTCCTTACACCACCGACGGCAAATCAAGGCGCGCGGCGCGTATGGCCCGATTCTAAGAACCGTATCTGGGTAAGCGAATGGAATGCGGGTAAGGTGGCGCTGTACGATCCCAAAACCGGCAAGTGGCGTGAATGGCGCCTGCCCGGCCAAAATCCACGGGCATATGCGGTCTATGTGGATGACAAAGATAGGGTGTGGCTCAGCGACTTTGGCGCCAATGCTTTGGTCCGCTTCGATCCCGAGCACGAAACCTTCAACGTGTTTACTCTGCCCAGCTCATCGGCACACGTGCGGCAATTGCTCGGCCGGCCCGGCGAGGTATGGGGCGCGGAATCGGGCGTGGATAAGCTCGTGGTTATCCGCACGCGCTAATTACCAATCAGCGCAAGAGTCAGCTTGACAGGCCTATATGTCAGCCTAGTTGTCGCCTTATTTAACGAAACCAAGGAGACAACAAGTGGCGCACAGGCATTCAAAATCATTTAAACTTAACGCGGTTGAGAAACGCAAAACCATCTCCTAATTAAATTTTGTTTTGATTCTTCTTCCTCTCGTTCAATAACAATGAGAGTCCAATAAAAATCATCGCCTGTATCCTTAAATCTTGGTTTCGAAATAATTAGACACGATTCACAAAATGCCAGTGAGCTGCTACCGCCATGTCCAAACTGTCCAATTGCTTCGAAGGATCTCAATTTTGACTCGCTGTTTAAATTTGGAATCGTTCTCGGCATGTCTTCTCTTCCAATACCGACACCAAAATCTCTAACAAGAACAGATGCTAAACCATCACCTGGATTGTATTTTCTAAATCGGTTTTTCTCGTGTTCATTCTCAGGCCAGAATTCGATGACGGGTTTTGAAAAAGAAATTCTATCGTCTTGTGGGCTCCAATCTGCATTTTCTGCGTTAGGACAGAGAAATCGTTGGGCACAATTTCTGGGAGTAAGACTTCGGTCACTTCTATCAATACCTACTGATAATAACGCAGCTTTTAAGGACGCATCGAACGCATTAGCTAGCCGTTCTGTAATACCGCGATCACTTTCTGATGCCGCTTCAATGGATGATTTTTGATTAAGCCGCCCGAAAATCCGTTTCCCAAAACCTTGCTTGTCTAGTGCTGCCTCTAAGCATCTCACGTTTGCGAGACACGGCTGCCTGATAGCCGCCTTTAAGGCAACCTTTACATCCTCATTTAATGGCGTAGGCATAACTAATCTATCTCTTAAAGCCAAGAGATCTTTATTTCGCTTTCGACCTGCTTAAACTCCCTATCCCCGGTGATTAACTCGGCCTTGTTTTCTTTAGCGAGAGCGGCAGCAAAACAGTCGGCAAACGACATCCGGTTTTTAGATTTAAAAGTTCCAGCCAAACGCGCGAGCTTCCAATCGGCATCGATGAATTCAATTCCGAGCTGCCTGAGATCGTCTATTCCCTTGTCGGCCTCGGCGTCCGATATCTCACGTGCCAGGATATACCACACTTCTCCGGCGTTCACCGTCGACATCATCAGAGGTATGCCATGTTCATGCGCGTTAGCGATGATATCCGCCACCTGTTGTCCCGCACTTTCGTCTTCCAGGTAGGCCAAAATCGCCCAGGAATCGAGGACGATGGCCCTAGGTTTGCGTGACATCAAAATTCTCTTTCACGCTTTTTTTCCGCCGCTAACGCCTTTAGCAGCCCCTTGCCTTTGTATTTGCCGCGCAGGCTCTGAATATAGTCGTGGGTGATTGGCGTAAGGATAATTTTGTGAGTCTGCTCATCCACGTCAATCTGGATGCGCGTCCCTTGCTTGATCCCAAATTTCCGCCGCACTTTGGACGGGATAACAATCTGACCTTTAACCGTAATGTAGGTGTCCACTAGAATTTTGCCCCTTCTGATAACTGAGGATAGTATACCTTTTAATTTAAGTAAGTCAAATAATTTAAGTATTACTATTTTAAAATATCTCCCAAAAAGTGTGACTGATGAAAATAGCCCTACTTAGCCGCTCCCGGCATCCCTGCACCCGCGACGCACAGGGATGTGCAAGTGTCGCGGGAGGCAGGATGCCGGAAGCGACCGGCATTAGTACTTCCCTGTACGTCAGCCGCCCCCTGTATCTTGTTCGAACAATCGCTCCAGCTCTTCCGCACCCTGTTTAACGCTGGCGATGAGCTGCGCCTCGTCGTGCTGGATCAAGTGCTGCTTTCGCAACAGCGCCTCGTCGTGATGCCGGAACTTGCGCACCGCATCCTCCGCCTCCGCCGCCGGTAAGCCCAGCCCCTGCAACACATCCTTCGCAAGCTCAAGACTGGACAGGAAAGTTTCGCGGATGATGTTATCCACGCCGACATCCATTAACCGGTAAGTGTGTACACGGTTGCGCGCCCGCGCATAGATTTTCAGATGCGGGTAGTTTTTTCTCACCATTTCCGCGGTTTTGACCGACGCATCGACATCATCGATCGCAAGCACAAACACCCTGGCTTTGTCCGCTTTGGCGGCGCGCAATAAATCCAAACGCGAGGCGTCGCCGAAATAGATTTTGTTGCCGAACTTGCGCACAAAATCGACCTGCTCGAAACTCGCCTCGAGGGCGGTGAACCTGATCTTTTTCATCCGCAACGTACGGGCGATCATCTGGCCGAAGCGGCCGAAGCCGGCGATGATCACCTTGTTGTCCTGCTCCGGGATTTTATCGAACTCCCTCTCCTGCGTGGGCCCCTGGCCAAATCTGAATACCCGCTCGTTCAACAGAAGCAACAACGGCGTGAACGCCATGGATACGGACACCACTACGATTAATAAATCGGCGAGCGACTTGTCCATCACCCGCGCGCCGGCGGCTACGCCGAATAGAACGAACGCGAATTCCCCGCCCTGAGAAATGAACAACGCCAGATTGACCGCGGACGGCGTATTGTGCCCGGCGAGCCGGCCAAGCCCGATCAATACCGCGGATTTGACCGCCATTAAACCGAGAACCAGGGCCAAAATGGTAAGTGGTTTGTGGATAATCAGACCGAGATCAATCGACATGCCGACGGCGATGAAAAACAACCCCAGCAACAGGCCCTTGAACGGATCGATATCGGCTTCGAGCTCATGGCGGTATTCCGAGTCGGCCAGCAGTACGCCCGCCAGAAATGCGCCGAGGGCCATGGACAGACCTGTCTGTTGCAACAGCAGCGCGGTGCCCATGACCACCAGCAACGCCGCCGCAGTGAAGATTTCCTGGCTTACCGTGGAGGCCGCGAAGCGCAGAAATGGGCGCAACAGCCAGCGCCCGCCGACGACCACAGCAACGATTACCGCCACCGCTTTGGCGATGGCTACGAGGCTGGCGGTTTGATCCATGCCGGCTTCGCTCGTCCCCAGCAACGGAATAATCGCCAGCAGCGGGATGGCGGCCAGATCCTGAAACAAGAGAACGGCGAATGAGGTTTGCCCATAATACGTGCTCAGTTGGTTTTTCTCGGCGAGCAGCTGCAAGGCGAACGCGGTGGATGATAAAGACAGCACCAGGCCGATGATCAGGGCGGTGGCGGCCGGCAGGCCAAGGGCGATGCCCGCGAGCATCAACAATAGCCCGGTCACGGCGACTTGCGCTAAACCCAAACCGAACACCGGCTTGCGCAGCGCCCACAACCGCGCGGGCTCCAGTTCCAACCCAATGATAAATAACAGCAAAACCACGCCCAGCTCGGAAAAATGCAGCACATTGTCGACGTCGCGGACGAGGCCTAAGCCCCAGGGACCGATGACTGCGCCTGCGGCGAGGTAACCCAAGACGGTGCCTAATCCCAGCCGTTTTGATAACGGGACAGTAATAACCGCCGCGATCAGAAAAAACACTGCTTCATATAAAAATGACATACCCCAGCCCGCCTCTTCTTAGATAGTAATTAATGAATGACGCCGTAACCTGCTTGGCGAAAGAGTACCTAGAAACCGATGGTAAATCCAAGGCCGCAAAGAGACCCTGTCTCATTGTCTTCTTTAGGGAACCTTTAAAAATTGCTTTTACCGCTCCCGGCATCCTGGCCTCCCGCGGCGTTAGTACATCCATCTACGTCACATGTAGGTTGGGTTAAGCCGCGCAAGCGGCGAACCCAACAAAATCATAATGGGTTATGTCACCCTACCCTCAAGGGGGATACGCTGTACTGTGCAGGATGCATGAATGCCGGTCGCTTTCGGCATCCTGCCTCCCGCGACACTTGCACCTCCCTGTGCGTCGCAAGCGCAGGGATGCGCATGAGCGGCCGCTTAATCCACCCTACATTTCTGAATTTTTAGAGGTGCCCTTTACTTGTGCAACTCGAAAAGTGCCGGATTATGCCGCGGGTTAGGAATAATGGCATAATCGCCGCCTCAGAATTTCAAGGAGATTATATTTATGAAGATTTTGGTCGTTTTCTATTCCATGTATGGGCACATCAAGCGCATGGCCGAGGCGGTGGCGGAGGGCGCGCGCGAAGTCAGCGGCGCTACGGTGGAATTGCGGCGCGTGCCGGAAACGCTGCCCAAGGATACCCTCGCCGCGATGGGTGCGCTGGAGGCGCAAAAAAGCTTTGCCAACATTCCCATTTGCAGCGTGGACGAACTCGCCGACGCCGATGGCATCATCTTCGGCACGCCCACGCGCTTCGGCAATATGTGCGGGCAGATGCGCCAATTCCTCGACGCCACCGGCCAGCTTTGGCTTACCGGCGCATTAGTCGGCAAAGTCGGGAGCGTATTCACCAGCACCGCGACCCAACATGGCGGGCAGGAATCGACCATATTAAGTTTTCATAATACCTTGCTGCATCAAGGCATGGTGATCGTCGGCTTGCCTTATAGCTTTCAAAGCCAAATGCGGTTAGATGAAATCACCGGCGGCTCGCCTTACGGCGCGGCAACAATCACCGGCGGAAAAGGCGAACGCATGCCGAGCGAGAACGAATTGGCCGGCGCCCGGTTTCAGGGCAAACACGTCGCCAGCATTACCGCCAAGCTCTCGCGGTAAGATTCAACTCAAACGATGGCAGTGGCGCCGCTCGAGTGGCGCGCCGTCTTGGCGCGTCCGTCTCGAAGCGCGGGGTTATACGTTTGCTTAGACTGCTGACTCTTGCTCAATTTCCCATCCCGGGAAAACCAGCGGATGACACTTCAAGGCCATTGCGAGAACCTTTGCACGCTCTACACCCACGCACCCGATCGTTTTCAATGGCCGAAATGGTAGACTGTGGGATACCCGTAAGTTCGGCCAGATCGTTCTGACTAAGCTCTTGAAGCTCCTGTATAATGCGAACCGACTCTCCAACGGAGACATCGATCGTTTTCTTGGCACGACGATAGTTCTTCATCTTATCTTTTCCGGTAATCATGTGGCGTCAACGCCGTGCGTGAGCGGCCGAGGGCCCCGCGGCAGCGGGATCTAGGTCCGCTTGACGCGCATTGGCCATAGCTGAAAAAAAAGTTTGCCTCAATCATAAAGGCACTTCATACACCGGTTATCTTTACATTGGCTCGGCTCTTTTCCTTCAACGAATTTTGCGCCGGTAAACACTCTGCACCAACAATCGGAGTCGGTTTTACAGGACACTTCAGGTCCAGTTTCCGGAGCAGATTTACCGCAACCGCTCAGGAACCCTATGAGCAGCACCATCGCCCAAGTGATTCTGAATCTGCTAATAGTAATAGGTGCCATCATGCAATAAGCGTATCTAATCCTTGTAAGACCAAGGCGGTTCGATGGCGGAATACTGTCACTAAAGTTATGCCTTTGCGAAAGCGGATCATGCTCTCCTTCTGCGCCATACCTTACGACCAATTACTACGAATATTAAAATTATGACTGCCCACGGTAGAACATATGCCAGACTTACCAAAGCGATTGATATCCCGTTTGATAGATTGCTTGAAAAATCTGAAATTGAATTAACTACAGGCGACCAAAATGAGCGATTTTTGTTTGTGCTTATGGAAATATCCAGAGTATCCATGTTTACGCGCTCTAACAGATGAGCGTTTTCTCCAGCGGCTTGCTCGATCTCTGACTGGACAGTTGCTAGCTCCTTGGAAAGCTTAATTAGTGAATCAACATCATTAGTAGCCTCGCGCTCTAATTTCAGTAGCCTCTTCTGGTATTGTTTTAACATCTCTAGGCGTTTGTTGTTGTCAATTATTGGCCGCGCTAAATCTTCAACATGAGTTGCCTGATTGGTCAGTTCGCCGTTAGAGGAAACAATGCCAATAATATTCTTGATGCCTCCCGGTTTGGCTCGAATCTTTATTCGCGCTGAGATACTGCGGCCAGTCGTCAGGCTTGAGTCAAGCAGCGTACAGCCGTTCGCATTGTCAGCCGGTACTTATTTCTACTGCGCTCTACGTCTGATGCTGGTGTCGCTCTCTCATCAAAATAGCCCTTATGCGCATCGTCTTCGTTCTTGCCGCAGCCGGCCAGACTTGCAAATACGATTAGGAGAATGAATATTGGTTTCATATTCTCTTTCCTGGGGCATTGCTTAAATTAACACCCTAAAGGGTGCTCTTAATTGCGCCATCATGGTGTCTAATTCTTGCCGGGGCGTCAATGTCCTTTAGAATACCTGCCTAACCTTTCTCGAAAGCACCTGCAATGTAGGCGCCCCCCTTGGATAAAGACGATCTATTCGCCTTTTTGATATGCTAGGATTACCAATAATACATACTGGACTTAGGTCATGAGCGCGCGCATCGATATCCCACACAAAAAGATCACGGATTTCTGTAAGGCCCACCATATCCGTCGGTTGGCTTTGTTCGGTTCGGTCCTGAGGGATGATTTCCGGCCGGACAGTGATATCGATGTGCTGGTGGAATTCGAGACTACCCATATCCCAGGTCTACTAGGAGTGGCGCGAATGGAACGCGAACTCTCGACGTTGCTCGGAGGCCGCAAGATCGATTTGCGCACACCCGAAGACCTTAGTCGTTATTTCCGCCAGCAAGTCCTCGCCAGTGCCGAAGTGCAATATGCGGAAGGATGATGAAATTCGCTTGCGACATATGCTTGATGCCGCGCGCGAGGCGATGGTCTTTCTGGGAGGTCAATCACGGAAGAATCTCGATGCTAATCGAATGCTGGTTTTGTCATTAGTTAAGGCAATCGAGATTGTGGGTGAAGCGGCAACCAAGGTAACTCCTGAAACTCAGAATAAATATCCTGATATTCCTTGGGCCGACGTGGTTGGCATGCGTCATCGCTTAATCCACGCTTACTTTGACATCAATCTGGATATTGTCTGGCAGACAGTTATCCATGATCTGCCGCCCCTGGTTAAGAAATTAGAACAGATTTTGGCAGCTTGACAAACCGAGCGCCTTCCCCCCTGGCGAAAAACAGCACCTTGAAATAAAGCGCAGTAGGTTGGGGTAAACTTGCGATGTGCAGGAAGCACAAGTGCCGCGGGCGCAGGGACGCGCAGGAGCGACCGCGCCCCAATAAAAATCCACCACTGATAAATTTCACCCAGTTCATTTCGACACATTCAATAGCCGCTCCCGGCATCCCGCCTCCTACGGCATTAGTACTTCCCTGTACGTCATAAGACCAAGATTTCGTTGGGGATCATTTCATTCACCCCAACCTACGGGCTGCGAAACGGCTCCCTGCAACGGCGGATTATGCAGGCAGAGGTGGCAACCTTTGGAAGTGTTTCGCATCGATGAACCCCTGTTCAGCCCCTAGCTGGATGTAAATATCAGCCACTTGTCGTGTCGCGTCCCAAAAGTAGCGCACGACCTCTTCTCGATAGATATGGCGGAGCGAGTCCACCAGAGGTCCGCTCCTTGCGTTCGCCGGATCGTACAGACCGTCGGAGGCAAGCGCTTGGAATACGCTCTTCAGTGGATGCGCGTCAAAGTTCGCCTCCGGTACCAAGGATTTGCTTCCGCCGGGATCGCTGACTAAGTCAACGTAAACGGGCCGGCCGTGCGCCAGCACGTTTCGAATTGCCACCAGCCCGTTCACTCTCGCGTACAGCGAGGGACCCACGATGTCGGAAAGCGATCTTCCAAGAATGGTTGTATGAAAACTGATCAGCCGTGCAAACGGTGCGCCGTTAAGATCTGTCTCGAATTGCTCAAGTAACCGCTGCACAGCGCGATTCTCAAGCTCAACGTCAACTTTGACCTCGTCGCCGTCTTGCCACTTTGTCGTGCGCTCCGCGAACCCCTTCGCTTTGCGCAGAACAATGGTCGGCTCAGAGATCACTGACACTAAGTAGTGGGACAGGAGAGACTCGATGTAGCTGCATGCTGTTATATGCGTGAATTGAAAAAAGCCGTTACACTGCTCCTCAGTCATGTCATTACGGCGGGACCATGCCTGCAGCACGTACTCCCCTGCGAAATCGAGCGGGTTGAATGAAATACGTGCTCGCGCCATGTTCTTTCTGCCTCACTTAAATTGGACACCCTAAAGGGTGCTTTTAATTGCGCCGTCATGGCGTCTAATTCTTGCCAGTGCGTCAATGTCCTTTAGAATACATACCTAACTTTTCTAGCAAACAGCCGAAATAGGCGTCTCAATCAAAATGGAATCACTAGCTTCGGAGGGGCTGCATACAACAGCGAACGCTTAACTGGCCCCTTAAATGTTGTCTTGGCTATAATTTTATCTCGAAGGAGATTGGCGTCCTTTTCTGGCAGTCTAGGGTCAATCATTATTTGATCGATCAATGTATGGGCGTCGACAGCGTAGGCATAAAGATCATTCTCAATGAGAGATTCGTCTTGAAGACAGAGTAATAATCTGACCTCACGTTCGTGTTTGAAGGCGGGGCGTTTGACCAACAGCGTTTGAGCAAACATCTTTGAATAAGGGATTGTTGCTCCATTGAACGCGTTATTTGCATATTCGATGAGCCGTTTGTTTGGAAGGTATTTCACTTTTCCTATGAACGCCTCGACATATGACAATGCTCCACAGGCGTGAATGAGGCTGTCCGCCAGCTTACGAACTGTTGATCGAATACGGACGGCATTTGCATTTGGTGAGTAGATCCGCCACATGGCATCTGAAGCACTATGAAGTGTCCAGCATTGGCCAAAGAACTGATCACGAACACCTAGTGTGGCTACGTCACCTGTCGAGAGCTTCACTTTAGAACGCAGGATGAAATTCTCAAATGGATCTTCCCATTTCTTGGGTTTGACCAAAACGTTTTGCTTCTTCTCGAACAGCTCGAAAAGTTGATCAACGGAAATGATTCGATAGACAAAGCCGGCCCGAAGGGTAGGTGAAATATCAATATAATTGTTGTCATCCATTGCTAGGATTGGTTCTACAGCGCGATAGGTTGGTGTAAACTTGCGCACCCCAACAAAAATCCATCACCGATAAAATTCGCCCAGTTCATTTCGAGACATTCAATAGCCGCTCCCGGCATCCCGCCTCCCGCGGCATTAGTACTTCCCTGTACATCATGAGGTTAAGATTTTGTTGGGGATCATTTCATTCACCCCAACCTACGGGCTGCATAGACGTTGAAACGTGTGCCATTCTACAACCTTACACAACGAACCTTCCCAAGAGCCAGAGAAACCTGCGATAAGAGCAGCGATGGCTACTAAGAACGGCAAAAGAAAATCTGTCAGAACACTTCGGTTCACCGCAACATGTGCAACTGCAAGAACGAACGCAGGAGTATATTTTAGAGTGTTAATTTTGTATTCAGAAGACATTTGCTCGCCATATTGGCCTCTGCTCGTGACCACTGTGCCTGTACGAATAAATTGGGATTTCTTTTGAAGCTGACTGAAACGGAACTCACCAGCCAATTGATTCAACTGCAAGGAGTGCTGCACCGCAGCCGCCTTTCTTAAAACATTAAATGAAAGTGCGTTGACTTTAGCCCAAAACGCTTCGGCAATTCCTCGGTCGTCCTCTTCAAGGAAGTATTGGTAGTAGCGAAATAGGAAATAAAAGAAGATGACCCAAAGACCAATGTATAAGACGTCTTTATTCCCAAATACGAGCTTGGTTCCAAGCGCACCTACCTCTTGAATTTCTACGCCTCCAAAGCTGAGAAGAACTATGATCAAAGAAACGATCATCAGGTTCTACGTTGTCGGAGGAGCCCTTCGGTCATTTTTCTTCCTAGTAACAGCTAACTAAAAATAGATAATAAATTTGACTGATATTCTGGCACTCTACGCCGCATAATCTGGCGGAGTCAACGTTAACTGCTTGAAATCAGAACACTTCGAAATTCTAATATGGCGAGTGTTTCTTCCCAACCCGGCAGTCCCGCGCTTGCTCAACCAAGCAGGGTAGGTGGTGGTAAGCTTGCGATGTGCAGGAAGCACAAGTGCCGCGGGCGCAGGGACGCGCTGGAGCGACCGCACCCCAATAAAAATCCACCACTGATAAATTTCGCCCAGTTCATTTCGACACATTCGATAGCCGCTCCCGGCATCCCGCCTCCCGCGGCATTAGTACTTCCCTGTACGTCATGAGGCCGAGATTTTGTTGGGGATCATTTCATTCACCCCAACCTACGGGCTCTCAGGAGCGCGCGGCTTCATCGTGCGTTCCCTGCAGCGCCGGGTTGGGCGACTCAACCTACGCGAACACCAACAGACGGCTGCGAAAGGCGTCATATCGCATTACCTGCGTGTGGCGTTTTGTGTTCAACACATTCAACAAGCGGAGGGCTCGATATTGCGCCCGATCATTGGTTACGAAGCGGTCACACAGGGTGAGGTACACAGCTTGGCCGAGATCAATCGCACCCGCGTTCCGGCTTCCTGAGAAATTGTGTTCCTGTATAGCTCGTTGATGAACTGCGTAGGCATAGCCCGAGAAGTAGAGGGGCCAGGCCGGCTCACGCACTAAGACCGGGTACTCTGAATCAGTCAGCGATGTTCCAGTGTGGCGTCCGTACACGTCGCTGATGAGGGACCGGCATTCGTCCTTTTTGTTGAGGTAGGCGCGCAAGGTCGAGGCGGTCGACTTCGGCCACTCACCGGGCACCTTTTGGAAGAGGGCCTGAAACTTCTCGCGGTCTCCCGCGACCACTTCAGAGAAGTCGTGCTCCCACTGTGTAGCCCAGGTCAGCGCCTCCTGCCTCGCCTCTTCATCAACGAGATCGGGTTGATTCAAGGCGATCCAAAGACTATCTAGGTTGTCGTCGGCATTCACCGGGGCAGAGGAGGTGCGGTCCGCGTGCGCTTTCGCGTACGTGAGAAGAATGGTGTTTGGTCTATCCAGAGGACGTTTTCCATCAGCAAGCACTCTCATCAGGTTGATGAGACGAGGCCGCCGGTCTTCGTCCTTAGTCTTTGCTACCTCTAGGACATTGTAAGCCGTTATGCGGAACGACCCGATACCGAGGATCGCTTTGATAACTGGCTCCCGTTCCGGGTCGTCCAGCAATCGATTAATGGCACTCGTGTCGAAGCAATAAATCACGGGGCTACACAACAAGCGGCATCCGGCAGCAGCGACATAACAAATTGATCGCAGTAAAAAGCCTTCATTTCTTTTTCCACGGTTTAGTCATGTCCTCGTCGTCATCCAACATAAATTTGCCGTTATCGTAATCTTCTATGATCGCCTGCGCCGCCGCGATGTCGCGCTCGTCGACGCTGACCGATGCGAAACCATCGACCAGAGTTTCGCCCACGCCACCCTGCAGGTAATACCCACCCACATAGGCGGCAATTCCATGCTGCTCTAACAGCCCCTTTATCAGGTGGGCGTCTATTATATTTTCGGCTTGGTAGATGCGTTGCATGGCTCTTCAAAAAAATGAAAGCGGGAGCTAAGTTTAACAAACTTGGTTGGAAATGACGCGGCTGTTATTTACGGGAATCTCAGTCGCATACGACCTGGCGCGATAATCAGCAAATGGCTTGCAAATAGATCTGAGCAAAGCGCAATATAATCGTCGACAAACGGCAATAAAGGCGCAGCGTAGCGAACCAGTCAAAACCTATGAATTTGTTGGGTTCGCCGCTTAGGCGGCTTAACCCAACCTACATCAGCTGCATTAGCCGCCTAACGGCGGTTCGGAATGACAGTTAATGTAGATGGACAAATACGGCTTATTCAGAGTTTCCTTAAGCGTTTTCTTTCAGCAATAACCGCAGGTCGTGGACGATGTCGGCGACCGGCGTCGCCTCCTTTATATACAGCCGCAATTTGCCTTTGCGGTCGATAATAAATGCGCCGCCGGAATGCTCGATCGAAGCAGCGCCGGTGGGCGCCGCTTTCTGCTGGGTGGCAATCTTGTAATCCTGCGTCACCACGGCAATCTCGGCGGGTGTGCCGGTCATGCCGATAAAATGCGGGTCAAAGGCAGTAACAAATTTGGCAAGCTGCGGAGGTGTATCGTGTGCCGGGTCGACGCTGATAAAAATCACTTGCGCCTGATTCGCCGTCGCATTCAGCTTTTTCATTACTTCGGCGAGCTTGGCTAACGTTGGCCCGCAGATATCCGGGCAATTGGTATAACCGAAAAATAAAATGACCGGCTTGCCCTTGAAATCAGACAGCCGTTTGCGTTCGCCGGTGTGCGTGGTCAGCACAAAATCTTTGCCCCACTCGACAGTGCTGATATCCGTGGTTTTGAATTGCGGCGCGGACGCCGAACAGGCGCTGACCAGCAGGATAGTAAAAAGAATTTGCCCGGCAAAACGCCTGCGCATAGTTAATACAAAGCGGATTGCAAAGCCTCGCTGAAATAGGCCCGGTAATGATCGATCAAGAGCAAGCTAAACAGGGCGGCAAGATATTGGATGGAATAAGCAAACGTCTTCTTCGCCAGCAAGTCGCTGTAATTGCGATAAAGCCTCCAGGCAAAATGGATAAAGCCGGCGTTTAATACGACCGCGCCCAACAGATAAAACAGGCCGCTCATGTGGGTAGCAAACGGCATGAGGGTAACGGCGGTTAACAGCAGGGTATAAAGCAGGACGTGCAAGCGGGTAAACTCGCTGCCGTGCGTGACCGGCAGCATAGGAATGCCGACCTTGGCGTATTCCTGTTGGCGATACAAAGCCAGCGCCCAGAAATGCGGCGGGGTCCAGACAAAAATGATGAGAAACAGCAATAGTGCATCGCTGCTCACTTCCCCTGTCACCGCCGTCCAACCGAGCACCGGCGGCGCTGCGCCGGCGGCGCCGCCGATCACAATGTTCTGCGGCGTCGCGCGTTTAAGATAAACCGTGTAAACCACCGCGTAACCGATCAAGGAAATAAAAGTCAGCGCCGCAGTTAATGCATTCACGCCTAATACCAGGATCAGCATGGAAAGCGCGCCGAGAATAAGCGCGAACGCGAGCGCCTGCCTCGGCTTTAATTGCCCGGTCGGCAACGGCCGGCCGCGGGTGCGGGTCATGATGGCATCGGCATGCTGATCCAGCAGATGGTTAATGCTTGCCGCCGAGGCGGCGGCAAGCCCGATACCGAGGGTGGCCAAAATAATGGTGGATAACGGCGGCATTGCCGGCGTGGCGAGAAACATGCCGACGATGGCGGTAAAAACAATCAAGGCGACGACACGCGGTTTGCCAAGCTCCAGATATTCCCTTGCGCGCATGGATACGCGCTGCCGGCGCGGCAACGGTTGCACAATTGCAGTTTGCAGCTTCATGATGTTTATCGCTTACGCCTTAATGGACCGTATTACGTGATTAAATGTAACCAAACTGAGTAAAAGCAGGGCGGCAACCGCATTATGCGCCACCGCAATAACCAACGGTAAGTGGGTTAATACATTCATAATGCCCAATCCAATTTGGAGCAGCAATACCGCAAGCACCAACAGGCCGTACCGGCGGAGGTTGTCCTGCGCGCCGACACGCAAGGTATGCAACGCCAACCAGCCTACATAAATGAAGGTAATCAAGGCGCCGATACGATGAGCCAGGTGTACCGCGGTGGCGGCGGGGAGATTGAGTACGCCTCCTTCATAATCAATGCCGAGCCCGCGCCAGAGGGTGAAACCGTCAACAAAATCCACCTTCGGCCACCAGACGCCCTGGCAAGTGGGAAAATCCGGACAGGTAAGCGCGGCATAGTTGGCGCTGGTCCAACCGCCAAGCGCGATCTGAAACATCACCAGCACCAAGGCAATAATAGCGCGCAAGCGCAAACGCCGGGTTGTCGGACTAGTCGGCACCGGCCGCCAAAAGCGTTGTTCGCGCAGCACCACCCACCAAAGCAACGCGAGAATGACCAGACCGCAGAGCAAATGCGCCATGACGACTAACGGTTTCAACTGCAAGGTGACCGTCAGCATTCCTAAGATAGCCTGGCCGAATACCAGCAGCGTGACGATGGCGGGCAGGATATATTGCTGACGCCGGTTGATTTTGCGTAATTGCCAGCCTAAAGCGGATAGGCGCAAGATCAGCAGGCCCAAGGTGCCGGCGATATAACGATGCGCCATTTCCTTCCAGGCCTTATGGCTCTCGACCGGTTTTTCCGCATGGAATTGCCTGGCTGCATCGATATCCTTGGCGGTGACCGGCGCGAATAATTTGCCATAGCAGCCCGGCCAGTCAGGACAGCCCAGCCCGGCATCGGATAGCCGGGTATAAGCCCCCAGTAACACCACGCAATAAGCAATCGCCGCGGAAAACAGGGCGAGGCGAAAAAATCTCATCGATATACTTTTGCTGGCCATGATGATCAGACTCTCACCCGATTTGGGAGACTCTTAACAGACGATTAAAATCCTTGCGTATGCCATTTGGATCCGCCGACGGTGGGTAACTCATTATAAAATTGCCCAACGGATCTAACACATAGATGCGATGCAATCCGAACGGCGTGCCTGCCCGCAAGCTAAACTGTCCGGCTAATTTTTTTATGTTCTCCGCTGAACCTGTCAGCACTTTCAACTCCGGGTTTTCCTGAATAACTTCCCGCAAACCGTTGGGCGCCGGGGCATTCATAACAACAAATACCCGCTGTATGCGGTCGACATCTTTGCCTTGAGCCAGATGCACCTGACGCATCTTACGGAGATTTTCCCGGCAGACGTCGGCACATTTCGGCCCATCGAAATAAAGCATAGTCCATTTTTTCTGAAACCGGCTGAAATTAAGCGGCTCGCCGGCCAGCGTTTGCAGTCTGACGTCTTGAATAGGCCGCGCCGGCTGTACCAGCTCGCCATGGTTAATCGTGCCCTGCGGCCGCCAGCCGACACTGTACAGCAGCGAAGCCAGCGCGATGGGGAAAGCGAATACCGCCATCAAGGCGATCATTTTTAACCTGGCAAACGGTTTTGGCCGGGCTTTTTCCACTATGTATCTTTATCGCTAATCTTGCGCGTATTAACAAATAAATAAGCCGCTAGTAACGCAAGCGCTAACGTGAACCATTGGAAGGCATAGCCCTGATGCGTGGCAATCCCGGCATCCAACCGCGCCCACTCGCGCACAAAGCCGCCGGCATTGGCCGGGGCTAGCAATACCACCACCGGCTGCACCTTAAACGGCACCGCTTCGGCGTAGCGTTTTATATCCAAATATTCCCACACCGGCTGCCAGGCATCGTTACTCGGCTCCGCCTCCGCGGATAACACAAAATGCCGCGGCTGCGGCACCACCGCAAGGCCGGTCACTTCTTGCAGCCCCTCCGGCACGGTGGCGTGCGGCAGATCCGCGCGAGTCTCACCCAGCGGTATCCAGCCGCGATTAATCAACACCCGCACATCGCTACCCGCTACGCGCAACGGCGTGATCACGTGGTAACCGGCGCGCCCCTGGTGCACCCGGTTATCCAACAAAATCTGATAATCCGGATCGTAATGGCCTTTTACTATTATTCGATAAAAACGCAGCTCCTCCGCTGTTTGCACGCGCGCGCGGATTGGTATCGGCGCATCCTGGCTGCGCGCGTCGTATTCCGCTTGCAGCGCGCGCTTCTGCTCGGCCCGGTCGAGCTGCCACAGGCCAAGGCCGATAAACACCGGGAGCAGCAACAGGGTAGCGAGACTCGGAATTAAGGCTGGACGAAACTGATAACCTAATCTCCACATTTAAAATCAATACCCACACGCCGGCTTAACCAGTATAATAGCCGTTCCCAACCTCCCTTGCCTTTAGACACGGAAATAAAAAATGTTCTTTAAGATCATTGTCATCACCGTGTTGGTGCTGATTGTTACCAGCCTGTTTTCCGCCCTGGTGTTCATGTACAAAGACAAAGGGCGCAACGAGCGCATGGTTCAGGCCTTGACCGCGCGCATTATTCTGTCCATCGCCTTGTTTCTATTTCTGATGGCGGCGTTCTATTTTGGGTTCGTCCCGCTGCGGCAGTAAAATCTCCGTCAGTAAAAAAGGCGCTGCCCGCAAGGGTTGAAAAACCAGTTTTTCAACCCTTGCGGGTGCGGTATAGGGATATACCGCCATTTTTAAATCACGTTAGTGATTGAAAAATGAAGAAAAGCAAAAACCGCGCTTTTTGCTTTTCGTGCTGAAAAGACCAGGGATGGACTTTTCAGCATCTTTAAGTAGAAGCAGCGCCTTTGTTTGATCCGCTTGCGCTTATAACCAATACACAAATATAAACAGCAACAGCCACACCACGTCGACAAAATGCCAATACCACGTCACCGCCTCAAAACCGAAATGGTGATCGGGGGTAAAATGGCCCCGGATGGAACGCGATAAAATAACGATCAGCATGATGGAACCCATGGTGACGTGGAACCCATGGAAACCGGTCAACATGAAGAAGGTGGAGCCGTAAACCCCGGTCTTTAACGTCAAGCCGAGTTCAGTATAGGCATGCGTATACTCGTAGGCTTGCAACGCCAGGAAAGTGAGGCCTAGGGCGATGGTTAAGAACAGGCCGACTATCAATTGCGCGCGGTTATCCTTTAACAAGCCCCAATGCGCCCAGGTGACGGTGGCGCCGGAACTCAACAGAATTAATGTATTGATAGCGGGAATACCCCAGGCCGCCATGGGGGTGAAAGGGCTGCCCTTCGGTCCGCTGGTAGGCCATAGGCCTTCAAACCCCGGCCACAGCAATTTGGTCTCGGCCAGCCAGGGTACTGCATATTCGCGCACATAAAATAAAGCGCCGAAAAAGATGGCGAAAAACATGACTTCGGAAAAAATAAACCAGGCCATGCCAAAACGGAAAGAACCATCGACCTGTTTGTTATAAATCCCGCCTTCGCTTTCGTCGATCACCGTGCCGAACCAGCCGAACATCATATAAATGATGATGGCGGCGCCGAGCAGCATCAGCCACGGACCAGACCCGCCGCCAAACGACGGATTTATGGTAAGGATGAACCCCAGCGCCAAGCTGAATAAGCCGACGGACCCAACCAGCGGCCACGGACTGGGATTAGGCAGATAATAACCACCATGTGCTGCAGACATAGTTACTCCCCTCGGTAATAAAAAAACGTTTCGCGCGCACGGCGTAGATAGCTTCTAGTGAACATGGGCGACGTAATCATATTCGTGCTTATCGGCGCTGTGGCCGTATTTCTGCGCCGACTGCTTATCGACATTGAAAAAGGTGTACGACAAGGTCACGGTGGTAATATCTTGCGGTAAATCGGCCTGAACAACATAACGCACCGGCATTTCCCTGCCTTCTTTCGCCTTTAATTCCTGGCGGCTAAAGCAAAAGCATTCGAGTTTCTTAAAATGCTCTCCAGCGAGCCCCGGGGTGACGCTCGGGACCGCCTGGCCCGCGATAGTTTCATCCGCGAGATTGCGCGCATAGTACGCCGTCGCCGCTATTTCACCGGGATGCACGCGCATTTTCTTGACCGTGGGCCGGAATTCCCACGGCATGCCCTGGTTCACACTGGCGGTGAATTCGACTGTCACCCAGCGGCCGGTATCGATTTTGGTTGCCGGCACCGCTTGCGCGTCCAGCCGCCCGGTCTTGCCGTTTAAGCCGGTAACCTTGCAGAAGACATCGTACAGCGGCACCAGCGCAAAGCCGAAAAAGAACATGCCGACAATCACCAGCACCAGCCTGCGCACTAACCGACGGTTTGCGCTGCTCGCTTCAGGCAATTTCATATCGCACCCGGGCTAAGGCTCATTACTTAATCTTAGGCGGGGTCGCAAAGCTGTGATACGGCGGCGGCGAGCTAAGCGTCCACTCGAGCCCCTGCGCGCCTTCCCACACTTTACTGGTCGCCTTTTTGCCGCCGCGGATAGTCTGCCAGAGGATATAAAGCATCAGCAATTGCGCTAGGCCTAAACCGAACGCGCCGATGCTTGAAATCTGATTGAATTCGGTAAATTGCAAGGCATAGTCGGGGATGCGGCGCGGCATGCCGGCCAATCCCAAAAAATGTTGCGGGAAGAAAGTGATGTTAAAGAAAATCGCCGTCAGCCAGAAATGCCATTTGGCCAGGGTCTCGTTGTACATATTTCCGGTCCATTTCGGCAGCCAGTAATACATGCCGCCCATCATCGCCATAATCGAGCCGGAGAACAACACATAATGGAAATGCGCCACGACGAAATAGGTGTCTTGATATTGGAAATCCGCCGGTACAATCGCCAGCATCAATCCGGACAAGCCGCCGATGGTAAACAACAGGATAAAAGCAACCGCGAACAACATCGGGGTCTCGAAGCTCATCGATCCGCGCCACATGGTCGATACCCAATTGAACACCTTAACGCCGGTCGGCACCGCGATGAGCATAGTGGTATACATGAAGAACAGCTCTCCCGCCGCCGGCATGCCGGTGGTGAACATATGGTGCGCCCATACCACAAACGAGAGGAAGGCGATCGAAGCAGTGGCATAGACCATGGAGACGTAGCCGAACAGCGGCTTACGCGCAAACGTGGGGACGATTTGCGAGATCAACCCAAACGCCGGCAGAATCAGGATATATACCTCCGGGTGCCCAAAGAACCAGAATAAATGCTGGAACATCACTGGATCGCCGCCGCCGGCGGCATTAAAAAAGCTGGTGCCGAAGTGGCGGTCGGTCAACAACATAGTGACCGTACCGGCTAACACCGGCATCACGGCAAGCAAGAGAAAAGCGGTGATCAGCCAGGTCCAGACGAACAGCGGCATCTTCATCAAGGTCAGCCCCGGCGCGCGCATGTTGAGCACCGTGACAATAATGTTGATCGCGCCCAATACCGACGAAATACCCAGCATATGGATCGCGAGGATGGTGAAATCGACGCTTACGCCGCCTTGGACCGATAGCGGTGCATAGATCGTCCAACCGGCCGCCGGGCCGCCACCTGGCACAAACAGGCTACCCAACAATAGGGTAAAAGCGAACGGCAAAATCCAGAAGCTCCAGTTATTTAAGCGCGGCAACGCCATGTCCGGCGCACCGATCATCATCGGGATCATCCAGTTGGCGAAGCCGACCAAGCCTGGCATGATCGCGCCGAAGATCATGACCAGACCGTGCAAGGTCACCATCTGGTTGTAAAAATGCGGATTGACCAATTGCAGCCCGGGCTGGAACAGTTCGGCGCGGATCAGCATCGCCATCATGCCCGCGACCAAAAACATCAGCAGGCTGAGAAAAAGATACAACGTGCCGATATCCTTGTGGTTGGTAGTAAATAACCAGCGTGCAATGCCGGCCGGATGTTCTTCGTGTACGGTTGCGCTTGCAGTTGCCATCTTTAATTTCTCCAGATACCGAATTTAAACAAAAGCCATTAACGCAGAGCTTTGACTTGGGAAGGCTGAATCACATCCCCGGTATTATTACCCAAGGCGTTACGCTCGTAAGTCACCACCGCGGCAATATCGAGATCGTTAAGCTGCAGCCCGAACGCTTGCATGGCGGTCCCGGGCTTGCCTTTTATCACGATGTTCAAATGCCCGTTTAGCGGCCCGGTAACCACTTTGCTGCCGGCTAATGCCGGCGCCAGCCCCGGAACACCCGCGCCCTTGGGACCATGGCAGGCGGCGCAGGTGGCAAACAGCTTCTCGCCTCGCGCCATCAATTCGGCTTTAGTCCAGGTCTTGCTGGTATCAGCGGCCGCCAGTTTAATCTGGGCTTGCTGCTCCTTGATCCAGGCATCGAACTTATCTTCCGGCAGCGCCTCCACCACGATCGGCATGAAGCCGTGATCTTTACCGCATAATTCAGCGCACTGGCCGCGATAAACCCCGGGCTGATCAATACTCGCCCAGGCCTCGCGAATAAACCCGGGGATCGCGTCGGTTTTTACCCCGAACTGCGGCACCCACCAAGAGTGAATCACGTCGTTAGCCGCGATCAGAAAACGGATCTTTTTGCCCACCGGCAGAACCAGCGGGCGATCGACCTCAAGCAGGTAGTGTTCGCCTTTGGTGGCCCGGTTTTCGATTTGATCACGCGGCGTAGCTAAAGTGCTGAAAAAGCTCACATCTTGATCCGGATATTCGTATTGCCATTTCCATTGGTAACCGGTGATTTTGACCACCAAATCGGCGCTTTTGGTGTCATACATCTTCAATACCGTAGCGGTGGAGGGAATCGCCATTGCCACTAAAATCAGGAAGGGGATGATGGTCCAGATAATTTCTATGGTAGTGCTTTCATGGAAGGCGGCGGCTTTATGCTTGCGGCTTTTGCGATGGGCAAAAATCGAATAAAACATGAAACTGAAAACCAGGACAAAAATCCCCAGGCAAATAAAAAAGATCAGGTTATGCAGCTGTAAAATATCGCGCGCGAGGGGGGTTGCGGGGGGCTGGAGGTTATAACCGTACTCCGCTGCCGCAAGGCCGGAAACAAGCGACAGAAACAGGCCTAAGATAAAACTAACGCCGGCGAAGCGTTTAGTGCGAGGTGCAGACATGCCACGTCTCCCATTAATTAATAAAAAAATTTATCGACACCGGCATCGGCCTATGTCTTTTAATTCTTAACTACTATCGGCGTATCACGGTTTTTAAATCACGCGCGAGGGTTTGTCTCGCCTCTTCGCTCATCGCCGCGCCGACCTCTACCAGGCGCCCATGTGAGCCCACCCGCAAACGCGAAGGATACCAGCCTCCGGCGCCCGGCGCTAAAAAAACCTTCGCCCAATAACGCTGGAATTCGTCGCAAACCTCCAACCCCCCTCGGCGACGAACAACTTTCAGCCGGCTATCGTCAACAATGACCAGCTCGTAATCGCCGGCATGCCGAAACAAAAAGTAAAACGCCGCCGCGACCACCGCGATTTCGAGGCCCATAAACGGCAACACCATCCAGGCGCCGACGATTGCAAACCCTATCCCCAGGCTTAGCGCAAACGCCGTATAAGCCAGAAATAGCAACAGCATCGCCCTGGTTGAAAGCGAACGGTTGGGACGGATTAGCTTGCGGTAGACCGCTACTTCAACTCCAGCCCGGCTTTCTCCTTTCTGTGCCTGCATCGACAAAATTTTACCTAAAAGCCGAGCAAACATCATGCGCCGCCATAAATGCGGCAAATGGCGGCGCGCAAACTACCATATACGCTGTTATGCCGCAACCGAAAGATGATGGAGACGGCACGGCTTGATCGAGGCGACGCAATAAAGAATGATATTAACCCGAGTTCAGTTAGAATTCCGCAAGAAAACTGAAATAGTAATTCATTGTGACCGAGAAAATCGATTGCGCCGTCATCGGCGCCGGCGTCGTGGGGTTGGCAATAGCGCGCCATTTCGCCCTATCCGGCCGCGAAGTCATCGTGCTGGAGGCGGCGGACAGCATCGGCACGGAAACCAGTTCGCGCAATTCCGAAGTCATCCACGCCGGGGTTTATTACCCCAAGGATACGCTCAAGGCGCGCCTGTGCGTGGCGGGAAAGAATGCGCTTTATGCTTATTGTGCCGAGCGCGGGTTACCCCACACGCGGATCGGAAAACTGATCGTCGCCACCAGCAACGATGAATTTCAAATTCTTAAACATTACCAGACCCAAGCGGCGGCCAACGGCGTTACCGATTTGCAGTGGCTGCAGCCGGCGGCGATACATGCCGTGGAGCCGCAGATCCGGTGCGCCGCCGGATTGTTGTCGCCCTCATCCGGGATCATAGACAGCCACAGCCTGATGTTGTCCTACCAGGGCGATGCGGAAAATGATGGCGCTAGTTTCGTTTTCCTAAGCCCGGTGGTTTCCGGCGAAGTTACCGCGGAAGGCATATTGCTTAAGGTTGGCGGTGCTGAACCGATGACGGTGTCTTGCAAAACCGTGATCAATGCGGCCGGCCTGTATGCCCAGTCTGTTGCCCGCGCTATTGCCGGGATACCGCCGGCCACCATTCCCCCGCTTTATTTAGCCAAAGGGCACTACTTCCTGCTTGCCGGCAAACCGCCTTTTAGGCGGTTGATTTATCCCATTGCCGGCGAAGGCGGACTCGGCGTCCATGTAACGCTTGATCTTGCCGGACGCGTGCGTTTTGGGCCGGACGTGAGCTGGCTGGATGCCGTCGACTACCGCTTCGATGAAAGCCGGGTTGCCGCGTTTTATAGCGCTATCCGACGCTATTATCCGGATTTGCCGGATGGCGCGCTGCGCCCGGGCTACACCGGCATACGGCCCAAGCTCAGCGGCAAGGGCGCGCCGGCGGCGGATTTCGCTATCCAAGGACCGCCGCAGCACGGCGTCCCCGGGTTAGTGAATTTATTTGGCATCGAATCGCCCGGCCTGACCGCCTCCCTGGCCATCGCTGAATACGTGTATAACTTGCTTAAGCTTGAGTGAAAAAAATCCGGCAACCATCGCCGCTGAGTTTGCATTATAATGAAGGACATAATTATAAGGATTTGTTGCAATCAATGAATGCCACGGTAATCCCATCTATCACCCTGATTACAGGCATTGTGGTCTTTTGGATAGCGTTAGGATTTATCGGCCTGGCATTACAACGGGCCCCACGTGTCATTACGCAAATACTTTTTCCTCTAGGCGCATTCGGCGGATTAATCCTCATGATCGTTGCCGGCCTCAATGCGTTCAATCCGCCGGTGCAAACCTTAATATTACCGCTTGGCCTGCCGGACTTGCCGTTTCACCTGCGCCTGGACGCCTTATCGGCTTTTTTTCTGCTGCTGCTCGGCAGCGTCTCCATGGGTGTCTCTTTATTTTCCGCCGGCTACTTTCGCAACACACCCGGCGGCGCGTTGGGGCTGCTGTGCCTGCAATACCATCTTTTTCTTGCAAGCATGGCGCTGGTGTTTCTTGCGGATGATGCTTATTTATTCATGGTCGCCTGGGAGGCCATGGCGTTATCGTCTTATTTTCTGGTCACCACCGATCATGCGGTGGCCGAAACCCGCAAGGCCGGATTTCTGTACCTCCTAATCGCCCATATCGGCGCGATTGCAATCCTGTTGTGCTTCGGCGTGCTGCATGGCACTCACGGCGACTATACCTTTAGCGCCTTGCGCCAAGCCCAACTCAGTGACTTCTGGGCGAGCGCCGCCTTTCTGCTGGCCCTGTTCGGCTTCGGCGCCAAGGCGGGGATGCTGCCCTTGCACGTCTGGCTGCCCGAGGCGCACCCGGCGGCGCCCTCCCCGGTCTCGGCGTTGATGAGCGGCGTCATGTTGAAGACCGCCATTTATGGCATGGTGCGGGTGATTTACGATCTTATCGGCCATGTCCAGTGGCAATGGGGTTTGCTGGTATTGTTTATCGGCGCCATCACTTGTTTGTTCGGTGTGCTGTACGCGCTGATGCAGCACGATCTCAAGCGCCTGCTCGCTTACCATTCGGTGGAAAATATCGGCATCATTTTGATCGGCCTCGGCCTGTCGATGATTTTTTTCGGCGCCGGTCATCCACTGCTAGGCGCGCTCGGCCTGATCGCCGCGTTGTACCACACCTGGAACCACGCGGTGTTCAAAGGACTGCTGTTTTTAGGCGCGGGCGCGATTCTGCATCATGCGCGACTACGAAATTTAAACCAGATGGGCGGGCTCATCCGTCGCATGCCGCACACCGCAGTTTACTTTCTGATCGGCGCACTCGCTATTTCCGCCCTGCCTCCGCTCAATGGCTTCGTGTCCGAATGGCTGACCTTCCAGGCGGCGCTGCAGGCGCCGGTGCTGCAAAACGGCGTGCTGCGCAGCCTGATTCCGATCGCCGCCGCGTTGCTCGCGCTTTCCAGCGCCTTGACCGCCATGTGTTTTGTTAAAGTCTTCGGCGTCGCGTTCCTCGGTCAGGCCAGGGAGGCCCACGGCGATATCCAGGATGCCGGCGTATGGGAGCGCATAGGACTCGCCTGGCTGGCGTTCGGCTGCATCATGCTCGGCCTGTTGCCGGTATATGTTATCCAACAACTGGATATCGTCAGCCGGTCGCTGACCGGCGTGGGCCTCGGCGCTGAGGCCATCGCCTCCGGCTGGCTATGGCTGGTGCCGATAACGCCTGCAATCGCGAGCTACAGCCCGATGATCTTTTTCGCCGTGATCGTGAGCGTCGTGCTGCTGACCTTTCTTGGCGTGAGGAAGTTTTATCATGGCAGAGTGCGCCGCGCGGCGGCGTGGGATTGCGGTTTCCCGGCACAAACACCGCGCATGCAGGACACCGCCGACGCCTTCGGCCAACCGATCCGGCATATCTTCGGCCCCATATTCCGTATGCGCAGGCACTTACCCAGCGCCGAGGATACGCAACCCAAATATCACGTGAGTATTCAAGATCGGCATTGGTATTTGTTTTATCTGCCTATCGCGCACGCCGCCGAGTTTCTCTCCAACCAAATCGGCAAACTGCAGCAAGGGCGCATTCACATGTACCTGCTGTACAGCTTCCTAACCTTGATCGCCCTGCTGTTGTTGATCCGATGAAACTGCTCTCCGGCATTCTTTATCAGCTCTCCCAATCGCTGTTAATGGTGCTGATCGCGCCGCTGATGCTCGGTTGGGTCAATCAATGCCGCGCCTGGCTGCAAAACAAACGCGGCGCCGGCGTGACGCAGCCTTATTACGTGCTGCGCAAATTATTCCACAAAGACGCGGTGCTGGCGCACAATGCTTCCGTTCTATTTCGCGCTACCCCTTATATTCTGTTCGGCTGCATGTGGCTCGCCGCCGGCATCGTCCCGGTGCTGGCGATTGACCTGCCGTTTTCGCCCGCCGCCGATGTCATTGCACTGGTCGGCATATTTGCCTTGGCGCGGGTTTTTATGGCGCTGGCGGCGATGGATATCGGCACCGCCTTCGGCGGTTTGGGCGCGCATCGCGAAATGATGATCGCATTCTTGGCGGAGCCGGCGATGCTGATGGTGTTTTTTACCGCTTCATTAATCAGCCACTCGACCCAGCTTCCGACCATCGTCAATGTGCTGGCGCACAAACAGTTCGTGCTTTATCCCAGCCTGGCATTCGCCAGCGTGGCGTTCGTCATCGTGCTGCTCGCGGAGAACGCGCGCATCCCGGTGGATAATCCGGCCACCCACCTAGAGCTCACCATGATCCACGAGGCGATGATCCTGGAATATTCCGCGCGCCATCAAGCGCTCATCGAATGGGCGACAAGCATCAAATTGCTCACCTATATTACGATCGGCATCGCCTTGTTTGTCCCCTGGGGCATCGCGGAAACCAGCGATAGTCTCGCCATACCCTTGGCGGTTGCCGCCTTGCTCGGCAAGTTGCTGGTCGCCGGCTTCGGACTCGCGTTACTGGAAACGCTGTCCGCCAAGATGCGTATTTTTCTTGCACCCGAATTCCTCGGCACCGCCTTTATGCTGGCGGTGCTAGGCATGCTCACCCACTTCATGCTGGAGACGTAAATGCCGATTTCCTTTTCCGGGCAAATGATTAATCTGCTGGCGGCGCTGTTATTGCTGATCGCCTTCGCCATGCTCACCCAGCGGCGCGTGTTGTCGCTAATCAACCTGTTCGCCTGGCAGGGGCTGGTGCTCAGCTTAAGCACTCTGACCGTGGCCTATTCCACGCACCAAAACCATTTGTATTATTCCGCGCTGCTTACCCTGGTGCTCAAGGTATTAATTCTGCCCTGGATTCTGCACCGGCTGATACGGAAACTAAACGTGCAGTGGGATGTGGAAACGCTGATCAACATTCCCACCACCATGCTCGTCGGAATCGCGTTAGTGATCTTCGCCTTCAACCTGGCGCTGCCGATTTCGCAATTGGCCGGGACCATCACGCGCAGCACCCTCGGCATCGCCATCGCCAGCGTGCTGTTGTCATTCCTCATGATGATTACCCGCCGCAAAGCCGTGCCTCAAGTCATCGGTTTTCTGGCCATGGAAAACGGCCTGTTTTTCGCCGCCACCAGCGCCACCTATGGCATGCCGCTGCTGGTGGAGCTGGGGATCGGCCTGGACGTGCTGGTCGGCACGTTTATTTTCGGAATATTCTTTTTCCACATCCGGGAGCAGTTCGACAGTCTCGATATCCATCACTTGGAAAAATTGAAGGAAGAGTAGCGTGGAAATTTTTTTCGTTCTCGTTGTACCGCTGATTGGGGGATTTTTATTGGCACTGTTCGGCAACAGGCCCTGGGCGGCCGAACTCAATTCAGCGATGAGTTTTACCACATTTGCCGCCGCTGCCGTGCTGACCGCGAAAGTAATTGTTGCCGGCCCGATCTCGACGCTCCAGGAGCAGTTTTTTGTTGATTCCTTTAATGTATTTCTGGTTGCCCTAACCGCCCTTGTTGCCTTTACGACTTCCTTGTTTTCCCGCCCCTACATGCGCATCGAGCACCATCACGGCAAACTCACGGTTAAAAGGTTGCGGCTGTATCACGGCATGTTTCAGCTATTCACGTTTACCATGCTGCTGGCGCTGCTCACGAATAATATGGGCATCTTATGGGTGGCGATGGAGGCGGCGACCCTGACCACGGTATTGCTGGTGAGCTTGTACCGCACGCCGGCGAGCCTGGAAGCGGCGTGGAAATATTTTATTCTCTGCAGTGTGGGTATTGCTCAAGCCTTGTTCGGCACTATCCTGCTTTACTTCGCCGCTGAAAAGGTGCTGGGCGCGGGCGGCGATGCACTCTTATGGACCCATCTCGATGCGGTGAAGACGCAGCTCGAACCCACCGTGCTCTCGCTTGCGTTTGTTTTCCTGCTGGTCGGGTACGGCACGAAAGTGGGACTGGTGCCTTTGCACAACTGGCTGCCGGATGCCCATGCCGAAGGCCCTACGCCGATTTCGGCGGTGCTTTCCGGCCTATTGTTGAATGTGGCGTTGTATGCCGTGGTACGCAGCAAGGTGTTGACCGACGGCGCCCTGCACAATCATTTCGCCGGGAATCTCATGATGGGCTTCGGCCTGTTAAGTGTAGTGGTGGCGGCGTTCTTCCTCTCGCGGCAAAAAGACATCAAGCGCATGTTCGCTTACTCCTCGATCGAACATATGGGACTGATCACCTTCGCCTTCGGCATGGGCGGCCCGGTTGCGACCTTTGCCGGGTTGCTGCATATGACCGTGCACTCGTTGACCAAGTCCGCCATCTTTTTCGCCGTCGGCCATGCGGCACAAAAAACCGGCACGCAAATCATGGAAAACATCCGCGGACTCGTCACGCTAAGCCCTACCGTCGGCTGGGGCTTAATGCTCGGCAGCCTCGCCATCCTCGGCATACCGCCGTTCGGCGTGTTCGCCAGCGAATTCCTGATTATCACCACCGCTATGCACGATCAACCTTGGGCCACGCCATTCCTGTTGGCGGCTTTGGGCGTGGCGTTCGCCGCAATCTTGGGCAAGGTGCAGCCGATGGTGTTCGGTGAAACCACGGCGCAGCGATTGCCGCACCCACCGGCGCTGATCCCGGTATTCGTGCATCTGTCGCTGGTACTGATGCTCGGGTTGTTTATCCCCCCTTATCTCGCCGCCTGGTATCGGCAGGCGGCGCAATTAATCGGATAGCACCATGCAGCTCACTGAACTGCCAATAACCCCGGAGGCCATCCCAGGTGCCATTCCCGCCTGGCAGGCGCCGGTCAATGCGGATCAACTACGGCAAATATGCCGGCAGGTACAGGCCAAAGGTGGACGCTTGTTATCGTTATGGGGCAGCGATGAACGCGATAACGCGGAAGGGTTTGCCCTGCATGTGGTGGTCACCACCCAGCCGGGGCTTGTGTGGTTGAGTGTGGCCTTGGACAAACACGAACCGGCGTTTCCCGATTTAAGCGACATTTTTCCTGCCGCTGGCCGGCGGCAGCGCGCCACCTATGATCTGCTAGGCATAAAGGCGCTAGGCGCGGAAGACGACCGTAAATGGCTGCGGCATGGCGCCTGGTTGGATGGACAATTTCCGCTGCGCAAGGATGCAGACGGGCAGCAAGCATATGGGCAGGAGCACGATAATTATTCCTTCGTTAAGGTTGTGGGCGAAGGGGTGCATGAAATCCCCGTCGGCCCGGTCCATGCCGGCACCATCGAACCCGGGCATTTCCGCTTTCAAATTGTCGGCGAAAAAATTCTGCGCCTGGAAGAACGCCTGGGGTATAAACATAAGGGGATAGAAAAATTATTCGAGCGCATGGATCTGCAGCAAGGGGCGCGCCTGGCCGGGCGCATCAGTGGCGATAGTACCGTTGCTTATGCCTGGGCGTTTGCGCAAGCAGTGGAAGGCGCAAGCCGGACCGCGCCCCCGGCGCGGGCGCTGTGGCTGCGCGCCTTATTTTTAGAACGCGAGCGCGTCGCCAATCATTTGGGCGATCTCGGGGCGCTGGGCAATGACGCCGGCCTCGCCTTCGGGCTTGCGCAGTTCTCGCGCCTGAAAGAGGACGTGCTGCGCAATAATCAGGCGCTGTTCGGCCATCGCTACCTGATGGATACCATCATCCCGGGTGGGGTAGCGCGTGATTTGGCGCCAACCGATAATGACCGTCTCATTTCCGAAATGCGCGTGCTCACTGCGGAAATCAAACACCTGCAAGATGTTTATTACGAACATGCCGGCCTCCAAGACCGTTTTATTACCACCGGGCAGATAGCGCCGGAACTCGCCGCGCGCTTAGGGCTGATCGGCCTCGCCGGGCGCGCCAGCGGTCAAGCCTGGGATAATCGCGCGCAATATCCGTGTGAACCCTACATGCAATTGGATGTGCGCATGATGACGCACCGTAACGGCGACGTTGCCGCGCGCGTGATTGTGCGGTTCGAAGAGCTCTATGAGTCGCTGCGCTTATGTCAGGAAATTCTTGCTAAATTGCCGATGGGCGAAATTTTTACGCGGTTGAACACAGTGCCGGCGGGAAGCCGGGGGCTGGGCTGGGTGGAAGGCTGGCGCGGCGAGGTGCTGCTGGCAGTGCAAACCGGCGCCGATGCGCGCATCCGGCGCGCCTTCGCGCACGACCCCTCCTGGCAGAACTGGCCGGTGCTGGAGTATGCGGTTATGGGTAATATCGTGCCGGATTTTCCCCTGATTAATAAATCATTCAATTTAAGCTATAGCGGACACGATTTGTGAGTACACCATGTATCGCATACTGAAGCAAATTCTGCACACCGGCATCAAAAGCGAGCCGCCGCCGCAAACCGATGAACAACTGCGGCAACAGACGCAGCGTTTACAAACCGATATCTTGCGCCGATTCGGTCGCGCGCTCGCTATCCGCCACGTCGATCCCGGCTCTTGCAATGGCTGCGAATTGGAAATTAATGCGCTGCATAATCCTTACTACAACCTGGAAGGCTTAGGCATTCAGTTCGTCGCTTCCCCGCGCCATGCCGACCTGCTGCTGGTCACCGGTCCGGTCTCGCGCCACATGGCCGAGGCGCTCAGGCGCACCTATGACGCCATGCCGGAACCGAAGCTCGTGGTCGCCCTCGGCGACTGCGGCTGCAACGGCGGGATCTTCGGCGAGAGTTACGCCAGTTGCGGTGCGGTGTCCGCGGTGGTTCCGGTCGATATCGCCGTGCCCGGCTGTCCGCCGAGCCCCACCGCCATTATGCAAGGGATTCTGACCGTGATTAGCGCGGCTAAACCAAGCGCCTAAACTAAATTAGGGAAGCTTTGATTAAGTCGTATTTGTCATTCCGAGCGCGGAATCTGTTAGGGCTATAAAAAAATCAAGATCCCTCACCGCCTAACGGCGGTTCGGAATGACAGGTCGCTTAAATTAATTCTTGGTGATTCTTTTCTTGTATTCCCTGATCACGACATATTCGCCATCCATGGCGTGGCTGGAGGTTCCGCTCCTGCGCAGTTTGCGGCGGATCCACCAGATCCGCAGCGCGAAGCCGACGGCAACCACGGTAAACAGCGCCAGGAATGCTGCGAAAAAGAATGCCGCCAGGAATATCGCGCCGATGATAATCGGCAGCGCGAGTAAATAACGCAGCCAGACTGGGCCGGCAGGGAAAAAGGCATTTTGTGTTTGAAACGGATCTTTAGCATCATTCATCACGTCATTATCCCTGAATCGACTGGCGCTTTCCATCAAATCTTTACCGGACTGAGCGGCATCGCCAAGCTCTTTCTAACTTTCAATGGACCGGTTATGTTTCCAATAATATCGGGAGGTTCAAATAATCAATCCGCGCTCCGGTTGATTTCGTTTTAATAAAGGGAATGGCGCCTAACAGCGGCGCGGGAATCCGTTGTTGCAATGCGACAATATTTTCTTGCCATAATTCCATGGCGGGATCGATATGATTGGCGACCCAACCCACCAGCTTCAGACCGCTATGGCGGATACCTTCGGCGGTCAGCAAGGCATGATTAAGACAGCCTAAACGCATGCCGACCACCAAAATCACCGGCAAATTCAAGCTGAGCGCAAGATCGACCGTGGTGGTGTTGCGGCTCAATGGCACCCGCCACCCACCTATACCTTCGACCACCACCAGGTCGGCGAGCGCGCATAACCGTGTGAATGAGGCATGAATTTTCTCCAGGCTGATTTCGACACCAATGGCCTCCGCGGCGAGATGCGGCGCGACTGCCGGGGCGAAGGCGTAGGGATTCACCTCGGCGTATTCCGCTTGGATCGAACTTGCGTGTAATAACGCCAGCGCATCATCATGGCGCAATCCGGCCGGCGTCGCCTGACAACCGCTCGCGACCGGCTTCATGCCGATCGCGCGATCACCGCGTCGCGCGAGACCCGCGAGCAATCCGGCGGCCACCGAGGTCTTGCCGACGCCGGTATCGGTACCGGTGATAAACCAGCCTCGTTTCATCGCCGTCTACCCCCAATCTTGCTTAACGGTATGGCGACATCACCGCCTTGCAAGCGGTAAGAAGTGGGCTTCTGCAGCGGCGCCCAGGCATGGCCATAAACCGCTTCATAGGTTGCCGGAACCAAACCATCGCGGCGCCGCGTTTCATACGCCGTTTTAAATCGAGCAAACCGCTGTTTGCCGGTGAGGCCGCTAATCCGGCGCTTTTCCGCGTTGTGGGCGCCGATGCTTTTCAGATCGCGCAACACTTGCATAACATCGGGATAGGTTAAGGTAAAGCGCTCCACATCCATCACCGGATCGGCAAACCCGGCGCGCACCAAGGCGTCGCCGAGATCATGCATGTCGATAAACGTATGCACATGTGGATAGTCATCCACCGCACGCCAGGCCTCGCGCAATTCACGCAAGGTGTCCGGCCCGAAACTCGTGAACATCAATAACCCGCCCGGACGCAAGACGCGCGCGAATTCACGCAACGCGACGTCCGGATTGCACCATTGCAAAGTCAGATTAGAAATCAACATACCCACCGAGTCCGGAGCCAAGGGCAAAGCCTCGGCATCGCCGCAAATAAAATGCCGCCGGCTGAACCAGCCGGCGTTTGCCCGCGCGCGCGCGAGCATTGCACGGGCGATGTCGATTTCCAGCAAGCGCGCGCGCCGATAGCGCTTTTGCAGTTGGGCAGCGCAATAACCGGTACCGCTGCCGACATCCAGAATTTCATTCGGTACGGTCTTGATCAAATCGAGGCGCGCCAGCATGCGGTTGGCGATCTCGCGTTGCAGCACGGCCGCGGCGTCATAGCTGCCCGCCGCCCGCTCGAATGCCAAACGCACGCGTTTCTTATCCAACTCAAAGTTAATCTCAGCCATACAAAAAAGGCAGCAGGACTTCGGTAAAATCGCGCGCATGGGAAAGAAACGGCGCATGCCCGGCCGCCGGCAGAACAGCGAGCCGCGCGTGCGGCAATTGTGCCGCCAGGTATTGCGCGGCTGCGAGCGGCACCAGTTTATCGCGCGCGCCGTGCACGATCTGCACCGGCACCTGGATGGAGGGCAGCTCAGCGCGCAGGTCGGTGCCGCATAAAATGTTTAGCCCGGCTTGTAACGCTCCCGGTTGCGGCGCGCCATGCATCAATAAGAGATCGCGGAGTTCGCGCAACAACGCCCGGCTTTGCTCTTTCGTTCCTAATTGCAAACTGAGAAAACGCCGCAGCGTGGCGCGGTAATCCGCCACGAAATCATGCATGAATTGTTGCCATACCGACGCCTCCATCGCCCAGCGCCAATCCTGACTTTGGACAAACTTAGGCGTAGCGGCAACCAATACCATTTTCCTGACCGCTTCGATTCTATATTGCGCCGCGCTCAGGGTGATCAACGCCCCCAGCGACCAGCCGATCCAAATGGCGGGTGCATTTAAAATGGGTACGATCAGTTCAATCAGATCTTTCAGGCTATATTCGGCCGATTCAGTACTGCGGCCATGGCCGGGCAAATCAAGCACGGTGACGCGAAAATCCGCTGCGAGCCGGGAAACCAATTGGTTCCAAACCCCGCCATGCAGTCCCCAGCCGTGTAGCAATACGACGTCAGGGCCCTGTCCGGATTGTTCGTAATAAAGCTTCATTGTTCCGGCGCGCGCCTAAATCACTTCATCCCCGGCAAACCGGCCAATGTTTCCAGTAAGCGTTCCACGTGCGCCAATTCATGCGCGGCGGAAAAAGTAATACGCAGGCGCGCGGAATGCGCCGGCACCGTCGGCGGGCGGATGGCGCAAACGAGTATGCCTTGTTCCCGTAAATGGCGGCTGGCGGCCATCGCCTGTCCAGGTTCGCCCAAAATCACCGGCTGGATCGGCGTATCGGAGGGCAGCAACTTCAGGCCCAAGGTTTGCGCCCCGCGCTTAAAAAATCGCACGTGCTCGCGCAAACGCTCGCGCCGCCAAACCTCGCTGCGCGCCAGCCTTAGGCTCGCACGGGTTGCCTCGGCCACGGCCGGCGGCAACGCCGTTGTGTAAATATAAGTGCGCGCTTCCTGAATCAGGCTTTCGATTAATGTCTCGCTGCCCGCGACAAACGCGCCGAAAGTGCCGAATGCCTTGCCGAGCGTGCCCATTAAAATCGCCGGCTCATTGAGCGCAAGGTCGAAGTGCTCGAAACAGCCGCGCCCGCTGTCGCCCACCACGCCCAACCCATGGGCATCGTCCACCAGCAGCCACGCCTCATGCCGCCGGGCGGCGGCAACCAGATCCGGCAATGGGGCAAAATCGCCGTCCATGCTGAAAACACCGTCGCTCAGGATTAATTTTTCTCCGTTTGCGGCGGCGAGCAGCGATTCCAGTTTATCGACAGCGCCATGGGCATAGCGTTTGACCCGCGCCTGGCATAAGCGCGCGGCGTCGATGAGCGAGGCGTGATTGAGTTTGTCTTCAAACACATGGCCGCGCCGTCCCATCAGTGAGGCGGCGACACCTAAATTCGCCATATAGCCGGTGGAAAACAGCAGCGCGCGCGGCGCGCCGACAAAATCCGCCAGTTCCTCTTCCAAAGCGTGGTGCGCCAGGCTATGCCCGCTGATTAAATGCGAAGCGCCCGCTCCTACGCCATAGCGCTCGGCGCCTTGCTTAAATGCGGCAATGACTTGTGGATGGTTGGCCAATCCCAAATAATCATTGCTGCAAAAAGACAGCAAGGTCTGCGCGCCGATGCGTACTTCGGCGCCTTGGGGGGACGCTAAAACCTGGCGTTCCCGATAAAGATTTTGCCCACGCCGGCGGACCAGCGCGGCGGCAAGATAGGTAGATCGAGGTCTGCTATTCGCCACTTCTTCAGTTATGCTGTGATCATGCCTGAAAGCGGCAGTGTAATGGGTCGCAAGCCCTAGTCAACTGATGCAAATGAAAATACTTTACGATTGCCTAAATCTTGTGCAAAGCTGGTTTTTTCCTGCCGCTTGCCTGTTATGCGCGCAACCAATGCAATCAAACCGGGATTTTTGTTACGGCTGTGAGCGATCGCTCCCGCATTTAGGAAAAACTTGTCCGCGCTGCGCCG